>Ga0115026_10000571_pt1 | contig 10418 bp, 8 predicted proteins | sample Mud_0915_D1_FD_83878 | JGI IMG/M metagenome (GOLD analysis project Ga0115026, IMG submission 83878) | Wetland microbial communities from Old Woman Creek Reserve in Ohio, USA - Mud_0915_D1 | ecosystem: Environmental > Aquatic > Freshwater > Wetlands > Sediment ...
AGCGCGTGGAAGTAGACCTGCATCCAGAAGCTCCGCTCGGCCTCGGGCTTCTCGCCCGCCGACGGATAGCGCGTGTAGTAGAAGCCCTTGCCGTCGGCCGTCCACGCCACGTCGCCGCCGCCCGTGCCGCGCTGCACGTTCGGAATCACCGGCTCGAGCTCCTTGCCGTCGAGATCGATCACGTGGAGGTCGCCCTGTTCGCTGCCCTTCTCCGAGAGCGACACGGCGACGCGCGTGCCGTCCGGGGACGGCTCGAACCAGTCGATCGTGCGATGCGCCGCGCCACCCGCCGTCGGGTCGAGCACCAGCTTCGCGTCGGCGGCCTTCGCCGGATCCTCGAACACGATCAGCTCGGCCTGCTCCTTCGTCGGCTGCTTGCGAAACGCGAACAGCTTCGTGCCCGCGCGCTGCACGCCGTCGTACTGCGTGATCGGCGCCTTCAAGATCGCGGTGACCTCTTGGCGCAGCGCTTCGATCTCCGGCAGACCGTCGAGCAGCTTGCGCGTGTACGCGTTCTGCGCGGCGGTCCACTGCGTGACCTCGGCGTCATCACCCTCGAGCCAGCGATACGGATCCTCGACGACGACGCCGTGCAGCGTCTCCTTCACCAGCTTCACGGGCGCGCGCGGCGGACCCGCGGGCACCGGCAGGGTCGCGACCGGCGTCGGCGCGGGTGCGGGTGCCGGGGATGGAGTTGCGGGTGCGGCCGGTCGCTGGGCGGGTTGGTCGAGACCAGGACAGCACGCTCCGACGAGCACGAGCAACAAGCGCTTCATGCCCCGAGTCGTATCACCGCACGGCCGAGACGTCGCCGAACTTCGGCCCCGGACCGTCACCGCGCCAGATGCCGCGCTCGTCGAGCCACGCGTCGAACTCGGGCGTCGGGCGCTTGTTCAACAGCCGGCGCACCGTCGGGATGTCGTGGAAGCTCGTCGATTGGTAATTGAGCATGATGTCGTCGCCGACCGGCAGCGACATCAGATACGTGCAGCCCGCCGCACCGAGCAAGATCTTGAGACTCTCGAGCTCGTCCTGGGTCATCGACGCGTGATAGGTGAAGCACGCATCGCAGCCCATCGGTAGGCCGAGTAGCTTGCCCATGAAGTGATCCTCGAGCGCCGCGCGCGAGATCTGCGGCCCGCCTTCGAGGTACTCGGGGCCGATGAACCCGACGACGGTGTTGACGAGGAACGGCCGATAGCGCCGCGCGAGGCCATACGCGCGCGCCTCGATCGTCACCTGATCTGCACCGTGGTTCGCCTGCGAGGACAGCGCCGAGCCTTGCCCGGTCTCGAAGTACATCCGGTTCGGCCCCTTCGCCGTGCCCTTCACCTTCATCAGGTCCCACGCTTCGTCGATCAACTTCGCGCTGATGCCGAACGCCTTGTTCGCGTCTTCGGTGCCGGCGAGCGACTGGAACATCAAGTCCATCGGACAGCCGAGCTCGAGGGCCTTCATCTGCACGGTGACGTGGGAGAGCACGCAGTGCTGTGTCGGGACGGCGTTCCGCTTCAGGAGGTCGTCGAGCATGCGCAGGATCTCGGCGGTCGACTCCGGCGTATCCGTCGCGGGGTTCACGCCGATCACGGCATCACCACAGCCGTACGCCAGCCCCTCCCGCGTCGACGCGAGGATGCCCTGCACGTCGTCGGTCGGGTGGTTCGGCTGACAGCGCGACGACAGCCGCCCCGGCAAGCCGAGCGTGTTGTTCGCGCGCACGACGACCTGACACTTCGCCCCGACGGTCATCAGGTCGAAGTTCGACATCAGCTTGCTCGCCGCCGCCGCCATCTCGGGCGTCAGGCCCGGCGCGACCGCGCGCAGCGTGGCGCCGGTCGTGTCGATGTCGAGCAGCCACTCGCGGAACTGCCCGACCGTCAGGTGCGCGACGGCGCGAAACGCCTGGTCGTCGAGCTCGTCTTCGACGAGCCGCGTCAGCTCGTCACGCTCGTACGGCACGACCGGGTTCTCGCGCAGGTCGCGCAGCGTCAGATCCGCGAGCACCGCACGCGCCGCGACGCGCTCGACCGCATCGCGCGCCGAGACACCTGCGAGGTCATCGCCGCTCTTCGGTGGGTTCGCCTTCGCGAGCACCTCCTTCACCGAGCCGAACGCGTAGCTCACGCCGCGGATGGTCGATGACAGCTGCACGCGCGCATCTTAATAAAGAACCGCCGCCCGTTGCGTCGGCATCCGCAGATGCTTTCGCAAGGGCGGCGGCGAACTAAGCCAAGCATCCTAAGCAAGCGATGTCTTACCGGCGGGCCAAGACGGTTCCGCGGAGGTCTTCGGGCTGGGCAGGGACATCCGCACGAACCATCGCGGGCGCGATCCCGACGTGATGCGTCTGCACGAGCGTCCACCCGAGGATGCCGACGATCACGAGCGTCACCATCCCGACGATGCCGATCGCGAGCGGGACCGTCGCATCGAGGTTCCACACACCGTCGACCATGGTCTTCGTGATCCAGGCGTGAACCAGCACCGCCGCCGCGGCGGCGAAGATGCCGACGGTGAGCAGCGCGAAGCCCGCGTGTCGGTAGCCGACGGCGCGCGCACGCGAGCCCTTCGGCAACGAGAACAGATCGATCGCGCCGGGAATCGCGGCGAGCACCGCCATCGTCACGCCACCCACCGACGCGGTCATCGCGGCGCGGTACCAGAACGTGTCGTGCGTCCCGATGAACGCGAGTAATGCTCCGATCGTCGTCGTGAACAGCACGATCGGAAACCCGACGACCATAGGATGGATCGGGTGTCCGGCGACGCGAACCTTGCTGTACATGCAAGGTGACCGCTGCATCGTGCATGCCTGCCGAGCCTCGCGTGCGTGGACGCACGGCGCCGCGCTACTCCGCGCGTGCGATTTGTTCTTTGATGAATGCGAGCGCCTGCGGAAACCGCGTCGCGAGGTCGGGTTGCGCCAGCAGCGTCTGTTGCACGACGCCCTCGAGCCGAAAGCTCGTCGCATCGTCGGTGTTCGCGGACAGCGCGCACAGGGTCTTCGCGAGCCCGACTGCCACAGGCGAATGGCGCGCGATCGCCTCGGCGCGTGCGCGAACGGTGTCATCCAGCGCATCGGCGTTCACGGCGTCGTGCACCAAGCCCCACGCGTGCGCCGTGCGAGCGCGCACGAGGCGCCCGGTGAGCACGAGATCGCGCGCGCGCGCTTCGCCCACCGCGCGCACGAGCCGTGTGGTCCCGCCGACGTCGGGGACGATGCCGAACGCGATCTCGGGCAGACCGAGCACGCAGTCGGCGGACGCGACGCGAATGTCCGCGGCGAGCGCGAGCTCGAGTGCCATCCCCACCGCGACGCCATGCAGCGCCGCGATGATCGGCTTCTGGATGCGGCTCATACGGTGGAACGTGTCTTGGAGCTGGTGGTGCAGGTGCAGGAACGGCACGCGCTTGCTGTCCTGCATGACCTGCATCAACAAGGTGTGGTCGATCCCGCTCGAGAACACGGGGCCGCGTCCGCGCAGCACGATGACGTGGACGGCGCTGTCCTCGGCGAGCGTGTCGAGTGCGGCCGCGAGCGCGCGCATGGTGTCGGCATCGAGCGCGTTGCGCTTCGCTTCGCGGTCGAGCCAGAGGGTCGCGATCGCGCCATCGCGATCGACATGGATGGACGAAGTCATGTGCCCGAGCATACGCTTCGCCGGTGCGCGCCTCCGTCCTGACGAGTGGCATCTGGCAGACGAGCTCGACGATCCTCGCGAACGGGGACGCGTGCCTCGTCGTCGACCCGGCCTACTTCCCCCGCGAGCTCGACGCGATCGCAGACGCGGCGCGCGCGGTCGGACGGACGGAGGCGGTCGTGTTCACGCACGGGCACTGGGACCACGTGATGGGCCATGCGAGCTTCGACGCACCGGTCTGGCTCGGCCGCGAGCTCGATGCGGCGATCGAGCACGGCGACACCCGGGCCGCGCGCTACCTCGACGATGCCCGCGAGTTCGACTCGCGCTGGTACGTCCCGCGGGCGGGCTACGCGTGGCCGGCGAACCGCCGCGGCCTCGCCGACGGCGATCGCCTCGAGCTCGGTGGCTCGCCGATCCACGTGCTCGCGCTCGCCGGTCACAGCTTCGACGGCATCGCGCTCGTCGTCGAAGAGCTCGGCATCCTGTTGCCGGGCGACCACCTCTCGCCGTGCGAGATTCCGTTCGTCGACGACGCGCACGCGTATCGCGCGACGCTGGTCCGCCTCGTCGAGCTGCTCGGGGACCTGCGCGAGGTCATCCCCGGTCACGGCGCGCGGATGCCGGCGGCCGACGCGTTGGCGATCGCGCGTGCGGATCTCGCGTACGTCGAGCAGCTGCTGGACGTCGGCGCCCGCCGCGACTTCATGGGCGCGGCGACGATGCGGCTGCCACGTGCGGGTGACGTCGTCGGCATGCGCGACCATCACCGCGAGAACCTACGCAAGCTCGGCATCGCGGTCGGCTGAATGGCAAACTTCGCGCGACGCGTGAGCTTCGCGTGATCTGGCCGGCACGCACGGCGATCCACGGCAGGCTTGCGGCCATGAGGCACGTGGTGATCGCCGCGATCGTGTGCGGCTTCGGGTGCGGTTCGGCCGAGCCGCCGGCGCGCAACCCCGAGCAGCGTCGGGAAGACAGCGCTCCTGCCGTCGAGGCGCTGCAAGCGAGCAAGTTCGACGCTGCCGGCAATGCCGCGCAGATCGCGCTCGGCCAAGACCCGCGCAACGCGCGCGCCGCGGCGATCCACGCGATCGCGACGTACCGCCGCGCGGGGCACGATCTGCTGCAGCAACTCGAGCTCGTGGTCGAGCAAGGCGAGACCATGAAGGCGCTCGATCACGCGAAGGGCCGCCGCGTCTGGACCGCCTTCCTCGAGCGTCTCGAGGACGTCGATCGCGATCTCGCGATCGTCGCGGCCGACCCGAGCTTCTCGCTCGAGCTCTGCCTCGCCTGCTGGGAGCACGACTGGAACCGCAGCGGCGAGATCGACGATCGCGACCGCAAGCTGTTCGAGATCGAGTTCGACGGCAAGGGCGGCGAGCTCGCCGATGGCGATCCGCGCCGCCGCCCGACCTACCGGTTCGACGTCGGCGATGCGGAGTGGGCGCGCGCGATGATCGCGTTCCAGCGGGCCGCGGTCGAGATCGTCCTCGCGTACAAGTGGTCCGAGCTCGATCTGCTGTTCGCGACGCGCGACGCCAAGCGCATCGTCATCCGCATCGACGACAAGTCGCGCGTCCGCCGCGCCCGCGAGCTCGTCCTCGCCGGCCTCGATCACGCCGCACGCTGCCGCACGGCCTACCTCGCCGAGACCGACGACGATCGCGAGTGGGTCCCGAACCCGCGCCAGAAAAACTACGCGATGCCGCTCGACGTCGACGCCACGCTCTACGAGACCTGGCAAGGCGTCCTCGGCGACGTGAAGCGAATGCTCGAGAGCAAGGAAGGGATCTCGCTGCGCGAGGCGAAGTCGGTCGTCGGCGAGCTCGAGACCCCCATCCCGGACGCGTTCATCGATCTCGGCGCGATGCTCCGCGATCCCAAAGACATCGTGTTCGATCTCGAGAAGCTCGACGGCCACACGGGTGACAAGGCCGCGAACGTCGAGGGCATCCTGCGCGATCTCCTGGGCAACGGTTACCGGACCAAGATGAAGCCGTCGCCGATCGTGTCCCGGCTGCGCCGCATGAAGGACGAGCTCTCGCGGGGCGAGGACACGTTCGATCGCAAGCTCCGCTACCTGATCTGGCTGAATTAGGGGTCAGACACAACTTGCACAACTTCGTCGTGCAGACTCGCGATTTTGTTGGCCCGGAACGGAGAGACACAACTTCTCCGCCAGCCACGAGCTGGGGCTCTGACTAGGGAGCGGTTCCCCACGCGGATATGCGATCTGCGTCGCAAGTCCCGGACTTCTCGACCGCGCCTTGCGCGACTTGTGCAAAACGCAGCCGATTCGCGACGGTACGACGGTTGCTCTGACCCGACGCATGCGCGTCGTCGTCGCCTCCCTCGCGGTGCTCGGGTTCGCTGGCTCCGTGTCCGCCGAGTCGACCGGCTTGCCCGAGACGACGGTCGACATCGATGACACCGCCGAGATCGTCGGCGGCACGCTCGCGCCCGCCGGCAAGTGGCCCGACGCGGTCGCCGTCCTCGGCAATCAGGGCTCGTGCACGGGCACGCTGATCGCACCGGACATCGTCGTGACGGCCGGACACTGCGTCGGCGGCATGACGACCGTCATCGCGAACACGACGGACTTCAATACCGCGGGCGGCGCGCGCTCGACGATCAAGTCGCACACCGCGTATCCGAACTGGCAGACGACGTACGACGTCTCGGTCATCGTCCTCAACACGCCGCTCACCGGCGTGACGCCGCGCCCGGTCGCGACCACCGACTGCACGATGACGAGCTTCTCCTCGAAGCCGTCGGTGCAGATCGTCGGCTTCGGCGCCACCGACACCCAGGCCCAGGCGCCGAACACGAAGCTGTACGAAGTGACGGTCCCGGTCTCGGACGCGGTCTGCACCACGGCGGGGCTCGGCTGCAAACCGGCCGTCGCGCCCGGCGGTGAGTTCGCCGCCGGCGATGGCGTGAAGGACTCGTGCAACGGCGACTCCGGCGGCCCCGTCTACCTCACCACGCCCCGCGGTCCGGTGGTGATCGGCGCCGTGTCGCGCGCGTACGACAACGCGACAGCGCCGTGCGGCGGTGGCGGCATCTACGTTCGTCTCGACAAGGTCCTGCCGTGGATCGAGATGACCGCCGGCAAGGCGGTCGCGAAGGACAGCTGCGCTGCGAACCCGACGAACCCGACCGATCCGAATAACCCGTCGAACCCGGACGGCCCGGGCGGCACCGGCACCGAAAACGGCTCGGCCTCCAGCGACCTGACGGGTGGCTGCTCGAGCTCGCGCGACACGGGCTTCGGGTGCCTCTTGCTCCTCGGCTTCGCGCTGCTCCGCCGCCGTCGTTAGTCCGTTGTCCGTCCGGTTCTCGGACGCCTCGTCCGAGGCACGGACATCGCGCTTCGCAGTCGCGCGAAATCACGCGACGAGCATGTCGGCCTGCTCGTTGCTGAGCACGCCGCGCATGCGAAGCCTCACCTTGTTCCTCCTGCTCTGTCCGCTCTGCACGCTCCCCGCGCGTGCGGACCAGCGTGTCGTCGGTGGCTCGGAAGTTCCGCGCGGCCGCTGGCTCGACGTCGTCGCCGTCAAGATGCGAGACGGTGTCTGCACGGGCACGCTGATCGCGCCCGACGTCGTGCTCACCGCCGGACACTGCATCGGCGGTGGCCCGTACGAAGTCATCGTCGACACCATCGACTACGCGCGCCCCGGTGGCGAACGCATCCGCGTCGCGTGGGCCCGCGCATATCCGAACTGGGAGCAGCGCTACGACGTCGGCGTCCTCGTGCTCGACCAGCCGGCCACGCTCGCGAAGCCACGCGTCGTCACCTCCGCGTGCACCGCACGCGCGCTCCTCGCGCCCCAAACACCGGTCGAGATCGTCGGCTTCGGCCTCGCCACCGCCGAAGCGCTCGACTCCAACACGCGGCTTCATCAAGCGACCGTCCCGGTCACCGACCCGACGTGCTCGCTCGACCCTGCGTGCAACCCCGCCGTCGCGCCGCACGGCGAGTTCATGGCCGGCGGCCACGGTGCAGACAGCTGTTTCGGTGACTCCGGCGGTCCCGTCTACATCGATACCCGCGACGGACACGGCCACGCGCTCGTCGGGATCGTCTCGCGTGGTCTCGCCCTCCCGGCCGCGCCGTGCGGCAACGGCGGTGTCTACGTCCGGGTCGACAAGGTGATCTCGTGGATCCAGTCGGTCACCAACCGCACGCTGGCCAAGACCCAGTGCCGCGCGGTGAACACCGACGAAGCTGACCATGCTGACGACGAGCCCGGCGGGTGTTCGACCGGCTCGGCGCTTGGCATCGCGGCCGCGCTCGCGCTCCTGATCTGCGCCTGGCTCCTCGCTCGCCACGATCGAAGGATTCGCGAGCGGTGAGCTGCGTGGCCGGAGGTCGAACCGATCCGTGCGATCCCCGTGCCATGTCGCATGGCTAAGTCCAAGATCCGCGCCGAGAAATTTCGCGCGACTCGGAGCGACGAACCTCGTCTGTACTGATGTGGAGGCTCTCTCGCGCTCGATCATCTTGGGTGGGCGTGAATGGCGTAGTGCTGTGGACCCACCGAACCACGTTCCCCCTGCAGATGCGCGGCGTGCCCAGAGCGCTGGCGGCCCTGCGTCGACCGACGAGCTGGCGGCGATCTTCGCCGCGGCTTGGTCGGCGGCTACCAGCGGCGACCACGCACTACCACCCGAGATCGGCGCGAAGCTGATCGAGCTCTGTCACAAGGCCCATCAGGCCCATCCGTCACTCGCGATCGACGACCGCGAGCTCGTCGCCGCGATCGCGGATCGGGCGCCGAGGACCCACGCACCGGCGGAGGCTGTCGATGCGTACCTCGCGCGCTGTCATCCGGCGGATCTCGCGCTCGCGATCGGGGCCAGTCGCGGTTCTGCGGCGGCGATCGCAGAGCTCGAGCGCGCGTATCGGATGACGATCGATTCGACGTGTCGTCGCTACGCCGGCACGACCCACAGCGCCGACGACTTGAGGCAGATCCTGCGCAGCAAGCTGTTCGTCGCCGAGCCCGGCAAGACGCCCAAGATCGCGGACTACGCGGGGCAGGGCTATCTCGAGAACTGGCTGCGCGTGACTGCCGTGCGGATCTTCCTCGACCTCGGCAAGCGCAAGGACCGCGCACGCGAGGCGCTCGCCGGCGACGACGATGTCCTCGCGCTGCCGCAGCCGGGTGACCTCGCGCTCGATGTCGTCAAGGCCGAGTATCGCGAGGCCGTCGCCGCCGCGATGCACGAAGCCGCGAAGCAACTCGAGCCGGGCGATCGCCACTTGCTGCGCCAACACTTGGTCGCCGGCCTCTCGATCGATCAGCTCGGCGCGGTTCTCGGCATCCACCGCGCCACGGCCGCGCGTCGCATCGCGCGCGCACGCGAGCAGCTCGTGGGGGACACGCGGAAGGAGCTCGCCCGTCGCCTACAGCTCGATCCCCACGAGCTCGACGAAGTGATCGGACTCGTGATGAGCCGCCTCGACGTCTCGATCGGAAAGCTGCTCGCGACCGCGCCGGCGCATCGAACCGGACCCGCGCGATGACCTCGACGAATCGGTCACAGGCATCGCACGGATCAGGCTCGCGAGGCTCGCGACATCGCTCGCGCCCGCCGACGTGTCCCGACGAGAACGAGCTCGTCCTCCTCGCCGACGGCGCGCTCGCAGACAACCGCCGCGCGTCGATCGATCGCCACCTCGACGGGTGTGCGCCGTGTACGCTGCTCGTCGCCGAGCTCGCGGGCATGGCCGCGCCCGTGCGGCCGGTGCCCGCGCGCTACAAGGTCATTCGCCAGCTCGGCGCTGGCGCGATGGGCATCGTGTGGGAAGCCGAGGACAAGCACCTCGGTCGGCGGGTCGCGCTCAAGTTCGTCCGCGCCGATAAGACCCACGAGACCGCGACCGGCGCGACGGCGGCCGCGCATCGCGAACGCCGCACCCGATTGTTTCGCGAGGCACGCGCGCTCGCACAGCTCCGGCATCGCAACGTCGTCAGCGTGTACGACGTCGGCGAATCGGCCGACGAGCTGTTTCTCGCGCTCGAGCTCGTGATCGGCATGGACGCCCGAACGTGGCGCGCCGCGCAGCCGCGAACGACCGACGAGGTCCTCGCGGTCTGGCGCCAAGCCGCGGCGGGGCTGGCGGCCGTGCACCGCGCGGGCATCGTCCATCGCGACATCAAGCCCGACAACATCCTCGTCGCCGAGGACGGCCGCGTCCTCGTCGGTGACTTCGGCCTCGCGACCGACCACCACACGACGACCGCCGGCCACGCGCGGCAGCCGGTGCTCACGAACCAACATCTCACCGCCACCGGCGCGATCGTCGGTACGCCGATCTACATGGCGTACGAGCAACTCGTCGGCGAGCCCGCCACGCAGAAGAGCGATCAATACGCGCTCTGCGCATCGATCTGGGAAGCGCTCGCCGGCGAGCGACCCTTCACCGGCCCGACCCTCGGCGCGATCGCGATGGCGATGCAGCAGCGTCCGGTCGTCCCTGCATCGCGCCGGGCTTCGGAGGGCCACGTGTTCGCCGCGCTCGTCCGCGGCCTCGACCCGAACCCGGCGAAGCGCTGGCCGAACATCGAAGCCCTCCTCACCGCCCTCGACACCGGCGCAGCTCGCCGCTCGCCGGCGAAGTCGCGCGCGATCTGGCTCGCGCTCGGCGCCGCCTCGGTCGCCGCTGCTGCGACCGTCGGAGTGCTCGCGTGGCGAGACCGCGCAGGATCGAGCGCTGGCTCGTCGCTCGATGCGACGAAGCGCGATGCGAACGTCGAGAGGCTG
>Ga0115026_10000572_pt1 | contig 10416 bp, 1 predicted proteins | sample Mud_0915_D1_FD_83878 | JGI IMG/M metagenome (GOLD analysis project Ga0115026, IMG submission 83878) | Wetland microbial communities from Old Woman Creek Reserve in Ohio, USA - Mud_0915_D1 | ecosystem: Environmental > Aquatic > Freshwater > Wetlands > Sediment ...
AGTCGAGAGCAGGAATGCCATCGATCTCGAGTCCTGACTCTCATCAGTAAGTAGGGTGAGAAGAATTCAAAAAATTGGGAATCGACCATTTATTTCCTGGTCCTTTCCCAATTTTTTTTTATTCGATACTTTCTAACTACTCCCCGATTCTTCCGGTCGAGACCTTTACTCCAAGCCTGATGTTATCCGGATAGGCCTGAAACTCTTTTATCAGCGTCCCATCTCTCCGGAAGATCCTAACCTTGGATTTAGCCCTCGGATCAGGCCCGGGCCCTGTTAGAATTTCCGAAATCCCGTCTCCATCCACATCCGCGGCTGCAATATTCACCCCGAACAGCAACCCCTCATAAGCCGTAAATCTCCTGAATTCATATTCACCATCCTCATGGTAAACGATCACGACCTCCGCCTTCTTCCTCGGATCCGGCCCCGCTCCCACCATGATCTCTGCTCGTCCATCCCCATCCAGGTCCCCGGCAGCTACATGAGCCCCAAATCCATTCACATTAAATGGAACGATGAAATCCATTGGCTGAGATTCAAGTCTCCACTGCCCAACGCCTGTTGACGTATCAATCTTATAAACTTTGATCTTTGCCGGAGCCCGGGGATCCGGGCCTGGAGCTGTTATTAACTCAGGCACTCCGTCTCCGTCCACATCCGAAACAGTTAGACTTGGAGGCCCAAAGTAACCTTCACTTTGATAAGGTTGGAGAAGAAACCCGGTATCGATAAACCTATTTTCCATGACCTTGTAAATCTTCACCCCTCCACCCCCATGCAGAGGATCGGATAGAGGAGATTTATAGAATCCCAGGACCACTTCCTCAACCCAATCCCCATCAAAATCCCCCGCGGCCACGGTTAAGTCACTTACATATCCTTGCTCAGTCTCCATGAAGGCTACCTGCGTTCCATCCCTTCTAAAGACCCCAAGGCGCCCCGGCTTCATTAACTTCCAGCCTGTCGCAGCTATCACCTCATCCACACCATCCCCATCTGCATCTCCTGCCGCAATGTCTACGCCCAATCCTCCGTCAACGACCTGAAACTCACTCAGTAGCCCTCCGCTCAAGTTAAAAGTGTGGATGATCGGTTTGTTGAGTAGCCCTGGCACCGTTACAATACCAGGAATGTTCAATGGATTTCTTTGAACGTTCAGCATCGCCATCAGGGCATGGGTGACGGTCCTTGCCCTTGCCACGATAGGGATTCTATACTCCCCTGGCAAGAGCCATTTGGATGTCTCGATGCTCAGCGTTAGGCTCTGGGGAAGGAGTACTTCCTTAGTACCGAGACTTGCTCTCATCCCCGGAGGGATGTCGTTGACCTCGAGGGTCACTCCATGATCGAACCCATTCAAAGGATTTAGGGTGATTGTGTAGTTCGCCTTGTCAATCTGGGGCAAGGTCTGGCTCGTCGGAACAAGGATCATCTCAAAGTCTGTTAGGTTCAATGAAAGATCAAAGTCATGGCTTATCCCTCCGCCCGTGGCATTGACCTTCATCGAATAAGAACCCGCGCCTGCTTGATCCGGTGGAATCACCGTGAGGATGGATTGTGTTTGGCCATCTGTGATCGTGACGGGATTGGGAGTGAAGTAGGCCGTAGAGTTCTCTGGATAACCGCTGGAGGAGAGGTGAATCTCTCCTTTAAATGCTTTAAGGGGTGTGAGTTGCAGGTGATACTCAACCGCTTCTCCGACCTCTATCTTCTTGATCGCTGCATCTGTCGTAATCGTAAAATCTTTGCCCGGGATGAAAGTGAGGTTCCTTTGGGCATAAATCTCCTTACCCACGATGCTCTGACGGATGGTGTAGATCCCCTCTGGAAGCTGGGTGTCAGTTGACCAGCTCGTAAGGAGGCTTGCTGTGGTCATTCCTTCAATAGGTGGGATATTCTGAGTGGTTGTAAAGACCTGAACTTCAGCCTGATCCTTCACATCTGTAGAAAGGACAAGGCCTGCCAATGGGTCTTTTGACAGGTTGGTGATAAGGCTCGTTAAGGGAACAACCTCCCCTGGAAAATAAGCATCTTTTTCAAGGGTCGTGGAAAGGGTGACCTCAGGCACAGTGAAGGTGATTTGGTCTCGATTGTTTGATTCATTGAACTCATAAACGTTGTTGGTGGGATCGACGACTCCAGAGAGGGTATTTACTCCGACCCTTCCAAGGAGACTGAGTTCAAAGGTGAAGGTTTGGGATTGTCCTTCGGATAGGGTCGGGATATCAAATGTAAAAAGAAGTCTTCCTCCTGAAATCTCACCATCGTAGAGATGAAGGGTGGTGGCTCCTGAAGGACTCTTTCCTTGGTTGACGGCTGTAATACTAACATTGAGACTCGATTGTCCGATAACCTGATCCCATGAGAGCCGAAAGGTTAAGTCCGGGAGCCCGCTACCATAGGTAAAAATGGTCTCTTTGGTTGAGGTCAGTCCTCCTGCTGTCAGAACTACTTTTAGAGTATGAGGCCCCGGAGTGACGGACGGGAGGATAGAGTCAAGGGTCGACAAACCATTGAGTGAAACCGACTGACTTCCTGCTGATTGTCCGTCTAAGTAGAATTCAAGGCTTGCTGTAACGCTTCCATATAGACCCGCCTTAACCACGACCGATTCGTTCCCTTGAGGATAATCAACCTTATCAGTGGAGATTCCTAAAAGCACCGCATCCCCAACGTCAAAGGCCTCACTTCCTGAGCAGAGGAGGAGGTCTTCAGGGCCATAGATCCCATAGACGAGGCGGTGAATACCGGATACGGAAGTGGTCAGCGGTGAGTTATAAGTGATGAGTGAGCTCTCCGATGATGAGAGAGTGATGTTTTGCTCTCCGACGCTTGCGTACTGGCCTGTGGGGTCAACGATCCATCCCTTGAGGATGGCTGGCATGGCGGTGTTGCTTGAAATCGTAAAGCTCGTGGCAATGTTGTCTGAAGACGCATATTTGCCTTTGTCGTTATTACATTCAAGCACCTTCACCTGAATCCCCGCCACATCGAAGGGATAAACTTCACTTATGAGTTCGGAGCTCAGAGTGGTAAGTTGAACATTGATGAAGTAGGTTCCTGCGGTTATGGAAGAAGGTAGATTGAGAGTCTTTGTAACTGAGCCAGTAAACGCAAAGGTCTCTGAGTGGCCACCTGGACCGCTTAAAGTCATATCACCACTTGCGTTTCCGAATACGGACACGGACACGACTTCTCCCGGATTATAGACCTGCTTGCCCGTGGCGATGGTGATGACATCCCCTATCTTATGGATGTAGACGGAGTTTAGATGAATCGAACGACCTCCTTCATGGTAGATCCCGTAGAAGAGTTTCTCACCCGTAATCTTGGGCAAAGGAATATCGAATATAAGGATTTGAGTGCCATCTAACGTGAATGTTTGTTCGGGTTCATATCCGGCATAATTCATCCTCGCAAAGAGGTTTTGGGGATTGGAATTTGGTGATTGGATGTTGATAGTCAGATGGGCTGTTTCCCCTTCAGCGTAGCAGGGCTTGTCCAGGGAGGCATTAACATTAAGGCTGATCCCGGCAAGATGGTACTTAATCTGGCCCCCTGAAACCCCTGTGACCTTTGAGCTTCGAGCATTGATCTCGTAAGTTGCAAAATAATCCTTCTCCTCCAGGTCCTCAGGCAGCATGAATCCAAAGGTGACGGTTTTTTCTTCCTTCGGCTTGAGCCACTCTCTCCGAGTGGAATCGATCAGGTCATAGGCGTTGAATCTCAAATCAAATGACCCTTCTTGATTGCCGATGTTTTTGACGGCGAAGGTAAATGTTGCCTCCTGACCAGAGGAGAATGTCTGGTACGGAGGCAGTTGTGTGATCTGGAAGTTTGGCCCTTCGACTCCGAAGGCCAAGCTCTGAGTTGAAATGGGCTGATTACTGTTGCTCAGAAGCGTTACTTGCACATTGTAGTTGCCCGGATCAATCGCCGATGGGTTGATGTTAAGAGCTAGAAGTTGCGAGTTTTGTGGAAAGAATTGAGAAAGTGCTTGCTCTCCACTCCATACCACCTGTCCTGCTTCTGTCGTGACATCGAGCCTGACGTTTCCATTGATTTCGTTGAAACCACCATTCGTGAGATTGATGTTGACCGGAACCAAACCATCGGTCTGGGCGCCTAATGAAATCCCCATTTGTACCTGATTTTCTTTTCTAACAGAGAGGTTGGCCTGAGTAGAGACATCCGGTTTTTGACTGGTTGCGCTGATCTGGTAGTCCCCTTCCGTGAGGTTGAAGTAGAGGGTGTCGGTTGTGTTTGATCCCGGCTGTAAGTAGTAGGTTTTTGTTTGCGTTAAGTCTCCTGGGCTTAAAGTAAAACTGATCGCCAAGGGTTCAGCCAGCTGGCCAGTGCCGGTGATCCTGAATGGAATAGCCACGCTACCTTCAGGAAAAACTCCGAGCTCCGAACTCCCAGCTCCCAACTGTATTGACGCTCCAAGCCCATAAGTAACCGGCTTGGAAATGGTTTCTTCGTGATCCCCTGCAAAGGTGAACGTATAAGTTACATCCTTCGATATCTCCTGGCTATACTGAAGGAGTTTCATCCCAAATGCAGGTATCGTTATTGTCTGTGAGTCTACGAACCCTGAACTCTCTACTCCGAACTGGACAGTCGCATCAACTTTCCCGTCATTGTATATTTCCACTTCGATTGTAAATGGCTCGTTTCCCACCGTTGCTGGCATACCCACATAGGAAGATACAAGAGGGTTTGCCACCTCATATTGGTCGCTTATCGTTATCAACGTCTGATCGTTTTGTTTCACCGTGCCCACAAGATTCACAACCCCCTCTTCTCCCCCAGCCGTTGTTATAATCGTGAAAGGGTAATTTCCACCGCTGAGAAGATTGATCGTCTCAGCCAGAAGCATTTGTGGACTTTGCCCCCCTTGGCTAGAGGTCAGGGTCAATATCAGATTCTCTGCCGTAACTGGCGCCCGGTTCTCTACGCTTCCTGTAATTGTAACTGTCTCGCCAGGTTTATAGATTCGTTTGTCTGGGTTGAACAGAAGAACCGTATCTCCGTCAATGATGTAAAGCGAGTAATCTGATGCACCAATGATTTGCCCTAATGCGTTAATCAACATCCCTCTCAGGTAGTACTTGCCTGTTTGTCCAATAATTCCTGCCGAGGTATTGAGGTCCCGAGTTATCCCTGTGCCCTGATTGATTGTCGTGTCCGTTTCCCACGCAATGCCGCATCCCTCCTTCGCAACCATGACTAAGGTATATGAAACCCCCGAAGGCAAATTCTCCCAAAAGGCGTAAAACATCTGGCCCGTTACCCATGCAGCGATCCCGTCAACTCCTTGTGCCTCTGATGTGATGTCTGTCTGTTCAGGAGCACCAACAAAATAGGGAGGGTAAAGGTTCCCATCGCTATCCCTCAGGATAAGGTAATCAAGATAAGCTGACTGGGCATGGTCGTGGCCAATTCTCAAATACCCATTTCCCCATTGGTCTGGCGAAAAGGGTAACAGTAGCTCACGTTGTTCGTAAGCATTAGGGAAGTGAAGAATTCCGCTCTCAGTCCATTCATAGGTTTGTGCCGTATACGTAAAGATATGAAAGGATTCCAGCTCGGGCGCGACTACATACTCAGCACATGCTATTTCAAGATGAAGGTTCCCATTAACCATCGCTTTACCTTGGTTAACAATCGTCGATAAGGTCGTAATTTCTTCGTTCGAGAAATAAGTGTCTTTGTCGGTTCTAACTATAAGGTCCCCATACAATCCTGAGATACTTAATAGAATGTTCTTGAAAGTAGTCCTGCTGGTGTTTTTGTCGATGACCTCTACTCGGATCGTATAACCCCCGCCAAGCAATTGATCAGGCAGGGTATACGTGATGGTTCCTTGAGTGGCTGCCTGTATAATACCAGTCCCCGTATTCGTCTCCATCCAGAAACCCATGTTATCGAAAAGATAAACATACGAATCATAATTGGTGTCTACGCCACCTGTGTTTTCTACAACGACTGACAAAGTATCCCCTGCGGTAAGGGCGCTAGCTACTTGATATTCCACAGCCAATGACGATTGGGGAACGACAAAGCCGCCTTGCTTAGTTACTGAATCACCTCCGGGGGATGTTATCGCCACATCTACATTGTGAAGACCCGGGGATATGGTCTCCGGAATAGGAATTGCAAAAGTCATTGATGTAAAGCCGGAGTTTACCCCCAACGAGATCGTCTGTGTATCTGTGTAATTGACATCTGGTGCCGAAACATTGACAGAAATATTCTCTAAATTGAAGTTCCCAGAATTCTTCAGATCTACCCTCAGATTGGCTATTTCCTTCACTCTATAGGAATCTTTTCCAAAATTGAGGCTCGTTATCTCTAAGAAATTTCGAATGGTTATGTTCGCGGGCTTTCCTGTGCTCGTTTCGTCCATCTGGCTATAGGTTAGAACATAAAAGCCCAATTTAAGGGAAGGTATGGATATGGGAACATCCAGCGTTTTGGTCTCTCCCACTAAAAGGCTAAAAGGCTGATTTCCGGAATAGACAATTTCCCCATCTGGAGCTTTGAGGCTCAGGTCAAGGGTTCCAGAATTCACATTTGTCTTACCCGTATTTGTAATGGTAAAGGGGATTGTGTTGGTGCCCACCTTATAAACAGAGGGAAGATTCGGCGAAACGGATATTTGGCTTTGAGGGATCTCAAACCGAGTCCAAGCCCCAGTAGAATAGCTGGTCAATGGCACCTGCACATTGACCGAATAACTGCCTGTTGGTAATGTTGGAGTTAAAAGGAAACTGTTTGAAATAGAAGCAGTTCCAGAACCCGGAAGGGTTAGTGTCTTTGAATCTTCATATACGGTTGTCCCTTTGAAATCTTTAACGGTTATTTTTACATTGGATTGCCAACTGAGAGGAATGTTGTTCTTAAGAGAGGTATCTATTGTTACTCTCTCCCCTTTGTTATAAATAGTCTTGTCAGTTTGAGACGTCACTTCCGCAGATGGGGAATGGATCCACATACCTTTCCTGAAAACACTCCCGACCATTCTTCCGGATTCCTCGTAAAAATAACCAAAGATCCATACGAGACGTACCCCAAGGGTTTTCCCTTCAGGGATAACAATATGATAGGGTGTATTTGATTTTCCAGATACGCTAAGACTGACTGTTTCTTGAATGCCAATACTGGGCAAGGAATACTTCAATGTTATGATATGATCCACGTCGGTATTGTTCCATGCATTCACTGTAAGCGTGATTGGGCTGCCTGCAAAATAATTCTCGGCATCACTCTGAATGGAGAAATTGAAATCCGAACTTTCATATGCATTCGGGGCCGGGTTGCTCACCGCAAACCGCCCAGAATCGGTCTCTGCCTTGGGCTGGATAATATTGCCTTGCGCGTCAAGAAGGGCGTAATCAATGTGATAAATCCCCAAAGCTGGACTAGAAGTAGTCGTGTATGTAACTGGGATGGATACAGACTGGCCGGCCGGAACGGATGCGCTTATACTCTGTTCCGAAAGCACGGTCGTCCTATCTGGGTTGTAAACAAGGAATTTTAGTGATGATACATCATTTGCCGTATCATTCGTCACCAATACCGACACTGACACCGATTGTCCTGGTTTTATCTCGGGAAGCTCCGCTGGTTTCTTCGCCCAACTGATGATATCTCTAATAAGAGCTATCTCGTCAGGAGAAGCCTGATTCTGCTTGAACGCATAATCTGAAAACATGGAGGTAACGATGAGTCTGCCTTGTCCATATTCATACATCAATAGGTCCGGTTGCCCATTCGCTGTTCTTCTCAAAAGCACAGTTGCATTAGAGGGATAGTCCGTAAAGTAACCATCCACATTAATCGTCGGAGTGGATTTGCTCAGACCAGATAATATCTGATGCCAGGTGTCTATCGAGGAAGATGCATATCGACAGGATTGGTCTTCAGACCAACCGTAACCTGTTACTTGTCTGTATGTTCCGTCTGGCTCTTGTGGTACGGGAAGGACTGAGAACTCATACCCATGCTGCTGCCCGAAAACAATAAGAGTTCCACCGTTCTTAACGTATTCGTCAAGCGATGCCTTGAGAAATTCGGATTTCTCCATCCCGTAGAGGCCCCCTGAAGGGATAATGAATACAGGTTGACTCTCTCCTATTGTTGGAGAAAAATCTATTGAGACTGTTCTTACAGGCTCATGGCTTCTATTGATAAGGTTTGTCACCTCTTCAAAGTACCCATTCTCTAATACAGCAATATCTGGAGTTTCCTCAGTCTCAGTGAAAAGTTGGGAATTATTTGCTGAAAATTCACGCCAGTTTGTCGGATCATTAAGCATATTAACAAGGGCTAAGATTTTATCTGACTTCTCTTGCCTCAACTCTGGAGAAGCATCCGGGGGTAAACCGTTGTATTCAGCATTAGCATCCGCTGCTGCCTTCAACCATAGAACCCATTTTTTGCCCTTCTTGGGAGCGAGGCGATAAAGGGAATCTAATGATACAGCTTCAGTTGCCCTATCATAATCACCCACAGATACAGTATCATCTGAATGGTCATTGCCGGCGCTGGATCTTGACACCGGCCCACAATCTTCTAGCTTGCCCTGTTCTCTACATTTTCTGTAACCTCCGTAATTCGGGTTAGGTATTCTGTTATTGTTCTCATCTACTATGGTTGGAGCTTCTCCGGTATCCAAATCCCAGTTTTCTAAGGTTCCTCCAGAAGAATTGAGGGCCTTTATAGCTTCTGAAATGGATCTCTGATAGGCATCCCGATACTCAGCAGTGTTATATTGATTTTCATCTTTGTGTGATATTAGGTTTGGGAATGCGTTGTAAGCTAGCTGGGCAGTATTTTCAGTTATCTCTGCAATATCTGCTGCGGGAGCATTGTCTCTACATTCAAAAAAATCTGAAGATACCCTAAAATTAAAAATATCCGGCGAATCAAAATCGGTGTCATACTTATAATAGGTCATTCCGCTTTCTGGATCAGTTGACGGTTGGCCGTGATCCATTAGGTTCCTCTTATCTATGCTCCATTCTATGTTACTATGGGCACTGTTTATCTCAGGATTATCACCATATTCTCCTCCTGCCACACTATTAACCCATGCGTGCCCTATGGGGTCGGATGCCACATGAATCATCCACCCATATGCGAATGCAATCTTCTTAGGATCACCATCTTTTTTCGCCATTTCAAGCATTTTCCTGGCAAAATCCCCAGGGGAACAATAGTGGGCAACATTCATATATCGCTTGCCAAAAAAATAATACATGTCGGGTCCTGTGGCACCGCCCTTGGCGTATTTCAGATTCTCCTCAAGAATCTTCTTAACATCAGAATTCAAGCTTGAATTTCTTAGCATATCATCTAATATGGTCATATGGGATATGGGGCCCCATGCGACGGCTTTGTCTTCACAGGCACCGACTAAGACAAAAGATAAAAACAATATGGCAAAGGCTCTCGTTCTCATTATTTCACCCTCTCAGTCTCCATCTGTTGGATGGTCGCACCTATTCTGTCAGGGTCCGTGAAATAAGATATTGCTATAAATGAAAAGTCTTTTATGACTGGGTTTACCCCTATTTGGGTAATTTCAATGTGAAATACAAGGCCATTTTGGGGAGGGGGGTCTGCTATGGGAGTGCCTTTTCTTAAATGGTCAAGAAATGTTCCTACTCTGGCCACCTCAGAAGATTTAATCTGCATTCCTAATCTTTTAACGGCTCCTAAGAATTTCCATGCTTCCTCAGGAAAATTAAAACCGACGTTTTTATAATGCGCCTTAAGCCTCTCCCTGTAATAGTCATAGACTTCTTGTCCCTTATCCTTCGTCACATAAACAAATATTCCCCCTGTACACGAGACACATCTTGAATTCGGATATTTGCCGACAAAAGGTGGTTCAGGACATTTTGTTTCTTTCTCAGGATATATCTCTACTTTCTTAAATGTTTTTCCAAAGTTCTTGTTTATACTTATTATTAGATACTTTCCCTCGTTTCTTACAACACTTTCAACCCCGGGTTCCCGTTCAAATGAATCTCCTATAACTTCGCAATATTCCACAACATAGGGCTTTTCAGAAGCTACCCTATAGAGTCTCATCTCTGAAATCAAAAGTTCTTTAGTCCTCGGACTGCCCGATGCAAAAATAACTACTCCTCTGTTGCGCAAGGTTTTGTATTCATAATCAACTCGCTTCTTATCGTTAACTTTTTCCTTTGCTTTGACAATCACATACCTTTTCCCTTCTTTTGTCTCAATTACCTTGATGCTCTCATATGGAAACTCTGGAGCAAATAATTTTTCGAGATAAGGGTCTTTGATTTCTTTACCTTCCGGAACGTATCCTCCAAATAATCCAGCGTAGCTTTTCTCATGAAATAAGAAAAATAAAATGGACAAACTTAAACTCAA
>Ga0115026_10000573_pt1 | contig 10413 bp, 7 predicted proteins | sample Mud_0915_D1_FD_83878 | JGI IMG/M metagenome (GOLD analysis project Ga0115026, IMG submission 83878) | Wetland microbial communities from Old Woman Creek Reserve in Ohio, USA - Mud_0915_D1 | ecosystem: Environmental > Aquatic > Freshwater > Wetlands > Sediment ...
ATCCCATGACGTGAATTCGCGACAGTCATCGCAGGTTCAGTGGCAGGACAGATCCCGCTGTTTCCCTCCTGATGTCAGATGCATTAATCCAGAGTCTTACGGTAGACAGCCAGACCTATCCCGATCACTACAGCCATGAACAGGAGGATCGGCCAGATGTTCGGCCACAGATCCATAAACGAATTGCCCTTGAGCAAGATCCCGCGCACGAGGCGCAGGAAATGGGTGAGCGGCAGGATGGAACCGAGCCATTGGGCCCATGTGGGCATGCCGCGGAAGGGAAACATAAAGCCGGATAGGAGGATCGAAGGCAGGAAAAAGAAAAATGTCATCTGCATGGCCTGGAGCTGGTTGCGGGCGATTGAGGAAAAGGTGATGCCAAGCGTCAGGTTCGCAGCAATGAAGAGGGATACGCACACATACAGAAGCACGATACTTCCCTGGATCGGCACTCCGAATATGAGCCGGGCCGCTGCCAGCAAAAGTGTCACCTGGATCAGGCCGATCATGATATAGGGCACGATCTTGCCGGTCATCACTTCGATCGGCAGAGCAGGCGTGGCCAGCAGGTTCTCGAACGTGCCGCGCTCACGCTCACGTGTCATCGCCAGCCCCGTCATGAGGATCATGGTCATGGTGAGAATGGTACCGAGCAGGCCGGGAACAATGTTGTATGCGGTGATACCTTCGGGATTGTAGCGCCGGTGAACGCGGACATCCACGGGGTCGTCGGACGGGGCAAGCGTTTTGAGCGTCCCCTGGAGATCGCGGACAAGCGATGTGCGGACAACCCCGGCGACAGCTGCCAGGGCATTGCCGGTAGCGCTCGGATCGCTTGCATCGGCCTCGATCAAGAGCGCCGGCCGTTCTCCGCGCACCAACTTCCGTCCGAAGTTTTCCGGTATGGTGACCACAAACTGCACATCACCGTGGGCGATCAATTCCTCAGCCTCTGCTTCGTTCATCGCTTCCCGGTCGACACGAAAGTAAGCGCTGTTCTTCAAGCCCTGCAACAGTGTCCGTCCATACGAGCTGTGATCGGCAACAAGAACCGCCGTAGGCAACTGCTTCGGGTCAGAGTTGATGGCATAGCCGAAGAGAATGAGCTGCATGATCGGGATGCCGACGATCATGCCGAATGTCAGCCGGTCCCGCTTTAACTGGATGAACTCCTTCACGATGATGCCGACCCAGCGCGACCATGAAAGGGAACCGGTCATCGCGGGCATCTCATGAAAAATTATCCTCTACCGTCTTCATAAGGCCGATGAACACATCCTCAAGGCCGGGTCGTATCTGCTCCCAGCGGTGAGCGTCTTCCCGCTGCATGCGTGCTGCGGTTCCTGCAAGCACATCTTTATCACGTCCGATAACGTGCAACGTATTTCCGAATGCGGTAACCTGCTCAACACCGGGCAGCCCGCGAAGCCTGTCAGCGTATCCGGGAAGGTCCGGACCGGTGACCTCGAATCCGACCAGGGACTGGGAGTCCACCACTTCCTGCGTCGTTCCCGAAACAAGCACCCGGCCATAGGCGAGATAGGCAAGCCGATGACACCGTTCGGCCTCGTCCATGTAATGCGTGGAAACGAGCACGGTAATTCCGCTTGCAGCAAGTCCGTTGATCTCCTCCCAGAAATCCCGCCGTGCCTTGGGATCAACACCGGCAGTAGGTTCATCGAGCAGCAGGAGCCTTGGATGATGCAGCATACAGGATGCAAGCGAAAGGCGTTGTTTCCAGCCCCCTGAAAGCGCGCCGGCGAGCTGATTCTGACGTGTTGTCAGCCCGAGTCTATCGATTGCCGATGCTACCTCTCTGCTGCGGTCTTTCATGCCATACATCCTGGCGACAAACTCCAGGTTCTCGCGAATGGTAAGATCCTCCCAGAGCGAGAACCGCTGGGTCATGTAGCCTGCTTCACGCTTGATGGATGATGTCTCGCGGATAATATCATAACCAAGGCAGGTGCCATTGCCGGAGTCGGGTGTCAACAGCCCGCATAAGAGACGTATCGACGTGGTCTTGCCGCTGCCGTTGGGGCCGAGAAACCCGAAGATCTCCCCGCGGCGAATCCGGAGCGACAGATCGCGCACCACATGCTTATCGCCGAAATGTTTGTTCAGACCCGTGACGTCAATGGCAAGGTCTGCATTCACTGCACCGCTCACCTTAGTTCGACGTCTAACGGCTGTCCGGGATGCAGCAGCACTGCACTGGCCGGTTCGGGTTTTGCTTCGATCAGGAAAACGAGTTTAGCGCGCTGTTCCCGGCTATAGATGACAGGGGGTGTATATTCCGGCTGACGGGAAACAAAACTCACCTTGGCCTCTATGGGAGAACCGCAACCGTCGCACCGGGCAATCACCGGTTGCCCGACCTTGAGCGATCCCACGACAGTCTCCGGCACAAAGAAACGCAGCTTCACGTTCGCTGGAGGCAGTAGGCTTACAACCGGACTCCCTGCCTGCACCCATTCACCCTCCGAGTAAAACGTGTCCTGTACCAAGGCTTTTGCCGTTGCATGGATTGCGCGCTGCGCAAGTCGCCAGTCGCTTTGGGACAGTGCAGCCCTGGACGCATCGACCTCGGCCTGTGCAGCGACGATCTCTTTGTCCCGGCCGATCGATTCCCGGGAAGTGGTCAGTTTCGCTTCGGCTTCGGCAACACGCTGGAGATCACGGGTATGGTTGGCGCGCGATTCATCAAGCTGTTCCCGGGATATGAATCCGCTTTGGAACAGCTTTTCCTGCCGCTGGAGCTGCAGAGATGAAAGCTTGAGATCCGCCTGGGCCTGCGCCGCTGCGGCTTGCAGCGCAGCAATCTCGGAAGACCGGCGGCTGATGCTAAGGTCTGCAAGGTGCGCCTCGGCAGTACGCATCCTGGCCTCAGCTCCCCGGCGGTCTGCGCGCTCATTTACCTCTTCAAGGGTGAATAGCGGTGTGTCAACTTCTATTTCCTGCCCGCGGGAAACCCAGCGTTTTTCCAAGCGGCCGGAGTTTGGGGCAGCTACAAGGACGAACTCTCCTTCTGCATAACCCTGATAGTGGTTGGCAACTTTTTCCGTACAGCCCGAAAAAGCCATTGCCATACAGGTGACCGTGAATCCGAAGATCAGCTGTAGGAAATTTGGAAAGCGCTGCATGTTCTTTTCTCTCTGGTCAATCATCGCTTTTTCACACAGAATGCCGCTACATCACTCATGCTTCCCGGTGGTGCACTATCGCACGTTCAAATATTGACACATCATCGCACCGATTGCAATCACCTACCATCGCAGCTGCACATGGAACAAATCTGTTTCATGGCTGGTGTAGACATGCATGCAGGAGACATCAATGAAAACATGCTCCCTCTTCGTGCTCTATTTAAGGCCGGGGTTTCCGGAACATGCGTCCGGGGCATATTTCCGTGAGCCCTGCGAACGTCAGGGCAACGACCGGAATATGCAGATACCCATATGCATGAGGGAAACCTCTCAACCCTATCCCTATCCGATCAGTAAGGCCAGAGTATCAACTGAACTCCTAACGCAGCAGGCAGGCCGTATCTCCTTGCTGCAATAGCAGTCACCAGAGTTATATCAGCAGGGGGATATATAAAAGGAATGTACGATGGTGATATTTTTGGGAGGTGTTACGTTTGAGCTATCCTGGTCTTCGCATTGCCTGCCTGATGAGAACTCATATGATTGCCAAGCCCGCCCTGAATTGATTGTCTTGTGCCCGAGACCACTTTACCAGTCCGATGTGAAGATGGCCTTTATGGTGCTTATCATGCCATTCAAGAACATGACCAGGTTGCAGAGGAAATTCTGTCATAATGCCGACCCCGTCTGCGGATGTATCGATCACCTTCCCATGTGACCTGATTCTCTTAAAATCAGAAACCTCCATATGCAGAACAGTAAAATCTAATGGATTGTCACACGGAATTCTTTCAAACCTGCGTTTTACGGGGACTGCTCCATATTATTCCCTCAGGTTTCCCCAAATAAAAAAGCCCGGACTCCGAAGAGAATCGGGCTTACTTTCATAATCCACAATTACTTCGGCAGCCCCGCTGTCCAGCATCTCGCTTAGGACCGGTTGCTTTGCGCCCTATCTTTTCAAATAGGTTGCCTTTATCGATAATATCTTAGATATAATGTACTCGGATACCGTAAAAAAGCAATGGAGCATTCCCTTGCTTTGAACGATCCTGTTCCCGAACGCATCTTGTCATTGAAACATAAAAAAGGGGGTAACAGGGTTCTTTGCGCTGTTACCCCCTTTCGGTTCCCTAACCTTGCGGTCAGTTAACGAACATCACGTCTATCCTGCTCAACAGGGCCCTCCGGCACCCCTTGTCCTTTAACGGCCTCTTTTTCCTGTTCCCGTGCTTTTCGCTGTTTCTCCTTTTGCTGTTTCTCCTTCTGCTGCTGCATCTGTTTGTCCTGAACGGGTTCCTTGCTGTCAGGCTTCATGCGCTTCTGGACCGGCTCACCTGCATCGGGTGGTCTCGCATCCTTCTTCTTCTGCTGACGCTCAATGTCTTTCTTGTCAGGCGGCTGCTGTTTGTCCGGCCGCATGTCCTGCTGCTTTTCAGCGGGCCTTCCTTTTCTGTCATTCTGCTGCTGTTTTTCAGACGGTATTCCCTTCCTGTCGTCTTCCTGGATCTGCTTCCTGTTTTCTTCTTTAAAGCGTTTTCTCTCCTGCGGTGTATCAAGGGTTTTTACCTTCAGCTGCTTCTCCGGATCTTTCGGCGAAAAGACCGAGCTGTTTTTCTCCTTCACCATAGGACGCTGCTCCTTCAGCTCTCTCACCTTCACTTCCCGTATGCGCTGCGGCGGCTCTTTTGCACGCGGGATGTCCTTGATAACTGCCATCCTGGTCTCCCGTTCAGGCTTTATGTCCGGCCTGCCGATGTGCACCTTCTCCTTCAGGAAAGGATTCCTGTCCGCCTTGTAATCCATATGTTTTCCCTTAACGAACGTGTCATGATGTACAACCGTCACTCCATTGTTGACATGCACATTCTTATAGACATTCTTCACAACAACAGTATTGACATTCACCTTCGTGACATTCACGCTGTGCGGGCCGTAGTAGCCGTGGCCGTAATATGTCTCACCGGGTGCAAGCGGAACCCATGCTACATAGGTCGGGGTCGACACCCATCCGACATAGCCGGGACCCCAGTATACGGCACCTCTGACGGGAGGAACCCAGAACCAGCCGATAGAAGCGCTATGCGACCACCTGCCGTAATGGTAAGGTGCCCATCCCCAGGGTTCATAGCCTACCCATACGTAATCTCCACCGACCCAGCACCATCTGCCGTTACTGTAGGGAGACCATCCGGCAGAAACGCTGACCGTAGGTGTCCAGACATTTCCATATCCCGGGGCATTTACCCACCTGCCATTATCGTCAAAATCGCTCGCGTAGGTATTAAGTTCATGAGGCAGGTACTGCGATGAGGTGTATCTTCTGTCCTCAAACCTTCTGTCCCTGTCCATGTTCCAGCGTTCCCAGTCGTCTTGACGCCCCAGCGGGGCCATGTCAGCATAGTCGTCGCTCAGTGACAACATCCTGCCAGCGTTCACGGCAGTCCTGCCGCTTCTGCTCTCGGCGCTGACAGATCCCCGGTATACTGAAACATCCGTGACCCCGCTGTCCGACACGTATACAGCAAAGGTTGTTCGTTCATACGCCCTGATTGAAGATATGGGGCTGTCGACCTGGATAAGCCTTTCAGCTCCGGCCATGAAATTCACATACGCGCTGCCTGTGGACACGTAAAACTGGGCCGAGTCCTTTCCGAGGTTAAGGATCTCGAGCGATGAGCTCTCATCAAGCCGAATCTGCGAGCCGCCGGACAACTGCACCTCTGCCTTGCCCCGGTCAGGGACCCAGATGCTGTCTCCCTCCCGCAGCGGCATATTGATCGATGCAGGAAGCCAGTCGGATGAATCCTCCGGCTTGATCTGTACATCTCCGTCCATAAGACTCAGGCGCGCATTGCCCAGTCCCTCGGCGCCTGCAAGGACAGGCAGCATGAACAGGAAAAGTGTAACACCCATGATCTTTAGAAATTTCATGATCGTCTCCTCCTTTGTTTCCGGTTACCCGTGTAACCCTTCCGTTGCATATTGGTTTCTGCTGTTACCAGTAGAATAATATCTTCTTTGAGCACATTACACCAGCAGTTTATGAATGCTTTATGAATTTCATAATTCTTCATGATTGCTGTATGATCAATCATCAATTTTACGGAGGTCATTGTAATGAAAAAGTACGTATACCTGGTCCTTCTTCTTCTCGTTCCTGCTCTCTGCTATGGACTGAACATTGTTGCTCCGAACGCCGGGGAGCTTGTCCCTGCCGGCAGCACCTATGCCAGTATCCAGTGGACCCCCCCTGCAGGCGCAACGCAGTTCAATATCTTATTCAGCGCTGACAACGGCCTGGCCTGGTCACTGCAGAACAACACCGGCAAGGTCATTGGCACGACCTTTGACTGGGCTGTGCCTCTGATGACTAAAAATAAGACTCAATGCCTGATAAAAGTCATCGGATTCGACAATCTGGGTACAAAGGTTGAGGTAGGTAAATCTGCCGCCTTTACCATCAACGTACTGAACGTGACCTTTCCCGATGCTCTTACAGATGTTCTTGATGCCGGGCATATCGAAACAGTGACATGGAACACGGTGACCCCAGCGACCGTGACCGATGCCACGCTATATTATACCGTTGATGGGGGAATAACCTGGCTGCCGATCACAACAATTGCCGGCAACCCGGGCACATATGACTGGACCGTTCCCCAGTTCAGTACGGACAAGAGCGCGAAGCTCAAGGTGATCCTAATGAACGGCGCGACCAAGGTCGCAGCAGACACCAGCGGAACCTTTATGATCGATGCTTCGCCAAAGACCGTTGCCAGCGCGGATGGTACATACTATCTTCCCTATCTCGATTTTGATTATTCCTCACCTTTATTATGGAATTCTCATGAGCAGAGATTGGAAATGAACGGTGCAGGATTGCTTGATGTATTCATGTACGTGGCAAGCAAGAATCCACCGTCAGATCCCGAGCTCGACTTACCCTATACCGTGTCTCCTGATGGCCAAATCGTTGTTGCGGGAAGAGTGAGGGGTGTCATATCGGATGATAATAATCTGATTCTCTTTGCTGAGCCGCGGAAAAATGTCTTAGGTATCGGGCTTGCAATTAAGCCGTCATCAGGGCTGTCAAATGCTACACTCAGCGGAGACTATATCATGGGGCAGGTCGGCAACGGCTGGACCGGCCGCTTCACCGTAACGTTCGACGGCGCGGGCTCAGGTAATGTGCACTGCGAGGACATGACAGGCAGCTGCCAGTTCACGGATGTGCCGTTTACGTACGCAGTTGATGCATTAACCGGTCAGGTTTCGGACAGCCTTGGACATCAGGGCATTGTCAGCGGTGAAGGTCAGGTATTCAGCATTACTGATTTCAACTCTCTTGACGGCACGCTGTCCATTGCCGTCGGTATAAAAAAATCTTCAGACGGAAGTTCGAACGCCACAGCAACCGGCAAGTTCCTCGCTGCCACATTCGGATTGTCAGACACGCATGGCCCGTGGGTCGATGTCTTCCAGGTAAAACTCAATGGTGCAGGTGAAGGCACAGCTACAGAACTTTATACATCGTGGCCACCACTCACCCCTGCGCATCCCGTAATATATTCGGTCGGTGTTGATGGTTTATTGGGTCTTGGGCCGACGGGCACCGAAGTGCAGGGCATTGTCATGGAAAACGGTCAGGGATTTTTAGCTGTGGACACCCGTCCAGGTCACAGCAGTCTTACCCTCGGGCTGAAAAAAGCTAAATAGTATCCGAAAAACAGATAAGGGGATGGCCTGTCCCCTTTTCTGTTTACTCCTTGATCCTCAGACGTCACGCTATATCTTTTTTGCTCGTTTCCCTATATGAGTTAGTCTTCACGGTCCTTTGCTCTTTGCCTTCTGTTTTTCAGCTCTCACTTCACGTTTTACTCCTCACGGTCCTTACAGCTGATATCCGGTCTCCTCGTGCTGGCTCAGGTCTAGACCCATGAGCTCTTCCTCGTCAGTCACCTTCAAACCTATCGTCCAGTCGATGGCCTTCAGGAGTACCAGGCTCACGACAAAGGAAAAGACCGCTACGATCGCTATGGATATGAGCTGGACAACCAGCTGACGGGGATTGCCGAAAAAGAGGCCGTCAGCACCAGCTGCATTGATCGCCTTCTGGGCGAATAGGCCTGCACCGATGGTGCCGAGTATACCGCCGACACCGTGGACGCCAAATGCATCCAGCGAGTCATCAAATTTAAGCTTTGGTTTCAGGCTCAGCGAGAGGTAGCAGAAAGCCCCTGCTGCAGCTCCGATGGCAATCGCCGCCATGGGGCCGACAAACCCCGAGGCAGGAGTTATCGTGGCAAGACCTGCTATCGAACCGGTTGCTGCTCCGAACATGGTCGGTTTGCCCCTGTGGATCCATTCAATGATGACCCATACAAGCGTTGCCGTTACCGCTGCCGTGTGGGTTATGACAAAGGCCATGGTACTCAGCCCCCCTGACGAGAGCGCGCTTCCGGCATTGAATCCGAACCAGCCGAACCACAGAAGTCCGGCTCCGAGAACGGTCATCGGAAGGTTATGGGGAGGCATTGCCTCGCGCAGATAGCCTTTTCTCTTTCCGATGACGAGCGCAGCAGCAAGTGCTGATATGCCTGAAGTGATATGCACAACGATGCCGCCGGCAAAATCAAGAGTGCCCATATTCCTGAGCCATCCGCCCATACCCCAGACCCAGTGTGCAACCGGATCATACACGATCGTTGACCAGAGAAGCGTAAAGACCAGGAAAGCGGAAAATTTCATCCTCTCTGCGAACGCCCCTGCTATCAGTGCAGGTGTTATGACTGCAAACATGGCCTGATAGATCATGAAGGCCATGTGGGGGATCGTGGAAGCATAGTCAGGGTTCGGATCAATGCCCACACCCCGCAGCCCTATCCAGTCGAGGCCGCCGATGATACCATACACATCAGGCCCGAAAGAAAGGCTGTAGCCGAAAAGTATCCACTGTACGCTTACCAGCGCAATGGCAACAAAGCTGTGCATGAGCGTACCGAGCACGTTCTTCTTTCGCACCATGCCGCCGTAGAACATGGCAAGTCCCGGGGTCATGAGCATGACGAGGGCTGCGGACAGGAGCATGAAGGCCGTGTCCCCGGTATCGATCTTTCCCCCGCCTTCTGCATATGCGGTCAGCGGCAGGAGCAGCTGCATGGCAATGCTCAGCATAACTCTTTGTTTTTTCATGATTAACCTCCCCGTGATCAGCCCTTGGGCTGATCGTTCATCAAGGCGAAAACGATGCCACGAGAGAACCTCTTGATCCTAAAGGAAAAAGACAAAAAATAATGCCCGGATCTGCTACATTTTTGTAGCAAGTTCCGGGCAAAATACTAACTTTTCTCTTTATTCCAGCAGAGTTACGCAGTAATTACATTACTGTATGAAATACACTATTGTTCTGCATTCTTTATGTCAGATTGCAGCGTCGCCGGTTTCACCGGTTCTGATACGGATAATCTGCTCCAGGGAGGAGACAAAGATCTTGCCGTCGCCGATCTTGCCGGTCTTGGCCTTTTGCTCGATCGTCTGCACTGCCTTTTCCACCATGGCATCAGCCACCACCGCCTCGATCTTCACCTTCGGGACAAAGGATATGTCGTATTCTGCTCCCCGGTACAGCTCCACATGTCCCTTCTGCCTGCCGAACCCCTTGACCTCGGTCACGGTCATCCCCTGGATGCCGATGGCGTTGAGCGCATCCTTCACCTCGTCCAGTTTGAACGGCTTGATGATCGCTTCTATCTTCTTCATGGTATTTCTCCTTTTATTATCTCTGTGCTCACGGCTCGCAGAAAAGCCTTGAACCTTGAGCTATGAGCTTTTTCCTACAGGTTATATGCCCGCTCGCCGTGCTGGCTTTCATCAAGCCCCATGACCTCGTCTTCTTCGTCAACCCGCAGCCCGATCGTGTACTTGATGAGCAGGAAGATGACGGCTGTTGCAACGCCGCTGTAGACGAACGTTATGACAGAGGCAAGGATCTGGGTCCAGAGCTGCCCCGCATTGCCATACAGCAGCCCCTTGCCCAGCTCATTGATCGAGGGGTCTGCAAAGACACCGGTCAGGACCGCGCCGATCGTACCGCCAACCCCATGGATGCCGAATGCGTCCAGCGTGTCATCATAGCCGAGTTTCGGCTTGAGAAAGGCAACGGCAAAAAACGGGATGATGCCGGCAGCTATGCCGATGAAGATCGCCCCGGATATGTTCACAAATCCCGCCGCAGGCGTGATCGCCACCAGTCCGCCCACTGCCC
>Ga0115026_10000574_pt1 | contig 10401 bp, 8 predicted proteins | sample Mud_0915_D1_FD_83878 | JGI IMG/M metagenome (GOLD analysis project Ga0115026, IMG submission 83878) | Wetland microbial communities from Old Woman Creek Reserve in Ohio, USA - Mud_0915_D1 | ecosystem: Environmental > Aquatic > Freshwater > Wetlands > Sediment ...
CTGCCCGACCTCGCCGCCGGTCACGTCCCGATCCTTGTCATCGACGATGCGCAGCGCCACCCCGGGCAGCGCCGGGCCAACGGTGCCCGGGCGGCGCGGGCCCGCGAGCGGGTTGGAGGTGTTCATACCGGTCTCGGTCATGCCGTAGCGCTCGAGGATGGCGTGGCCGGTGCGCTGCTCGAACTCGTGGAAGGTCTGTGGCAGCAGCGGCGCCGAGCCGCAGGTAAAGAGTCGCATGTTGCGGCACGTCTCCCGGTCGAGGCCCGCTTCGGCCAGCAGCCGGGTGTAATAGGTCGGTACGCCCATGAACACGGTCGCCTGCGGCAGCGCACGCAGCACCGCGCCGGCCTCGAACTTCGGCAGGAACAGCATCTTGCTGGCATTGAGCAGCGCGGTGTGGCATGCCACGAACAGCCCGTGGATGTGAAAGATCGGCAGCGCGTGCAGCAGCACGTCGCCCGGCCGCCAGCCCCAGGCCTGGTGCAGCGCCAGGCCGTTGGCGGCCAGGTTGCGGTGCGTGATCATCGCGCCCTTGGGCCGGCCGGTGGTGCCGGAGGTGTACAGGATCACCGCCACTTCGTCGCCGCGCATCTCGAGGGTCGGAAACTCGGCCGGCTGTGAGCGCGCCTGCTCATACAGGCTGCCGCGGCCGTGTGCGTCCAGGGCCAGCACCTGCCCGACGCCGCGCGCGGCGGCCAGCCGGGTGGCGGCCTCGAGCCGCTCCGGCGCGCACACCAGCAGCCCGGGTTCGGCGTTGTCGAGGAAGTAGTCGATTTCCAGGTCGCGGTAGCCGGTGTTGAGCGGCAGGCAGACCAGGCCGGCGCGCAGGCCGCCGAGGTAGGCGAACAGCGCCTGCGGCGACTTCTCGACCTGCAGTGCCAGGCGGTCGCCGCGCTTGAGGCCGAGCGCCGCGAACAGTTGAGCGTAGCGCGCGGTTTCCCGGTCGAGCTCGGCGTAGGAATAGCGCTCGCCGGCCGGGGTTTCGAGGGCGATGGTGTCGCCGAGCGGGCCAAACCGCGCCGCCAGCAGCGCATAAAAATTTTCGGTCATGTGTTCATTTCTTGACAGCGGATTGGGCGGGCGCGAATAATCGGCCGGTTCCGGTGGTTTGCGTTTCCACAATGCGAAATCGTGCAACCCCCGCTGTTGTATGAAACAACAACCGCGCACCCCGGAACAAGCATCTCGTGCTTCCCCGCCTCGCCAGGCCAGTGCCGCGGGCGTGGCGGAGGTCCGCGATCGATAACCCGCACCTGCAACGGAGACTGCCGCTCATGATCAAGTCGAAGTCGATGCTCAAGCCCATCCTGTCGGCGCTGTGCGCCGCCGGTGTCCTGCTCAGCGGTGCGGCCGGCGCCGAAACCGTGCTCAAGGCCTCGCACCAGTTCCCGGGCGGCAAGGGCGATCCGCGTGACGAGATGGTGCAGATCATCGCGCGCGAGGTCGAGAAGGCCAATGTCGGCCTCAAGATCCAGGTGTTCCCGGGCGAGTCGCTGTTCAAGGCCAAGGAGCAGTGGGGCGCGATCACCAAGGGCCAGCTCGACATGACCGCGCTGCCGCTCGACTACGCCAGCGGCCGCCACCCGCAGTTCAGCGCCACGCTCATGCCGGGCCTGGTGAAGAACCATGAACACGCGCGGCGCCTCAACAAGTCGGCGTTCATGGACGACATCCGCAAGATCATCAACGACGGCGGCGCGGTGGTGCTGGCCGACGCCTGGCTGGCTGGCGCGTTCGCCTCGAAGAAGAACTGCATCCTGATGCCGGACGACATCAAGGGCCAGGTGACACGCGCCGCCGGCCCGGCGTTCGAGCAGATGCTGGCCGGCGCCGGCGCCTCGATTTCGTCGATGGCGAGCTCGGAGATCTACACCGGCATGCAGACCGGCGTGCTCGACGCCACCAACACCAGCTCCGGCAGCTTCGTGTCCTACCGCCTGTACGAGCTGGTGAAGTGCTACACCGCGCCCGGCGACTACGCACTGTGGTTCATGTACGAGCCGGTGCTGATCTCGAAGAAGACCTGGGACGGCCTCAACAAGAAGCAGCAGGATGCGCTGCGCGCCGCCGCCAAGAAGGCCGAGGACTACTTCGCCGGCGAGGCCCAGAAGCTCGACGACAAGGCGGTCGAGACCTTCAAGAAGGCCGGCGTGCAGGTCGTGACCATGAACGCCGAGCAGTTCAGCGCCTGGAAGAAGCTTGCCGACCGGACCGCGTACAAGCAGTTTGCCGAGAACGTCCCGGGTGGCAAGGAGCTGCTCGACAAGGCGCTGAGCGTCAAGTAACCGCGCGCCCGGTGCCGCCCGAACCGCGACCGGCCTGAGGCGCGCGATGGACACCTTCATTCTGCTGGTCCGGCGGGTGTCGCAGGCCTGCGGGATCGCGGCCGCCGGATTGCTGGCGGCCGCGACCGTGGTGGTCTGCCAGATGGTGGTGATGCGCTATTTCCTCGGCGCCTCGACCGTCTGGCAGACCGAGTTCGTGATCTACGCGATCGTCGCCTCGACCTTCATCGGTGCACCGTACGTGCTGCTGCACAAGGGCCACGTCAACGTCGACCTGGTGCCGCTGTACGTGAAGCACCGCACCCGCCTGGTGCTGGCGCTGATCGGCTCGCTGGCCTCGCTCGTGTTCTGCCTGGTGGTCGCCTGGTTCAGTGCCGAGTATCTGCACGAGGCCTGGGCCGGTGGCTGGCGCACCGAGACGGTGTGGGCGCTGCCGTTGTGGATCCCGCTGCTGTCGCTGCCGATCGGCATGTCGCTGCTGTCGCTGCAATATATCGCCGATATCCTGTGCCTCATTACCGGTCGCGAGGCGCCGTTCGGCATGGACCCGGAGGACGCCGAATGAGCCCGCTCGAGATCGGTCTGCTGATTGCGCTGGTGACGATCGTGCTGCTCGGCACCGGCATGTCGATCGCCTTCGGGCTCGGCTTCGTGGCGCTGGCGTTCCTGGTTGGTTTCCAGGGTATCGACAGCCTCGGCATCATGGCCGAGAAATTTTTCGGCGGCATCGCCAGCTTTGCGCTGGTGTCGCTGCCGATGTTCATCCTAATGGGCGCGGTGGTCGCGTCCTCGCCGGCCGGGCGCGATCTGTACATCGCCCTCGACCGCTGGCTGCACCGCGTGCCCGGGGGGCTGGTGGCCGCCAACCTCGGCGCCTGCTCGATCTTCGCGGCGCTGTCCGGTTCGTCGCCGGCCACCTGTGCGGCGATCGGCAAGATGGGCATCCCGGAGATGCGCAAGCGCGGCGTGCCGGCGGACCTCGCTACCGGCTCGATCGCCGCCGGCGGCACGCTCGGCATCCTGATCCCGCCGAGCATCACCATGATCGTCTACGGTGTCGCCACCGAGACCTCGATCGGCCGGCTGTTCCTGGCCGGGGTGGTGCCGGGGATCATGCTCACCGCGCTGTTCATCGCCTGGACCCTGTTCATCGCCTGGCGGCGCGGCTGGCACTTCAGCGACGTGACCCAGAATTTCACGTGGCGCGAACGGCTCGAGGTGCTGCCCAGGGTGCTGCCGTTGCTGGCGATCATTGTCGGCATCCTGTACGTGTTGTACGGCGGGGTGGCGACACCGTCGGAGGCGGCCGGCGTCGGCGCCATGCTGTGCCTGGTGCTGGTGGTGGTGATCTACCGCATGTGGCATGCGCCGCAGATAATGCAGATCTTCCGCGAGACCACCCGCGAGAGCGTCATGATCATGATGATCATTGCCGCCTCGGAGCTGTTCAGCTACATGATGTCGTCGCTGTATGTCACCCAGGCGATCGCCGAGACCATCGCCGCGCTCGACATCAACCGCTGGCTGCTGATGGGGCTGATCAACCTGTTCCTGCTGGTGGCCGGCATGTTCCTGCCGCCGGTGGCGATCATCCTCATGACCGCGCCGATCCTGCTGCCGATCGTCACCAGCGCCGGCTTCGACCCGTACTGGTTCGCGGTGATCCTCACCATCAACATGGAGATCGGCCTCATCACCCCGCCGGTCGGCCTCAACCTGTTCGTCATCAACGGCATCGCGCCGGACGTGAAGCTGCCGACCATCCTCAAGGGCGCGTTGCCGTTCGTGCTGCTGATGGTGCTCGGCATGGTGATCCTGTCGTTCTTCCCGGGCATCGCCACCGGCCTGCCCGACATGCTGCTCGGTCCGGCGACCGGCCATTGAGCCGCCGGTGCTCGGGCCCGGCCCCGACGATCACCGCAACGCGGCAGGGTGACTGACGATGGACCTGCTCATTCTGCTGCTGATGGGCGGCGTGGCCGGTGCCATGGCCGGCCTGCTCGGCATCGGCGGCGGCGCGCTGATCGTGCCGGTGCTGGTGATCGTGTTCGAGGGCCAGAAGGTCAACCCGGACGTGATCATGCAGGCGGCGCTCGGCACCTCGCTCGCCACCATCGTGTTCACCGCCATGTCCTCGACGCTCGCGCACCACCGCCGCGGCGCGGTCGACTGGACGATCTTCCGGCGCATCGCCCCGGGCATCGTGGTCGGCACGCTGGCCGGCGCGGCGCTCGCCGACCAGCTGACTACGCGCACCCTCAAGATCATGTTCGTGATCTTCATGTTCGCGGTCGCCGCGCAATTTGCGCGCGGCACCATGGCCACGCGCGCGCACGCGCGTCTGCCGGGTGCGGCCGGCACCGGCCTGGTCGGCACCGTGATCGGCGTGGCCTCGGCGCTGTTCGGCATCGGCGGTGGCTCGCTGTCCGTGCCGTTCATGACCTGGTGCAGCGTGCCGGTCAAGCGCGCGGTCGCCACCTCGGCGGCCATTGGGCTCCCGATCGCGGTGAGCGGCGCCATCGGCTACCTGGTCGCCGGCCTCGGCGAACCCGGCCGGCCGCCGTGGAGCGTCGGCTACATCGTGCTGCCGGCGTTCGCCGGCATCGTGGTGGCCAGCACCGCCGCCGCCCCGTTCGGCGCGCGCCTCGCGCACCGGCTGTCGGATGTCACGCTGCGGCGCATCTTCGCGTTGTTCGTGGCGATTCTGGGGTTGCGCATGTTGTGGGGTTTGCTGCGCTAGTCAGACGCGCGGTGGAAATTACGCAAAGGACGCAGAGGCGCAGAGGACGCAAAGGTTTTGGACAACAAATCTCAGCGCTCTCTGCGCCTCTGCGTCCTCTGCGATTCTCACGAGGACCCGATCGAAACCCGCATTCAGCGCCCGACCAGCTGCACTAGCTGGTACAGCACGAACCCGCCGGTCGACAACGCCCCGACCAGCGGAATCCACGCCGGGTAGGTGCGCACCCCGGCCGGGTGCGGGTCGCGGTGCTTGATGCGCAGCAGTGCCAGGTTGATGAGCGCGAACACCGCCAGGATCACGAAGCTGGTGGTGCGCGCCAGGGTCTCGAGCGGCAGCCACAGCGCCAGTGCCAGGATCAGCAGCGTCACCAGGATCGTGGCCGCCACGGGCGTGCGGGTCCGCGGGTGCACGCGCCCGAGCCAGGCCGGCAGCCAGCGCTCGCGGCTCATGCCGTACAGCACCCGCGCGGCCATGACGATCTGGATCAGCGCGCCGTTGATGATCGCGAACATGCTGATGAAGCTGATCAGCGTCGGCGGCGCACCCGTGGCGCGCGTGTAGATATCGGCCAGCGGCGCGCGCGAGCCGGCCAGCTCCGCGGGCGGAAACGCCAGCACCGCGATCAGGGCCACCAGCACGTACAGCACGCTGGCCACGGCCAGCGCCAGCAGGATGGCGCGCGGCAGCACCCGCACCGGGTCGCGCACCTCTTCGGCCACGTTCACCATGTCCTCGAAGCCGATGAACGCGTAGAACGCCAGAAAGGTGCCGAGCAGGATGCCGTGCCAGATACCGGCATCGAGCGGCGGCAGCAGCTCCGGCCACCGCGCCGGCAACGTGGTGAGACTGTCGCCGGCGACGGCGATGATGAACAGCAGCCCGCCGACCTCGATCAGTGTGATCACGGTCGCGGCCGTCACCGACTCCTGGATGCCCCAGACTGCCAGCGCCCCGAGCGCCAGCACCAGCAGCACGATCGCCAGTGCGTCGGGAACCGCCACGAACACGTGCAGGTAACCGACGAAGCCGTTGACGATCGTGGACGCCGACACCACGCCGGTGGTGATGATCAGGAAGCCGACCAGTACCGACAGCGCGCGCCGGTGCAGGCCTTCCTGCACGTACACGGCCTCGCCGGCGCTCTTCGGATAGCGTGCCGCCAGTTCGGCATAGGAAATCCCGGTGAAGGTCGCCAGCAGTGCCGCCAGCAGGAACGCCAGCGGGGCATACAGCCCGGCGTGCCCGGCGACCTTGGCCACGAGCACATAGATCCCGGCGCCAATGATGGTGCCGAGACCGTAGAAGGTGAGCAGCGGCAGCGTGAGGCTGCGTTTGAGGGCCGGTTCTGTCATGGCTGCGGGAGTTCCATCGCCATTGAAACGCATCGGGCACGCAGCGACAACCGCCGATTTTGGCGAGGCCGCCCGGCATGCTACGTTTCCGTATGGGTGCAGTCCGGAGCCGGGGCGATGCGGCAAGCGATCCTGTCCGATCTACACAGCAATCTCGAGGCTGCGCAGGCCTGCGTAACGCACGCACGGTCGCAGGGCGCCACGCACTTCGCCTGTCTCGGTGACTGCATCGGCTATAGAGCCGAACCGGCGCCGACGCTCGACCTGCTGCGTTCGCTGCCGCACCTGCTCATGATCCGCGGCAATCACGACGAGGCGCTGTTTCTGGATCTCGACATCGGCATGGCCGGCCTGCACGCGGCGCTGGACTGGACCGCCGCGCAGCTCACTCCCGCGCACCGCGCGCTGCTCGAAGCCGCCCCATATGTTCAGACGCTGGGCGTTGCGACCTACGCGCACGCCAGCGCCCACGAGCCTCAGGCGTGGGATTACCTGCGCCAGCCCGAACAGACCCGCGCCTGCCTGGCGGCCACCCCGGCGCACGTCACGTTCATCGGCCACGTGCAGGTGCCGATGGTGTTTTACCGGACGGCCGGTGACTCCCTGCGCGAGTACAGCCCCCAACCCGGCATGCCGATGCCGCTGTCGTCCACGTGCCGCTACGTGGCGAATGTCGGCTCGGTCGGACAGCCGCGTGACGGCAACAATGCCGCGGCGTATGCGCTGTACGACAGCGACCGCGCCGAGGTGACCGTTCACCGGGTGCCGTACGATTATCTCGGTGCCGCCGGGAAGATCCTGGCCGCGGGGCTCAGCAGCCGTTTTGCCGAGCGGTTGAAGGAGGGGCGCTGGGCATGACCACGGCGCGACGAAAGCGCGCGGCCGCCCGCCCGCCACGCATCCGCCCGGGGATGAAACTGGGGCGCTACCGCGTCGGCCGGTTGCGGCACGAAGGCGGTATGGCGCTGTTGTACGCGGTGGAGGCCAGACAGCCGCTCATCCTTAAAGTACCGAAGCTGGGGCCGGATTGTCCGGCATCCAGCCTGGTGGCGTTCGAGAACGAACTGCGCATCCTCGAGCGGTTGCGCGGCGCGCATGTGCCGACGTTGGCCGCGAGCGGCGACCTGGTGCGTCGGCCCTATCTGCTGCTGGAGCGCATTGACGGCGACGAGCTGGCCCAGGCCGCGCAGCAGGCGCCGGTGCCGGTGGACCGGGTGCGCGACCTTGGCGTGCGACTGGCTCTCGCGGTGCAGACCCTGCATCACCAGAACGTGATTCATCTCGATCTCAATCCCGGCAACGTGCGCAACCGCGCCGATGGCACCATGGTGCTGATCGATTTCGGCCTCGCCCACCATGCCGGCCTGCCGGACCTGCACGACGCCGCGTTCGGCGAGGAGCTGGGCACCACCGCCTACGTCGCACCCGAGCAGTTGCATCACGTGCGCAGCGATTCGCGCAGTGACATCTACGCGATCGGCGCGATTCTCTACCAGCTGGCCACCGGCCACTATCCGTTCGGCCGGCCCAACCTGCTGTCGCTCAAGCGGCGGCTGGTGGCGCCGCCGCTGCCGCCGCGCGCGCACAATCCGGACCTGCCGCCGTGGTTGCAGGAAATCATTCTGCGCTGTCTGGAAACCCGGCCGGAAGATCGCTACGCCACCGCCAAGCGTGTCGCCCACCTGCTGGCGCACCCGGAGTCGGTGCCGGACACGCTCCGTTCCCACCAGCGCCAGGCCCCGGGGCTCGGTACGCGCGTGCGTGCCTGGGCCGGTTCGATATTCCGGAAGTTCGACGATGAGGCCGCGCGGCGTCCCTACGAGCGGCTCACGACCAGCCCGCATGTGCTGGTGGCGCTCAACCTGGCGCATTGTTCGGAGCCGCAGAAGGAAGCGCTGCGGCGCGCGGTGCGGCGGCTGGCCACGAGCGAGCCGAAATCCTATTTCACCTTCGTGTCGGTGGTACGCCAGACCGAGCGCGATGCGGCGGCGCAGCACGGCCGGAGCGCGCCGGAGGTCGCGCGCCAGCTGGAGATGCGCAACTGGGCGCAGCCGCTCGGGCTGCCGGAGACGCGCATGGTGTTCCAGGTGCTGCCGGGCGAGCCGGTGCGCACGCTGCTCGGATACGCGCGTCGCCACCTCGTCGATCACATCATCATCGGCGCGCGCGGCAGCTCGGCGCTGCGCCGGCACCTGGGCAGCGTCTCCGCGGCCGTGGCCGCGCAGGCGCCATGCACGGTGATCGTGGTACGGACCCGGAAGGACATCGCCAACAACTGAACCGGGCGAAACCTGCCGGTGCCGGCACAGCCTGCGAATGGTGATGGCGCGCGTCGTGGATGCGACCGGGACGCCGCTTCCGCAGGAAGTCGGCCCCCGCCGACCAACATCCAGCCGGCACCGTGCCGGCACGCGTGCCATGCCGAAAGCGGCCGTCGAGCAGACGCGCGAGTCCCGCCCTGCCGGAAATGGGCACCGGGGAGGCGCGCGGTGTGCCGCGGCCGTCCCCGTGGCCTGCAAAATTTGTCCGTGTTTTCAATCGAATCGGGCGTTTTCGCAGCCCCGAGCCGGGTCCTCACCGGCGGCCGGTGGATTGGCACCCAATTTGCTTTACAGGACAGACATACACATACGGTCGCGTTGGCTCGCGGTTTGTCGCGGGGCAGATCACCGACCAAACAGGTGAGGCACGGTATGAAGTCGATAATGAATCCACCCGCAAACCCTCCGGTCTCCGGGACCTCGAATATCCAGCCGCGTGACCTCGGGCACGTGCGGCTGCTGGCCGGCGTCGCGCCGGACGACATCGCCGATCTGCTCGCGGCTTCCGAGGAAATGACCCTGGAGGCCGGCGAGGCGCTGCTCATGCCGGGGATGTGCAACACCCACCTGTACCTGCTGCTGTCCGGGCAGTTGCGCGTCGCACCGGTGTCGCCCGACGGCGACGACGGCTGGCTGCTGGAGGCCGGCGAGGCGGTCGGCGAGCTGGCGATGGTCAACCGGCAGCCAACCTCGGCCTATGTGCTCGCCGAGCAGCCGTCGCGTCTGCTGGCCGTGCCCCACGAGACCTTCTGGGCGCTGGCCGACGTCTCGCACGCCGTGGCGCGCAACCTGCTGATCAATCTCGGCCGGCACCTGCGCCAGGCCGACACCGGCATGGCGCGCAGCGAACGGCTGCAGAAGCATTACCTGCAATCGGCGGGGGTCGACGACCCGACCGGGCTGCGCAACCGGCGCTGGTTCGAGCACACGCTGCGGCGCCAGGCGCTCCGCAGCCACTTCGCCGTCACCCCGCTGTCGCTGGTGGTGGTGCGCATCGACGGCTACGCGGACTACTGCAGCCACTTCGGCACCGAGGCCGGCGATGCCGCCCTGTACGCGGTGGCACGCGCCCTCGAGCAGAATGCGCGCCCCACCGACATCCTGGCGCGCGGCGGGCCGGCCGAGTTCATGCTGGCCCTGCCGGACACCGGCATCGACGGCGCCCGGGTTCTCGCCCGGCGGCTGGAGTCGGTGGTGGCCGAGACCGTGGTGGTGCTGCACGACCAGAGCATCCTGCCCCCGGTCACCGCGCGCTGCGGTTGCGCCGAACACGACAGCCTCCAGTCGATCGAGCAGCTGATCGCCCTGGCCGTCGAGGCGTCGCGCGCGGCCGGCGGACGCGAAGGATAGTCCGGGTCGCCGCACCGTCGCGATCCGATCGACCTGTAGCGCGGCATGCAGTGCCCGCCCGGGTACTGGATTGCAGTATGGGGATAGGAGCGGCGCCCTCGCCGCGATCGCCTTTGTTCAGTTGTCATTCCGGTGCAAGCCGGAATCTAGGTTATTAATCTGTAATCGCCTACGGCGATGCCTTGAAAAGGCTTTGATGCCGCTCGCCGCGCGGCGGCGGGTTACCTTTCTTTGCTCGTGCAAAGAAAGGTAACCCAAAGAAAGCACGCCCCGGAGCCGCCGACACCTCCTGCGCTTCTCGCCCCGGCCGGGCGCGAGCCGAACTCGCCGGCGGCTGAACAACGCCGCTC
>Ga0115026_10000575_pt1 | contig 10399 bp, 7 predicted proteins | sample Mud_0915_D1_FD_83878 | JGI IMG/M metagenome (GOLD analysis project Ga0115026, IMG submission 83878) | Wetland microbial communities from Old Woman Creek Reserve in Ohio, USA - Mud_0915_D1 | ecosystem: Environmental > Aquatic > Freshwater > Wetlands > Sediment ...
TGGCGGTAATGGGGGTCTCGATGATTTCGCCGGACGGCTTGGCCATCAGACCGCGCATGCCGGCCAGCTGCCTGATTTGCTGGGCGCTTCCGCGCGAACCGGAGTCGGACATCATGTAGATGGGGTTGAAGCTGGCCACCTGCTTGACGTTGCCGTCCCGGTCCTTCACCGATTCGGTCTCCAGCTCCCGCAGCATCTCCCGGGAAACGTTTTCGGTCACCTGCGCCCAGATGTCCACCACCTTGTTGTAGCGCTCGCCGTCGGTAATCAGGCCCTCTTTGTAATGGCTTTCAATTTCCTGCACTTCCCGGTTGGCGGTGTCGATGAGCTCCGATTTCCTGGAGGGAATGACCATGTCGCTGATGCAGATGGAAAGCCCCGACTGGGTGGCGTACTTGTAGCCCAAATCCTTCAGCCGGTCCGCCAGGAGGATGGTCTTTTTGTCCTTGCACAGCCGGTAGCAGTAGCTGATGAGATCGGCCAGCTCCTTCTTGCCCATCACCCGGTTGATCACGTCGAAGCCGATCTCCTCGGGCATGATTTCCCTGAGGATGATCCGCCCCACGGTGGTCTCCTTCATCTCGCCGTCCATGCGCACCTTGATTTTGGCGTGCAGATCAACCATGCCGTTGTCATAGGCGACCCGCACCTCGCCGGGATTGGCAAAAACCTTCCCCTCCCCCTTCATCGATTCCCGCTCCCGGGTCAGGTAGTAGATCCCCAGCACGATATCCTGGGTGGGCACGATAATCGGCTTGCCGTGGGCGGGGGAAAGAATGTTGTTGGTGGACATGAGCAGAACCCGTGCCTCGATCTGGGCCTCAATGGCGATGGGAATGTGCACCGCCATCTGGTCGCCGTCAAAGTCGGCATTAAACGCGGAGCACACCAGGGGGTGCAGCTGAATGGCCTTGCCCTCGATGAGTATGGGCTCGAAGGCCTGGATGCCCAGCCGGTGCAGGGTGGGTGCGCGGTTGAGCAGCACCGGATATTCCCTGACCACTTCGTCGAGGGCGTCCCACACCTCCGCCGTTTCCTTCTCCACCAGCTTCTTGGCGCTCTTGATGGTGGTGGCGAACCCCTTTTTGATCAGGCGGTTGTAGACAAAGGGCTTGAAGAGCTCTATGGCCATTTTCTTGGGGAGCCCGCACTGGTGGAGCCGCAGCTCCGGGCCGATGACGATCACCGACCGCCCCGAATAGTCAACCCGCTTGCCCAGCAGGTTCTGCCGGAAGCGGCCCTGCTTCCCCTTGAGCATGTCGCTTAAGGATTTCAGCGGCCGCTTGTTGCGGCCGGTCACCGTCTTTCCCCGGCGGCCGTTGTCGAACAGCACGTCGACCGCTTCCTGAAGCATCCGCTTTTCGTTGCGCACGATGATCTCCGGCGCCTCCAGCTCCTGCAGCCGCTTGAGCCGGTTGTTGCGGTTGATCACCCTGCGGTAGAGATCGTTGAGGTCGGATGTGGCGAAGCGCCCGCCGTCAAGCGGCACCAGCGGCCGCAGGTCCGGGGGCAGCACCGGCAGGGTCTCCAGGATCATCCACTCGGGCTTGTTCCCCGAGTTCTTGAAATCCTCAACCACCTTCAGCCGCTTGGACAGCTTCTGGCGCTTGGCCTCCGAAGCGGTCGCCCTCATCTCCTGGCGCAGGCTCTTGGAGAGCGAGTCCAGCTGCATGCCCTTGAGCAGGTCCCGGACGGCCTCCGGGCCGATGCCCGCCTTGAAATTCTTGCCGTACTCAACCAGCGCCTTGAGATAGCGCTCTTCCGCCATCAGCTCACCCTGGGTGAGCGGCGTCTCGCCGGGATCCACCACGATGTACTGCTCAAAGTAGATGACCTTTTCCAGATCCCGTAAGGTGATGCCGAGCAGGTTGCCGATCCTGCTGGGCAGGCTGCGCAAAAACCAGATGTGGGCCACGGGACTGGCAAGCTCGATGTGCCCCATGCGCTCCCGGCGCACGTAGGAGGGGATCACCTCAACCCCGCATTTCTCGCATACCACCCCCCGGTGCTTCAGCCGCTTGTACTTGCCGCAGTTGCACTCGTAATCCTTGGTCGGACCGAATATCTTGGCGCAGAAGAGCCCGTCCCGCTCCGGCTTGAAGGTGCGGTAATTGATGGTTTCCGGCTTCTTCACCTCACCATGAGACCAGCTGCGAATATCGTCCGGCGAAGCAATGCTGATACGGATTGCCTCGAAGGCGAGCGATTTCCTCGGCTTATCAAAAAAACTGTAGCTTACTTCCATGGAGGGTCTCCCTTTTCCCGTTAGCTGCTTTTTTCAAGCCCGACAAACTGCACATTGAGGCAGAGACTCTGCAACTCCTTGACCAGCACATTGAACGATTCCGGCAGGCCCGGCTCCAGGTCCGTGTCCCCCTTGACGATATTCTCGTAAAGCTTGGTCCGTCCCTGCACGTCGTCGGATTTGACGGTCAGGAACTCCTGCAGGGTGTAGGCCGCGCCGTACGCCTGCAGCGCCCACACCTCCATCTCCCCCAGCCGCTGGCCGCCGAACTGGGCCTTGCCGCCCAGGGGCTGCTGCGTCACCAGCGAATAGGTGCCGATGGAGCGGGCGTGGATCTTGTCGTCCACCAGGTGGTGCAGCTTCATCATGTAAATCATGCCCACGGTGATCCTGTTGTCAAAGCACTCGCCGGTTCTCCCGTCAAAGAGGGTGGTCTGGCCGTTTTCCGGCAGCCCCGCCGCCTTCAGGTAGTCGGTGATCTGATCCTCCGAGGCCCCGTCAAAAACGGGCGAGGCAAAGCGGACGCCTTTGCTCAGCTCCCGCGCCAGCGCAATCACCTCGTCGTCGGTTGCCTCGTTGATGATTTTGGCCATTTCCTTGTCGCCCAGCAGCTCCTTGAGCCTGGTGCGCAATACCTGCGGGGAATAATTTTTTTCCAGAAACTCCCTGATGCGGTCGCCCAATCCCCGTGACGCCCATCCCAGGTGGGTTTCCAGGATCTGTCCCACGTTCATACGGGAGGGCACGCCGAGCGGGTTGAGCACGATGTCCAGCGGGGTTCCGTCCTCAAGGTAGGGCATGTCCTCCTCGGGAAGAATCCGGGAGAGAACGCCCTTGTTGCCGTGTCGGCCGGCCATCTTGTCGCCCACCGCCAGCTTCCGTTTCACCGCCAGGTCCACCTTGACCATCTTAATCACGCCGGGGGGCAGCTCATCTCCGCTGCGCAGGCGCTCGATCTTCTCGGTAAAGATGATTTTTGCGGCCTTGATCTTCTCCTCCAGATCCTCCCTGATGGCGGCAATTTCCTCGTCGGCCTTCTTGCTGTCGATGACGATGTCCTTCCACTTGCCGGAGGGTATTTTGTCCAGGACCTCGGCGCTGATTTTCTGGCCCTTTTCCAGGACGCGGGTGCTGGACCGCTTGTCGATCAGCCGCTTGGCCGACACCTTGCCGATGAGCAGGTGTCTGATCTTCTCGTCCGCGCTGTCCTTGAGAATCTTGATCTTGAGCTCCTGGTCCTTCAAAATTTTGGCGAGCTGCTCGTTCTCAATGGTCTTGCTGCGCTCATCCTTGTCAACACCCTTGCGGGAGAAAATCCTCACGTTGATGACCGTACCCTCGATGCCCGGTGGAACCCGGAGGGAGGTATCCTGGACATCGCGGGCCTTTTCACCGAAAATGGCCCGCAGCAGCTTTTCCTCCGGGGAAAGCTGGGTCTCGCCCTTGGGGGTAATTTTGCCCACCAGGATATCGTTCGCCTTTACCTCGGCGCCGATGCGGATCACCCCGCTTTCATCAAGGTCTTTGAGGGCCTCCTCACCCAGGCCGGGAATGTCCCTGGTAATCTCTTCCTTGCCCAGCTTGGTATCTCGGGCCAGAACCTCGAATTCCTCGATGTGGATGGAGGTGAAGTAGTCGTCCTTCACTATTTTTTCATTGACCAGAATCGAATCCTCAAAGTTGTATCCCTCCCAGGGGAGGAAGGCAACGAGGAGATTGCGCCCCAGGGCCAGCTCGCCCCGGTCAATGGCCGGGCCGTCGGCGATAATCTCGCCGCGCTTCACCTTCTCGCCCGCCCTGACCAACGGCTTTTGATTGATGCAGGTGTTCTGGTTGGAGCGCTTGAACTTGATCAGATTGTAAATGCTCACGCCCCCGTCTTTTTCCGTTCCGTCCCGCTGATCGTGCTTGACCACGATGCGGTTGGCATCGACGCTTTCCACCGTCCCGTCCTGGTGCGCCACAACCGTAACGCCCGAGTCCCTGGCAATATCGGCCTCAATGCCTGTGCCCACCAGGGGGCTCTCGGTCTTCATCAGCGAAACCGCCTGACGCTGCATGTTGGAACCCATGAGGGCCCGGTTGGCGTCATCATTTTCCAGAAAGGGGATAAGGGCAGCGGCAACGCTCACCAGCTGCATGGGGGAGACGTCCATGTAGGACACGTCCTCCGGGCGCACCATCACAAACTCACCGCCCCGCCGGGCAGAAACCAGCTCCAGCTCAAAGCGCCCCTTGGCGTCGAGCGGAGCGTTGGCCTGCGCGATGGCGTGGTCCTTTTCGTCAAGCGCCGAAAGAAACGCGATCTGATTGGTCACCACCCCGTTCACCACCTTGCGGTAGGGGGTTTCAATAAAGCTGAAGTCGTTGATCCGGGCGTAGGTGGAAAGGGACGATATCAGGCCGATGTTCGGACCTTCCGGGGTTTCTATGGGGCAGATTCTGCCGTAGTGGGTGGGATGCACATCCCGCACCTCGAACCCGGCCCGCTCCCGGGTCAGCCCGCCCGGACCGAGCGCGGACAGCCGCCGCTTGTGGGTAATCTCGGACAGGGGGTTGGTCTGATCCATGAACTGCGAGAGCTGGCTGGAGCCGAAAAATTCGTTGATCACCGCCGACACCAGCTTGGCATTCACCAGGTCGTGGGGCATGAGCGTTTCCACTTCCTGCAGCCCCATGCGCTCCCTGATGGCCTTCTCCATCCTGACCAGGCCGATGCGGTACTGGTTCTCGATCAGTTCGCCGACGGTCCTGACCCTGCGGTTGCCCAGGTGATCGATGTCATCCACCTCGCCCTTGCCGCATTTCAGCCGCAGCAGATACTTGACCGTTTCCATGATATCGTCTTTGCGGACCACCTGCACGTCGAGGGGCACGTTAAGATTGAGTTTGTAATTAAGCTTGAGGCGCCCCATCTTGCCCAGGTCGTAGTAATCGGGGTTGAAAAACAGGCGGTCAAAAAAGGTGTGGGCGCTCTCCTTGGTGGGCGGATCATGGGGGCGCAGCCGGCGGTAAATCTCCACCACCGCGTCCTCCTGCGACTTGATTTTATCCTGGGCCAGGGTATTGCGAAACGATGCGTCCGTCAGCAGATCGTCAATAAAAAGTATCTCAAAGGTCTCTACCCGCCGCTCCCGGAGCATCTTCAGCTTTTCGGCCGTCAGCTCTTCATTGCAGGAAACGAGGGGCTCGCCCGTTGCAGGATCGGCAATGTCATGAGCCGCATACTTGCCCTCCAGGTCCTTCATGGCGATGGGCACCAGCTCTATGTTTGCCTCCTGGATTTTCTGCAGGGTTATGTCCCTGATCCGCTTGTCCTTCTTGACAATCAGCTTCCCGCTTTCAGTGTCGTAGATGTCCTCAGTCGCCCGGTCCCCTACCTGCATGCTTTTCCGCAGGTATTTATAAAGCTTGGCATCTTTAAACACGACCCTTTCTGATTCATAAAAATAATCGAGCAGTTCCTTTTCCGTGTAGCCCAGCGCCTTGAGCAGGATGCTGGCGAGCAGCTTGCGCCGCCGGTCGATCCTGACGTAGAGGATGTCCTTGGTGTCAAATTCCAGGTCAATCCATGACCCGCGGTTGGGAATGATGCGCGCGTAAAAGATGACTTTGCCCGCGCTGCTGGCCTTGCCCTTGTCGTGATTGAAGAACACCCCGGGAGACCGGTGCAGCTGGCTGACAATGACCCGCTCGGTGCCGTTGATAATGAAGGTGCCGCTGTCGGTCATGAGGGGCACTTCGCCGAAATAGACCTCCTGCTCCTTCACGTCCCGGATGCTCCGCGTGCCGCTCTCGGCATTCACGTCCCACACCACCAGCCGCAACATGACCTTGAGGGGAACCGCGTAGGTGAGCTCCTTCTGGCGGCATTCGTCCACGTCGTATTTGGGCTCGCCCAGGGTGTAGCTCACATATTCAAGAAAGGCGGTCTCGGAAAAATCCTTGATGGGAAAAACGCTTTTAAACACCCCCTGCAGGCCGAGATTGCCGCGGTCCTGGGGCTTGATATACCGCTGCAGAAACTCCTCGTAGGATTTCCGCTGCACATCAAGGAGGCTCGGCTTGTCCATTACCTTCTTGATCCGTGAAAAATCCTTTCTCAGATAGTATCTGTTCAATGCATGATAGCTCATTGCAACCCCTGGCATGGATTAGCGTAACCTGACAGCCGTGAAAAGCACCCCCTCCGCTTTTCAGACAGTTAAACCATCCTGCTACTTAATCTCAACCGTTGCCCCGACCTCTTCGAGCTTCTGCTTGGCATCCTCGGCATCTTTCAGGGGAATGCCTTCCTTCACCGTGCCGGGAGCGCCGTCAACCAGGTCCTTGGCCTCTTTCAGCCCCAGATTGGTAAGGGCGCGGACCACCTTGATCACCTGGATCTTCTTATCGCCCGCCGCCTTGAGAATCACGTCAAACTCGGTCTTCTCCTCCTTGGCGGCGGCAGGTGCTTCTCCCGCTGCTCCGCCGGGCATGGCCATGGCCATGGGCATGGCGGCAGCCGAAACCCCGAATTTTTCCTCCAGCTCCTTCACCAGACTCGACAACTCAAGCACGGTCATGTTTTCGATAAAATGTATCACATCTTCTTTGGTTATTTTTTCCATGATCCTTTGTCCTCCTGCTCGCGACACTGTTATTAGTTGAGTGATTAGCCTGATTTGCTTTTTTCAATGGCATGCAATACCCTGACCAGCTTCTGGGGAATGGCCTGCAGCACGCCGAGCAGCCTCACCGGGGGTGATGCGCACAGCGAGACAACCCTGGCCAGAAGCTCCTTTCTGCCGGGCAGCGTGCTCAGCCCCCGGGTGTCTTCCGCGGACAGCACCTTGCCCTCGAGGTATCCCGCCTTGATGCTCAGCTGCTCATACTCTTTGAGATAGCGCACCAGCACCTTGACCGGGGCAATCGGATCGCCCGAGCTGATGACAATTGCTGTCGGGCCTTCAAGGTAGCTGTGGATCCCCTCCAGGGCCGTCCCCATGGACGCCCGCTTCAGCAGGGTGTTCTTGACCACCTTGTACTCCGACGAAGCCCGGCGCAGTTCGTTGCGAAGCTGGGTAATCTTCTCCACCGAGAGGCCCCGGTAGTCTGTTACCACAACCAGCACCGCTTCCTTGAGCTTGCTCGATAAGGAGGTAACAATGTGTTGTTTCTCTTCTCGTTTCAATGGACTTCAACCTCCTTTCAGAAACACCTGTGCCCCTTATACCGTGCCTTTTTCAGGCCTTAAGGGCGGCTGATAAACCCCATAACCTTCCCCGTGAACGGGAAATGCGGACAAGAAGTTGAGCGAGGAAAATGGGTAAGTGACGGACCTCTTAACCTATCTGACGGGTAAACGCCGGGTTTACCTTTATTCCCGGCCCCATGGTCGTTGACAGCACGATGCTTTTCAAATAGACGCCCTTGCTGGTCGGAGGCTTCAGCTTGATCAGCGCATCAATCAGGGCGGTCACATTGTCTCTCAGCTTTTCCACCGCGAAGGAAATTTTGCCGGTTCTGGCGTGGACAATGCCCGCCTTGTCAACCTTGAATTCAATCTTTCCCTTTTTGAGATCGGCCACGGCATCGGCAACGTTGAAGGTCACCGTTCCCACCTTGGGATTGGGCATCAGACCTCTGGGGCCGAGGATTTTTCCGATCTTTCCAACCATGCCCATCATATCCGGCGTGGCGATGGCCTTGTCAAAGTCAAGCCACCCCTGGGTGATCTTCTCGATCAGGCTTTCCGCGCCGACAACATCGGCTCCGGCGCTTACGGCTTCCTTCTCCTTTTCTCCCTTGGCAAATACCACCACCCTGGTTTCCTTCCCCGTCCCGTGGGGAAGCATTACCGAACCGCGCACCATCTGGTCGGCATGCTTGGGGTTGACCCCCAGGCGTACTGCCACGTCGACGGTCTCGTCGAACTTGGCAAATGAGGCGTCCTTTATTACCTTCAGCGCCTCATCCAGTTCATAGACCCTGCTCCTGTCAACCTTCTCGTGTGCAGCCTTGTGCTTTTTACCTTTTTGACCAGACATGGCCGTTCCTCCGATTATATAAAAATCAGCCACGGGTCCTGTAAAACCCGTGTATGTTTTCTCACTGCGTGTGTGCCTCCCCTAGCCAACCTCGATGCCCATGCTCCGGGCCGTCCCCTCGATAATCCTGATGGCACCCTCCAGGTCCACGGCATTGAGGTCGGGCATTTTCAGCTGGGCGATCTCTTTTATCTGGTCGGGAGTGACCTTGCCCACCTTGTCCCGGTTCGGTTCAGCGGAACCCTTGATAATGCCGGCGGCCTTTTTGATCAGTACCGCCGCCGGCGGCGTTTTCACGATGAAGGAGAAGGAGCGGTCGGAATAAATGGTAATCACCACCGGAAGAATGATGTCACCCTTGCTCTGTGTCTGCGCGTTAAATGCCTTGCAGAACTCCATGATGTTTACCCCGTGCTGACCGAGGGCGGGACCCACGGGAGGCGAAGGGTTGGCCTTCCCCGCCGTAATCTGAAGCTTTTTAATCGCAAGCACTTTTTTTGCCATACGCGTTACCGTCCTCTCTTAATCGCTAGCAGGCTGTTGAAAAACAATCATCTGATTTGTGGCTCAAAGAGGAGGGGCTTTTGAGCCACATACTTATTAAGCAAGCTTTATCAGCCTGCGTCACTACTTTTTCAACCGCCTGCTAATTCTTCTTCACCTGAAGAAACTCAAGTTCTATGGGAGTCGATCTCCCGAAAATGGACACCAGCACCTTAAGCCGGCCCTTCTCCGGCTTGACCTCTTCCACCAGTCCGTTGAAGTTGTTAAAGGGGCCGTCGATGATGCTCACGCTGTCGCCTTTCTCAAAGGAAACCTTGGGCTTGGGCTTCAGCTTGCCTTCCTTGATCTGGCTTAATATATCCCTGGCCTGTACCTCGGGAATGGCGATGGGCTTGTTGCCCCCGCCGATGAAACCGGTTACCTTGGGCGTGTTCTTGACGATGTGCCAGGTCTCGTTGTCCATGGACATGTTGATCAGCACGTAGCCGGGGAAAAATTTCCGTGAGGTGGTTTTCCGCTCGCCCCGGATCATTTCCACCACGTTCTCGGTGGGAATCACGATCTCGGAAAAATATTCCTCCTTGCCGAACTGCTTAATGCGCTCTTCCAGGGCCGTTTTTACCTTATTTTCATAGCCAGAATAGGTATGAATCACATACCAGTTCTTTTCCATAACTACCCTTTCATTTATCCCAGGATAACCCTGATAATTCTGGTGAGGCCGAGGTCGATCAGCCCGAGAAAGAAGGCTATGATGATAACAATGATGAGTACCACCGAAGTAGACGCAAGCGTGTCTTTTCGTGTCGGCCAGACGACTTTTTTCAGCTCGAGCTGCACTTCCTGCAGGAATTGCAAAATCTTCTGGAACATTACCTATACCCCTCGGCCGCCGCGCGGCCATGGTTGCGTTACATCGTTGGCAGGCCAGGAGGGATTCGAACCCCCATCACCCGGATTTGGAGTCCGGTGCTCTAGCCGTTGGAGCTACTGGCCTACGTAAGAATATAATTTATTGAGCCGCTTTACTTTGTTTCCTTATGGAGGGTGTGGGCATGGCAGAATCGGCAGAATTTTTTGAATTCCAGCTTCTTCGTCGTTGTGCGCTTGTTCTTAGTCGTGGTGTAGTTTCGTCTCTTGCACTGCCCGCATTCAAGCGTTATGATTTCTCTCATCGCATGTAGTCTCTATTGACTTAATATAATATGGTTTCGCCGCCTTATTCGATGACGTCGGACACCACGCCCGCGCCCACCGTCCTGCCGCCCTCGCGGATGGCAAAACGCAGCTCCTTCTCCAGCGCAATGGGCGTGATCAGCTCCACCGTCATCTCCACGTTGTCTCCCGGCATCACCATCTCCACACCCGCCGGCAGCGCCGCATTCCCCGTCACGTCCGTCGTCCGAAAATAAAACTGCGGCCGGTAGCCGTTGAAAAACGGCGTGTGCCGCCCCCCTTCTTCCTTGGTCAATATGTATACCTGCGCCTTGAACTTCGTGTGCGGCGTGATGCTCCCCGGCTTGGCCAGCACCTGCCCCCGCTCCACTTCCTCACGCTTTGTTCCCCGCAACAGCACACCCACGTTGTCCCCCGCCTCCCCTTCATCCAGGATCTTGCGGAA
>Ga0115026_10000576_pt1 | contig 10395 bp, 15 predicted proteins | sample Mud_0915_D1_FD_83878 | JGI IMG/M metagenome (GOLD analysis project Ga0115026, IMG submission 83878) | Wetland microbial communities from Old Woman Creek Reserve in Ohio, USA - Mud_0915_D1 | ecosystem: Environmental > Aquatic > Freshwater > Wetlands > Sediment ...
CCGGATGACTTTGAACGGGCCCAGGAGCGAATTGAGGAATACTTTATGGAAATGCACACTGAGATCCGCGCCTCAAAAGAACTGGCCAGCGAGGGCAAATGCCCGGCCTGTGGTTCCCCTGTTGGCCCCGGTGACCACGAGTGCCCTGATTGCGGCCTGCTGCTCGTCTTTATTGAGGAAGAGGGAGAGAAAGGTTAAGAGGCTGATTTCTGTTTTCATGAAACACAGCCGACCATCACGGTAGAAAAATGCATGCTATTTCTCTTCCAGTATCCTGACCTTATACCCCAAGCCCCGCACTGCGCTGAAAACAGCTTTTCTGTCCAGAAGCAGCGGGTCGTATCTCACCCGGATTATCCCCTTCGCAAAATCGACCGAGGCTTCCCTGACACCTTCCTTCTCCCGCAGGATCTTCTCCATATCACCGGCGCACCCTGAACAGGTAATGTCTTCAGCCTGGAGGACCATCTCTCTTGTATTTATCATTGCATTGTATCTTAGCAAATAATGCCAGGAGGAGGGAGCCCTTCCTCACCCTCGACCATCTTTACTGTGATTGCTTTGATAACGAACAGCAAATATATATTCTTATAGGAAAACTGATAAATCTTTATGAGTCGTCAGTTGGAGGAAATCCGGCCACCTCGTTTTGTTTTCGGACATTTTCTGAATTAAATTACCTTTTTGTTGATTTATAAGCCTATTCAGGATCAATGCTATAACTAATTATAAAATAGTAATATTTATGCTCGTGGGGCATGAAGATATCAAGAAACATGTGTAGGCATGACACTTGCGAAGATTTCATGAGGGAGGTTCTTATGAACGCTATGCATCTTATGTTATTAATGTTTTTGCTGCTCTTGGCGTGTAGCACTGCGCGCGCCGAGTGGTGCGGGCTGGAGCTCCAGGCAGTCAGGGCGCTGAGTGTTCTGGGGGATTTATAAACCAAGGAAAGGGAGGAATCTCGCAAATGAAAAGAAACTCCAAATTGAATTGTTGGGAATTCAAAAGATGTGGGCGGCAGCTTGGAGGACTTCGTATTAATGATCTGGGAAGGTGTCCTGCGACCTTAGAAGAAAGACTTGATGGTGTGCATGATGGGGTTTACGCCGGCAGGGCCTGCTGGGTTGTGGCGGGAACTTTCTGCAGGAATGAAGTGCAGGGCACATTCGCTCAGAAATTTGAGAGTTGCCAGAAATGTGACTTTTATGAAAAAGTACGCGAAGAGGAATACCCCAATTTTGAGCTTTCAGCAAGTCTGCTTGCTAAGATTAAGAAAACAACAAAGCACGCGTAGGATGAACAAGGATGTCAGTCATTTGCGAATAGAATAGAACAGAACAGAGGCGGCTTCCATGGTCATAGAAAAAATGCTATTGTGATAGAGACTGATGAAGTAGTGACAAAGGAGGCGTTGGCGAGATGCGCATTCTCTGCAGTTTCGCGGGGATTATCGTGGCGTGTATGTGCCAATGGCTCTTCCTGGGTGGTGCGGCTCTCGCTGCGGATGAATGTGAAGTGGTGAAGGCCTATTATTATGAAAGGACGCAGGGGGAGATTGTGACTGACTGGGGGGGCGTTTCTCCGTACAAGAGATACCAGACAGTGGTATATCCCTGTGCAGATGTGACAATCCGTGATACTTACGGGAGCGCTTTCATAAGGAATGTTGAAATCACTGCCACCTTCAGCGACCAAAGCAGTGCTTCAAAAAAAGCGTGGTGTGATAAAAAAAGCCTTGAGAATGACGTCATATATTTCTGCATCGTCTGTTTTGAGAGTGATTTCCCCGTATCCAGTGTGAGCTGTAATTTCAGGTAAGGTGGCAGTGCGAGCATGCTATCGCGGAATTATTCACGACTCTATCGGCCTAGCAAGGACTTTCCCGCTGCCTCTCTGTCCATCAAGAAGAGAGGTCCCCTTTGGTGACTGGCTATGAACACACAGTTATTATCTGTCCTTTCGGGACTCACTGATGCATAACGTTTGGATAGTTGCACCTAAGAGGCACGGTTCTTCGGCAATGGAGACCAGCACATCAATCAAATGCCGGAACTCTTCCTCATCCCTAAAACCCCGCTCAATAGCCCAGACCCTCCATGCGCTGAGACCTTCAACGGCTGCCAGGCAGCGTGGATGAAATCCCCCTTGTACCATAAAAGATTTCACCTCTTCAGGGTGGGCTGTATAGATATCAGTATGGTATCGGCTTCCCCTTGCATAACGTATCCCCGTACGAAGGGTCTCGGAAAATGAAGACTCGCTGAAAAAAGACGGATACAATGCCATACCCTGAATGACCGGTGCAAACCGGGAAAGAAAGGAAGCAAAGAGGAGTCCCCCGGGCTTTAACACCCTGGCAATTTCGGAGAGCATATGCTCACGTGATAGAAGATCGAGTGTATGATAAAATGGCCCGAAACTCAGAACAGCATCAAAGGTTCCAGGGGCAAACATAGAAAGATCAACCGCATTTCCCTGGGCAAGGTGAGCCACATTCCTGTCAAGGCCTCTTCTCTTCAATTTGGCCCGCGCACGTTCAATAGCAGGTCTTGAGAGGTCTATCCCTGATACACGGTATCCCTTTTCTGCAAGATATATGAGATACGCACCGGTACTGCATCCTATGTCAAGAATATATCCTGAGGGCGGTAAATACCTTTCGAGAAATCTTTTCATAACCTCAAATTCGATTTGTGCATACCGGCTCTTTGTCAACCTCTTTTCCTCTAAATCCACTGCATGTTCATAAAATCTCTGGACCCTGTTCATTGAATCGTCAGATGATGGTGAGCATACATCATCTCCGGTCCAAAGGAACTTTTTTGTATGTTTCTCTGCATACTGTCCGATAAGCGCTGCCAAGAAACGAAAGACTGCATCGTGAATGTTCACAGGTATCCTCCTCTTACAAAGCGAGCAGACTCCTGACTTCTCCTGGTGTAGCAATTGCCCTCCCTATAGCCTCAGCCACCTTTCTTACTCTGAGCACCAATTTCTCATTCGTCGCGAGTTCCTGTTTGAACTGATCCATATAAAAGCTATCTTCCAAGCCGACTCTCACGTGGCCCCCCATGGATATGGCCAAACACTGCGTTGAGAAAGCAAATCGTCCGACACCTGTCGCGCCCCACACCAACCACTGAGGCAATTCGCCAATGAGATGGACGATATTCCTCGGTGTTGCAGCCATGGTCCCCACTGAACCGAGAATCAAATTCGCGTACAGCGTCCCCTCTAGATGGCCCTTGTTATAAAGGTACTGTGCATAATGTGCCATCCCGGTATCAAAGATTTCTAATTCAGGCTTTATTCCTGCTGATTTCATAGAAGTAATGAGTGACAGGATAGTGTCCGGAGAATTCAAGCTATTGCCCTCTTTAAAGTTAAGAGAACCTAATGTGAGACTTGCCATATCGGGCTTAGCATCCCCTCTGAGCCCCAAGACATCCATTCGCTGACTGATGTCTTTTGTTTTTCTTCCGGTTGTTGAGGCAACAATAATGATATCACCGCATCGTTGCCGTATCCCCTCTATAATCTCTCGGTAGATTTCCTTTCTGTGGGATGGTTTCCCTTCGCTGTCCCTGGCATGGATATGGACCATGCTTGCTCCCAACCGGTAAACTATTTCTGCATCCTTGATAATCTCTTCGGGAGACACCGGCACATGCGGATTCTGCTCCTTTGTGGGTACAATACCGGTGAGTGCTGCGTTTATTATCAATTTTTCAGAGCGGGGATTGTTCAAGGTCAAGCTCCAATACCGTCCATGAATCAATATCCAGCAAGCTGGATGGATGTTTTTTCTTTTTATGGCCGATGATCTTATATCCAAATTTGTTTATATACCACTGTATGGTTTCCGGTCTGTCTGTATCCGTCCTGACTATCCTTATCCCTTTTTCTTTCATCTCTCTTAATCGCGCTCTCTGGAGCAAATAACCTATGCCCTTTCCTTTATATTCTGGGGCAACCGCAAGGCTCATAGTCTCTGCCGTTTCCGATGAGAGAATCCTGTAACTTCCAATGCCGACGATGAGATCCTCGTCGACAGCGACAAAGGCAGTATCAATACTGATTGAGCTTTTTTCAGGATCAGGACACTCCGGTGAAGGAGCCACCGGCTCCAGATTCCACAGGGAGAGAATCCTCAGCACCTGAGGAATATCCTGAGGAAGGAGCTTGCGTATGCTGATGTTCATAGGTTTTTAATTATATCGTTAATCGCCAGCTTCTGCACTACCACACGTGTTTTCCCTGTTGGGGTTTTCTCCAGGTCATCGACAAACTTTATAGAGATATCGAAATTATTCGTTATTTCGAGCTCCCTTTTGAGCTCCTTCTGTATCCTGAGGGTATCTTTTTCTGTATAGGTCTTGTTCCTGACAATCCGCAAGACTACCTTCCCTCTCTCCTCCTGATAAAACTGATACATCCTCACATGGTCAAAGCATCCGGAGCGATGTCCCAGCATGAGGGTTGAAATGACATTTCCGGAACGGTCTATGAGGTAATCTCCTGCCCTGCCATCTATGGCCTTGATAATCGGATAGAACCGCCCACATGCCTGACAACAGGCGCCTATTTCTCCAAAATCTGATGTTTGGTACCGTATCAGAGGCATTGCCCTGTTGATAAATCCGGTACCGATTATTTCCTTCTCTGCGTTGCTGTGATCCACTGTCTCAACGATTCCATATTGAGGATAGAGGTGTATCTCATTTGACTGATTACAGGGGCCTCCATACAAGGCCTTCTCCACCATGCCATAAGAAAGAAATACACGCGCACCACACATTTGTTCGATAATACCCCTCTGCCACGTATTGATGCCCTCAGAATCTGTCAGCACTGCCTTTACTCCTTCAAGAGGAAGTTCATGCCCGCTTTCCATCAGATGGCAGAAATAGCTCAAGTGTGAGGGAAAGCCGTAAATAAATTCGGGCTTGAAGGCTCTTATCATAACTACAAACTTTTTCATCCACGAGGTATCAAAGCAGTTCCTTGAGATGAGAAGTGTATTGGCTACTTTTCTGATCGGTGGGCTTCCCGTTCCAAAGGATATGTTCTGGAAGCTTACGAGCCGTGCTCTTGGGTGGTATCCCACTCTACTCCATAAGTTCACAACCGTCGCCCAATGCTTCTCTTCCGTTTCCTTTGTTCCATAGAGTGTGAGGGGATTTCCGGTAGAGCCACTTGTATGGACACTGATGAGTTTGCTTTTTGGAATCGTTACGTCTATAAAGTCACCTATTCTGTTTCTCACCGTTTCCCGCTCGAGCAGGGGCAGTGACTTCAAGTCATCCAGACAATGGATCTTTTCAGGATTAAAGCTGTATGCATGAAAAAGTTCTCTATAGTACGGAATATTCTTTCGTGCATGGATGGTCAAATCCCTTAATTGTTCGATCTGATATGCTTCTATCTCGTCTTTCGTCCAATTCTCTGATGCCTTTAAGAAACCAAGCCAATACCTGAAGGTTGGTCCATATGAGATGCCATACCGGAATCTTACGGGGAGTCTCTCTAAAAGTTCTCTCACCCCTTGTTCGATAATCCGACTGGATTGAATGAATTTGTTTATTGTCTCGATGCCATGCATATTCAAAAACGTGTAATGTTATATCCTTTCACGCGATTACAGCAATTGTACGCGGCTGGATGAAAATACTTTACTCATTATGGCTGAGTTACGCATCAAATAGTATACTATGCAAAACGGCATCGCGGAGTGCCCTCGATTCCGGCAATGTCTTCTTCACTGAGCCGCAATTCTGCCGCACCCATCACGCTCCCTGCCTGCCTCGCATTCCGCGCCCACAATCGCACACCTGTCAGCATCTGGCAGGTTGGCCGGCGATACCGGCGATAAGCGTCTGAAAGATTGAGGATCGGAACTGACTTTGATGGAGAAAAGTGAATATGAATTCTTGTATGTGCCTTGTAATGACAGCTCACTGCATGACGATGGGTTAAGATCGCTTACTTCTTTTCGACGGGGTATTTGGCCTCGGACCATTCTTTCCAGCCACCTGTGAGAGCCTTTGCTTTAAAGCCCTTCGCAATCAGTTCTTTCGCCACACGGGCGCTCGTTCCTTCATTCGGTCAGGCGCAGTAGAGGACTATCTCCTTGTCTTTCGGCAATGTGCCAGCCCAGGCATCAACGGTCTGTGAGTCCATCCGTACGGCGCCGGTAATCTTCTCGTTGCTCCCTTCCCAATCGTTCTTAGCCCTCACATCGAGAAGAATCACATCCGGTGCTCCAAGTTTGGCCTTCAGTTCGTCCTTTGAAATGCGGGGCGCATCGTTCGCGCCCCGCATGTTCGTGCACGCTATCAACACAACAAGAACTCCAAAGGTTGCGAGAAACAACAGTCTTTTCATATGCCCTCTCTCCACTCCCTTCTTGATCAAAATTTCAAACAAAGAGGCTGGTTTCATACTATTATTCTAGCCTGACTGAAGCCTGCATTCAAGGACATACCGCCTCTGCTCATGCTGGCTTCGACTCTTTCACCTGGTACTCGATAGGTATTAGGAACTTAAACTGTTCAAGAGTTTCATTTGTAATCACTAAAGGCCTCTGCATCAAAGAGAGAATGTTTCACCTGAGTGATAGGTCTTGGGCTCTCCCCTCTTATAGACTGTTGCTATGCCTTTTCCGAAAACAGTCCATTCACCTTGCACCCCCTCATCGATCAGTCCGGTCTGTTCATCAACCCCAACAATCACATCGTGAGGAATAGATGGCACCAAAGAAGAAGCCCAGCCTTTTCCAAAGGTATTATGATGAGGAACAAGACAGGCTTGGTGGACTAGGTTTAGTCCTTCCATAATCCTTTGTGTGTCCGGATCGTAGTAGTGCTGGCATAAGATCATTGCCCCGGCACTGCTGCCACCGATCACCGCCCCTGTGTCGTATGCTTCAAGTATCGCTTGCCAACTTAAACTGCCAGCCAGGGTATGCGCAAGATAATGCGGGAAACCGCCCAGGAGATAAGTGAGACGAGATCGGCGCAAAACGCTCGCCACAGAAGATTGATTGGCTGAAGCTTGATCGATAAGAGGCAACAGAGTTACTTGCTTAGCACCTAACTGTTTAAACCAACGAACCCCGGATTGACCTGCACGTTGGTGATTATTATCGGGAAAAGCGGCGGCCGGAATAATACTAACCCGAACGTCTGACCCCCCTGCCAGCTCGATAGCACGCTTATCTGGATTAGCCATTTGCCCACCGAACTCTGCACCGCCTTCTAAGAGAATATAGCCTCTCATTTCTTAGCCTATTATATCTCAATACAGTTCCTTAAGGCGGCATAACCTTCCGTTAGGTGCACAGAAAACTGGATGTACCTCTTCGAGTTTAATATAATGTCCAGAGAGCATACTGATAGAGAGGAGGCTGTGCTATGACAGAGTTTACCCAGGAGAACGTTAAGGCTTTTTTGGAGGTTTTGGGTCTCGATGAAGAGCCCATGGGAATGTATTACACGGATCGTCAGCCTGAGGAAGGCTTTTGTCCGAAGAGTGGAACGCTCCCTACAGTTCAGCAGGAGGCAAGGGGGGAAGTCGATTTTACTTTGTTGTTCGAAAGCTTTTCCTGTGTCATCGGCAATATCTGGCTTGCGAGAAGGAACAAAAGCATAGCCTATTTTGACAAGGAACACTTCGGTTGCCTTGGGGGTGCGTTCTACCTTGGTTTTTTGAAGCCCCAGCTGGAGTTCGTAGCACATTATGTTTCCTCGGGCATCCCAGGGAAGTTAGAAGGGGAACATTATCTAGAGTCACCGGAGGTTACTCGTAACTTCTTCAAGACAGTGGACCCACGTCCTGCCCCTGCCCGCTTTTGTGTCTTCATGCCTGTCAGCAGGTTTTCAGAGAAGGATAAACCAGAAGTGGTGACCTTTTTTGCGAGGGCCGAGGTTATTGCCGGCCTTAATCAGCTGGCCACGTTTGTCACCAATGACTTTGAGGCTGTCTGTTCTCCCTTTGGAGCAGGCTGCACCGACATCGCCACATGGCCGCTCAAGTATTTATCAGAGGGAAAACTTAAGGCTGTAGTGGGAGGATGGGACCCTTCGGACCGGAAATTTCTGAAGACCGACGAGATTACTTTTAGCGTTCCCTATGAAATGTTCAGGCGCATGATATTCCGTTGGCCCGAATCGTTCCTAAGCACCAAAGCCTGGTCAGTGGTAAAGAAGAAAGTAGAACTGAGCAAGAAGGCCTGGGGAGAAACTTCGAAGGCATAATATATTCCTCGTCGGTAACTCCACACATGTGGTCCTCCTAGTAACACCTTAAAGTCCTCACGGCAGACGTCTTGCCAAGTGTCTCGAATCCTGATAGAAACCCCCTCTATTGGGCAGCCTGGTTGTTCAGGTTTTAATCCACGCTCCCGCGCCGGCAAAACTTGACAAACCATAGGCATCGAATGTACAATAACTTGTACAATATTGATTGGAGGTTCCAATGAACACTATCACATATTCGGCCGCACGAGCCGGGCTAGCGCAGACAATGAAAAAGGTATGCAAAGACCACGAGCCTGTCATCATCACCCGGCAGAAAGAAGAGTCTGTAGTAATGATCTCGCTTGAGGATTTCGCGGCCCTTGAGGAAACCGCATATCTTCTGCGTGTGCCAAAAAACGCACGGCGACTGCTCGAATCCATCGCCGAGCTTGAGCGAGGTGGCGGCAAAGAACGCGCACTGGCTGAATGAAGCTCATCTTTTCGGAGCATGCCTGGGAGGATTACCTTTTCTGGCAGGAAACCGACAGGCACATGCTCAAACGTATCAACCGCCTCATTCGTGAGATAATGCGCGACCCTTTCACCGGTTCCGGCAAACCGGAACCCCTCAAGCACGGTCTTTCCGGCTATTGGTCCCGGCGCATCAACGACGAGCACCGCATCGTCTACCGCCCTGCCGAAGATGCAATCTTTATCGCTCAACTGCGTTATCACTATTAACCGTTTGAGCAGCTTCGGCGTTACCCCTGACGCGATAAGCTCACGGACTTTCTTTGTAGTATCTTACGTCTCTGTTTTTAGAATCTTATCAAAAGCTGCATCCATGCGACGACGTGTTGTACCGTAAAAAATCGCACCGTAGGGAATATGCCCGCCTAACATTTCCTCAAGACACATTGCCTGAGCGCAAAGCTGCACCGACATTGCCACATGGCCGCTCAAGTATTTATCAGAGGGAAAACTTAAGGCTGTAATAGGCGGGTGGGACCCTTCGGACCGGAAATTTCTGAAGACCGACGAGATTACGTTCAGCGTTCCCTATGAAATGTTCAGGCGCATGATCATCCGTTGGCCCGAATCGTTCCTAAGCACCAAAGCCTGGTCAATAGTAAGGAAGAAAGTAGAACTGAGCAAAAAGGTCTGGGGAGAAACCCCGAAAGGATAATATATTCCTCGTCGGGAACTCCACGCATGTGGTCCTCCTAATAACACCTGCTAACCAACACTGTTTCCGTGTTGACAACTAATGTGGGTTCCACCGACAAACCGATATGTATCAATTATATGCAACACTGCAGGTTTCCGATAATAATAGACAAACAAAAACGGGGCGATAGGACTTAATATCTCTTCGCCCCGGTATCCAAAGTATTTCCTACTTAAATGGACGCTACTTCCTCGAATAATTTGCCGGGAGATCAGTACAGTAAGAGGACCGACAAGGGAATCTGCAACTATTCCAGGCAGCTGTCAATCCTCTCTCTGCGCACCGCCAGACTCAGGATCATTAGACTGATTGCTGTATGAAGAGTAAAGATATTCTCTCAGTACCGCACGCCTGAATGAATCCTCATCTTCGAAGCCGACCGAAATTGCATATTCACCAAAGTCATCAGGTAGCGGTTTCCGGAGATGGTCTTCAAAAAACCATCTCATTAGGCCTTCTTCATTTAGCCCAGTCTCAATCAGGCTGGGATTATCTTGCCCAAACAGTTCAAGCGCTTTCTGCTTATCCAAAGCACGGTCAATAACTCGTCGGTAGTCTCCCTTTATTTTCAGATAATTCAGGACGTATTCGTGCATCCCCCTTATCCCCGCGGCCAATCCCGCCTGAATCTTGGCTTCAGTTTTCATTAAACTACTGAAGCCATCGAAATCGAGAGCGTGATCACGTAGCCATGTATCAAGTTTGTAAACTTCGAAAAGCATCTGTTTCCGGCGAAAAGAGTCGCACGTAGCTTGTAGGGTATCGTCACTGACAATGACCCCTTCGCAATCTGCCCAGTAAAGGGCCAAAGCCCGAGCCACCAGAATATCCTTGATATGCGACGCATCTGGGCTGAGTCGAAGTTCATCTAAAAGGCGATCAGCAAGAACCGCACCTGAATAACCCCCAGGCCTATCATGAATC
>Ga0115026_10000577_pt1 | contig 10388 bp, 10 predicted proteins | sample Mud_0915_D1_FD_83878 | JGI IMG/M metagenome (GOLD analysis project Ga0115026, IMG submission 83878) | Wetland microbial communities from Old Woman Creek Reserve in Ohio, USA - Mud_0915_D1 | ecosystem: Environmental > Aquatic > Freshwater > Wetlands > Sediment ...
CCATGATAAATACAAGATTAGGCGGCCGGGTGGAATCAACATTAAAGAATTCTCCCAATACATCGCGAGTTTCGTCGGCTCTCAAAAAAGGATATTCGGCGCTTACCTCTTTTGATACCGGCGACGCAGGCCGCCTCCCTTCGCTCCGGGGGGCAATGGCGTATGCGTTCCCTTTTGCCGGGCGGGTAAAATAGGCATAGGATTCCCCGGTAAAATACATCACCTTGTTTAAAGCCAGATTATACGATAATTCTGACGCAAAGGATGTTCTCGCGGGCAGCCCGGATACCGTGCCGGCCAGTACAATCCCAGAGCCTAATATGAAAAATGCATATGCCGGCCGTATCGATTTGCGGGAGGAGACAACCTTAAGCGAGGCCCAAAATATGGCTATGGGGATGATAAATACGAATATTGAAACTGGATCAATCGTGAGGCCCCCGCTGATGGTCATTTTTATTTCTTTTAGCGAGTATCCGAAAAGGTCGGAGCCGAGAGGGACCCTCGCCGTGGAAAAATATTTAACCAGTACTGCGTACAGGATGACAACGATCGATCCACCGATCCCATAGGCCCGGGCACGTGAGCTCTTCGCTCTCGCGCCGAAGCAAACCATGAGAAAGGGTACAAACAGGAACGGAAGCACTTTCAGAAAAGATACGATATCGAACAGGAACGCCTGTACAATAACGGTCCGGATATCCTCGGGAAGATTATCGGCCCTGGAAATGGCGATGAATTCCATTATGCGCGCCGCAAAAAACGCAAACCATAAGGCCGATGAAAGGCTTACAAACAGAGCAGCGGAGTTCTTCAACGTATCGAGAAAAGACTGTTTAGATTCCATTTGAATCGGATCATTCATGCTATAAAGCCTGTCCTTGTAAATAAAACCTGTTTACGCTCTACGTCCCCGGGTTGTTCATTGGATCAATGGCGACCTGCATTTCGCACATGCCACGGATCGCCGCATACGGTAACCAGCGCGTCAGCACGCTCTTTACCAGCGCCTCAAAAGATTGGCCGATATGCTTCGTTCTATATAGGGATAGGTATTGTCGTCGCTGTAACCGGCCGACAGTTTGAAGCCCCAGCGTGAATCAATATATTTCTGGACTGTCGCACCACACGATGTCCCCCTCGTCGTTGTGACAATTTCCGTTCCCGCGAGGGATTCACTGCCCTGGCCAAATCGGCCGTTTATTTCGAAATAATCATCTCCATTCCCTGCAAAGTAATATCGGACAAGAATGTGATGAGAAATGCTGAGCTCTGATGAGGGTGGAATAAAAAGGGTTCGCCATCGGAAGTACCAGTCGCCGATGTATTTCCCAAGACCAAGGCCGTACATATCAACGTTGGTTGCCCCGAAATCCATATGGTCATAGCTGCCGGCAAGCTCCCATCCCTTACCGACCCCCTGATATATCTCGACACGATAGTACTTATCGGAAAAAAGAATGGCGTCCGGTGAAAACTGATATCGAAGATTCGCATACGCTCTCGGCCAGAGGTCCACGTACGCGTCGAGCGCAAGGGCATAATCTTTGGATTCGAACCGCCGGGACCCGAGATATTCAAACGCGAGCGAGGCCGGCTGCCAGTAATGACGAACACTGAGGCTGTAATAGTTCCAGCTGCTCCGCACAGGAGAAAATGAACTGTAGCCATATGACAGGTTTGCGAGCCATTTGTAGATGTCAGGCACTTCTGCTTCCGGCTCGTGTCTGCGTCCTTCGAGGGAGGCAAGGTACGGTTCTATTTCGGATGCCGGCGCGCCGTGTTCGCGGGCCGCTTCAAAGTCGACGCGTGCTGTATCCACGTCGCCCGATGATCGATGGGCCCGCGCGCGCGCGATGTAGGCGCGGGGCTCATTGGGCTCCGCTGCTATCCAGTTATCGAACGCCTTCACGGCATCGCCGGGGCGGTCGCTCCAGAGATACACATCTCCGAGAGCAGACCATGCATCGCCATAGTCCGGAAACCGCGTCGTTACCGCGGCGAGATCCGCCTCGGCCTCATTCCAGCGGCCCTCCCACGAATACGTCCGCCCCCGCGCGAGGAGCAGCTCCGAATTATTCGGCCGCGTAGCCAGTAATTCCGTGTAAAGCTTAATTGCCTCACCGCGGTGATCCGAGAACGACAGGGCTCTCGCAAGCTTGAATTTTGCCTCGTAGGATTCAGCATGAGCTGCTGACTCCGCACGATAGTACTGTGCGGCAGCATCGTAATCACCCCGTGTCATCGCCGCGTCTCCATCAGCCATGGCGGCCACGAGAGTCAACGCGAGAAGCATCATCATTCCAGTAACCCTTCCTCTTGTAATCAGCGTATTACGTTACCGGCTTTGTTTCCGGTGCGGTCGCGCGGGACGCAGTGCGTCCTGTGCTTCATTTAGTACCCACAGCAGCAGCCGGTTCGTCTTGTTCTGTTCCTTTTTTGTGGACATGCTCCCACTTTCTCATCCCCATGAAGTACATGATGAGCGCTTCGAACCGCCAGAAAGAATTGATCTGCCGATAGCCGAAATTTTCAAGCACGCCGTAGATAAGAAGCTTGAACAAGTGACTCCACTTCGGATACCGTTTGAAGGTCAATTCTTCAAGAAAGATACTGGCGGTCGAGAGGAACACACCATAGAATATTGCCAGCGTCAGGAACAGCAGGAGGAAATTAAGGCTCAGGATCCCGAGGAAAAAGGATATAACGACAAAGACATATCCCAGGACTTCGATCACCGGGCCCAGGATCTCAAAAATAACATAGTAGGGCAGGACCCCCATGCCAATTTTCCCATATTGAGGATTCAGGATCATCTCTTTATTCTGCCAGATAGTCTGGATCAGGCCGAGGTGCCATCTCCTCCGTTGCCTGCCGAGCATTTTTAGATCATCCGGCGCCTCGGTCCAGCAGATGGGATCGGATACGAATCGGATTCGATAGGGTTTTTTCTTTTTCAGCATGTGGCGGTGCAGCCGGACTATCATATCCATATCTTCCGATACATTGCCTACCATGAATCCTCCCGCCTCCACCACGCTGGCTTTTTGAAAGAGAGAAAAGGTGCCGGAAAGGATAAGCAGCGAGCGCAGGGTATCCCATCCCACCCTGCCGAAGAGGAACCCCCGGATGTACTCCACGATCTGAAACAGGAGAAGCGTATTATCCGGAAGATCGATCTTCTCAATCGTGATATCGTTGGTGAGCTGAAGACCGTTGATAATGCGTACGACCCCCCCGCTCGCTACCACCGGAACGCTGCTGTCAAGGAGGGGAGTCATCACCCGTATAAGGGCGTCTTTTTCAAGCAGCGAGTCCGCGTCGAGTGAACAAAAATACGGCGACCGCGATACATTTATCCCGCAGTTCAGAGCATCGGCCTTGCCGCCCCGCTCCTTGTCGATTACGAGAAGATTCGGCGTTTCCAGACTGTAGTAAAAACCCCTTACCGGTTTCGTCTTGAGAAACGTCCGGTAAACGCGATCGATCTTTTTTAGACCGAACGAATCGATCACTTTTTGCAGCGTCCCATCTGTCGACCCGTCGTTGATGATGATCACCTCGAAAAAAGGGTATTCCGTGGCAAGTGCGGACCTGATGCTCCGGAGCACGACATTTTCCTCATTATGCATGGCGATCAGGATCGTGACGGGCGGGGTCTCCTGAGACATGTTAAATTCTTTGTACGGGGAATATTTAATACGGCGAAGGTGCCTGAATATCACAAAAAGGGCAAGGGCCAGAAGGATCGAGTAAACGGCATTCAAAACTCCGAAATACATCCCGACGCCATAATTGAACCCGATAACCGTTATGGTCAAAATTCTCTTCATGCGCCTGATTCCACCATCATCATGCTGCGGATGATCATTTTTTCCGCTTCACCGCCGTCCTGCTCCAAATATTGTCTGAGCGGTGTTGAAAAACCGAGGGAATGCATGATCTCCAGTACCTGGCGCGATTTATTTTGCACACACGCGTCGCGTGCCGTGAGGTTGGCGATGAGCTGTTCCGAGAAATTCGTCATCTCTATCTCTTCGCAAATGCTGTCTTTCGCATACCTGTCGGTACCCGTCAGGATGTCGAGGAATATGTCGAGAGAACGCTCGCCGAGAACGGTCAGCGCCTGCGCCGCTTCATTTCTGACCTGCCAGTTGTCATCAAAAATACGTTTTCCGATCAATGGCGCGGCCGCATCATCCCCCAGCGCTCGGATCGAGCGTATTGCCTGGAGCCTGACGAACCACACCGGATCTTCGAGCAGGGGACGGATCAGCGTTGGCAGATTTTGGAATGCGCGGATATTTTCGGCCCGGCCCATCACCTTGAGCGCCTTGCTCCTCACTTCGGCGTTCATGCTCGAAAGATGCTCGGTGGCCAGGCGGACCGATCTCGGATCAGCGGGTAATCGGGAAAGAATATCCAGGATGCACGAAATGATCCAGAGCTTGTCCTGTCCCGACTTTTGCTCGAGCAGATAGGGGATGGCGTCGGCGCCAAACGGCTGCAGGGCCATTCCCATTGCCTTGCGCGTCACGATCGACTCGTCCAGGATGGCCGGCAATCGCTCGACGATGGCCTGCAGCGCTGTTCGTCCTCCAATTTTACTCAGCGACCGAACGACCACCGAAACGATCTCCGGATTCTTATCGTCCAGCAAGGCAATGAGCTTCGAAACTGACACTTCGCTTTTCATCCTGCCGAGCTTGTCGATGCCCAGCGCACGCACCTGAATATTTCCTTGCTCAATCTTTTTTTCGTAAAACCAGACATACCCAAGCGTGTAGAACAGCTTATACGCCTCATCCCGGTATCGGTCCTCGTTGATCAGGTTCAGGAGAACACCCTCAATCGCCTGCCATGCCTCTGATTCCGGGCGCGCGCGGAACTCGTCTTGCGTCTTCAGCATGGTTCCCGACTCAAGCGACTCCCGGATCTTATTATCGAATGCCTTTCGTAAACGGTCAAGCCTCTGATATTTACGTTCGTTATATGCTCTCCGGGTGAAACTCGTAAGCAATAAAACCGTGATCAACAGCATCAGGCCTGTGATGATCGCTTTAATGATGGTAACTACGATATTTTCCATGCGTCTCCAGTATCAGTAGGAGGATTTTGATTCTCTGCAACAGGCAGCACGATCATGACAGCCCCGGTGCAATCATGCCGTTGTCCCGGAAACTGAAGTGGCCTCCATCACCGATGATGATGTGATCGAGCACCTGGATGCCGATCATCTCACCCACCTGCACCAGACGTTTGGTAAGCAGGGTGTCTTCCTGACTCGGCTTGATATCGCCGCTCGGATGATTGTGGATGAAGATGACCGCAGCGGCGGATTCGCGGACAGCGGCCGTGAAGGCATCGCGCGGATGGACGATGGATGCGGAAAGGCTTCCGACCGAAACAACTTCTTCGCAGATGATCGTGTTCTTGATGTCGAGCAGGGCGCAGCGGAATATCTCTTTCTTAAGATCCTTCATCCTCGGCCGGTAATAGGTAGCGACATCATGGCTCGAGCAGAAGGACGCACCCGCAAGCTTCGGTTTCTGATGCCGTCTCCCCAGTTCGATTGCCGCCTTGATCTCCGTTGCTTTGGCCCGGCCTATGCCCTCCACCTTGCAGAGCTCACGGATGCCGGCCTGCTCCATGCCGGCAAGGCTTCCAAAGGTTTCGAGAAGCTCGCGCCCCAGGTCCACCGCGCTCCGTCCCGCCCTGCCGTTCCGAATGATGATGGCAAGGAGCTGGGCATCGGAGAGTGTTGACGGACCATGCGTCATCAGCCGCTCACGCGGCCGCTCGTCCTCGGGCCAGTCCTTGACGCTCCGTTTCTTTTTTCCAGTCATGGACCCTCTCGGCTGCATCGTCAAAACGCTTTCAGCTCAAGGAATTATAGATTGGTCGAAGGTGCCTGTCAAATGAAAAAGGCGACGCATGTGCAAGCCATGGCCGCCTTCAGCTCAGAACGTACATCCGGACCTACATCTTTACAAAGGCATCCTTCGGCGCGTTGCAGACCGGGCAGGACCAGTCATCGGGAAGGTCTTCAAACTTTGTCCCCTCTTTCGCTTCATCATAAACGTATCCGCAGACGGTGCATCGCCACATGATAGCCTCCTTAAGGTATGATTATTCTTATGGAACGTGCGTACTCAGCGCTTCATGGCTTACACTGGACAGGCTGACTGCCATTAAACCGCTGGTGGTACTCAATCGTTTTTTCCGCAAAAAGTTTCCCAAACTCAAAGCACTTCTTATCATCCTCGGCACCCGGCCGATACAGGACCTCGATACCAGGCTCAACCGCATCCAGTCCCATCTTTTTAAAGGCCTCGTATGCCTCCTTCACCGCGCCGCCGCCCCAGCCAAAGCTCCCGAACGCTCCGGCCAGTCGATTCTTGGGGCGGAGCCCCCGGAGATGCGTCAGGAACTCGGCAACACTCGGGAACATAATATTATTCAGCGTCGGCGTACCCACCAGAAGGCCGCGCGACTCCCATATCCTCTTGATCGCCATGCTCATGGGAGTGGACCGGAGCTTGAGCACGTCCACGTCAACGCCCGCGGCTTTGATCCCCTCCATGATCGGGATCGTCATGCGCTCTGTGCTGTGCCACATCGTATCGTAGACGATCACGACGCGGAGGTCCGCTTTGTCATTGGCCATATCAAGATACATCTGAAGGATCTTGGCCGGGTCCCTTCTCCAGATAATGCCGTGGTCCGGTGCGATCATGTCGATGGCAAGGCCCAGCTTCTGGACCTCCGCGAGCTTGTTCTTGATGAGGGCTCCGAACGGCATCAGGATGTTCGCATAGTAGTCCCTCACCGCGTGCTCGAGCGCTGTCACCGAGTACTGGTCGCAATATTCGTCGTCGAACCGTGCTGAGGTGGCCAAATGCTGACCAAAGGCGTCCTGGCTGATGAGGAGTTTGTCTTCTTGAACATAGCTCATCATCGAATCCGGCCAGTGGAGCATCGGCGTTTCGAGGAAGGTGATGGTCTTGGTGCCCGTGTTGAGCGTATCGCCGGTCTTGACGATCCGGAACTGCCATTTCGAGGTGTCGAAGAACCGGTCGAGGCCTTTTTTGCCCCGAGCGGAGATATGGATCAGGGCCTGGGGCGCTAATTCCATGATCCGGTCAATGCTCGACATGTGGTCATTCTCGATATGATTGATCACTACATGCTCGATCTTGGCGGGATCAACAAGACCCTTGATATTGTCGATCGTATATTCGCAGAAATCATGCTTCACCGTATCGACCAGCGTCACGTGCTTGTCGAGGATGAGATAGTTATTGTACGATGTGCCGTGAGGCGTTACATAGCCGTGAAAATCCCGCACCGCCCAGTCGATTGCTCCCACCCAGTAAATGCCGGGTTTTATCTCTACACCGCCCATGAAAACCTCCTCCTTAGTAATATCATGCCTGTCCGAAACAATCGTGCCCGAGAAGGGCTCAGGAATCCCTCCCCTTCTCGATGCAAGGGGAACAGTGGCCGTAAAACTCGATATGATTCCCCAGAAGAGTAAATTCCCGCACCATCTCTTCCGGGAGATCGACCGTGATCCCCCCGGGAATATCCACGATCCTGCCGCACAGGACGCAAATTAGATGATGATGGCGGCTGGTGTCCGGATCGTAGCGCTTTCTCTCGGGATCAATCGTGAGTTCGCGCAGTGCACCGGACTTCGCAAGCGTGTTCAATGTATTATAGACTGTCGCCACCGACAGAGACCGGTACCGTTGCGACACGGCCAGGTGGATTTCCTCTGCCGAGGGGTGGGAGGTGTTCCCCTCCAGATAGTCGAGGATCGCAAGCCGTTGCGGGGTGCGCTTAAATTGAAGTCCCAACTCCCTTTTCTGAAAAAATTTTGCGCGCATGGAGATTAGAATCAATATAAATTATGAGGGCGGAGCTGTCAAGGTATTTTGCATGGTATGCCGCGATTTCCGATTGGGGAAATCCTCGCGGGGCATCGCCGTGATGACGTGTGAACGGAGGGTGTTGCCGATTCTCCCCGCAACGCTTTGCGCGGGGCAACGGCATTATTGTCTCTGTGCAGGCCGGCGCCGGCAACGCATATCTTTTTCGAGGGGATCTCGATATTCGGGATATGGTGCGGAATGGCGGAATCGAGACGACACGCCGATGCGGGTTTGGGTCATGCGTTGCTCCTCTTGATTCTGCGGCACAGAACATCGATCTTGACGAAGGACTCAACGATCATCGGGTCGAACTGTTCTCCAGCGCACCGGACGAGTTCGGCTATCGCCTGCTCATGATTTGCCGCGGACCCGTACAGCCTGGATGACAGCATGGCATCGTAGGCGTCGGCAATGGCGATGATCCGCGCAAGGAGCGGGATGTCCCCACCGGACCGCCCGTCAGGATACCCGGATCCGTCGAAGTTTTCATGGTGATGGAGGATGGCGGGGAGAATGGCGTTCAGTTGTTTGAAAACGCCAGCAAGCGGTGTTAAGATTTCAACTCCCCGCACCGGATGCTCTCTGATGATTTTCTTTTCTTCTTCCGTGAGCGGTCCTTTCTTGCCTAATATCATATCGCTCGTCCCGATCTTGCCGATATCGTGCAGCAGCGCCGCCACCTTCAGGTTGTTCCTGTCCTCCGCTCCCAGGTCCATCGCGGCGGCGATCAACCTCGAGTTGTAGCTGACCCGCTTGCTGTGCCCGAAGGTCCCCATGTCCTTTTTTTCCATCGCCTGGGTCAGCGACGATAGAGCCGAAAAATAGACGTTCTTCAACTCCTCGGTCTTCTCATTCACCTTGAGTTCGAGGGTCGCGAGGAGTTCTTGTTTCTGCCGTTCGAGTTCCCTCTTCATCTTGACATATTCGATGCTCCTCATCAGATCGACATTCAGGAATGGTTTGACGATGAAGTCCGACGCTCCGCTCTTCAGCGCTTCTAAGGCCAGATCGGCGCTCCCGTTGCCGGTGATGACCACAAAATAGAGCTCGGGACAGATGTCCGACATCTTGTGCATGAGGTCAATACCCCGCGTGGGACCGAGAAATTGATCGATGAACACGATGTCGAACCGGTCCGCGGCTACGAGCCTGAGCGCATCCTCCGCAAGCGAAGCCGTCGTGACCGAGAACTTCAGATCGCGTAGCATCCCCGAGAAAACTTCCAGGATCCGCTTCTCGTCATCCACCAGCAGTATTTTTGTGTTTTCTGTAAGCATCTTGTCCTCCCCCTGTTCCGGATCAACCCCGTTGCTGCAAATAATTTTGTGGTTGCCGCCGCCTGAGCAGTCGCCAGGGTAAAGATAGTATCGCCCGATCGCATGCGACGAAGGATCAATGCGTTCTCAGCGTAACCTGGATCGTCACATCGCCGCAATCGGTGAGGAACGGTATCCGGAATACCTCCAGCAGGGAGGTCTGCTCACCACTATTTTTCCGGACCAGGATACTCGGAGGCGACATCGTAAAGTCAAACCCCTCGTCGTTGAGGACGCTCACCGCGTTCCCGGCGATCATGTTGATAAGTTCAGAAAGCGCGTCCATGCCGATCGGCGAGAGGGATGTTCCGGCGTTCCCATTCAAGCGCGCGCTCAGCTTGACGGCCGTCGCAGTATTCATGTTGAGCACGACATTCCCCTCCGAATCTCCGAAGAGCGGCACCTCGATCGCAATGTCCCCCGCGGGCCAGCCGCTCTCGGTGAGTGATACCTCTCCTTTGGTGATGTTCGACTGGAGAACGCCGCCAAGTACCCGGATCGTTGAAGTCACGAACGGTTCGATATAGTCGTATCTCATTTCATTCCTCCTATCGTCCCGGTCACCACGTCTCTGATGATCATCCCCGCATACTCGGCATTGAAAGGCTTGGTGACGAAACTCTTTGCCCCGAGGCAGATCGCCTTCCAGATCATTTCCTTGTGGCCGAGGGAACTCACGATGATCACCTTGGCATCCCGGTGACGTTCCATGATCTTGCGGAGCGTTTCCACGCCGTCGAGCTGTGGCATGGTAATGTCCAGGAGGACCACGTCAGGCCTCAGCTTTTCATACAGGTCGATCGCTTCGAGACCGTTCGTCGCTTCGCCCACCACGCTCCCCCCGAGTCTTTCGAGGACCGTTGCGATATTTCTCCGCGCAAAAGCGGAGTCGTCCGCGATGAGGCACCGGAAGTCTTTCTTGTCGATATCAGCAACTGAGTGCGCCATAGAGAACCTCCTTTTTCAAGAAATGGCCGGCAAGAAAGCCCCCCATCTCCCTGAGTGATACGATTTTCATGATATGATCCTTTTCAATCGCCACCTTCGGCATCCCGAAAACAATGCAGCTCGCCTCGTCCTGGGCGACGGTCATTCCTCCCTTGGCCTTGATCTCACCCAGCCCCTCGGCCCCGTCCGC
>Ga0115026_10000578_pt1 | contig 10373 bp, 10 predicted proteins | sample Mud_0915_D1_FD_83878 | JGI IMG/M metagenome (GOLD analysis project Ga0115026, IMG submission 83878) | Wetland microbial communities from Old Woman Creek Reserve in Ohio, USA - Mud_0915_D1 | ecosystem: Environmental > Aquatic > Freshwater > Wetlands > Sediment ...
CAGGCATGGTTTTTGCTGACGTTGGTAACGGCGACGGTTTTTTCACAATTTTGGCAGCGGAAGTCGTCGGGGATAAAGGCATGGTTTATGCCGTTGACACGGATCCGGAAGCCATAGAGGCATTGAAACGCAAATCGAATATGAAACGGTTGATCAATGTGAAAGCACTGGTCGCTGAAGCTGAGGAAACCGTTTTCTGTCAGGGATGTGTGGACATTGTCCTTTATAGTATTGTCTTACACGACTTTAGCAACCCAGCAAAAGTGTTGGAAAACGCAAAGCAGATGCTAAAACCGTCCGGTCGATTAGTGGATTTGGATTGGAAGAAAAAAAGGACTATACATGGTCCTCCAGTTTCAATTAGGTTTAGCGAGGAAAAAGCTCAGCAACTTATTGAGGGTGCAGGATTCAAGATTGAAAGAGTTAATGATGCTGGGCAGGACCACTACGTTATCTTTGCAAAGTCGTAGACTTCATTGTTCTGCCAGAGCATACAGCTCGAGCAAATCCCGTTTGAACCTTTCAGAGCTGCCAATGTACGCTGAATGTCCTTCGCCTTCGTAAACCGTCAATTTTGCATAAGGAAGCTTTCCTGCCAGAGTGCGCAGGTCTTCTTCAGAGGCGATTCTGTCTTCCGAGCCGATGATTAGTCGAACGGGAAATCTGAAATTGTTGTACGCTTCAGTAAGGCGCGATTCGAATACTCTAACGGCGCCAACTAACAAAAGGCATTTTACTGGAAAACGCGCAGCGTATTGCAAGGCCATGTGTGCGCCTAAGCTAGCGCCTACCAACATTGGCGAGGCAGAACCGAAGAATGCGCTTATAGCTTCTCTTGCAACGGAAACGTTTGTTTCCACATTTCGGCTGTGAGGATGACAATCGCTGTGCCCGCCGTAAGGCATGTCTAAACCCAAGAAAGGCACATGCTTCTCCTTAAGAAGGTCCATCAGGCTGATTCTTTGCCAGACAGCGCTCGTGTAAGAGTATCCATGCAAAAGCACAATTGGAACACCTGAACCTCGACTGGCAATAACTCGGCAACGGTGATTTCCTAAATCAAGGATTTTCTCAGACAAATCTCAACGTTCCTCAGTTTTATGGAAGCATAGTGCGACTTAAGAACGTTGGCGGGACCGGAAAGCATTAAAAAGACCGAGTTCAATTGAGATTCAACGTGAGTTCTCATTGAAAGTCAATGTTGGGGATCAAGCGCCAGACTTCATCCTCAAATCACAGAAAAACGAAAACGTAGCGCTCTCCCAATATAAAGGCAAGAAAAACGTGGTCCTCTACTTCTACCCAAAAGATGAAACACCTGGTTGCACACGTGAAGCCTGCGCATTTCGAGACAGCTATGAACTATTCACGGACCTAGGGGCCGAAGTCATCGGAGTGAGCGCAGATACTATCGAATCACACAAAAGATTCGCTGAGCACCACAATTTGCCGTTTACGTTGCTCAGCGACCTTGACAACGCAGTAAGACGAGTTTATGGCGCTGAATCTGCTTTGGGTTTTCTTCCTGGAAGAGTCACTTTCATCATCGATAAGAAGGGCATAGTAAGGCATGTCTTCTCATCGCAACTTCAACCGGAAAAACACATCGAAGAAGCGAGGCAGATACTGAGAAAAATGGATCAGGATGAAAAGCAGCAGCTTGGAAACCAGAGTGGAACTTGAAAATTTGCTAAGACTGCACAATACCTTAACTCGCAAAATCGAACAGTTCCAAACTGGTCCTGGCAGACAAGTAGCCATATACACCTGTGGGCCATCAACTTACTTGCAGCCGCATATTGGCAACTACCGCACTTTCGTCTATGAAGACATCCTTCAACGCTACCTTGAGTATTTAGGTTGCAAAGTAACGCGGTTGATGACAATGACCGATGTTGAAGACAAAGCGATCGCGGAAGCAAAAAAGGAAAACTTTAGCTTAGAGGAGTTGACTAAACGAAATGAAGCTCAACTTTTCAGAGACTTCGAACTGCTACGGATAAAGGTTCCCGATTACACGGTCAGAGCGTCCTCAGTTATCGAGCAATCAGCCAAAATAGTGCTTTCGCTGATAGAAAAAGGCTACGTGTACTGGTTCTTGCACAGGGGCAGAATAAACGCGTATTTTGACCCTCTAAAATTCGAAGGTTTTGGAAAACTTGCACATTTGGACATGACCAAGTGGCCAACCAGAAAACGCCGCTTCCACATAGACACATATCCAGGTACGCCATGGAACAAAGGCGACTTTGTTGTATGGTATGGCTGCAAAAAAGGAGACTTGTGCTGGTCCACTAGTATTGGGCAGGGACGACCCGCATGGAACATCCAGGATGCTGCTATCGTAACTCAACATCTAGGTTTTCACGTTGACATCGCAGCTGGTGGCATTGATAACCTTGTCAGGCACCATGACTACACGCTAGCTATTGCAGAAAGCCTTTCGGGGAAACCTTTTGCCGATTTTTGGCTTCACGGTGAACACCTCTTTATAGACGGGGCTAAAATGTCGAAAAGTAAAGGCAATGTCCTTTACCCTGACGATCTAAGACAGAAAGGGTATGATGGTTCATGCGTGCGTTTCTTCCTAATGCAGCACCATTACCGTAAACGACTAAACTTCACTTTTGAGAAATTTGCAAAGGCGAGCAAGCTTTTAGAGGAATTCAAGGGTACTATTCGAAACTTGGAAAAAGCCTCATCGACATCCGATTCAAAAGCAACGCAACTCGTAAGCTCGATTACGTCCTCATTCGAAGAATCTATGAATAGAGACCTGGATGTTAGGAGCGCTTTCAACAGCATATACAGAATTGTGGCCGAACTTGACTTCCTCAGAAAACAGGGCCACTTAGGCACTCAACATGCCAACTCGGCCTTAAACGCTTTGAAAAGAGTGGATCTTGTTCTCAAAATCATCTTCTAACTGTGAAAACTAAACCAGCACGCCTATTTCCTTTACTCTTTGGAGCGTCTCCTCTCTGTGCGGAGCAAGGTCCATCTCGCTGGTCAAATCTTTTCCAGCTTGGTGCGCCGCCATGTGGTCACCATAGAGCCAGAACGGGCTTTCTGAGACATCGTAAACTTTGCCATTGAAAACGATGTAAGCGGGTTTTCCATTTTGCCCGTTATTCTCTGCCAGTTCAGCTTTCGTGATTTTTCTTGGTTCCTGCGACAAAACTGTCACCTTACTTCCAATCAATTTCTAAGTGAGCTTTAAGCTTTTAGGTTCAGATCGCGAGGTTTCCCACGTCTTTGGAACAGGTTATGTTTGGCAACTGAACTTGGTCTATCAATCCACGCCTTTCCTGTGTCCGTATTCGATTCTTATCGATACACTTACGAGTCTGAGAATGTTCATCCAAGTCGAAACGTGAGCGTTTCTTCCTCCAAATTCCCGCCTAACGAGCAAAGGCTTGTTTACAACAGCCAACATCGGCAGGTCGCTCTTGCTATCCCCAACTCCATACGTCATAATGCTGCCGAACCTTTTTGCAAGCAACCCTTTCAGGATCGCCACTGCTTTTCCCTTGTCGCTACCGCTTAGCACGTGAAAGTACCTCCCACCTAGCATGAGCGTCAGTCCCTCAGCGTTAGCAAGCCTTGCCAGTTCCTTCAAACTTCCATGCACCAGTCTGAAAGGCTCATCATATTCACGTTCCTTTGCCAACTTAGCCAAAGCCACAGGTAATCCTGTGTCAACTGCCAGTTCCTCTGCCGTCATGTCCCCAAAACCTACAATTTCCGCGTTTATTGCAGTTGCCAACTTGGCGAGTTTTCCCCTCACTGCTTCATAGCTTTCTCCAAGTCCAATCTTGGTGTACTCTCCGTTTTTCTCGGTGCATGGGTATTCAAAGGAAAAGTAGCCGTTAGGAATGAAGATTGCTGCACCGTTCTCTGCAATAAACGGATCTGTCACCCCGAGTTCTTTTCTGTAGAGTTCTATTTCGGATTTCGTCTTGCTGCTGCAGAAAATCAATGGCGTGGCGAGTGCTTGAAGCTGTTTCAGAAGCGGCCTAGTTTGTTGGAAGCTGTTCTTCTGGTCAAGGATTGTTCCATCTATGTCGGTAAAGACTATAGGTTTAGCGTTCTCAGGATTCAATGGCATCCTCTCTAAGTCTTTCTCGAATGTTGGGCATTGCCGAAATTGTTCGTAACCATCCAGGTAACTGCGTCTTGGCTGGATTGACGAGGAATTTCTCCCCAGCAGCATTAATTACTTCGGACAGACTATCGACGCACGATTCTTCTTCGTGACGGTCAAAATCCAACCCGTTACAAGTGGCGTCTGCATGATATTGGCGAATCTTATCTTGAGCGAGTCGTCTATACATAACTTGAAGACTTTTGAGGAAAGAGGTTGTGACTTCGATTCCATCAGTCTCGGTTAGCGTCCTGAGTAGAGTAATCAGGCTCTCTTCTGCGGTGCTCAGCAATCCGTTCGTTATCACTTCCTTGTGCTTGTGGTCGTACAAACCAAGGTCGACTTCGCAGATACGTCCATAAGACGAGTTTCTGAAAAGTTCTGCCAACATGCCCACCTCCAACCCCCAGTCACTAGGAATTCGTAGGTGAGTTGCCAGGTCGCTGTAGATTGCAAATTCACCAGAGAGTAGGTAGCTGAAAGACTGAAGGTACATGAGAAATCTAGAGGGCTGACCAATTTTTCCCTCCAAAGCCTCCAGAACGGGGTTAACAAAAAGTCTGTACACTCTCCCGTACATGCGCCTGGTTTCCGTATTGACCCGAGCGTAAAAACCTTTAGCGAAAAAGAAATCCAGCCGGGGTTCAATGATTGGGTATAGCATTCTTGTGGGAATCGTCTTAGAGTAAGCAAGTATGTCGGCGTCGTGGACTGCAAAAGCGTAGAGCTCGAGAGAAGCTATACCAATAGCGATCCAAAGATCCTTGCCTTTTCCAGAAAGCTTCGTTACGTCTAGTCCTCGTCGCCTAAGATCTTCGAGAGTGGCTTTTACCTGGGGTTTATTACACCAGACTACCTCGCAAGGGAGCTTGAAATTTCGGGACATTCGCATCGCCTGTTCATAAACTTCAGGCTGCTCGGCCGAAAGCGCGATGAACACCTTCTTGAGGTAATCACAACAGTTTATCTCCGGAATCATCTTCGCAAAAGCTGGGCTGTTAAGGTCGCTTTCAATTATCGGTACGATCAATCCAGAAGGGTACTTATTGCTTAGACTATGCAGCCTGTCGCTCATGCAATCGAAGTCCATGCAGAAATCATGGATCTTCGCAAATCTGCCTTGATTAAAATCCATTCATTCACTTCGTCAGGTCAAAAAGCAACTCGAAAAACCGATAAAAGACTTTTTGCGTAAATGATTTCGCAGAAAAGCGAAGTTTGAGTGGCAAGCTTGAATGCGAAATAGACTCAATTGACTATTTTGAGCACTCCACACAAGCGACTAGGTTTGCGGGGAGCTCGGCTAGCTACGTATTCCTGCAAGATCGTAGCTGGCGTCAATGTCTACTCCGCCTAAAGTTGTTCTCAAGGTTATGCCGAAGTTGTTCCTTGAGGGATAATTATCCGACTGCAAGGGCACGCTATTTCCAGAAAATCCCTGTTGTTCTACATTGATTCCGCCCATTACTGTGCTGGCGGCGATTCTTGCACCGACATCATTTTGAAGATCTAAGGTCATGGTCAAGCCGCCAGTGGTAGCTTCAGCATCCAGAGTAACATTCCCTGTTAGTTGTCTCGTTTGGGTGACGTTCAATTCGATGGAACCGGTGGTTGTCTTGACTCCTATGGGGATTGTACCCGATGCACCAGCGTTGTTCCAATTAAGTTGTACTCTTCCGGTGGTTGTCTCAAGCTGAAACGCACCTGAAATAATTACGTTCTCGTTAAGACTTGCAGTGATGCTTCCCGTGGTTGCCTGCAGCTTAAGATTTTGGAAATTGGATTCCGAGTTTCCATTGAAAGCTACAGACCCTGTTTCTGTAACGACGGAAATTTCCAAGTCAGCTTCAGGGTCAACGTAGACGTTACAGTTTATGTCAAGCCTGTTGTAAATTGGCCAATTTCCGGATCTAAAAACCTTCGCTGTCCAAATTAAAGCCCCGTCGCTTCTATCTTCGTCAAAATGCAATGCAACAGGAGTGTTAGATCCAAAGATGCCCCTCCAACCAGTAGCCGACACATTAAGCGTTGCCCTTTGGGTTCCAGGTAGGTCTGTTACTACAAGGTTTACGTTCGCGATTTCTGCCTCGAGGTTCAGTTCGAAGGTGTCCAAGTTGGCTGCCGTAACTTGGTTGGATTGGTCAAAATCTACCTGTTCAATGGGTAAAAATACGATCACAACTGCAACCAGCACTAAAGCCGCTGCAATTATCAGCATGATTGCCCAAAACGGGACTCCAGTCTTTGGAGCAGGTTGTTGCCTATAAACGGAGGTTATCAATTTGGTTTGTTGAGCTGATTCTGGAACCACTGGTGTACCGCAGACTCGACAAAATCTTGCGTTGTCCTCAAGTTTGGCTCCACAATTGCGACAATAAGGCATAATCAAACCTCAGAATACCGTGTAAACCTTTTTCGATTTAAGCGTTACCGCAGCAATAAGAATTTATTAGACTGAAAAGAGATACTAGACGAAAACAAACCTCGGGACGGTGTGGAAATGCCTTTCTGCGCTAACTGTGGGAACGAAATTCCCGAAGACGCTAAGTTTTGCCCTAAATGTGGAACGGCAGTCATAAAAACATTTGAATCTGCCCTTGTTGCAAACTCGCAACCCGTTGCATCACCAAAACCGAGCCTAGCGTTTTGGTGGGAACGCTTCCTTGCATGGCTTATCGACGTAGCTATTGTGGGCCTAGTCTTTTCTTTTTTGAGGCTCACTGCGCTTTTGGGTGGGCTCTCTTTCAGCCTCATACCTGGTTGGCCAGCATGGATTCCGTTCCTAAACCTCGATAGCCTCGTGGTTTTCTTATACTGGATGCTAATGGAAGGGTCAACTGGTCAATCGTTGGGAAAGATGGTTATGAGGATAAAGGTAGTTCAATTGGATGGGTCTCCCGTCAATATGGGAAATGCAGCCGTTCAGAGCGTTGGAAAAGCTTTTCTGCTTCCGCTGGACCTCCTGATAGGTTGGATAGTCTACCCCCGAACACGCCAACGTTTGTTCAACTACTTTTCAAGAACCGTTGTGGTAAAGGGAAGCTGAGTGCCAAACCCAAGTCATCACCAACCATTAGTTTAATGGTTTCGCGACTCAACGTCCCTTTCTGAATTCGGCATGAGGTTTGAAAAAACTTAATCTAGAGACTTTGCTTTTTGAACATCGACATTATTAAGTAAGTGAATAAACATCACTCAACCATCAAACGTGAGAGTGCGTTCAACTGGAAAAAGTCTTGGTCACATCAGCTTGGCCCTACATCAACGTCACACCCCATTTGGGCAATCTCGTCGGGTCTATCCTCTCGGCCGATGTCACAGCGCGCTACTACCGGATGCGAGGCGACGACGTGTTGATGGTGAGCGGTTCAGACGAACACGGTACGCCAATCGAGGTCGAGGCAATCAAGCAAGGAATCACACCCAAGGAGTTAACCGACAGGAATCATGCTCGAGTAGCAGAACTATTCAGGAAGTGGGATGCATCATTCGACAACTACACGCGGACCGAAAGCCCTGTACACAAGGCATTCGTGCAAGAAACATTGATGAAGATCTATGCGAATGGCTACATCTTCAGCCAAGATACGCAGATGCTCTATTGCGAGTATGATCATCGCTTTTTGCCCGACCGCTTCGTGGAGGGCAAGTGCCCATATTGCGGGTGCGAACACGCAAGAGGTGACCAGTGTGACCGTTGCGGAAGGCTTCTCGAAACCACCTCCCTTATGGAGCCTTACTGCGTGATCTGCAAGAATCCTCCCACGGTAAAGACAACACGACACTGGTACATCGACTTATCCCGCCTGGCTGATAGACTAAGCGAGTACATTAAGGCAAATCAGCAGTTGCAAGCAAACGCCAAAAACTTTAGTTTAAACTGGATAAAAGAGGGTTTGAAACCTAGAGCCGTGACTCGAGATGTTGAGTGGGGACTCCCAGCACCATTCCCAGGGGCAGAAGGCAAAACCATTTACGTATGGGTCGACGCGGTTTTGGGCTATGTGTCCGCAACCATTGAAGCTTGCACTCAGAAAGGAGTACCTGAGAAATGGCGCGAGTATTGGTTCAATAAACAAGCCAAAACCCTGTATTTTGTTGGTAAGGATAACATACCCTTTCACACGATAATCCTTCCCGCGTTATTGTTGGCTTCAGGTGAAGACTACAACCTCCCATGGAATGTATCTGCCACCGAATTCCTCCAGTTCAAGGGTGAAAAAGCTAGCAAAAGCAAACGCATCGGAATATGGATTGACGAAGCACTGGAACTGTTTCCTTTGGATTACTGGCGTTTCTTCCTAATAGTGACACGACCCGAGTCGAAGGACACAAACTTTTCCTGGGACTTCTTCTTGGAAAAGATCAACGCTGACCTGAACGACACCTATGGAAATTTCATCCACAGAACGTTGTCTTTTATCAACTCAAAATTTAACAGTGAAATCCCAAAACCGGGGGAATTGACGCACGAGGACGAGCGAGTGCTTCAGACCATAAAGGAGAAAACCGAAACAATTGCAAAGCAAATTGAAGAGTCATCGTTGCAGTCAGCCGCAAACACCCTCGTGAGCCTTAGCCGTGTTGGAAACCAGTATTTGAACGAGAACGAGCCTTGGAACCTTATGAAAACAGATCCTGCGAAAGCCGCTAGCATATTCTACGTCTGCGCTCAAATCGTGAAAGCCTTGGCAGTTACCTCGTCGCCTTTTGTCCCATCAACGGCGGAGCAATTGTGGCATACACTGAATATTAAAGGCATAGCTGGAAATTGCCTATGGCAAGAAGCCATAAATTCTCTTGCAGCTGGGCACAGGATAAACAAGTCAAAGCCACTTTTCAACAAGATAGACGCCGACGAGAAAGAACTTGAGGAAATGCTAACTCAAGTCCGAGCTAAAATGTCTCAACCAGTAAAGCACGCTGACCAACAATGACTGTGAAAGCCGATCTCCATGTCCACTCTATGTATTCTTGTGATTCGATTGTAACACCCGAGAAGCTAGTTTTCTACGCCAGGAAACGCGGCCTGACTGCTGTAGCGATTACTGACCATGATCAGGTCGAAGGCGCAAGAAGAATCGCGAGAGAAACCAGCTTTCTAATCATCCCAGGCACTGAAGTCTCAAGTTCAGACGGACACGTCGTGGGTCTATGTGTGCGGGAAGCTATCCCAAAAGGACTGAGTGCAGACGAAACAGTGGACCTGATACACAAAGCAGGTGGAATTGCTGTCGCATGTCACCCTTACGCCCTGTTCAAAGGTAGCGTAGGAAAGTATGTCACTCGGAACTTCGACGCAGTGGAAACCATAAATGCTTCATCATTTCCCTTCAAGACTGCCGCTAAAAGTGCTGATTTGCTGGCTAACCACTTCAATCTTCCAAAAGTGGCAGGCACCGACGCGCACATCCCACAATCCATTGGTAGCGCATATACGCTATTCGATGTTGAACCAGAAGTTGAGGCGATCCTTGAGGCGATTTTGAAGGGACGCTGTCAGCCAATGGGAGGTCCATTAACGCTGTCGACAAGGGTACAGAATCAGATGCGTTTTCTCAAGAAATACATATGAATGATCTGAAGAGAATGAGGCTCTCATAAATTGACAAGCTACAAAGGACTGAAACATTCAGAGCGAGCCGTTCTGCTTCGATGAAAACTACATTTGCAAACTCAATTGTTTTGTGAAGCTCCTGCGCGATAACTCAACAATAATCTGGAGCGACGAAACTATACCAAAAGTTCCAGCAACCACAAAACAGATTGTGCTCGCCACAGAAAAGGGCAAAATAAGACCGACAAAGATGAAAGCGAGACGTTCAGTCCGACCGAAAAATACGTAGTCGGTTTTCAGCCCTCGACTGTGGCTCAGTATGCGTAGGGAAAAAAGCATTGTTGACCCCACGATAGCAACAACTCCGAATGGCTCTATGATTCCTCCAGCCATCGCCCCCAAAACCACTGCGAGTTCGCAGGCGCGGTCTGACAAAGAGTCGAAAACTCTCCCAGATGCCGTCTCTAAATTAAACTTGCGCGCTATCGTGCCATCCAGTACGTCACAAAAAACGCTTAAGAACCCAAGACCAAAGGCAAACGGAATTTGCCGATGCATAAAAAGCAGGCCAGCTGCTATGCCAAAACAAAGACCAAATGAAGTCACAATATTTGGAGTCATTCCATGGTTGAGCGAGGCGCCAGCTATTTGGAAAAGAAAATTGTCTTTGGC
>Ga0115026_10000579_pt1 | contig 10361 bp, 9 predicted proteins | sample Mud_0915_D1_FD_83878 | JGI IMG/M metagenome (GOLD analysis project Ga0115026, IMG submission 83878) | Wetland microbial communities from Old Woman Creek Reserve in Ohio, USA - Mud_0915_D1 | ecosystem: Environmental > Aquatic > Freshwater > Wetlands > Sediment ...
GCCCTCCACCCCGTGAAGTTTTCGGAAAAGGAAGCAAAAGGTCAAGCAAACGTTCTTCGGCAAGTACTTTTGCCTTTTCCTGAACTTTTTCAGCATGCTCTGACTTGACCATCCCTATCGATATCTCGGTTAAATCACGGATCATGGATTCGACATCGCGTCCAACATATCCCACTTCGGTAAATTTTGATGCTTCAACCTTCATGAACGGGGCATGCGCGAGCTTCGAAAGCCTCCGTGCAATTTCCGTCTTGCCAACACCAGTCGGGCCGATCATGATAATATTTTTTGGCAATACCTCATCACGCAGTTCTGGAGAAAGCCGCTGTCTCCTCCAGCGGTTCCTCATTGCAATGGCAACTGCTTTTTTTGCCTTGTGCTGTCCGATAATGAACCTGTCCAATTCTTCAACGATTTTTCGGGGTGTTAGGTTATCCATTCAACTCCTCTATGGTTACATTGTCATTTGTATAAATACAGATATCCGATGCGATTTTCATTGCCTTCTCCACAATTTCTCGTGCTGAAAGGCTGGTATTCTCAGACAGTGCCCGCGCTGCAGCCTGTGCATAAGCGCCTCCGGAACCGATTGCAGAGATTCCGTCTTCTGGTTCAATAACATCACCGGTACCCGACAGAATGAATGTATGCTCGAGGTCGGCGATGATAAGAAGCGCTTCGAGCCTTCTCAGGATCTTATCCGTGCGCCAGTCCTTCGCAAGTTCCACGGAAGCCCGTGTAATATTTCCCCGGTACGATTCAAGTTTCCCTTCAAACTTTTCAAACAGGGTGAAAGCGTCTGCTGTTGCTCCGGAAAAACCTGCCAGGACCTTGTCACTATACATTTTTCTTATCTTCCGTGCATTCCGCTTCAGAACGGTAGTCCCCAAGGTAACCTGACCGTCTCCGCCTATGGCAACGTTACCGCCAAGTCTTACACAAAGTATTGTCGTTCCTTTAAACATAGTTAATTCCTTAACATCAATGAATTGTTAATAAATAGATTCTTAACTGAAAACAATACCCTATTATAAACCATTACGAATATCTGTCCATAAATTGATACATTATATTCTGTCATTCCCCGAGTTGCTTGCCCGCCGTTCTTTTGGAGGGATCGGGGAATCCAGTCCCGAAAGTTTTCGGTAACAGCAGTTTCTGGATTGTCCGGTCACACCGGACAATGACAAAACAGGATTTAATATGCGGATTTATTGTCAAAAAGGAGAAAAATGTTCAAAGTTCAATGTTCTTTCGCCAAAGGATGTGCTTTGTCATAGACATCCATCAGGTGCGTTATATTCAGATGCGTATATTTCTGTGTTGTCGAAAGCGATGAATGGCCAAGGAGTTCCTGAATAACCCTGAGGTCTGCACCTCCCTGAAGCAGATGGCTCGCAAAGGAATGCCGGAGAGTATGCGGCCCGATACGCCCATGAATTCCGAGAGCCTGCGCATACTTGACTACAATACGCCGTACCCCCCTGTCCGTCAATCGTTTTCCCATTCTGTTCAGGAACAGAGCCCTTTCCTTGCTTTTCAGCAGCATCCTTTCTATGATGTACGATTTCATCGCGTCGATCGCCTTGGAACCTATGGGGACGATGCGCTCTTTTTTCCCCTTTCCTTTGATCTTGATCAGTGATTCTTTTATGTGAATGTCATCTGTGTTAATTCCCGCAAGTTCACTCACCCTCAATCCGCTTGAATAGAGAAGTTCAAGGACAGCCCTGTTACGGGCAGGGATAAACCCTATTCCTTCCGGTTTTTCAACAAGGGAAAAAACATCATCAACAGAGAGGAACCTTGGAAGGAGCTTTGGCACTTTCGGATTCGAAACGAGTTTTGCAGGATTCGTTTTCAGGTGACCTTCACGGGACAGAAATTTAAAAAAAGACCGGATACTGGAAAGGCGCCTGCTGACCGTTGTCTTATGCAATCCTTTCTGTATCTGGCCTGCAATAAAGCCGCGGAGATCGATAATATCAAGGTTATCCGGTTCACATTTGACGGATTCATAAAACTCTTTCAGATCTTTCCTGTAGGCACGCAGTGTATGGGTCGAAGCGCCTTTTTCAAGATCAAGATAGCGGATAAATGCATCGATATATTCTTTCATGGATTCATTGTACCATTTTCAGACAGGTACGACGGGTCTGTCTATGAATTTCTGATAGCCGACAGGGTCTTCTCAAGGCTGCTTATGTCTCCAGCGTTGAACACCGTTGCAGACGGATCTATCCTTCTGATTAATCCTGATAAAACTTTTCCGGGACCGACTTCAAGGAAGGTACTGATTCCTGAAGCTGTGATAGTCTTGACAGAATCTTCCCAGAGTACCGGAGAGATGAGCTGCCGGACAAGGGATTCTTTTATTTTATTCACATCTGTCAGAAAAAAAGCATCGGCATTATTGAGAACAGGAATAAGGGGATTATTGAAGGATACTGTATCGAGTAAATCTGAAAGTTTTCTTGAGGCACCTTCCATCATGCGACAGTGAGAAGGAACACTCACGTCAAGAAGAACTGCTTTTTTTGCGCCTGCACGTTTGCTGAGTGCAACAACTTCCTCAACGGCATGTTTTTCACCCGCGACAACAATCTGTCCGGGACAGTTGTAATTTGCAGGAGCAGCATACCCTGACTGCAAAGACGTGCATATCTCTTCGACCTTGTTTCTCTCAAGGCCAAGAATTGCAGCCATGAGCCCATTTCCCTCAGGAACGGCTTCCTGCATAAAGAGTCCTCTTTTTTTTGCAACTGTTACTGCATCCCCAAGGGATAATACACCTGCTGCCACAAGAGCAGAATATTCGCCAAGGCTATGTCCTGCAACAACTGCAGGCGCTATATCCCTCTCCCGAAGAATCCTGTACGCAGCTATGCTCGCAGTGAGAATGCAGGGCTGAGTAATGAACGTTTTATTCAGCTCTTCCGATGGACCGTAAAAGGAAACATGCGCGACATCAAAATCCAGGGCATCAGAAGCTTCCTCAAACGTTTCTCTCGCCACGGGGAACGTTTGATAAATATCCCTGCCCATGCCAACATACTGAGACCCCTGGCCGGGAAAAACGAAAGCGAGTTTCATGTTGAAAGACCCTTAGTTTCTTTTATCTTCTTGATCATCAACGGCACAATTTCATAGAGGTCGCCGACTAAACCGTATGTCGCCACATTGAATATGGGAGCTTCCGGATTCTTATTGATCGCAATAATAATGTCCGATGACTGCATGCCGACAAGATGCTGGACTGCTCCTGATATGCCGCAGGCAATGTACACTTTGGGACATACGGTCTTTCCCGTCTGTCCAACCTGATGCCTGTAAGGGATCCATCCGGAATCAACCGCTGCCCTCGAAGATCCCACCGCACCGCCAAGAAGTTCCGCAAGTTCAGCAATGAGCTGAAATCCTTTCGGATCGCCTAATCCTCTTCCCCCTGATACAATAATGTCTGCTTCCTGGAGATTAATCATGCAGTCGGATGCTTCTTTAACAGTCTGGAGAACCTTTGTCCGCGACTGCAGGCCGTCTGACTTTATATGAATAATGTCACCATTTCTTGATTCGTCATAGCGGCCACGTTTCATCACCCTGGGCCTGACCGTTGCCATCTGTGGACGGTAATTCGGACAGAGGATTGTCGCCATGATATTACCACCAAATGCCGGCCTAATCTGCAGAAGGTTTCTTGTTTCCTTATCGATTGCAAGGGACGTGCAATCTGCAGTAAGCCCTGTCCTTAACCGTGCCGCGACTCTCGGGAAAAAAGAGCGTCCGATAAACGTTGCGCCCGCGAGCACAATTTCAGGATGATGCTCCATTATCTGTGAAGTCAGCAACTGTGCATAAGGTTCATCATGAAAATGTTCGAAGATCGGGTCAGACGAATAATAGACCTTATCAGCACCCCAACGAATAAGTTCCCGGGCTTCTGATTGGCGCGAACCGAACAGAACGGCAGAAAGGTCTGTCCCGATATCATCCGCAAGTCTCCTTCCGATGCCGAGGAGTTCGTATGCAACAGGAGCGACTTTTCCTCCCCTCTGCTCCGCAAAAATCCATACACCCTTATAGGCATGGATATCATCAAGGCCTATGGGTACTTCCCTCTCGGTTTCAATAATAGCACCTTCAGGACACATGCTGATACATGCCATGCATGCCTGGCAGTATTCATTGACCGATGCCTTGCCTTCCTTCATTACGAGTGCTTCAAACGGACACGATGAGAGGCATTCTTCGCATCCCTTGCATTTTTCCGGATTGACAATTACAGGCATTTGACCCCCCTTAGTTCCAGAAGCAAGGCGTCAACCTGTTCTTCCGGTGTGCCTTCGAGTATCTTTCTCCCTGAACGTGCGTCAGGTGTAAAGATATTCTTTACCTGCGTCGGAGAACCCTTGAGACCGAGATCATTTTCATCTGCCATGATATCGGCCCGGCTCCATTTTTTAATTTCTGCCTTCTTGGCAGCCATTTTTCCTTTCAGCGATGGCAATCGCGGTTCATTCAACTCTTTCACTACTGTTAAGAGCACGGGCAGCGTCGATTCAATTACGTCATATCCGTCATCCATAAGCCTCTGAACTCTTATTGATGTGTCGGTTATTTCCTCTAATTTTCTCACATACGAAATATGAGGGATATTGAGAAACTCTGCTGTTTCAGGTCCTACCTGAGCAGTATCACCATCGATTGCCTGCTTTCCACAGATAATGATGTCGGCACCAATCTTCTGAATTGCCTTTGAGAGGGTAAAGGATGTCGCCCATGTATCAGAACCTGCAAATGCCCTGTCCGAGAGAAGGATCCCTTCATCGGCACCCATGGAAATGGCATCCCTGAGAGCTGTTTCAGCCTGCGGAGGCCCCATGGTCAGAACGATAACCCTACCGTTAACCCTTTCCTTGATCTGAAGACCTGCTTCAAGTGCGTGCATGTCAAAGGGATTTATGATACTTGGGACACCTTCCCGTATCAACGTACCGGTCTCAGGGTTTATCTTTACCTCAGCGGTATCAGGGACTTGTTTGATACACACGACGATATTCATGGCAAATCATCCTTTCACGTTCATGATAAGCTTCCATGAGAAATTAAGTTTGTATTATACGATGGTGATTTTTATGATGTAAAGAAGAACGGGTTCTACTGTATCTTGATGCGAAACCGGTAGTCCAGATAGCTGAAGATTACTCCATCGGGAATAATCTCTTCGAGTTTCAGGCCGTCGGTTAAATAGTGTCCTTCTTTCATCGTGGTCCCATTTACCCGCACCGTTCTTGACATAGGTTCATCGGAATAGAGGAAAACAGAGAATGAAAAGTCAGGTAGTTTCTGCCTTATAGATGAAGGCAGTTCGTTCAAAGTATACAGCTTGGCTTTATCAGGGGGAGGTAGTGCCTTCCCGGCCTGTGGTTCAGAAATAGTACTGTCAGGAGAAGTCTCTTGTATCTTGACAGATGTACGCTCTTTTTCCTGGGAAAAACGTTCCTCCTTTTTCGTGCCGTTCTTTGCATTCAATACGTCCGGAGCTACCTTTCCCGTATGTGAATCTCTCTTGTCAGATACATGCTGTTGCTCATCTTTGATTGCAGTCATGCTTTGTGGCATATTGTTTGCCCGCTCTGGCTCATGAATCTCCTGCCTCGCATCTTGCTGTGCCACAAAAGCTTTTTGCGAATACCGCGAACCAAACCACAATCCAAGTATTACTGCGTTGATGAGTAATGCTGCCATCAGCACAAGAGGCCATATAGCCCGTCTTTTCTTTTCATGGGAAAGGGGTTCCTGAACAGTCAGCGGATCAGGAACCGATCCACGCCTGCGCTCCCGTTCAGATTTTCTCAGTGCATCGAGAATATACGACATGAATTAGCAGCCTCCTATCATTTCGTGAGGAGCGGTTCACTGCTCCCAATCCTATTCAGGATACAGATGAAGGTCTGGGACCCGACAACACCGTCAGGTTCAAGACCCTCGGTGATTTGAAATTTCTTCACCTGATTCACCAGTTCATCATGATACACGTCTGCCGGACGGAGATTATTCACCATCCCGTTGATAACTGATAATTGATTGCCTACCCATTGTACGATAGGTCCCTGATTCCCGGGATAGATAGCCCCGGAGTAGTGCTTTGGCGGTCTCCACAGCAACAGAAAGTCTCCGGACCATCTGTTTTCTATCTCCGTCATATCCACGTTCCTCGTTTCGCCTCCAACAACAAGAACAGCATACTGCCCCTTGATTTCTCTGATTGCAGCAAAATATTCTCTTCCACCATTGTCGATAAGTTTTAGTACTGCCGGCCTGTTCAGGGTATTTAACGTTTTCACATCACCATTCTTTTCAAGACACCGGATGCCTTTTCCCTGGACATACACGCACGCGTCATCAGTCTCTCTTATCGCATACGGGATACCCCACTCGTGAAAAAGAGCCTGATATGCAAGTTCTTTGCTCTGTTCAATAGGCTGTTCGGACGGCCAATCAACTGAATCAAAATTCTGGGATGCCGACTTTACTATTTTTTCTTCAGGGGTACTACTTGTCGGGAAAAAAGACATCAGGCTTTTCTGATAATAAAAGGTTGCAGCAAGAACTGTTCCGCACATAATTAACACAAGACCCGCGATTACCCGTCTCACTTTTTCTTTTTGCATACCGCCCGATTTTCCCAAAGCCTCCTCCGCGGCCTTAACGAGAGTCTTTTTATCGATGCGGAAACTCCCCTGCACATAAGCACCGAGAAGAGCCCTATCACATATAATGTTGATCAGACGCGGTATACCGCGGCTCAGAGAATGGAGTTTACTGATAGCAGCACTGAGAAATATGGTACGGTTTGCACCCGCAACTGATAGCCGATGATTGACATAGGCTGCAACGTCTGTTTTCGATAAAGGTCCTATATGATAGCGTGCTGTTATACGTTGTGAGAGCTGCGACATTTCCGCTTTTGAAAGCATATCCCTGAACTCCGGTTGCCCGATCATGATTATCTGGAGCAGTTTCTGCTGGTTGGTTTCAAGATTTGTGAGCAGGCGGACCTGTTCAAGCACGTCCGGACTCAGATTCTGTGCCTCATCAATGAGAAGGACGGTTTTTCTTCCCTGTGAATGTTCATCAAGCAAGAAGGAATTGATTGCATCCACAAAAATCTTCACGCTTGAGCAGTCGGCTGGATAAGGTATTCTCAGTTCATCACAGATGGTGGCGAGCAGCTCTGCAGTGCTCAGTCTTGGATTGAGAATAAAAGCAATGTTCACATTTTCGGGGACTTGATCGAGCAGGCAGCGGCTCACTGTTGTTTTTCCGGTACCAACCTCGCCGGTAAGCAGGACAAACCCACCATCGGTATTCATCCCGTAGAAGAGATGTGCAAGAGCCTCACGGTGCTGATCGCTCATGAAAAAAAAACGGGGGTCTGGTGAAATGGAAAACGGGAGTTCCTGAAAGCCAAAATGTTCTTTATACATAATCGATTTAAGGTTACATAGTGCCTGTCTGCAAAGTTGTATTTTGTCATTGTCCGGCTTGACCGGACAATCCAGAAACTATTGGAAAAACTGGATTCCCGATCAGGTCAGGGAATGACAGATCACAGAGAACATACTTTATGGACAGATTCTACATAGCAATAGTACTCTACAAGACGGAAAATATCCCATTACACAGCATTCATCTGATTAAGGTTTTCTGCGTGTGACAGGAATCATGCATCACAAAACTTTGGGATGCTGGTTGTTGGGAGAACATGCAGATGGATCTTCTCATCTTTCTCGAGCGATCTGAACAGCTTTTCTCCGCTCTGTCTTACCTCATCATAATCATCTGCTGCCAATATGAGGCGAAACCTGTTGAACCCTGAACTGTCCCTCTCCCTTCTTCCCACATTTACAAGTGTCGGTATGAGCTCCTTTAGTGAATCCGGACTATCAATGGTGATAACATAGATCAAAAGCCTGTTCCCGATAATGATCTTATATGCTATATTGATACCATCACGCCGCATATTGGATTCACACTCAATATGCTGAAACACTTCCTCGGGACAACCGCATCCAAGGGTATTTTGCGCGAAATCTTTTATTTTCTCTTTATCCATGAACTTCATACTATCATTTCCTCTTTTTATTTACAACACATCGAAAAATTGTAAGTAATTGAACAAGGGAACTGCTTTCGCTATAATTCTATATCAATGAAGATTGTGCCGGCTGTGCTCGCTGAACGTGAGAATGAATTCTTTGTCTTGGTAAAACAGTCAGAAGCTTTTACCGATTATGTTCAGATTGATATCATGGACGGGTTCTTTGTTCCGTCCTGCAGTTTTCCTGTATCGGCACTAAAGAAGCTCAGGACAAACATTGACTTCGAACTGCACTTGATGGTAAAGCACCCCTCTGCTTTTATGATTCAGGTCGATCATCCTCGACTCAGGAAAGTTATCTATCATATTGAATCAGATGTCGATCACGGTGATTTTATCAGCCAATTGAATAAGCGGGGGATAGAGTCGGGACTCGCAATAAAGCCGGATACCCCTCTTGAAGCTTTCAGGCATATTGCTGGACATGTTGACACCCTTTTGTTCATGACAGTTGACCCTGGCTATTACGGTAGTCCTTTCAAGCCTGAGGTGCTGGAAAAGATACAAGAGACACGCGCACTTTTTAAGGATAAAGTCATTGCCGTTGATGGTGGAGTATCAGTCGGCAACCTCGAATTATTCCTCCAGGCAGGTGTTGATTATGCCTGCGTCGGAAGCAGAATCTTTCAGGGTGATAATCCCGGAGAAAACTACAGGCAGTTTCTCAGGAGACTGGAAGAACTTAATACAGGAGATAGCAAAGCGGCTTTTTCATTAAACAAGGATTAGCAGAAAAAGGATAAGGCATTTTATGATCACCATAGAAAAACTGACACAAATAGCAAGACAGATTCGTTACTATATTCTTACTTCAACAACAGCAGCCGGCTCAGGGCATCCCACGTCATCCCTCTCCGCGGCCGACTTGATGACCGCCCTCTTCTTCGGCGGAATATTCAGATTTGATACAGAACATCCCGAATATCCCAATAATGACAGAATAATCTTCTCCAAAGGTCATGCATCTCCATTGTTTTACGCACTCTGGACGGTTGCCGGGAAAATAACAGAACAGGAATTGATGACCATGAGAAGATTCGGGAGTCCCCTCGAAGGACATCCCACCGTTACGTTTCCCTATACCGAGGCGGCAACAGGTTCACTCGGGCAGGGACTTTCAATCGGCGTCGGCATGGCGCTCAATGCAAAATATGTCGATAAACTGCCATACCGAACATATGTCCTCCTTGGAGACAGCGAAATGGCAGAAGGCTCGCAGTGGGAAGCGATACAGATTGCAGCACATTATCAGTTGGACAATCTTATCGGGATCATTGACGTCAACCGTCTTGGTCAAAGGGGAGAAACCATGTACGGGCATGATCTTGATGCATACCGGAAGCGGATATCTTCTTTTGGCTGGAAGACATTTGTTATTGACGGACATGATCTTGATGAAATCATCGATGCATATAAGAAGGCTCTCAGGATAAAGAAGATGCCGGTTATGGTCATAGCAAAGACGATAAAAGGAAAGGGGTTTCCGTTTCTTGAAGACAAGGATGGCTGGCATGGAAAAGCACCTAAAAAAGAGGAATATGAACGTGCATTGCTTGAATTCGGGTCAGTTGACACTACGGCGAGAGAGCAACTTCAGAAACCGATAGACACAGAAACAATAAGAATTCATCCTATGACATTTTTGGACATTTCATACCCTCCGGACAAACCAGTAGCAACACGAAAGGCATACGGGAATGCGCTTGCGAGGATTTTCCCGTCTTTTCCGGATATGGTCATTCTGGATGCGGAGGTTAGCAATTCAACCTTTTCCGAGATATTCAGGGATAAGTATCCGGAACGTTTTTTCGAGATGTATATCGCTGAACAGAACATGGTCGGCACTGCATTGGGGTTATCACGCAGAGGGAAGATACCGTTTGTGTCAAGCTTCGCGGCATTTCTGACACGTGCATTCGATCAGATCAGGATGAGTCAGTATTCAGGTCCGAATATGAAATTCTGTGGTTCACATGCCGGGGTATCGATTGGAGAAGACGGACCGTCTCAAATGGGCCTTGAAGATATCGCCATGTTCCGAGCAATACTGAATAGTGTTGTTCTTTATCCGTCTGATGCAGTTTCCGCAGAAAAACTGGTTGAAGAGGCGGCTAAACATATTGGGTTAGTCTACATCCGTACTACAAGATCGGACACCCCGATTCTTTACGGAAATGGCGAGGTCTTTCATATCGGA
>Ga0115026_10000580_pt1 | contig 10355 bp, 9 predicted proteins | sample Mud_0915_D1_FD_83878 | JGI IMG/M metagenome (GOLD analysis project Ga0115026, IMG submission 83878) | Wetland microbial communities from Old Woman Creek Reserve in Ohio, USA - Mud_0915_D1 | ecosystem: Environmental > Aquatic > Freshwater > Wetlands > Sediment ...
CATTGAACCCTTCTTCGCCGCCATATTTGCCTACCTGCTGCTGGACCAGACCCTTGGAACCAGGGAGTGGTTCGGGGGCATCCTGGTGATTACAGGAATAATCACGTCGGAGTATCGCCGGGCGGGGAACAACGCTTGAAGGGTTCCGGATGTCGGAATCGGAATCGGGATCGCAATCGCTATCGGCGTTCGGAATCATGAGGGCTCGACGGACTCCAGGCCTGGGGCCGATACGGGTCGGTACCGATTGCGACACCGACCCCGGGTACCTTCAATTCGCCTTTCAGCAGGGAGAGGCAAAGTCGAGCTGAAAACTCATCCTTCCAACCCCCGATTTTGACCATAGATCTGGAACATATGGGACAAGCTCACGTAGAATTACTCTGCACGATGGTGAAAACAGAGGCCCGGAGGAGTCTATGAAAAGTATCCTGGATGGTTTCGTCAAACCCGGAAAACGGGTGGTGTCTTTCCTCATGGTTTTTGCGGTACTGGCGCTCGGCATCGGAATCGGCACGCTGATCTCATATCGCGTCGATGCAACAGGACCCGGCGACAGCCAGTTGAAGATCCAGACCGGGGGCAAACCGATCGCCGGCGCTGCGGTTCTGCAGCTTTCCCAGGCGTTCGAGGATGTCGCCAAGCGTGTTGAACCCGCGGTTGTCAACATCAACACGGAAGAGGTTGTTCAGATGAGACAGCGGCGGGGCACGCCGAGACAGTCGCCGGACGAGGACCAGGAAGATCCGATGCAGGATTTCTTCCATCGCTTCTTCCCGATGCCGAACATGCCGGAGGAATTCACGCGCAACAGCCTTGGATCCGGGATTATCGTGGACCCGAAGGGCTATATCGTTACAAACACCCATGTTGTTGAAGGGGCCACCAAGATCAAGGTCAGCCTCCCCGGAGGGGAGAGCTATTCTGCCAAGGTCATCGGGACGGATAGCCTCTCGGACATCGCGGTCATCAAGATCGACGCGGAAAAACCCCTTACCGCCGCCACAATTGGCGATTCAAAGGCCATGAAGGTGGGGGATTGGGTCCTGGCAATCGGCAGCCCGTTCGGGCTTGAGCAGACTGTGACGGCCGGGATTATCTCAGTGGCAGGCCGTGTTTTTGACGCCAGCACCACATCTTCCCTTCAGATGCTGTTCAACGATTACCTGCAGACCGATGCCGCCATAAATCCGGGCAATAGCGGCGGGCCTTTGGTGAATATGAACGGCGAGGTGGTCGGAATCAACAGTTTCATTTCCACCTCGTCGCGGTCGAACGCCGGCGTCGGCTTCGCCGTCCCGTCGCATATCTTCGTCAACATCTATAACCAGATTCTGGACAAGGGGAAGGTCCTGCGAGGCTGGCTTGGCGTCAACATGAACACGCTTCCTTTTACGCCCGAGATGGCGAAGTACTTTGGCGTGAAGCAGGGGTCGGGCGTGCTCATCACGGCCTTGACGGACGAAAACGGCAATCCTTCGGAGAATTCGCCTGCCGCCAAGGCCGGGATAAAGCCCGAGGACGTGATCGTGGGCTTCGGCAGCGCCAAGATCTACTCCGTGCAGGATCTGCGCATGGCTGTGGCCAATACACCTCCTGGCCAGAGCGCCAAGGCGACAGTCGTGCGATTTGGCAAGGAAATGACCTTCGACGTCGCGGTCGGCGAAAGGAAGTTCGAGAACCAGGAGCAGGAACCGGGATCCTACAGCTTCGAGGAGAAGAAGGAAGAGAGGAAGCCCGAGATCGGGCTCAATTTTGACAACGTTCCCTCCCGGATTGCCCAGGAGATCGGCGTTTCCGGCGGAGCGCTGATCCTGTCGGTGAAGCCGGGAAGTCTCGCCGAGGATGCCGGGCTGAACGGCCAGGAGCCGGGTCATGTCCAGATCGTCGTGGCGGCCAATGGGAAGCAGATCGGTTCCGCACAGGATCTCTTGGATGTCGTGAGAGGGCTGAAGAGCGGGGAGGCAGTGGTACTGAAGTTCCTGGACGTGCGCTCAAGCCAGGGGCGGTATAGCACCTCAACCTTCTATACCAGCATCGTCAAACCCTAGAACGCATGGTCGGCACCCGCGTCCGGAAGGGCGCGGGTGCCGCGGGATCTTGCTCAATCACGAACCAGCAGACCGCCTGCATCTTCTCCAGGATCATTTATTCCACCGTTGGCCCTCAGCTCTCCCACTCTGTATTCTGTGTTCTGAATTCCTGAATTCTGTATTATGAATTCGCCTGACAAAAGGCTTAGAGTCGTCCTATCCGCGCGAACCGCGTGGGCCGCGCGCGATATCTAAAAGGGCAAGGAGCGTACTCATGATCGTAGGGCTTCCGAAAGAAATCAAAGACAGTGAATCACGAGTCGGTCTCGTTCCGGCTGGCGTGCACGCTCTTATGCAGGACGGGCACAAGGTTCTTGTGGAGACAAATGCGGGCGAGGGAAGCGGCATCTCGGACGACGAGTTCAAGGCTGCCGGCGGCGAGATCGTCCCGTCAGCGGCTGACGTCTGGGAGCGGGCGGACATGGTTGTAAAGGTAAAGGAGCCCATCGGTCCTGAACTGAGTGCCATGCGTGACGGCCAGATCCTTTTCACCTACCTGCATCTGGCTCCGGCGCCTGAACTGACGAAGGTGCTCCTCGATCGGAGGGTAACAGGCGTTGCATACGAAACCATCCGTCTTCTCAACGGCTCACTTCCCCTGCTGACCCCCATGAGCGAGGTCGCCGGAAGGATGTCGATCCAGGTCGGCGCCTTCTATCTGCAGAAACCCAACGGCGGGCGTGGAGAGCTGCCCGGCGGAGTCCCGGGGGTGCCCCCCGCCAATGTAGTCATCCTGGGAGGTGGAACAGTCGGCACCAACGCGGCGAAGATGGCGGTCGGCCTGGGCGCCCGGGTCACGATCATCGACCTGGATGCGGATCGCCTGCGCTATCTCGATGACATTTTCTTCGGGCAGATAGAGACGCTGATGTCCAATCCGTACAACATAAGCGATTCCGTGAGCAAGGCTGATCTCCTGGTGGGCGGGGTCCTTGTCGTGGGCGCGGAGGCGCCGAAGCTGGTGACGCGGCCCATGATTTCTTCGATGAAGAAAGGCGCGGTTGTCGTCGATGTCGCAGTGGATCAGGGCGGGTGCTGCGAGACGACGCGGCCGACGACGCACAGCAACCCGACCTACCTGGTCGATGGCGTTGTCCATTATTGCGTGGCAAACATGCCTGGCGCGGTTCCCAGGACCTCGACATTTGCCCTCACAAATGTGACTCTGCCATATGCACGCAAGCTGGCGAGGCTCGGGTTCAGAGAGGCCGTGCAACGGGATCCCGCACTTGCCCAGGGGGTCAACGTCTATCTGGGCCATGTGACTTGCAGACCTGTCGCCCAGTCGCTTGGGCTCCCGACGATTCCGCTGGAGTCACTGTTGTGACCCTGCGGACAGCCCTCGGAAGAGGGGATCGTGCCATCATTGCTCATAGCTTTCAGCTCCCGGTTTGACTGTTTGGAAGCTGAAAGCTGAGGGCTGATAGCTGAAGGCATTATCAAGTCGGGAGGGACTTCCGGAAGGCCCGAAACGTTCCTTGGATTCGGTTCGCCCGACATGGGTCTTCATTAGCAGTTTGGCAGCCCGCCCCCGAGACATTATTATTACGTAGTTGGTACTTCGACTTCACTGAGATGATAAGCAGCGATCCCACAGTAAACAGACGAGCACGAGAGATATTGCAGAACGCGATCTCGACCTATGTCAACACCGGTAAGCCTGTGGGTTCAAGGAGGATAGCGCGACACAACCGCGAGAGCCTCAGCCCCGCCACCGTCCGCAACATCATGGCCGATCTCGAGGAGCTGGGCTATCTGAGGCAGCCGCATCATTCCGCCGGCAGGATCCCGACAGATAAGGCCTATCGCCTCTACGTCGACGATCTGCTGAATCGGGTCGAGATCAAACCGGAGGACCGTGCGGTTCTGGATCGAGATCTGCAGCCGGACGACAATGTCGAACATATGATGGCCCGGGTCAGCCAGGTGCTTTCCCGAGTTTCGCAGAACCTGGGGATAGTGGTTTCTCCCCCGATCAGCCAGATCGCCCTCCAGCACATTCAGTTTGTCAGGCTATCGGACAAGAGAATCCTGGTGGTGATTGTCTCGCGCTCCGGCATCGTGCAGGATCGCGTTATCCATTCCGAGGAGGATTTTTCCCAGGCTGAGCTTGAACAGGCCGCCCGGTTTTTGATCGAACATTTCAAGGACAAGACGCTCTATGAGATCAGGGCGCTCGTCCTCGGGATGATCCGTCAGGAGCGGGCGCGATATGACAGGTTCATCCGGCGTGTAATTACCTTGAGCGCGCGAACCTTCGCTGAGACAGCGGACGAGATCGATGCGGCGGTCTTCCTTGACGGAGCCTCTAACCTAATGAAAACTCCGGAGTTTTCCGATATCAACAAGCTGAGAGTGCTCTTGGAGGCGATAGAGCATAAGAGCCGGCTGGCTCTGCTGATCTCGCAATGCATCCAACGGGACACGCAGGAGGTTCGCATCACCATAGGCGCCGAAAACGCGCTGCCGGGGATCGAGGATTGCACCCTTATCACTTCGCCGTTCGCTTTGGATGAGAGAACACGTGGGTCGGTCGGCATTCTCGGGCCGACCCGAATGGAGTACGCACGTACGATCTCCCTGGTCGAATACGCAGCGAAGTTGCTGTCGAGCATTCTGGCCAAGCAGACCGAAAAACCATGACCTCGAGCGATAACATGCAACCCTCAAATCCACCGCCCAAACCGGGTGAACAGGAAGAGACCGCTGCGGAGCAGCCCCGTCCCATTGGGGAAATCGAGGCTCCTTCCGATCCCGTCGCCCGGCTGCAGGACGAACTCACTGCTGTCAAGGCCGACGCCGAGCAATGGCGCGACCGGTTTCTGCGCAAGGCCGCCGAACTGGAGAATTTCCGCAAGCGCACCGAGAAGGAGAAGGGCGAAACCGCCGTTCTCGCCAAGAGCATGGTGTTTGCGGAGATACTGCCGGTGGTCGACGGCTTCGAACGTGCCCTCGGAGGCCTGGCAGGAGCCCGGGAGTCTGATGAAAGCCTGGCGCGCTACGGGGAGGGAATCCAGCTCCTTTACAGGCAGTTGCTCGACACCCTGCGACGCCTCGGCGTGGTTCCGATGGATTCCGTAGGGAAGCACTTCGATCCGCATCTTCACGAAGCGCTGGCCCGGATCGAGACGGCCGAGCAGGAGGAGAACCTCGTCGTGCAGGAACTGCGGCGGGGGTACCTCTTCAATGACCGCCTGCTGCGACCCGCCCAGGTGGCGGTTTCAACTCGCCCCAGAGCCCGGGAAACGAGCGAGTCTTGATCTATGGGCAAGATAATCGGCATTGATCTGGGCACCACGAACTCCTGCGTCGCCGTACTGGACGGGCCCTCCGTTCAAATCATCCCGAACAGCATCGGCGGCAGAACCACGCCTTCGGTTGTGGCCTTCACGGACAAGGGTGACCGGCTTCTGGGGCAGATTGCCAAGCGCCAGGCGGTGACCAACGCGGCCAACACCGTCTACGCCGTCAAGAGATTGATGGGACGCCGGCTCGATTCGCCCGAGATTCAGAAGCTGCGATGCTGCCTCGGCTACCACGTTGTTGGTTCCGACAAGGGCGATGTTCGGATCGTGATGCAGGGGAAGGAATACAGTCCGCCCGAAGTCTCCGCGATGGTACTCCAGTATCTGAAAAGTGCGGCGGAGGCCTTTCTCAACGAGGCGGTCACGGAAGCCGTGATCACGGTCCCCGCCTACTTTGATGACTGTCAGCGCCAGGCGACCAAAGATGCGGGACGGATCGCGGGGCTGGAAGTCCGCAGGATTATCAACGAGCCCACCGCCGCAGCGCTTGCCTACGGCCTCGGGAAGAAGGAGCGGGAGCGGGTCGCCATCTACGACCTCGGTGGCGGGACCTTCGACATCTCGATCCTGGAGCTCAACGGAGGCGTCTTCGAGGTACTCTCCACGTGCGGCGACTGTTTCCTGGGCGGCGAAGACTTCGACCAGGTCCTCATAGAATGGATGATGTCGGAATTCCAGGCTGAACACGGTATCCCTCTCGCAGGCGACGTACTGGCCGCACAACGCTTGAAAGAGGCGGCCGAAAAGGCGAAGTGCGAGTTGTCGATGGCGACGGAAACGTCCATAAACCTGCCGTTCATCGCACACGACGGCCAGGGGCCGAAGCACCTCAGCCGGGCCCTCACGCGCGGCGAGTTCGAAGCGATGGTCCAGGGCCTGATAGATCGCACCACCTCATACTGTGAAAAGGCCATCAAGGACGCGAAGCTGGCTCCGAAAGATATCAACAAGGTCATCCTGGTCGGGGGCCAGACGCGAACCCCGGCAGTACAGCGCCACGTGGAGAAGATATTCGGCCAGAAGCCCTCAATCGAGCTCAATCCCGATGAGGTGGTCGCTGCAGGCGCGGCCCTCCAGGGCGGCGTTCTGGAGGGAGACATCAAAGAGATCGTTCTGCTGGATGTACTTCCGTTGTCGCTCGGCGTGGAGACCCAGGGGGGGCTGTTCACGCGCATCATCGAGCACAACTCCACCATTCCGCTGCGCAAAGCCACCATCTTCACCACTGTCGCAGACAATCAGTCTGTCGTCGACATCCACGTTCTCCAGGGAGAGCGCGAACTGGCGAAGTTCAACCGCTCGCTCGCCCGCTTCGAGCTCGTCGGTATACCGCCGGCGCCCCGCGCCGCACCTCAAATCGAGGTCGCGTTCGACATCGATGCCAACGGGATCGTCAGCGTCTCGGCGAAGGATCGGTTTTCCGGGAAAGAGCAGGCGGTTCGCATCACTCCGTCGACCGGCTTGAGCAAGGAGGAGATCGACAAAATGGTTCTCGAGGCGCAGCAATTCGCCGAGAGCGACCGCAGGCTGCGCGAGATCACTGAACTCAGGAACCGGATCAGCGGGCAAATGGCTGCGCTGTCAAAGTCGCACGCCCAGTGCGGCAGTCTCCTTGAAGCCTCAGATCAGCAGGTGATCCGCGAAGCGATTCAGAATGCGAAGGCACTGTCGCCGGACGAAAGCCGGCTCGACGTCCTCAAGGAGGCGATGACCCAACTGGAGACCGGGGCTGCCAGGCTCACCTCCGCCATGTTCAACTCCGGTTGGGACGGAACGGAAATCCCGTCCGAGGGGACGCAGGGCTCAGCCAGGCCCGAGGATGTCGGAAGATGGTAGGACCGCCCGAAGGTGGCTGACTCACGACCAGGTCAATCTTACATATTTTATTAGGCTGCCGGAACCTATATATTTTGGCCTCCCGGTTTTGATCCAGGGGAAGGATGAGAGGATCAACCGGAGGCTGGAGTGAGTGCTTGAACGGCAAACGCGACTACTACGAGGTGCTCGGCGTTCCCCGCGACGCTACGGAACAGCAGATTAAGAGCGCCTATCGCAAGATGGCGATCAAATACCACCCGGATAAGAACCCGGGTGATAAGAACGCGGAGGAGATGTTCAAGGAGGCCGCGGAAGCCTACAGCGTACTCAGCGATCCGGAGCGCAGGGACCGGTACGACAGGTACGGCCACAGCGGTATGGCCGGCGGATTCAGCGGATTCGACCCCACCATATTTGCGGATTTCGGGGACATACTCGGTGACTTCTTCGGTTTCGGCGATGTGTTCGGCGCCAGGAAGCGGGGAGGGCCGGAGCGCGGCACCGATCTGCGTTACGATCTGAAGATTGCCTTTCGCGAGGCGGCTCACGGAGTTAGAACCAAGATCAAAATCCCGCGCCAGGAAGCGTGCGAATCCTGCGGCGGGCGTGGCACCGCCAAAGGCAAGAGCCCCGTAACATGCCCCAACTGCCGCGGGACAGGACAGGTTCGCTACCAGCAGGGATTCTTCTCCATCAGTCGCACATGCGGCAACTGCAATGGCGCCGGAAGGGTCGTCCGCGACCCGTGTGAGACATGCCAGGGCAACGGTCGTATCCGCAAGGAAAAGGTCCTGGAAATCAAGATCCCGGCCGGGGTCGACAACGGAGCCCGGCTGCGCATTCAGGGTGAAGGCGAGGCCGGCGCGCACGGAGGACCTCCCGGCGACCTTTATGTGGTGATTTATGTGGAGGAACACCCGTTCTTCCAGCGCCAGGGGAACAACATCTACTGCCAGGTTCCAATCAGCATCACCCAGGCCGTCCTCGGAGCGGAAATCACCGTCCCGTCTCTCGATGGCGAGGAACGGCTGAAGGTCCCTGAAGGGACCCAATCAGGAACGGTCTTCCGGCTGCGCAACAAGGGAATCGTCAGCTTGGGGGAGAGAGGGCGCGGCGACCAGTTCGTGGCTGTGAATGTCGTCACTCCGACCCGGCTCACCAAGGAGCAGCGACAGCTTTTCATGCAGTTGGCGGACATCAATCAGAAGGACGACGAATCGCAGGAACGCAACCTGTTCGAGAAAGTCAAAGACATCTTCGGGTAGCGGGGGCCCATGACCCGCAGGCGCTTCTACGTTCCAGCGCGAAACATCTCGGCGGACACGGCGGTCCTCCCGCCGGAGCAGGCGCACCACCTTCGTGACGTGCTTCGACTCTCGGTCGGAGACCAGGTTGAGCTGTTTGACGGCCAGGGCAACGGCTACACCGGCATCATCACCGACAACAGCAGGGAAGTGCGCGTGGGAAGGCTGAAGCGGCAGGTTTCAGCTCCGATCCCTCGCCCGCGACTCACGTTGGCGGCTGCGCTCATCAAGCCCGATCGTTTCGAGTGGATGCTCCAGAAGGCGACGGAACTGGGTGCCGACGAGTTCATACCGCTCACAACCCGTTTCACGAACGTCCATATTTCCGGACAGCGACTCGAGGGACGACTCCAGCGTTGGAAGCGCATAGTGACGGAGGCAGCCAGGCAATGCGGCCGGCAGGATGTGCCCGATGTCTTACCACCGGTGGAATTCGCCCGGTTTCTTGAGGATGGGCGGCTCACTCCGCTTTCCCGGTTCATTCTCCTCGAAGGGGTCCCGCGGTTATCGATTCCTGATTGGACTGGGCCCGGCGGCGCGCTGCTGTGCATCGGCCCCGAGGGAGGCTGGGACCAGTCGGAGTTGGATGCCGCGGCGAGTGCAGGCTTTCAGGTGTTCAACCTCGGGCAATCCATTCTCCGATCTGAGACAGCGGCCATTGCCGCGGTCGCGCTGTTTCGATTTCACGTTGCCTGCATGGCTGTCGGAGGCAACCCTTTCCCAGCTACGAGCCGCGGTTGTGAGGTGAAACCGTGAGACCTCTGGTGCTGTTTGCGGCCGGCACGCTGATCGTGCAGTGCCACCTTTTCGCTCAACAACGTCCTCTCAGGACGGATGACGCAGAACTCGTGAAAACGGGCAGGGTGCGGCTCGAGTTCGGCATGGAGTACCTTCTGGGTCAGCAATTCCCGCTCTCCGGTCTGGAAGGGGATCTCACCCGCGTGGGTGTCACCAGCATCCACGTAGGGGTGGGCGAGTACGCAGAATTTAAGCTCTCGGGAGTAATCCATAACTTTCTGAGCGTGACCGACCGTACCCAGCCGGTCGTCCCCCCGGACTTCAGCGGCAACTCCACCAGCGATTTCGGCGACCTGATACTTGCCACCAAGCTGAAACTTGCCTCCGAAAAGGGAGCGCGTCCTGCACTGGCGTTCAAGTTCGCGGCCCAGTTGCCCAATGCCAGCAACGAGAGCGGGCTCGGTACCGACACCACGGGCTTCTACGGCTCACTGCTGGCTTCAAAACACTTCGGGAAACTTCAGTTGCTCGGCAATGTGGGTATCGGCATCCTTGACTCCCCGGTTCAACCGAACAGCCAGTCTGACCTGGTGACCTATGGTGTGGCCGCCATCGTCGCGATTAAGCCGAAAATCAATCTTGTCGGGGAGGTCAGTGGGCGCGATGGTGACCAGGAGCCGGGTAACGAGAACTCCGCACAGGCGCGTCTCGGCGTGCAATTCTGGGCTGCGGGACTGCGGTGGGATATCGCCGGGATCGCAGGGCTGGAGGAATTCGATGCACACTCAGGGCTGACGATCGGCCTGACCTACGAATTCCAGGCGTTCGGCAGGAAGAAAACGCCAACCACCATCAAATGAAAGTCCGCGGGCGCGAGCGCTCCAGCGAGTGGGCAACGCTCAAAGAATCCTCGCTGTCGGGATCGGAATCGGGGTCGCAATCTGTATCGGCATTCGAGGCCGTCGGGCGACTGACGCTGCAATTGAAGGTCTATTCCCAGTCGATCTCGACAGCGATAGCGACCCCGATTCCGATACGGATCCCGATGATCTCCCGCAGCGCCGCCCCGAGGGCGCGAGCGCTCCAGCGAGTGGGCA
>Ga0115026_10000581_pt1 | contig 10351 bp, 7 predicted proteins | sample Mud_0915_D1_FD_83878 | JGI IMG/M metagenome (GOLD analysis project Ga0115026, IMG submission 83878) | Wetland microbial communities from Old Woman Creek Reserve in Ohio, USA - Mud_0915_D1 | ecosystem: Environmental > Aquatic > Freshwater > Wetlands > Sediment ...
CTGCTCGGCGCAGTGCTGCTGTACGGCGGCTATGGCACGCTCGACATCGCCCTGCTGGCCGACTCGGTGGCACCCGAGCCCATCGCCTGGGCCGCGGCGGCGCTGATGACGGTCGGCCTCCTCGCCAAGACCGCCCTCTTCCCGCTGCACATCTGGCTGCCGCCGGCCCACGCCGGCGCCCCGGCCGCGGCCAGCGCGGTGCTGTCGGCGCTGGTGATCAAGGGCTCGTGGTTCCTGGTCGTGCGGCTCTGGTTCGACGTCATGCCCAACGTGGTGACCCTGCCGTCGGCGCAGCTGCTGGCGGCGATGGGCGCCATGGCGATCGTCGTCGGCAGCGTCGTGGCGCTGAGGCAGGAGCGCCTGAAGCTGCTGGTCGCCTACTCGACGGTGGCGCAGATCGGCTACCTGTTCCTGATGTTCCCGCTCGCGTTCTACGCCGCGGGCGGCGCGCTTGCGCAGGACGCCGCCCTGACCGCTGGCGTTCTGCAGGCCGTCGCGCACGCGACAGCCAAGGCCGGCATGTTCATGGCGGCCGGCCTGATCTACGCGGCGCTCGGCCACGACCGCATCGCCGACCTGGCCGGCATCGCACGCGCGCTGCCGCTCACCGTCCTCGCGTTCGTCGTGTCGGGCGTGGCGCTGATGGGCGTAGTGCCGAGCGGCGCCTACCTTGCGAAGAAGCTGCTGCTCGACGCGGCTGATCAGTCCGGGCAATGGTGGTGGACGATCGTGCTGCAGGGCGGCGCGGTGTTCACGGCGGGCTATGTGGTGCTGTTCCTGGTCAGCGTCCTGCGCCGTCCCGCCGAACCGCTGGTGCCGGCGAAGCGTGTCGCGCGTTCGTCTGAACTGGCTGCACTGGCGCTGTCCGTGACGTCGTTGCTGCTCGCGCTCGCGGCGCTCGGCCCGGTGTCCGGCGACCTTGTCTCGAACCCGCTCGCGCCGAAGGAGATCGGGACGACACTGCTCGTGCTGCTCGGCGGCGCGCTGCTGGCGTTCATGCTGGCGCGGCAGCCGCCGACCGGACCGGCGGGCGCCGCCGCTGGCGCGGCGAGCGCATCGATCAGGCGCCTGCTGTCGCCGGTCGGGTCTGCATTCGAAGGGGCCGACGGTTACGTGCGTCGCTGGCCGTCGGCGAGCATCGGTCTGGTGACACTGGCGGTGCTGTTCGGCTGGCTGCTCGTCCATGGCAGCGGTGGATGACGGCCGCGGGCCACGCGGGCCTGTCGCGCGGCGCGCTGGTCGCGCTCGTGATCGGCTCGATGGTCGGCGCGGGCATCTTCACGCTGCCCGCGGCTTTCGGCCGCACGACGGGCGCGCTGGGCGCCGTGATTGCCTGGTGCATCGCCGGCACGGGCATGCTGATGCTTGCGCTGGTGTTCCAGGACCTGTCGCGGCGCAAGCCGGACCTCGACGCCGGCATCTACGCCTACGCCAAGGCCGGCTTCGGCAACTACCTCGGCTTCACGGCTGCCTTCGGCTACTGGATCGTGTGCTGCCTCGCGGACCTCGCTTGCCTGCTCCTGATCAAGGGCACGCTGGGCCAGTTCTTCGACGTGTTCGGCGACGGCTCGACGCCGGTGGCGATCGCCAGCGCGAGCCTCATCGTCTGGGGCGTCCATGTCCTCGTGCTGCGCGGGGTGCGCGAGGCCGCGGCGCTGAACACCATCGCGACCGTGGCGAAGGTGGTGCCGATCGCGATCTTCATCGTGGTCGCCGCCTTCGCGTTCAAGGCCGACGTCTTCGCGCTCAACTTCATGGGCGGCGAGGACCAGGGCTTTGCCGGCGTCGCCGAGCAGGTGCGCGCCACCATGCTGGTCACGGTGTTCGTCTTCGTCGGCGTCGAGGGCGCGAGCGTCTATTCGCGCTACGCCCGCAAGCGCGGCGATGTGGGCGTGGCCACCGTGCTCGGTTTCCTCGCCGTGCTGTGCCTCCTGGTCCTGGTGACGCTGCTGTCGTATGGCGTGCTGGTGCGCCAGGATCTCGCGGCCCTGCCCAACCCCTCGATGGCCGGCGTCCTCGAGGCCATCGTCGGGCCGTGGGGTCGCGTGTTCGTCAGCATCGGCCTGCTGATCGCCGTGGCGGGCAACTACCTGTCGTGGTCGCTGCTCGGCGTGGAGGTGCTCAACTCGGCGGCAAGGCAGGACACGATGCCGCGGTTCCTTGCGCGGGAGAACGCCAACGGCGTGCCGCACGCGGCGCTGTGGATGACGAACATCGCCATCCAGCTCTTCCTGCTCGTCACGTGGTTCGCCGAGTCGGCCTTCACCATCGCGCTGAAGATGACGAGCTCGATGACCCTGCTGCCCTACCTGCTCGTCGCGGCCTACGGCTTCAAGCTCGCGTGGACCGGCGAGACCTACGAAGGCAATGCACGGGCGCGGACGGCTGCACGCATGATCGGCGCGCTCGCCGCCGTCTACGCCGCCGGCATGCTGTGGGCGGGCGGGGCCAAGTACATGCTGCTTGCGGCCCTGTTGTACGCGCCGGGGACCTGGCTGTATGTCTACGCTCGCCGCGAGCAGCAGCAACGTGTCTTCACGGCCGCCGAGCGCCCCGTGTTCGCGCTGTTCTGCACCGCCGCGATGGCCGCGCTGATCGCGTTGTGGGCCGGCGCGATCACGATCTAGTGCATCGACTCCGAGACATCGACGTCCCCTCGAACACACTTGCACGATGCGACCCGTAACATTCACGCAAAGCAAGTCGAAACACGCGTCGGCCGAAGCGTCCTCACGGGCGACGGCGCCACGCACAGCAGGAAGGAAGCCGATATGAAGATGCGTCTTGTCACCGCACTCGCCGCCGCCGGGCTCGCAGGCTGCATGGTGGGACCGGACTACGTGCGCCCGACGGTCGACACGCCGGCGGCCTGGCGCATCGACTATCCCAAGGCGGCGGACGTCGCCAACCTCGAGTGGTGGAAGCAGTTCGGCGACCCGGTGCTGGACGAACTGGTGGACAACGCGCTGCGCAACAACCGCGACCTGCGCATCGCGGCTGCGCGGGTCGACCAGTTCATCGGCGCGCTGACGGCCACGGGCTCGCAGCTCTATCCGCAGATCGGCTACGGCGCCGACGCCAGCCGCGCGCGCGCTAGCGCCGTGGGCCAGCCGCCGCTGCCGCCCGGCGCCAACCCGTACTTCTCGCTGTACCAGGTGTCGATGGGCGCCGCGTGGCAGGTCGACCTGTTCGGCCGGGTGCGGCGCCAGACCGAAGCGGCGCAGGCGCTGGTCTATGCCAGCGAGCAGGGCCAGCGCGGCGTGGTGCTGACGGTGGTGTCGGGTGTCGCGACCAGCTACATCGTGCTGCGCTCGCTCGATCGCCAACTCGAGATCGCGCAGGCCACGACGCGCAACTTCGAAGGCACCCTGCGGATCTTCGAGCGGCGCTTCAAGGCCGGCCTCGTCGGCAACACCGAGGTGACGCAGATCCGCTCGCAGCTCCAGCAGGCGCGCGCGGCGATCCCCGCCTTCGAGCAGGCGATCGCGGCGCAGGAGAACCTGATCTCGATCCTGCTCGGCCGCAACCCGGGCCCGATCGCGCGCGGCAAGACGATCGACCAGCTGGCGGCGCCGGCGATTCCGGGCGACCTGCCCGCCGCGGTACTGCAGCGCCGGCCCGACATCCTGCAGGCGGAACAGAACCTGGTCGCGGCCAACGCCAACATCGGTGCGGCGCGCGCGCTCTACTACCCGAACCTGTCGCTCAGCGCTGCCCTGGCCACCACTAGCACCGCCGCCAGCGCCCTGTTCAGCGGTCCGGCGGCGGCGGGACTCATCGGCGCGAGCCTGACGGGCCCGATCTTCACGTTCGGCGCCATTGAAGGGCAGGTGTTCTCGGCGGAGGCGGGTGAACGAGCGGCTCTCGCCTTCTACCAGCAGACCGTGCTGAACGCCTTCCGCGAGACCAACGACGCGCTCACCGGATCACAGAAGCGGCAGGAGGAACTCGCCATGCAGAGCGAGCGCGTGGTCGCCCTGCGCGAGTTCGCGCGCCTGGCGAACCGGCGCTTCGACGCCGGCGTGGCGGGCTACCTCGACGTGCTGGTGGCGGAGAACGAACTGTTCGCGGCGGAGCTCGCCGCGGTCGGCCTGCAGGCGAGCCGGTATGCCCAACTCGTCAATGTCTATCAGGCGATGGGCGGGGGCTGGGTCGAGATCGCCAGCGAGAGTGCGCCGAAGCCGCTGGGCGATATCGCGGCCCGGTCCAAACCCTGAATCCTCTCGGCCTGAATCCTGCCGTGCCCGAGCACCCTGACCGGCGCGTACCAGCGATTCCATGTAGCGGCGCAGTGCTGCTTCATCGAGCGGGTCGTCGTGCAGGAGTCGAGAAGGCTGGTCGATCGCCTGTGGGGGTTTTAGCTCGCCGCTCAGGTACTGCTGAGCCGCACTTCTCCACGCCGCGCGCAGGCGATCGCGTTCGAAGCCCAGCCAGCCCGGCCAGGCTTCGTTGGCGTCGTCATCGAACTCGACGAGCAGATCTCCGCGACGCAGTGCCAGCGCATCGGCCACACGCTGCTCGCGCAACGCCTCTTCGAAGGAGTGGACGTCGGTGCGCGCTTCGAAGCGCAGAGCACTACCCTGCACTTCGATCTGCTCGGCGCCAGGCAATGACTGCAGGCGGTGCAGTGCCTTGCGCAGCTTGGTGTAGGCGAGCTTGCTGTCCTGGTCGGGCCACAGCAGCGCCGCGATTTCAGCGCGTCCCACCTAGGTCCGCCTCAATGCAAGGTAGACAAGGAGCTGCGTACGGCGCTCGAACTGCAGCGCGCGCGTCGTCCCGCCGCGTTCAATCGTCGGCGCACCGAACAGGGACAGGAGCACGGTCATCTGAGCGCTGCTGAAAGCCGGCAAGCATGCGCGCTCCGCGTGCACGCCGCAATCCCTGCCGATCACCTCCGGCGCACCGCTTGTGGGTCGCCAATCAGCTCACGAGGCTAGGCCGCGTTGCGCAGCAGCGGTGTCATCGGCGGAGCGCCGTCCAGCGACTTTGCCGGCACCGCGGCCATGATGCACTCCGCGAGCGCAGTGATGGTAAGGCTCGGATTGACGCCCGGATTCGCGGGCACAACCGAGCCGTCACAGATGATCAGATTGCGATACCCAAAGGCACGGCCGAACCGGTCGACCACGCCGCTGTCGGCGTCGCGCCCGATGACTGCTCCACCCAGAATATGGGCTGTCGTCGGGATGTTGAGCAGCGCCTCAGTCGCCATGCTCTGGGCGATGCCACCGGTGTGTCGAGCCAGCCAGGTCGTTGCGGCGCTGCCTTCTGGGATGAACGTCGGGTTGGGGTTGACGGGGTCCTGGCGAGTCGTCAGTCCGACACGTCGACTGAACCACCGCCGCACCGGCACGAACGCCATCGCATTGTCCAGCGACTGCATCACGAGCACGATCATCGTCCGCCGCCCCCAGTGCACCGGCGACAGCGATCTCAGAAAGCGCAGCGGATGTCGCAGGATCTCACCGAGAAGCTTGAGCGGCCGCGTCACGCGCGTCCCGTCGCCGGTAAGCAGGGTGAAGAAGAACTTCAGCACGCTGCCGCGTTCGCCGTAGGTGACGAGTTCGAGGTGCGTGTCATGCGACACATGGATGCTGGCGCTGATGGCCACGTCCGCCGCCGGTTTCAGACCGTCGTCAGGCAGCGTCACGGCAAGGATGGACTCGCTGTTCGTGCGCACCTTTTCGCCGAGCCGCGGGCTCAGCGCGGGCAGGCCGCCTGCAAGGCGGCACTGCGCCAGCAGGCGGTTGGTGCCGAGAGCGCCGGCGGCCACCACTACACCGGTAGCCCGCAACGAGCCCGACCTGCGTGACCAGACGACGCCGGGTCGAACGGTCCGCACCTCGTAGCCGGTACGACCTTCGCCGCCATCAAGCGGGCGGATATCGTCAACCTGCGTGTCGGGCAGGATTTTCACTCCGAGGCGTTCGGCAAACCACAGGTAGTTCTTCGGCAGCGTGTTCTTCGCGCCGACGCGACATCCCAGTGTGCAACTGCCACAACGCATACAGCCGGTGCGCTCCGGTCCGCGGCCACCGAAATACGGATCAGGCACGGTGACGCCTCCCTGGCCGAAGAACACTGCGCACGGCGTGCGAGTGAAGCTTTCCCGGACGTCAAAGTGCCTGGCCATCTCGCGCAAGAGCTGTTGGCCGTCACTGTCCCATGGCACGGTGCACACTCCCAGCATGCGCTCGGCCGTGTCGTAGTGCGGCTGCAATTCGGCACCCCAATCCGCCAGGTCAGCCCACTGCGGGTGCGTAAAGAAAAGCGGCTTGGCCCGATACAGGGTATTTGCATAGACGAGGCTGCCACCACCGACCCCGGCGCCCGAGGCGATGAAGATATCCTTGAAGATCGAGATTCGCGACGGGCCGCGCAGTCCGAGCCTCGGCACCCAGAAGGTGCGGCGTAGGTTCCAACCGCTCGGTGCCAAATCCTCGTCGCTCAAGCGCGGCCCGCATTCCAGCACTGCGACGCGGTAGCCCTTTTCAGCGAGTCGCAGCGCGGCCACGCTGCCACCGAAGCCGGATCCGACAACAATCCAGTCGAAATCGTGGCGCCTGTCCGGCACTGAATTCGACGATGAGAGGCTCATTGTGCTTCGCGCATCGACGCGGCATGTCGGAGTTTGCCCGCTGCGGGCTCCGTGCACTGCTGCACAGCGCGTCATCTACGCATAAATCCTTTTTTCATCATTGTCCAAAGCACGCGCCCTTGCCCCCGACTGGATCAAGCGATCCAGTCGCGAGTTGATTCTCATTCGCGCACGAAATCCAGCAGATGCAGAGACACACTGACGAAGTGCAGGAGCGTCAGCACCGCCGCACTGCGTGCCGCGACGATGTGCACTTCGCGCCAGCCGGGCGCGGTGGTCGAACCCTGCACAAGAAACCACGCGGCACCGGTGACCGCCGCGAGCAGCACAGCGAGCAGCAACAGGCCCTCGATCGCCGCGAAGAGCCCACCGCCTTCACTCATCGGCCGCTCACCGCGGAACATTCCGGCAATGTCGCGCCCGATGGCGGCCCAGTCTCCCGCGAGCCATGGAAAGTACAGGCGCCAGCGTCCACCGCGGGTGCAGGCCAGGCCGTAGACCAGCGTCATCGCGAGCACCGCAAAGCCGCCAACCACATGGCCGAGATTCATCAACCCCGGCGGCTCTGGCATGCGCTGATACATGCCGATCCACGGGCTGCTGAAGATCAGCCAGAGGACGAGCAGCGCGATTGCCAGATGCAGCGGATTCGACATCCGCTCGAGCAATGCGCGCATGGCGGTCGCCGTATTCAGGCGTTTCGACCCGCGGCCAGTTGCGCCACCTGTCCCGCAAAACGCTCGACCTCCTCCCAGTTGGTGAACTGGACCTTGGTCGCAAAATCGGTCGGTCCCTTGTTGATCCACATGACGAACCGCATCATGTGCTTGTCGACCGGTCCGTAGCGCGAGTAGTCAAGTTCACCTGCGAACACACCCAGCAGCTGCGGCTTCCACGGCGATTGCGCGACCAGCCGCTTCAGGTATGGATTGGTCTGCGGCGTGTTCTTCAGCGGCTTGCGCGCGACCAGGTTCACTGAGAACAGCGCGCCTGGCTTCGACTCAAGCAGCGGCTGGTTGGCGCGGATGAACTCGAGGACCGCAGGACTGTGCTTGCCGTGGCGGATGCTGGCACCGATGACGATCGCGTCGTAGACCTTGGGATCGACGGTATGGCCCACGAGCGGCACGACCTCGGCGCCTTCGCCGCGCTTGGCCAGGCTCGCCTGAATGGTCTCGCAGATCTTCTTCGAGAGACCGTAATTGGTGGAGTAAAGCAGCAGGGTCTTGGCCACGGAAGCTAGTCTCGGAAGGGAAGCCGCTGGTAAGCCTAGCAACCTGCCTCGCGCGTTTTGCTGACCCATGTCATTGGCCTGCCCGCGCTGCGCCGTCGACGCAAGCAGTCCTTGCGCTTCCGCAGGGCCTTCCTGCTGCCTTGGAGGGCCTGCTCCGGTCGACCGCAAGCGCCACCCCCGACGGCACGTCGTGCCACTGCTACGCTCTCCTGATGAAGAGCCCGTTTACCGAACTCGGCCTGTCCAAAGAACTCGCACAGGTCCTCACCGGTCTTGGCTATGAGGAGCCGACCCCGATCCAGAGCCAGGCGATTCCGCCGCTGCTCGAGGGACGCGATCTGCTCGGCCAGGCTGCCACTGGCACCGGCAAGACCGGTGCGTTTGCGCTGCCACTGCTGCAACGGGTGCTGGCCGCGCACCGCAAGACTGCGCATCCGGCAGCGCTGGTGCTGGTACCGACGCGCGAGCTGGCAATCCAGGTCGCCGAGGCCCTGCACAGCTACGGCGCCAAGCTCGGCGCGGTGGTGCTGCCGATCTACGGCGGGGCGGAATTCGGGCGCCAGGCCCAGGCGCTCAAGCGCGGCGTACATGTGGTCGTCGCAACGCCGGGACGCGCGCTCGACCACATCCGACGCGGCACCCTCAACATGGGTGGGCTCGCTTACGTGGTGCTGGACGAAGCCGACGAGATGCTCGATATGGGCTTTGCCGAGGACATCGAGCTGATCCTCGATGCCGCGCCGGCGGAACGACAGACCGCACTGTTCTCCGCCACGCTGCCCCCGCGCATCGCGGCGATCGCCGACAAGCGCCTGCGCGACCCGGTACGCGTGCTGATCGCGCGCGAGAAAGCGGTGAAGGGCACGGCACCGCGCGTGCGCCAGACGGCGTACATCGTGCAGCGCGCGCACAAGGTGGCCGCGCTCGGCCGTGTGCTGGATCTGGAGTCGCCGGTGCTCGCCCTCGTCTTTGCACGCACACGCACCGAGGTCGACGAGCTGGCCGAAAAGCTGCGCGGCCGCGGCTACCAGGTCGAAGCGTTGCACGGCGGGCTGTCACAGGATCAGCGCGATCGCGTGATGAAGCGCGTGCGTGCGGGCAAGGTCGACTTGCTTGTCGCCACCGACGTGGCCGCGCGCGGGCTCGACGTGGAGCACCTCTCGCACGTGGTCAACTTCAATGTGCCGGCCTCGCCCGAGTCGTACGTGCACCGCATCGGCCGCACCGGACGCGCCGGCCGGGAAGGTGTGGCGATCACGCTGGCCGAGCCGCGCGAGCATCGGCTGCTGCGCAATATCGAGCAGCTCACCAAGCAGAAGATCGACGTCGCCACGGTGCCAACACCGATGGATGTGCGCGCGCGGCGGCTCGACATCACGCGCGGCGCCTTGCGCGCGGCGCTGGAGGAAGGTGAACTCGACAGTTACCGCGTGGTCACCGATGCACTTGCGAGCGAGTTCGATCCGCTCGATGTCGCCGCCGCCGCTGTCAAGCTCGCACACCAGACGCTGCAGGCCGACGCCGCCCACGATGAAGAACATATTCCGGTGGTCGACCTCGCACGCCCACGCGAACCGTGGGCCAAGCCCGGGCGCAGGGAGTACCGGGAGAGTGCACCGCAGGAAAGCGGCGCCCGCCGACGTCTCGCGGAGCGTGGCGCCTACGGCGAGGCGCCCGCGAAACACGTTGTACGCGATGAAGGTCGACCCCACCGACCCGCAGCCGGCATGCACACCTCAGCTGGCAGCAAACGCAAGTCACCGGGCGCGATGACGATGGTGCGCGTATTCGTAGGTGCCGGGCGCAATGTCGGACTCCGTCCGGCCGATCTGGTCGGGGCCATTGCCAACGAAACCGGCGTCAGTGCCCGTGAGATTGGTGCCATCGAGATCGAGGACCGGTTTTCGCTGGTGGAGGTTTCCGACCACATTGCAGAAGATGCGATCCGCGCGCTGCGCGCGACCTCGCTGCGCGGACAGCGAGTGACGGTCCGGAAAGATCAGCCGAAGCGGTCAACGAAATAGGTTGATGGGCGATGGGAACCGTCGGCAGCGCCTTCCTCGCCTTGCTCAATGGCATGCTCGACGGCCGTTCTTACCTGAACCTCGACTCCACCGAATTTCCGGGCGGCGAGATCCGCGGCACGCTGAGACCGTTGCCGGAGCCCGGTTCACCTGCGCTGCTGGGACTCGCAATAGTCGGTGTGTTCGCGCTCCGCCGCCGTCACCCCGCGCCGTAAGCGGCGAGCGCACGATCTGAAGCCCGCCGCTCAGGCGGGCTTCCTTTGCTCCAGGCGGTCACTGCACGATCGAGACCAGCACGTCGCAGTGTGCGTTTTCGATCAGCGAGCCGGACGTCGCACCGCGCCACCAGCGCGCCGCCCACCCCTCGAGATGCTTGTGGCCGACGACGATGAGGTCGGCGTCGATCTTGCGCGCATAGCTCGTGATCTCGTGCACCGAGTCGCCGACCAGCAGTTCGCCCTCGACGACGTGCCCGGCCTGCTTCAAGCGCTGCAC
>Ga0115026_10000582_pt1 | contig 10335 bp, 9 predicted proteins | sample Mud_0915_D1_FD_83878 | JGI IMG/M metagenome (GOLD analysis project Ga0115026, IMG submission 83878) | Wetland microbial communities from Old Woman Creek Reserve in Ohio, USA - Mud_0915_D1 | ecosystem: Environmental > Aquatic > Freshwater > Wetlands > Sediment ...
CTGTTCCACTCGCATCCGTTCGCAGATTCCCCTGAGATGCTTCAGAAAAGGGAAAAAGATATAAAAGTTGTTAAGGCAGGTAAGAAATACCTTATGTACCCGGAAAATATTTCAGCAATGTATGCAGACGGGAATCTTGATAGATTCCGTGAAGCAATCCAACGTTCGAAAGATATTGCATCAACAATACGCGATGAAAGTTTGATAGCTTTGCTGAACGGCTTGATTATCAGGCCTTCCAGACAATCAATTATGGAAAAAGGCAAGGTCCCGTGTTTATGGATACTGGGGAAAATGGATAAGTATATTCCCTGCGTGACTGTGCAAAACAGATTAAACCTTCCTCCAAACGCACGGATTGTTGTACTGGAAAACTCCGGGCATATGGGATTTGTGGAGGAAGAAGATCTTTCAGTAAGAATTGTTGAGGATTTTATCGAAGGATTAAAATAAGATATACCGCGCACCTCGTACCTCGCGCCGGTCTATTTGTCAAGATACTCTATCGCGTATTTGAGAGTGGAATCCAGCTCTTTCCAGATCGGATAAAATCCTTTGTTATCCAGAATATTCCGGGCAATATATGCTTTCAACTGGGTATGAATTATTGAACCTGATATTTTAAGCCCTTCATTATCCTTCCTGACCCCGTTTTTTGATGCAAAATCGGTGAACTGATCGAGCAATGCCTGCTTATCCAGATATTTTTCCATCTCATCAGCCTCGAGGTACATTTTAAGAGACTCCCTGTTGCTCTCGGTATATTTCAGTGCAAACCTGTAAATGAGCGGCCTGACAGCCAGAAAATATGACGACCTGCCTGTTGTATCGACCGGAACAAATACATCGGGCATTATTCCTCCGCCTCCGTAGACGGTTTTGCCACCCGGTGTAGTGAATTTCAGCGAGTCAGAAAAATGAATACTGTCAGAGACTTCAAATTCGCCCCGTTCATACCTCGAATTCAGGTCAGCAAAATATTCATCGAAGCCGTTATTATATGGTTTCTGGATCGATCTGCCGGTAGGAGTGTAATACCTGGCAATCGTCAGCCTCATACCTGAACCATCAGCAAATGGTATCGGTTCCTGAACCAGCCCTTTTCCGAAAGAACGTCTGCCTATTATCGTCCCGCGGTCATTATCCTGGATTGCCCCTGCAAGTATTTCACTGGCCGAAGCGCTCCACTCATCGATGAGCAGAACCAGATCTCCATTTTCAAATTCACCGTTGCCTGTTGCTTTTGCTTCATTTCTTGGCTGAGAGCGACCCATTGTATAAACAATCATCTGACCCTCCTTCAGGAACTGGTTGGCTATTTTTATAGCTGATTCCATTACACCCCCTGAGTTCTCCCTCAGGTCAAGTATCAACTTGGTCATTCCTTTGGCCTTGAGCTCCTGAAGGCTTTTCATGAAATCGTCAAAGGTCGTGATGGCAAAATTATTGATCTTTATATATCCAATCTTACCAGTGATCATATAACTTACATCTACGCTGGAAATCGGGATTTTATCACGCGTAATTTCAAATGGGATAAGATCTTTATATCCTTTCCTCAGAAGCTTTATCTTAACTACAGTTCCCCTGGGCCCTTTAAGCATTCCCATCACCTTTTCGTCGCTGAACTGTTTTCCTGCTACCAGGGAATCGTTGACATAAATTATTTTATCTCCTGCCTGCAGACCGATCTTTTCAGAGGGACCGCCGGGAATGGTGCTGATAACCAGTATAGTATCCGTAAGCATATTGAATGAGATACCGATCCCGTCAAAGTTCCCCTGCAATGGTTCGTTGGCACGGAGCAGATCTTTTGCCGGAATATACACCGAATGCGGATCAAGCTTTTTAAGGATTGAAGGTATGGCTGACTCGATAAGTTCATTCCGGTTAACGGTATCCACATAATCCGATTCAATTATGTTAAGGATAGTGTTTATTTTGTCATTTCTTATCCTGAATCCGGATTGCTGAAGTGCCTTATTCTTCCCCGGAATATAAACACCGATAAGGATACCGGCCACCAGTGAAATGGCAAGCAGCAAAGGCAGGATAACACTTCTGTTTGTATTATTGTATTTCATAAATGTCATTTTCAAGGTCAATAAATACCAGTTCAATTCCGGCGCGTTTCAGAAGGTCAAGCCCATCGGTTATTCGATATCTGTTGCAGTAGACAACTCTCCCAATTCCTGACTGTATTATGAGTTTGGCACACTCCATACAGGGAGAGGTTGTTACATACAACGTTGAGTCTTCACTGGAATTGTTTGATTTGGCAACTTTTGTGATGGCATTTGCTTCAGCATGAAGAACGTAAGGCTTGGTAACGTTGTTCTCATCTTCGCAGACATTTTCAAATCCTGCCGGAGTACCGTTATAGCCGTCGGAAATTATCATTTTCCCTTTTACAATAAGTGCGCCGACCTGCCGGCGTATGCAGTAAGAGTTCCGGGCCCAGATAAGAGCCATTTCAAGGTATCTTTTGTCAAAAGCCTTCTGTTTATCTCCGTATGGTTTAAGTGTTTCTTTCACGTTTTACTTGTAAGCTGACTTAAAAGCGCCCAAAGTTAAAAATTTTTGGATTAGTTTAAATACCCATACCATTATGAAATCCTTATTTTTACATAGAAAAATCAAAGAACTTTATGCACTCTTTTGCAGAAAGGGTAATAACCTTCTGTCACAATCTGGAGTTTTCAGGGCGTTTGCCTGACGGGATTTCAATTATGAATCCTTTCAGGGAAAACAAGGAAGTAATCTCAGTTATCACGGCCTTCTACAGGAAGTATTATTCCGACACCAGGACCAGGCGCATTATTCTTGGAATAAATCCTGGCCGGTTTGGTGCAGGGGTAACCGGTTTACCCTTTACAGATACTGTAAGGCTGAAAGAAAAATGCGGATTATCGATACCCGGACTAAAGACTTATGAAACATCTTCAGTCTTTATGTATGAAATGATCGACAGATACGGAGGCCCTGAAAAGTTCTATGGCGATTATTTTATAAGCTCAGTCAGCCCGCTGGGTTTTACAAAAAAGGGATCAAAGGGGAAAGTGGTGAATTTCAACTACTACGACAGCAGTGAACTTTCGGATGCCATACTCGATTTTGCTGTTGATTCCATTACCAAACAACTTGCATTCGGGATCGAGAGGGATGTCTGTTTCTGTCTCGGCACAGGTAAAAACTACAAATTCCTTTTAAAACTTAACGGGGAACAGAACTTTTTTAAAAGGATAGTCCCGCTCGAACATCCAAGATTCATTATGCAATACAGATTAAAGCAAAAAGAATTATATATCAATAGCTATATCGAAAAAATTAGTATTTTAACAGAGCGATAATCAGGAGAGATTAACAGAAAATTGCTAATTCATTTAACTTGCAGCATCCTTTTGTAATTTTTAAATCTTAAAATAATACGTTTTTAAAAACGTATTTAAATACGTTGATTAATACGTTTTTAAATACGTTGGTAAATGAATCAGGCCATGACGCTATCGAAGAAAGAGAAATTTGACAAAGACGATATCAGGCTCGCAAGGATTGGGAAAGCCCTGGCACATCCGGCCCGGGTTGCCATACTCCGTCATCTTGCTTCTATGAAAACATGCTGTTTCAACGAGATCTCAAAAGAATTGCCACTGGCCGATTCAACGGTGTCGCAGCATATGTCCGAACTAAAAAATGCAGGGTTGATTCAGGGAAGCTTTGAACCGCCAAAAATAAAATATTGTATCAACGTTGAAGAGTGGAAGCGGGCCAGAAAGCTTCTCAAGGGATTTGCAAAAATCAAACCGGTAACAAAATGAATAAACAACAGAAAGCAATTGAATACCACCGGAACAAGTTTAATTGTTCCCAGGCGGTATTTGCAGTTATGGGGACTGACTTTGGATTATCTGAAGATGACTGCCTTAAGGTTGCATGTGCGTTCGGAGGGGGCATGGGACGACTGCAATATACCTGCGGAGCAGTTGCGGGTGCACTGATGGCTCTCGGATTGAAATATGGCAATGCAGTTAATGATCCGGAAGAGAAAAAATTATTGACCTATGCAAAAACAAAAGAATTCTTCAATGAGTTTGAAAAACTGCATGGTTCAACAAACTGCAGGGAACTGCTTAACGGACTTAACCTGAATGATCCGGATGATTTCAAAAAGATCAAGGATCAGAATCTCTTTGAGATCCTGTGTGAAAAATATATTGTTGATGCGGTAAATATTGTTGAGAAGCTCTGAAGGAAATCTTACCTGTAGTACCCCGATTCCATCGCAGCCTGGATCATAGCTTCAATGGTATCGGTTGAAACATCAGCCTGAAGTATATGTGCAGGAGCCAGGAGGTAGCCCCTGTTTTTTCCAAGGATCCTGATCCTGCTCCTGATCTCTTCCCTGATCATTATGATGTCACCTGATGGTAACAGTGACTGTTGATCAATTCCCCCGAAAAAACAGATCTTATCGCCATACAGGTCCTTTAGTTCCTGCGGATCAGAGCCTGCCACATTTGGCTGGACAGGATTGTATACATCCACGCCGACCTCAATAAAATCATTGATCAACGGAGCAACTGCACCATCGGAATGCATTATCACAGTAAGATCGGGATTTTCCTTGCGCAACCTCTCAATCATCCTTTTGTGGCGAGGTTTAAACCTGGTTCTCCAGTCATCGGGCGCGATCAGGTTTGAGGTTTGACTACCCAGATCCTCTCCGAACCATATTGCGTCAACACCGGCCCTGACGAGTTGCAGTGCAAGCCCCGTACTCCATTCCTCAACACGGTCGTTCAGCAGCTCAAGCCATGGCTCGTCACAAAGCATTCCGATCATATATTTTTCCAGGCCTGTGAGATGCCACGCCATCTCAAAAAGTGAGATTTCAACATCTCCGATCACAAAATACTCTTCACCATACCTGTCGATGTCTCTCCTGGCTTTGTCGAATCTGCCGCCGGCATAAGGATCAGGGAAAGAATAATTTTCAATATCATTTATTGTTGAAGCACTATCCAGCGGGCATTTTACCACTTCCACATAAAGTGGTCCGGGTTTCATATGCATACCAAATTCATTTTTTGTAACATTGCCACTGACTGTCTCCGGTATGTATCCGGAAGGCACCGTGCCTCCAACAACAATAACATCGCTACCCATCACTGTTCTTATTGCATTGGCCGAGATCCTGTATGTAAGATCCTCATAGTACGAGAGCGAATAATCCGGAACAATCCGGAGCTTTTTCCCGAATGCTTCTGTAAGCTGTCTGCACAGATCAAACTGGAGGGGCACCCTGTCAGGATTACCATCAATCTTCCTGAATGCCTTCAGTACTCTTTCTTTTGAATTCATTTTAATCTTAATATAATGTAACCGGATCTTAATAAATCGGTATTAACATATTGCTCTTAAAAATGACCTTGAGTTCAAGCTTAAAATTATTATTATTTCAACGATATTTAATAATTAGCAATTACTTTTAGCTGCCCAAAGAATTGCATAGGCAGGGCAAAATCTGATTATGGATTTTTCTTCAAAGCTTAAGACTATTTTTCGTTCGCTTCAGTACAGGAATTACCGGCTGTTTTTCGGCGGACAGAGTATATCGCTTATCGGAACCTGGATGCAGAGAATTGCGATGCCATGGCTGGTATATCATCTTACTGGATCAGCCTTTCTGCTGGGCCTGGTCAGCTTCGCAGGACAGATTCCAACCTTTCTGCTTGCCCCGCTTGCCGGGGTGGTTACCGACAAGTTCAGCAGGTACAGGGTACTGCTGATAACCCAGGTCATTTCTCTTCTTCAGGCTCTTATACTGGCTTTGCTTTCTCTTGCAGGAGTAATTCAGATATGGCATATAGTCGTTTTAAGCATCGCACTGGGTTGTGTAAATGCATTTGATGTTCCCTCGAGGCATTCATTTGTAGTAGAGATGGTTGAAAAGAAGGAACACCTTGGGAACGCAATCGCGCTGAATTCAATGATGTTTAACGGAGCCCGCCTGATCGGTCCTTCCATAGCCGGACTGATACTTGCCACTGCAGGAGAAGGGATATGTTTCCTCATCAATGCCGTCAGCTATATTTTTGTAGTGGTGTCGCTGTTGTCGATGAAAATACAAAAAAAGAAAATAATCCGAAAATCCGGAAACGTACTGAATGACATGAAGGAAGGCTTCAGATATACTTTTGGCTTTGCCCCGATAAAGCATTTACTTATCCTCCTTGGAATTGTTAGTCTTATGGGTTCATCTTACCAGGTTCTGATGCCTGTGTTTGCGAAGGAGATCCTGCATGGAAATTCAAGCACTTTTGGCTTTCTGATGGGGGCAGCGGGAGTTGGCGCTCTGGCCGGTGCTATCTTTCTGGCTTCACGCGAGACTTTAATAAAACTCGGGAGGATCATACCGGCAGCATCGGCTATGTTTGGAGCCGGACTTGTTGTTTTGTCATTTACGAAATATTTTTCGGTTTCTCTTTTACTGATGATCATAATAGGTCTGGGACTGATGCTTCAAACAGCATCGAGCAATACAATCCTGCAGACAATAACTGATGATGATAAACGTGGCCGGGTAATGAGCTTTTACACAATTGCTATCATGGGAACTGCCCCGTTCGGGAGCCTCCTGGCAGGAAGCCTGGCAAAAGTAACAGGTACACCGCACACAATCCTTATCGGTGGCATATGCTGTATTGCCGGAGCATTCCTTTTCTATAAGAAACTACCCGAATTAAAGAAGATTGCACATCCTGTATATGTAAAAATGGGCCTGATACCGGAAATTGTCACCGGAATTCAGACAGCATCAGAGCCGGTAGTTGAATCTGTTCAATTGCCGGTATCCAGGCCTGTTGAAGGGACTGTTAAATAAGACTGACAGCCCGGAACAACATATTCGGATTTTTTCCGTTAAAATATCGGATGACAAATTGTGCAAAGTCAAAAATTTAATAACACATTTAATCTTTTTATTCATGAGATATATTTATATACTCTTCACCTTGTTAATGATTATTCTCATTCAGGGCTGCAGTAAAGAAAGTGATCCGGTCCCTGAAACCGGGGATGGAATTATCATCGACCATTCGTCGACCAAACTGGCCTCAATACCTTCAGAATGGATCTTGGCAGCAAAGAATAATCTGCACATAGCCTACAGTCACACTTCCCATGGCAGTCAGCTTACTGATGGCATGTCAGGACTTATTTCCTTTAAAGGGACTTCGTATTCCTGGAATAATGGAGGCACCGATGGTGCTCTCGACCTTCACGATTATGCTATCAGCGGGGATCTTGGAAATCCCGACAGAACCTCGTGGGCATCAGGGACAAGAACATACCTGGCAGCTAATCATGACGTGAATGTTGTTATCTGGTCATGGTGCGGTCAGGTTTCATCAGCTTCCGAAGCCGACATCAATACTTACCTGAATCTGATGAATGATCTGGAACGTGATTTCCCGGATGTACATTTTGTCTACATGACCGGTCATCTCGACGGAACCGGATTAACAGGCAACCTTCATCTGAGAAATGAGCAGATAAGAAACTATTGCAGGGAGAACAAGAAGATACTTTATGATTTTGCAGATATAGAATGCTACAATCCCGACGGGACCTATTTTGGCAGCAGAAAACCCGACGATGCATGCGCTTACGACACTAACAATGATGGTTCACGTGACGGGAATTGGGCAACAGAGTGGCAAAACACTCATACACAGGGAGTAGACTGGTTCAATTGTCCGGCAGCTCACACCCAGCCCCTTAATGCCAACCAGAAAGCATACGCGGCATGGTGGTTATGGGCACGGATCGCCGGATGGGATGGAAAATAATTATTCAGTTAACTCATACACCACACTTGTAAGCGGTGTTGCTGATCCTATATTCAGACCAACATTCATCAGGTATTCACCCGTATAGCTTCTGCCGCTTTCGGACATCCCGGGCCCCATTCCGGGTCCTCTTCTTCCTTCATCCGACACATTTATCTCCTGGACTTTATAGGTTTTACCGCGATCGAGTCCCTGCAGTTTAACGCGATTGAAAGTCTCACCATACCTTACGTTCAGGGTGTACCCGAACAATACAGCCCTGCTTCCTGAATCGTTCACATACATCAGCACAGCTCTGTTCTCATCGTAAGGTGAAACAAGCCTGTACAGATCCCCGGTATAGATTATTTCCTTTATCCTGTTGTAGTCTGCGATAGCATTCTGGCTGAATTTCAGTTCATTTTCTGTCATTTTTTCTACCTCAATATCATATCCCATTTTCCCCATCATTGCCACATCTGTCCTGAATTTCAGCGATTGTTTTCCCCATGAGGTCACATGGTTGCAAACAGATATCGCGGGAAAAAAGTGAGAGTAGCCCCACTGTATATAGATCCTTTCGAGGGCGTCAGTGTTGTCGCTTGCCCAGAATTCGGTGAAATACTTTAAAGCTCCATAATCAACCCTTCCTCCTCCCCCTGAACACAGCATAATGGGAAGATGTGGATATTTCTGGCGCAGACGGTCAAGCACGCTGTAAAGACTGTTAACATAATCGACATACAGATGCGATTGTTTGTCTTTTAAATAAACCGAATAGGCATTGGTCATCATCCTGTTGCAGTCCCACTTGATAAAAGCAATCCCGGGATTTGCAGCAAGCATCCCGTCAACAACATTATATACAAACTCCTGTACTTTCGGATTTGTCAGGTCGAGTACGAGCTGGTTTCTGTAATAATGTTCCGGACGGTTCGGGAGCTTTAGTATCCAGTCGGGATGGGTCTCATAGAGTTCACTTTTTGGATTAACCATTTCGGGTTCGATCCAGATTCCGAATTTTACTCCCTTATTACCAGCTTCCTTTACGAGATAACCCAGACCATTCGGAAGTTTTGACTTGTTTTCCTGCCAGTCACCCAGTCCTGCACGATCGTTATTCCTCGGATATTTATTGGCAAACCATCCATCGTCGAGAAGGAAAACATCAAGCCCCAGTTTTTTTGTATCATCGAGAATACCGGTAAGTTTTTTTTCATCGAAACTGAAACCCGTGGCTTCCCAGTTATTCAGAAGTGTCAGCCTTGAACCAGTTCCGTCAAGCACTCCGTATTTTATCGCCCAGCGGTGGAGGTTGCGGCTTGCCTGGCCCTTACCTTTGGCTGAGTAGGTAAAAATCATGGAAGGGGTCTTGAAAACTTTTCCTGGTTCCAGGGAATACTCTGAAGCGAACGGATTTATCCCTGATATTACCCTTAAGGAACCTTTTTCGTCTATTTCAAAAAGAAATCTGAAGTTACCTGACCAGCCAAGCGTTCCGGCAATAACCTCACCATTGTTTTCATCCGATTTTTCATTCAGGGATAACATAAAAACTGGTGTCTGATACATATGAGCGCGGGTTCCAAGTTTTGTGTCGAGTATCTTGATACCCGCCGTGAGCCAGCTTTCCTGCAATTTCATTTCTTCTGCCCAGTCGCCGTGAAACTGGGTAAGCCAGTATTTTTCGGCATCGAAATGGAGCATGGAGGAGGCGTAATTAAATATTGTAACCGGCTTTTTTTCGTCATGCTTTATTTCAGTCCACTGTTCAATAACATCCTCACTGATAAAAGTCTTTATAAACAGAGTCACAACAAAAGGATACTGCGGATCTTTCAGAAAGATCCTGGTCAGCGTGACATCCGGCCTTATATTTTCTACTTCATGATTAATATATTTAAGTTCCAGCGAAGGATTTCCGTCGTTATGAGTCGCCCTTATGGCAGGTTCAAAGAGATTGTCGGTACCGAATGTGGCATATGCAGAATGACCGGCATCCCTCGTCTGCCTGAGATTATCGATACTTCCCGGTTTCGGGCCGAGCCAGGATTGGTATAATCTTCCGTCCCTGTTGTTTACCCTGAAAATCAGGCTGGTATTGTTAGTTTCAAGGGGAATAAAAATATCAGGGGTTTGCTTCATCTGCTGTCCGCCAGCTTGCGGAGGCGGCCCTGCAGGATCCTGAGCAGATAATGATAATCCGAGAGTACAAATAATGATAAAAGAAATTAATTTTTTCATGGAGGATATATTTAGAATTACAGTTTTGCGCTTTTAATTAAAGTTGCTGGCTACTTGTTGCTTGTTACTTTTTCCGTGTGTCGAGTGCCGCATGCCGTGTACCGCATACCCCGTTTTACCAGTCGAAGCTTTAGCGAAGGCTGGCACCCTGATTTTTAACAACCTAAATTTACCAATTATTTCAAGCTTTGTCGCATGCTGAAGGCTTGCATGGTACGATTTTAGGATTTTTAGCCTGCAGGAGGAGATTCAGCATTGTAAA
>Ga0115026_10000583_pt1 | contig 10335 bp, 7 predicted proteins | sample Mud_0915_D1_FD_83878 | JGI IMG/M metagenome (GOLD analysis project Ga0115026, IMG submission 83878) | Wetland microbial communities from Old Woman Creek Reserve in Ohio, USA - Mud_0915_D1 | ecosystem: Environmental > Aquatic > Freshwater > Wetlands > Sediment ...
GGCGATGGGCATCGCCGCCGAGATCTGCATCTACACGAACGCGAACCTGACGATCGAGGAGCTGCAATGAAGGACGACGCGCAGCTCACGCCGGGGAAGATCGTCGAGGAGCTCGATCGCTACGTGGTCGGGCAACGCGAAGCGAAGCGCGCCGTCGCGGTCGCGATGCGCAATCGCTGGCGTCGCCAACAGGTCGAAGGCGACCTCCGCGACGAGATCGCGCCGAAGAACATCATCATGATCGGACCGACGGGCGTCGGCAAGACCGAGATCGCCCGCCGCCTCGCGCGGCTCGCACGCGCGCCGTTCCTCAAGGTCGAAGCGAGCAAGTTCACCGAGGTCGGCTACGTCGGCCGCGACGTCGATTCGATCGTTCGCGATCTCGTCGAGGTCTCCGTCAAGCTCGTACGCGACGAGGAGGCGGCCAAGATCCGGCCGCGCGCGAAGGAAGCCGCCGAGGAGCGCCTCCTCGATCTGCTGCTGCCGCGCGGCGGTCGCGGGTTCACCGAGCGGCCCGGCGAGCCCGCCCTGACCGAGAGCAACGCCACCCGCGAGAAGCTCCGCACGATGCTGCGCGACGGCAAGCTCGACGATCGCGAGGTCGAGGTCGATATCGCCGACGATTCGAACCCCCTGATGTCGGTGCTCGGCGGTCAGCCCGGCATCGACGAGAACGCGCTCTCCGGCCTCAAGGACATGTTCGGCGCGCTCGGCCGCAAGACCAAGCGCCAGAAGCTCAAGGTGCCGCAGGCCTGGCGCGCGCTCACCGAGCAAGAGGTCGACAAGCTCATCGATCACGACGCCGCGACGCGCGAAGCGGTCCGCCGCGCCGAGAACGCCGGCATCGTGTTCATCGACGAGATCGACAAGATCGCGACGAGCCGCGACCGCCATGGCGCGGACGTCTCGCGTGAAGGCGTGCAGCGCGATCTGCTCCCCATCGTCGAAGGCTCGACGGTCACCACGAAGTATGGCCCCGTGCGCACCGACCACGTGCTGTTCATCGCCGCCGGCGCTTTCCACATGAGCAAGCCGAGCGACCTCATCCCCGAGATGCAGGGCCGCTTCCCGATCCGCGTCGAGCTCACGCCGCTCACGGCCGAGGACTTCGTGCGCATCCTGACCGAGCCGCAGAACGCGCTCACGCGCCAGTACGCCGCGCTGCTCGCGACGGAAGGCGTCACGATCGAGTGGGCGCCCGAGGCGATCAAGGAGCTCGCGCAGATCGCGGCCGACGTGAACAAGAAGACGCACGACATCGGCGCGCGTCGCCTGCACACCGTCCTCGAGCGCTTGCTCGATGACCTGCTCTACAACGCGCCCGACATCGGCGCGCAGACGATTCCGATCACGCCGGCCTACGTCCGCGAGCGCCTCGGTGCGCTCGTCGCCGACGAAGATCTGACGCGCTACATCCTGTAGCGTTCCGGTGGTAAACCCCAGCTCGTGCCTACCCAAGCCGAGCTTCTCGCGATCGCAGACCAGGTCTTCGTAAAGAACTACCGCCAGCAGCCGATCGTCCTCGAGCGTGGACGCGGTTGCGAAGTCTGGGATCGCTCGGGCCAGCGGTTCCTCGACATGACGGCGGGCATCGCGGTGTGCGGCCTCGGCCACTCACATCCGAGCTTTACCGCGCGCGTGACCGAGCAGCTCACGAAGCTGGTGCACGTCTCGAACCTCTACTTCAACGATCAGCAGATTCTCGCGGCGAAGCAGATCGTCGACAAGTCGTTCGCCGACCGCGTGTTCTTCTGCAACTCCGGCGCGGAGGCGAACGAAGGCGCGCTCAAGCTCGCACGCCGCTACCAGGCGGTGGTCGCGGAGATGCCGCATCGCACGACGATCGTGTCGACACACGGCAGCTTCCACGGCCGCTCGATCGCGACGGTGTCGGTCACGGGCCAGCCGAAATACCGCGATGGCTTCGGCCCGCTCTTCGGGCCTGTCGAGTTCATTCCGTACGGCGACCTCGACGCCGCCGCGAAGCAGCTGCAAGGGATGACCGCCTGCGCGATCATCGTCGAGCCGATCCAAGCCGAAGGCGGCATCATCGTCGCGCCGCCGGGCTACCTCGCGGGTTTGCGCCAGCTCTGCACCGAGACCGGCACGGTCCTCATCTTCGACGAAGTGCAGACCGGCGTTGGTCGCACGGGGCACTGGTTCGGTCACCAGCACGACAACGTCGTGCCCGACGTGATGACGCTCGCCAAGGGACTCGGCGGTGGCATTCCGATCGGTGCCCTCACGTGCAGCGAGAAGCTCGCACGTGGGCTCGCCGCGCAACCGGGCGGTGCCGTGCCACACGCGTCGACGTTCGGCGGCAATGCACTCGCCTGTGCGGCCGCGAACGCCGTATTCGACATCATGGAGACCGAAGGCTTGATCGAGCGCGTCCAGCAAGCGGGCCAATACCTCGCGACCGAGCTCGGCGAGCTCGTCGTCAAGTTTCCGGGACACGCGATCGACGTGCGGGGTCGTGGCTTGCTGCGCGGGCTCGCCGTCAGCGGCAACCCGGTGCAAGTCGTCGGGCGTGCCCGCGAGAAGGGCGTGTTGCTCTCCGTCGCCGGCGCGAACGTCGTGCGCTTCGCGCCGCCGTACATCGTCGAGCGCACCCAGATCGACGAAGCGGTCGGCATCCTGCGCGACGTGCTCGCGGAAGGCGTCGGGAAGTGACCCGGCGCGGCTTCCTCACCCTCGCCGACGTTCCCGTCGGTCACTGGCCGGCACTCTGGGATCGCACCGCGTTCCTCGAGGCCGAGCGCGCGGCGGGCCGCACCATGTCGACGCTCGCAGGCAAGACCGTGTCGCTCGTGTTCGAGAAGGCGTCGACGCGCACGCGCGTGTCGTTCGAGGTCGCCGCCTACGAGCTCGGCGGCCACGCGGTCGTGCTGCAGAGCGAAGGCAGTCAGATCGCGCGCGGCGAGCCGGTCTCCGACACGGCGCGGGTGCTCGCCGCGTACTCGCACGCCATCGTGATCCGCACGTTCGGTCAGGATCGTGTCGCCGAATTCGCGAAGTGGTCGAGCGTGCCCGTGATCAACGGCCTCTCCGATCAGCACCACCCGTGTCAGGTCGCGACGGACCTCTACACCGTGCGCCAGCACTTCGGCCGCATCGACGGCCTGCGCTATGCGTGGATCGGTGACGGCAACAACATGGCGCAGTCGTGGATCGAGGCCGCCGGGATGTTCGGCCTCGACCTCGTGCTCGCGTGCCCCGAGGGTTACGCGCCGGATCCGCTGCTCGTGGCGGCGGCACGCTCGTCGCAGAAGCAGCTCGGCCGCGGCTCGATCGAGCTCACGACCGACGTGCGAAAAGCGGCGACCGGCGCCCACGTGCTCTCCACCGACGTCTGGGCCTCCATGGGACAAGAGGCCGAAGCCGCACGCCGGCGCGTGGCGTTCGAGGACTTCCAGATCAATGCGGCACTCCTCACCGTGGCCGATCCTATCGGCATCGTCCTCCACTGCCTCCCTGCCCATCGGGGGGAGGAGATCACCGGAGACGTCCTGGATGGACCGCGCTCGTTGGCCTGGGTCCAGGCCGCGAACCGGCTCCACATTGCGAAGGCGTTGCTCGAGTACGTCGTTGCTCGCCAAGGCGCGTGATAGAATTTTCCAGTGAGTCAGGTGCCGGCCGAGATCGCCGGAATTGGTTCGACGCAGCAGAAGCTCCGCGTCAGCCCGGGGTTCGATCCCCTGAAGGCTGCCGTCGGCCCTGAGGAGTACTTCATCCTGTCGCGCATCGACGGATCGCAGTCGCTCCGCGACGTGCTGTTCGCGTCGGGGTTGCCGATGGAGCGCGCGGTGCAGATCGTCACGCGCCTGCGATCGATCGGGGCCCTGCTGTTGCCCGGGGAGGCCGCGGCGCCCGCGCCCACGGCGTCGCCGAAGCCGGCGGCCGTGCCCGCGAAGCAATCGAGGATCGGGACCGCGCCGTTCCCGACGACGATCGATCGCACGCCCGCACCCCCGAAGCGCACGCCGCAAGCGACGCCGTGGGACGACGTCATGGGCGCGCACGATCTCCAGCTCCCGGATCCATCGAAGGAAGAGATCGGAGCGCTGCAGGAAGACGTCGAGCTCGACGACACCGAGCGCCGCCGCATCTTGGCGATGGCGCGCGTGATCCACGATCCGCACGCGCTCCTCGGAATCGCGAGAGGCGCCGACGCACGCACCGTGAAGCGCGCGTACTTCACGCTGTCGAAAGAGGTGCACCCCGACCGGTTCTACGGCAAGAGGCTCGGCTCGTTCGCGCAGCGCACCTCGGTCGTGTTCGAGGCGACGGCGCGCGCGTATGCAAAGCTCACCGGTAGCGAGAAGTCGCAGGCCGCGGGGACCGGCAGCCACCTCGTGATGCAGGCCCAGCAACAGCCCCAGACGCCGCAGGAGTATGCGGGCGAGCTGTTCGAGCGTGCCTGTCAGCTCGAGGTGGGCGGGGACGCGCTCCAGGCGATGAAGCTGTTCGCCGCGGCCGTGCGCATCGACCCTCAGATTCGATACCTGCGGCGGGCCGCGAACTGCGCGCTCGCCGCCCAGCAGCCGCGTAGCGCCGTCGAATATGCGAAGAAAGCGCACACGCTCGCGCCGAACGATCCGTCGAGCGCGCGCTTGCTCGCGGCTTCGTTCCGCGCCGCCGGGAAGCTCACCGACGCCGAGGAGGTCTTGGTGATGGCGATGGCTTTGAAGAGCGAAAACGACGTGCTGACCGCCGAGCTCCGAAACGATCTCGCCGAAGTGCGTCGTTTGCTGTCCCGGGCATGATCGCTTTCCTCCCCCGATCGCTGGCGAATGGCGCGGAAGTAGGGGGAAAATAAGGGTGCCATGGCCACTGAAAAGGTGATCGGAATCGACCTCGGCACGACGAACTCGTGCGTGGCGATCGTCGAGGACGGCACACCCTCCGTCATCCCAAACCGCGGTGGTTACAAGACAACCCCGTCGATGGTCGCGATCGCCGAGAACGGCAAGCGGCTGGTCGGGCACATCGCGAAGCGACAAGCGATCACGAACGCGGAGAACACGGTCTACGCGGCGAAGCGACTGATCGGTCGTAAGTGGGGTTCAGCGGCGGTGCGCAGCTCGCTCGAGATCATGCCGTACCGCATCGTCGAAGGCCCGCACGACGACGTGCGCATCATGCTCCGCGACCAAGTGTTCTCGGTGCCCGAGGTCAGCGCGTACATCCTGCAAGAGATGAAGCTGATCTCCGAGGAGTACCTCGGCGAAGAAGTGCAGAAGGCCGTGATCACGGTCCCCGCGTACTTCAACGACGGACAGCGCCAAGCGACCAAGGACGCGGGCCGCATCGCCGGCCTCGACGTCATCCGCATCATCAACGAGCCGACGGCGGCCGCACTCGCCTACGGCTTCGGCCGCAACATCGAGCGCAAGGTTGCGGTCTACGATCTCGGCGGCGGCACCTTCGACATCTCGATCCTCGAGATCGGCAACGGCGTCTTCGAGGTCATCTCGACGGCCGGCGACACGTTCCTCGGCGGCGAAGACTTCGACCGCCGCATCATCGATTGGCTCGTGTTCGGCTTCGAGAAGCAGCACGGCATCGATCTGCGCAAGGACAAGATGGCGCTCCAGCGCCTCAAGGACGTCGCCGAAAAAGCGAAGTGCGAGCTCTCGAGCACGCGCGAGACCGAGATCAACCTGCCGTTCATCATCTCGACGGGCCGCAACGAAGCACTGCACCTCCAGACGATGCTGTCGCGCGACAAGCTCGAAGAGCTGACGAGCGACCTGATCGAACGCACCGTCGAGATCTGCGCCCGCACGCTCGAAGAGGCCGAGATCCAGAAGTCCCAGATCGAGGACGTGATTCTCGTCGGCGGTATGACGCGCATGCCGCGCGTGCAGTCGGCCGTCGCCGAGTTCTTCGGCCTCGAGCCCTGCAAAGGCGTTCACCCCGACGAGGTCGTCGCGCTCGGCGCCGCGATCCAAGGCGCCGCACTCACCGACGAGAAGAGCGACATCCTGCTCCTCGACGTCACGCCGCACTCGCTCGGCATCATGATCGTCGGCGGCTACTTCCACAAACTGATCGAGCAGAACACCACGGTGCCCACGAGCGAACAGCACGTGTTCACGACGGTGAAGGACAACCAGACGTCGGTGAAGATCCTCGTGCTGCAAGGCGAGAGCGATCGCGCCGAGGAGAACGAGCTGCTCGGCGAGTTCGTGCTGACCGGCCTGCGTCGCGCACCGCGCGGCGAGGTCGAGATCGAGGGCATGTTCCACATCAGCGCCGACGGCATCGTGTCGGTGAAGGCGCGCGATCTCGAGACGGGCCTCGAACAGTCGATCACCGTCACCGCCACCTCGGGCCTCACCGAGGACGAGATCAAGAAGATGGTCGAAGCGAACAAGGACTACATGGTCGAGGTTCGCAGCGGCCAGGAGTTCGACAAGGCCCGTCACGCGGCCGAGAAGGCGCTCGAGGAGATCGAGGCCCTGTTCCCGCAGGTCACCGACATCATCGCGGGGTCCGATTTCGGTCAGGACGCGGTGAAGAAGGCCCGCGCGGTCGTCGATCGCACCCGCACGTCGATCGCGGCGAAGGACCTGACGACGCTCACCGAGGCGACGGAAGCCCTCAACCGTACGCTCAACATGTTCCGAGGCGTGGTGTCGAAGACGCGCGGATGACCCCATGGCCCGAGAGGTTCCCGAGATCGACCGTCTGATCGAAGAAGGTCTGACGCTGTACGGTCAGGGCGACCTCGATGGTGCGCTCCTACAATGGGAGAGAGCACTCGCGATCGATCCCGACAACGCACAGGCGAACAGCTACGTCGACTACGTTCGCGCGAACTACGAGCTGCTGACGAGCGACGTCAACGGCGAGTCGACGAGTGAAGGCGCGCCATTCGGGATCGCCGACGACGACCCCGAGTATCAGATCGAGATCCAGCCCGGCGAGATCAAGGCGAGCAATGCGACGATCGGTGCGCCGCTGTTCATGGATCCCCTCGACGAGGGCTGGTTCATCGACGAGGAGAACCGCGATTCGAGCGGGCCCAAGGGGCCGCCGAGCATCGGCCTGGTCGGTCGGCCGTCGCAAGAGATGACGGTGGAGCTCGAGGCCGACGAGCCTCCTGCGCCGCCCGCGCCGCCCGAACCGGAGCCGCCGCGGGCGAAGCGCGAGTCCCAGGTCGGCATGGAGTTCGACGACGCGACGCGCGAGTACGACAAGCGCAAGCACACGGCGCCGGCTGCCGAAGAGTTCGGTCCCGACGGGACGCCCGGCTTCGGTCATCCGAACGACTTCCAGACTCCACCGGGGTTCGGCTCGCAGATCACGGGCATCAAGCAGCGCGACCTCGGCTTCGTGCAACCGACGACGATGACGACGACCGAGCTGGGCTTGTCGGAGCGTACGCGAGCGCCGGCGCAGCCCTCGCAACCGCCCGCGAACAGCATGGCCGAGCTGACGCTCGAAACGCCGCGCCCGCCCGTCGAGGACGCGGCGACGACGCAACGCCCGCCGCTTCAAACGTCGGACCTCGACGACATGGATCTGATCTCGTCGCTGCCGAGCCCGCGCCCGGCGCCGCAGGTCCCGCAGATCGAGATCGACACGCCGCTGTCCGGCGCGAAGCACACGACGCGCGACTTCCCGCAGATGACGCGTGCGCCCGCGTCGCCGGCGGCGAAGACGAAGGAGCTGTCGCCGTCGGACCTGTTGCCGGTGATGGGCTCCGCGCAGACCCAAGACTTCGAATCGAAGACGCTGGAGCGCAACCGCGCACTCGATCGGACACAGGACATTCCGATCATGCAGCAGGCCGGCTTGCTCGCCGAGGACAATCCCGTCGTCTCCGCGCCGACGCGCGACCTCGGCCTGCGCGAAGCGAACGTGAAACGCGCGGAGCCAGCGCCGGTGGTGGGCGACGGGACCCGCGCCGATGTCATGCTGTCGTTCGATCCGATCGACGCGCGCGCGACGGAGATCATCGAGGACGTCGACGAGGCGGCGCCGCGCGACGAGGCTCGCGAGGACAAGACGCGCCGACGGATCACCACGTTGTTCGAGAAGGCCTCGAAGTGGAGCGGCGAGGGCGATCTCGAGCGCGCGGTCGCGGCTGTCGATCTCGCGCTCTCCGAGGATCCGAACTCGGCGCTCGCGCAGAAGCTGATCCATCGCAATCGCGAGACGATCATGACGGTGTTCCAGGCGTACCTCGGCGATCTGCAACGCACGCCGCAGCTCACACGTCCGCTGCACGAGCTCGCGAGTGCACCGATCTCGCCGCGCGCGGCGTTCCTGTTGTCGCGCATCGACGGTCTGATCTCGATCGACGAGATCCTCGACGTCTGCGGCATGCCTCGCCTCGAGGCATATCGCTACCTCTGTCAGCTCTTCTTGCGCGGCATCTTGCGCTGATGTTGATCACGCGCGTCACCAATGCGTTCACGGCCCGCTCGCCGGTGCGGGCGGCACAGCTGCGGATCGTCGACGGTCCAGATCGCGGGATGGAGATCGATCTGCCGCCGGTCGGCGTCGTGATCGGCAGCGAGCGCACGTGCGACGTCGTCCTCACGGATGCGTTCGTGTCGCGCCGGCACTGCTCGATCACGCCGCACGCGCAGGGGTTCGCGATCACCGACTTGGGATCGAAGAACGGCACCGTGATCGATGGCGTCGCGGTCGGCAAGGTCGTGGCGCCGCCGGGCGTCGCGATCCGGATCGGCAAGACGCTCGTGCAGTGCATGCCGGCCGACGAGGTCGTCGACATCCCACCGTCGACGAATCCACAGTTCGGCGCGCTCTACGGCGACTCGATCCCGATGCGCACCGTGTTCGCCATCCTCGAGCGTGCGAGCAAGTCGGCCGCCCCGATCCTGTTCCTCGGCGAGAGCGGGACCGGCAAGGAGCTGATGGCGCGCGCCGTTCACGACAACTCGCCGCGCAAGGACGGCCCGTTCGTCGTGTTCGACTGCGGTGCGTCGACCGAGACGCTGATCGAGAGCGATCTGTTCGGTCACACGAAGGGCGCGTTCACCGGCGCGGCGAGCGATCGCCAGGGCGCGTTCGCGGCCGCGCACGGCGGCACGCTGTTCCTCGACGAGATCGGCGACCTGCCGATCGCGCTCCAGCCGAAGCTCTTGCGCATGCTCGAGGCAGGCGAGGTCGTCCCGCTCGGCGGCCGCAAGAGCGAGCGCTACGACGTGCGGATCGTCGCGGCCACGCACCGCGACGTGTTCGGCGAGGTCGCGCGCGGCGGCTTCCGCGGCGACTTGTACTATCGGCTCGCCGTCGTCGAGGTGCACGTGCCGCCGCTGCGCGCACGGAGCGGTGACCTGCCGAAATTGATCAGCATGTTCCTCGAGCGCGCGGGCGCACCGCAGCTCGCGGCCCAAGTCGGCGGGGCGGCGCTCGAGCGGCTCCAGCGCTATCACTGGCCCGGCAACGTGCGCGAGCTTCGCAACGTGATCACGCGCGCGGTCGCGCTCGCCGGTCCCGACGACGACTTCCAATCGCTGCCGTTCGTGCTGCGCCCGACGGCCGCCGCCCCCGAGGCACAGACGATCCGCGCCGACCGCCCGTTCCACGAGGCCAAGGACGAGCTCGTCGCGAAGTTCGAGCGCGAGTACCTGACGGATCTCGTCCAGCGCGCCGCCGGTAACCTCTCGGAGGCGGCGCGCATCGCGGGCCTCGAGCGCAAGTTCCTCTACAAGCTCCTCGAGCGTGCCGGCCTACGCACGCGCGGCGGCGCGGACTCTGATAAGGACACCCAATGAGTCGTATCTACCGCGCGCTCCCACCGAAGGGCACGCGCCTCGCCATCGCCTACAGCGGCGGCCTCGACACGCGCTGCGCCGTCGCGTGGCTCGCCGAGCAAGGCATGGACGTCTACGCGTACACCGCCGACCTCGCGCAACCCGACGAAGCGAACCCCGCCGACATCCCGCCGGGCGCGCTCCAGCACGGCGCGAAGAAGGCACGGCTCATCGACTGCCGGGAGGGCCTCGCACGCGAGGGCCTCACCGCGATCCAGTGCGGCGCGTTCCACCTCTCCGTCGGCGGCAAGAAGTACTTCAACACCACGCCGCTCGGCCGCGCGGTGACGACGACCGCGATCGTGCGCGAGATGGTCGACGACGACGTCCACGTGTTCGGCGACGGTTCGACGCACAAGGGCAACGACATCCAACGCTTCTATCGCTACGGCATCCTCGTCGACCCGACGTTGCGGATCTACAAGCCGTGGCTCGACTCCGCGTTCGTGAAAGCCTTCGGCGGTCGCAAGGAGATGAGCGAGTACCTCGCGCGGATCGGCAAGCCCTACAAGATGGGTACCGAGAAGGCGTACTCGACCGA
>Ga0115026_10000584_pt1 | contig 10323 bp, 10 predicted proteins | sample Mud_0915_D1_FD_83878 | JGI IMG/M metagenome (GOLD analysis project Ga0115026, IMG submission 83878) | Wetland microbial communities from Old Woman Creek Reserve in Ohio, USA - Mud_0915_D1 | ecosystem: Environmental > Aquatic > Freshwater > Wetlands > Sediment ...
CAGCTGCTGACTTATGGTGCTTCCTCCCAGCTTGAACTTCTTGGCCTTTATGTCCTTCTCTATGGCCTTCTGTATCGCCTCATAATCAAAGCCTTCGTGCTTCCAGAATTTATCATCCTCTGCAATGAGGACGGCCTTCATAAGATAGGGCGATATCCTTGAGATGGGCACCCACTCTTGATGGATTTTATATTTCTGACCCTTCTTTTCCCATTCATCCTCCCTGTAGTTCATAAACGAGGTCTTCCCTGGATTTTCCCTCTTGAGTTTCGGGATATCGGGCATGAAGAAAAACCAGGCGAGAGGGACACATATAACCAGGAGAATGCACAATACTGCCAATCGCCTCAAAAGCTTACGTTTCTGCATATGAGAAATGGCTGGGTACGGGATTATCCTCATGTACATTATAACGCACGGGCATCAATGTCCCGGGAAAAACCTCTTTCCCTTTTATTGCAGAGGTCCTTTAATGAGGCGAATGTCATCGATCCAGACCGTTCCTGCGCCGTTAATTACGAGGTTGAGCTTTACCAGGTCGGGTTTTTCACCCTTTTTCATGAAGAAGGGCGTCTCCATAGTCATCCAGTTCGCTGTCCCTGTGGCCGCACTCTGGAGACCGCGCGAGAAGAATTCTCCCTTGCCGGGGAAGTGGCACCACATCTCAAGATACACCTGACCCTGTACGTCCTTTGTGCGAACTCTTGCCTGGTAGGTTAACCGTGCGTTCTCTACGTCAATGTCGCTGACCTCAAATAATCTCACCGTTGTGGGTGAGGTGACCTGAATCCTTAAGGACCCCTTTCCGTCGCTGGAGTTATCCTTGTCAAGTTCTGCCCCTGATTGGGTAATAATGCCATCAAGACCGTCAATGGGATATTTCTTGAGCTCCACCACCTGTGATGAAGATTTCGTACAGCCAACCATGAGGATGATACATATAAAAAATATACCGCGGATGCCGCATTTCATCAGCATGTTCTCTCCTCTCCCTTGAGTGAATTTCAGATATGGGATATTATCCCACGATTTCCGTTCCTATCCCTTCTTTCGTGAATATCTCCAGGAGGAGACAATGCGCAACCCTTCCGTCCACAATATGGGTCTTCTGCACGCCGTGGTCAAGGGCCTGGGTGCATGCCTGAACCTTGGGAATCATTCCTCCTGAAACAGTCCCTTCATCCATGAGCTTCTTCACATCCTTCTTGCGCAGCGTAGTAATCACTGTGCCTTTCTTATCACTGATCCCCTGCACATCCGTAAGGAGTATTAATTTCTCTGCTCTTAACGCAGAGGCAAGGGAGGAGGCCACATAGTCCGCATTGATGTTGAAAGTTTCTCCGCCGCTGCCCGTGCCGATGGGTGAAATCACGGGGATGAAACCGTCCTTTTCGAGGGAGTTCAGGATTGAAGGGTCAACCGTCTCCACCTCGCCCACGAGCCCGATGTCGATCGTCTCCTCTTCCCCGCTTCGGACAGCCTTCCTTAAAAGTTTTTTCTTCGCCTTGATGAGCCCCCCGTCCTTTCCGCTCAGCCCCACCGCCTTTCCGCCGTGGCTATTTATGAGGGCAACAATCTCTTTGTTGATGAGACCTCCCAGCACCATCTCGACAATATCCATGGTCTCCCTGTCGGTGACCCTCTGGCCCTGCACAAAGGTTGGTTCCTTTCCCATCTTCTTCATGGTCTCGCTGATTCTTGGTCCACCCCCATGAACGATTACCGGCCTGATGCCGATGAAGTTCAGAAGTGCCACATCCCGGGCAAACGAGTCCTTCAACACATCATCGGTCTGTGCAGCGCCTCCGTACTTTATCACAAAGGTCTTTCCATAAAAGCTCCGGATAAACGGCAATGACTCGATAAGGATGTTTGCCTTCTCGATGAGCTTCTTCATGATTACTCCTTTTCAGAACACGGGATACAGACAATCGTTCCGTCCTTCAGTCTTGCCCTTGGCTCAGCAACCTTCTCACCACATACCGCGCAGGAGATGCTCTGATATATTTTTGCCTCAGGAGGGAGGGGAACGCTCACCTTTGAAACCTTTAACAAGTCGCCCTCGGACGCATCCAAAATAGCCTTTGTCTTCTTCGCTTTCCGGTCGTGCACGGCCTTGAGGACTTCTGGGGAACTATCCCCTCGGGAATATCTCTTCCACATTTCCTTTTCTTCTTCTGTCTCCTGAGGGGCTGCGAAATCGATGGAGATCCTTATGGCTTCACCCGAAGGTCTCCTGAGGAATGTGTATGCCTGCTTGCCATAGTCTCTGAAGATAAGATTTCCCTTTCCGAATGTACATCCGGTCATGACCTGTATTGCGTCCACCGCACATGAGTTATTCTCCACGATTGCCACCAGTTCCTCGTCTTCAGAGATGGCTTCCCTCTTCATTTCCCGTAACGCTGTCCGTGCAACCCGGTATCCGAGGGCGAGTCCGGGACAGCTATGACCATGGAAACCGACTACTTCATCAAAACTTTTCATAGGTTGGATTTTACCTTAAATAACCAAGTTTTGCAAAAAAGAGCATGAGTGAGTGCCAGGAAGAAAAAATGAACAGGGTTCGGGTACGCACTGGCGGAGAGGGGGGGATTCGAACCCCCGGTGGAGTTGCCCCCACAACGATTTTCGAGACCGCCGCCTTCAACCACTCAGCCACCTCTCCACAATGAACAACGAATAGTGCATAGCGGTTACTTTTAAGTTTAAAACAAATCAATCCAATTTAGGAATAGGAGGATTTAACAAACAATTCATATGATCACCCTTCTGTCCTGTTTCAACTATGTGTGTCACATTAACTTTGACAATTCATAAATTCGGCAGAGGTGTCCGGCTCCAATGGCAAGACTCAGAGGGTGACGTGCGTGTCCGCAAGAGCAGACCTTAACACTCCATAAGAACAAAGCGTTGTGAGGTGTGTAGCCCACGGCACAGTCGAGGAGGGCCATTGTCTTGCCGGGAGACGGACGCATCTTTCGAAACAAAGAAACTCATGAATAAAGTGGGCTTATACTGTTGAAGATACTTCTTCTGCGTAACCGAATAGCGCGGGCACGAATAACGGATCTATCTCCGCTCCCCAAAGAATCTTTTTAGGAGTAAGACACACTCATCTTCGAGAACTCCTGATACCACCTCCACCTGGTGGTTCAGTCTCTTGTCAGTGAGAAGCGTGTAGAGGCTGTTCACTCCGCCTCCTTTAGAGTCATTGCAGCCATACACCAGCCTTCCCAGCCTCGCATTCACCATCGCACCTGCGCACATGATGCACGGCTCCTTGGTCACATACAGCGTGGCATCGGTTAAGCGCCAGTTGTTCATACGATGCGCAGCGTTGCGCAGCGCAATGATCTCGGCATGAGCAACAGGGTCATTCAGCCTTTCCCTCAGGTTATGGGCCTTTACCGTGACAGCGCCATTTATGACCACGAGGGCACCTACAGGGACTTCCCCTTCAGAAAAGGCGAGGCTGGCCTCTTCAAGGGCCAGCCTCATAAAATGGATGTCTTCTTCTTTTTTTTTCACAGAGTTCTGTGGGCGGCTCATCATCGTTTACACAACACAGGGCAGTGCGAATCCACAGACAAAACGGATTCGCACACACTCCTTCTTATTTTATTATTTTACACATGATTGGAGAATGCGTGTCAACAACAAAAACCGCGGATTCTCTTACTGGCTCTAACTCCCCCTTGTTCTCGAACGGCCCGATGTCATTCGGATAACTTCACAGGCAATGCCTTGCTCAAATATTCCCTCCATGGCCTCCAATACTGCTGATTCCAGCCTTCAAGTGCACAATCCTATCCGGCCTTCATCTCTCTTATAAGCCACTAATAGGACACCTATTCCGTAAATCACATCTATGAGATAAAATAGCAGCACGGATGCGCAGTCTTTATCTGGTTTGTTTTTCCTACGTCACTCACCCTGCAGGCCTCCTGAGTCAGGCCCGCGGTCAGCGAGTGGGGGGAAGGGAGAGCCGTCAGAACAAATCCTAAGCGCATCTTTCACAAAAAGCCGTTTACCTTGAAAGGAGGTACAATGAGAATAGTGGTTGCGTTTTCCCTGTTTCTTACATTATTGATTCCATTTACCCTCTACTCTGAGGACAACAGTCTCGATAATATTCTGGCCTATCCCCAGGTCGGTGATCATCGCAAAGGCATTGATGGTAGCGATCTCGTCGCAATGGGACCAAAGCCGTCCGATGCTAATACATGCAAGTGTTGGTCGTGTCCTTGGGATCAAAGGATATACTGCAAGATGCCGGACAGCCATCCGGATTGCAAGTGGCTTTCATTTTCTTGTGAAGGCCCCAGACCTGAGGAGTGCTGTGACGAATAGGACGGCTACTTTTGTTTTAGCGAAGAAACGATTACCCGATAAGCCTCCACGCCATAGACAGCAAGGGAGCACGCCTCACGATTCAAATGAGTTGCGTACACACTGGTGGCCTGCAAGAAAGCGCCCTTTCACCATCATTTGTGGAGAGGGCGTGTATTACTTTCATTCATCGTCCTCTTCGCCACTTTCCTCATCATTAATGGTAATCGCGGCAAAAAAACTCTTCGACCTGTGAGTGCCTTGACCCGTGATATCGGTCATAATCTCTATCTTGGCTTTTGCTATGGCCCTTCCTTCTATATGGTTATATGCAGGAGACCTTTTCATGTATTGTTTTATTGCCTTCTCGATTTCTGAGTTGCGCATTATAAAGTTTTTCATCTCACTCCCCCAATCGCGGTGGCCATAGAACATTATAACCGGCAGGAGGGTGGCAAAAACAAGCAGGAGATGATATAGTGGGAGTAATTTTTCAGTCCAAGGAGCACATCAATAGAGAGGAGTGAGAATGGATGCAACCACTGCTGACCAGGTTAAGACCTGCTTGGAATCCCTGGGCTATGAAATAGCAAAAGATAAAGAAGCCTTTATCGCAAAACATCCTAAGTGGCCGAACATTTCATTTCAGGAACATAGGGGAGGATTCTTGTTTTCCACGACTTACGCCATCAAGGAGACCGCGAAAACAAGAAAGGCGGAATTTCTGGAATACATAAACGACCTCAACAGACATGCTACTCTCGTTCGATTTCATACAGGAACAGATTCCTCCCTTGTGGCAAAGTGCTGGATGCCCGGGTGTTATGACAAAACCATTTTCGATTCATTCATAGAATTGATGAACAACGACATAACCGCACTTATATTCAACCACAAGAAAACAAACGTATTCTTTTGACAATTCATAGGTAAGTAACCAGAAGGCATCGTGTTCCCGATAATGCTGACTTAGTAGGTTGTCAATTGTTGAGTACTGCCTAAATCAGAAAGGTCAGCACAAAAGAGGGCTTGTAAGCCATGTCTGACCCTTACAACCCCTCTTTTAAGTTTTTGAATCTCTTAGGATATATGGCTATGCGCCCTGAGGGATTCAAACCCCGACCTGCGGATTCGTAGTTTCATCCATGTGCACCCTAAGGTTTTCCAGATTTTCCCAAATCCATGATTATCGAGGATTATCAGAAGCAACAAACGCAAAGAGAGCGAGGGATAACCCCCTCGCCCTCTGGATCATATCCTGAAGTTTTCTGCTGTTAAACTTCTCGATCTTTTAATGGCATCCCAAACTTGTTCTCAAATCCTGAATCATGGCTGCCAGTTCTGATGCTGCCTCACCAGAAACAAAGTCTGGAGGTCTTGGTAGGCCATCTGTTCTTTGATAGGCGTCCGAGAACTGCTGAGAGGCACCAGCAGTGTATCCCGCTCTTATAAGATGCCTTTATTCAGAGCTGTTAGTCTGCCTCTAGCCGACTTGCTTGGGGCGTTGCCTACCAATGTCCCAGTGTAAACAGAGCTGCCAAAGAATGAAAGTATGTTGGCTGGTTGCTATGATGGGGTGGCAGCTCTCGCCCCAGGCCTAACTGGCCAGGCGTATTTTATGATGCCTATGCCCTGGACGCCTTGGCAGCCATCCCAGAAGTAGAAGACATATGCTTCATAACCTGGATCTGGCGCCCAACAAGTGCCTGTCCAATAATCGTCGTCGAGGGGGTCTGTAAAAGGCCCTGTGTTGGTCAAAGCTCTCCAGCCTCACCCAGTAGACCTTTTTCAGTACCTGTTCAGACAGCCGTGGTACAAAGCATACGAATGATAAACCGAATGATATTTGATAGCAACTCTCAACATCGAAAAGTTATGGCTTCTGGTGTTACAATCTTGGAGAAAAAGTCAGGCTATTGTCTAACCAAATTTAACTGTCATACCAAGGAAAGAGGGTCTTTATTATGAAAAGAATTGGAATATTCTATATTTGCACAGGAAGATACAACATATTTTGGAAAGGTTTTTTCGAGAGCTCGGAGAAGTTTTTCTTGGCTGGATCCGGTTATGAAAAGCATTATTTTGTGTTTACTGATGCATCCGCCATACCTTATAAAGACAATCGCCGTGTTCACAAGATATATCAAGAGCAATTAGAATGGCCCCACATTACATTGTTTAGATTTAAAATATTTCAAAAAGCCTTACCTGAACTGTCAAATGTGGATTATATATATTTTTTTAACGCAAACATGGTTTTTGTTAATCATGTTGGGACAGAACTTCTCCCAGAGGTGTGGCAGGAGTATGCGTTCTTACTACATCCGTATTTTATTGATAAACCGGTTGAGAAATATCCTTATGAAAGAAACCCTAGATCATTAGCCTACATACCTAAGGAGATCGGTAAATATTATTTCCAGGGAGCGTTGAATGGCGGCATTGCCAAGAGCTATCTCAATATGGTTGATGAATTATGTCGTAGAGTCGATGAGGATATGACAAATGATGTTATGGCGGTCTGGCATGACGAGTCACATTTAAATAAATATGCTGTTGAACATGAAGCCGAGATAAAGCCTTTATCGCCTGCTTATTGTTATCCTGAAGGATGGAATCTCCCATTCGATAAGAAAATTATCAGCCTTGATAAAGGGAAATACGGTGGGCATGCTTTCTTGAGAAATCAGAATGCAAAGCGGTGGTATCATATTTTTTCCAGAAAGGATTAAGAACTGCCCATAGAGTGCTGGAAATTGGTCCAGGAGGATACTTCCCAGTTAATGTACGCATAACAGAGTGAGGAATGTCATGCGCTTTCATATTGCTCTATCCCAAAAGAAGGCTCAACTATAGGGCAGACAGCGCTGAGTTATAAATCATCTCTTCATATTTTGGCACGATGTTCTCAACAATAAATTCTTTTACTCGTTCCTTTGCTGATACGGAAAATCCTTCTCTCAGCGTCTTGTCTCTTAGTAATTTTAGTATTGCAGTTGAAAGGGCATTAACATCCTCAGGAGGAATAAGAACTCCATGCCTACCATTCTGTAATATCTCGCCTGGTCCTGATTTGCAATCTGTGGAAACAATGGGCGCGCCACATGCCATCGCCTCTAGTATAACCATGGGTAACCCCTCGTAACGTGAGGGAAGCACAAAAACGTCTGCCTTCGATATGAACTTATAAGGATTATCCTGGAATCCTAGGAAAGATACCTTTTCTGTTATCGCCAGATTATCAACAAGCCTTGACAGTGATTCCCTTTCCGGTCCCTCACCCAAGATTATTAATCTCGCATCCATTTCTCTGATAACATTTCTGAAAGCTTTAAGAAGAATGTCAAAACCTTTTTGAGGCACTAATCTGCCTGCAGATAAAATAACCGGAATCCCCTCCCTGAAAAAAGCATGTTCTACAGGATCGTTGCTTAATTCTATGATGCGATTCAGCTCTATCGGGTTATATATAACCTCTATATTATGAGGCGGAATATTAAATTCCTCAACGAGATCTGTCTTAACTCCTTCTGACACAGCGATTATATTGTCCGCAAACCTATAAAACATTTGGACCAGATGCTTCGTGGAAAACCAAAGCATCTTTCTTCCATCCTGTGTGTTCGTTATCTTGGTGAGCGTGTTGTGCTCGCCGATGATGACCCTTTTCTTGAACAACAGTTTCGCGTGAATAGACATGATATTACAATGAGTTAAGAAGCTTATGATGACATGAGGTTTCTCTTTATAGACAGTCTTCATAAACTCAGCATACTGTTTGATCTTGTCAAGTAGTCTATCCGAATCCCTCTCCAGCACAATAATTTTCATGTTCTCAGGGAGGTACTTTTTACGGCTAGACTGCTCATACTGATACAGCAGAACGAGTACTGGTTCTATCTTCTCGCTCTTGATATGGCACAGGATATTTGTCATGACTCTCTCGGCGCCACCACCTATCATAGTGGGAATAAAAAACAAGGCTTTCACTTTCTTAACCAAGGAAATCCTCTACGCTAGCACATGATATATTCATATTGGTTTCTTCTTTCTGATCCAATTAATAAGCTGTCTTTTTCTGTAGTTATAGGAATATTGAAAGTATTTATTGAGTCCTTCCTTCCTTAAGACCTCCCAATGCCCTTTGAAGTGTTCTTTAAGAATTGCTTTGTAGTGTAGTCTGGAAAGCTCCTCTGCTTTTAGGACGTAATCGTTTTTTATCATGTTGACAACCCCGGCTTCTTCGCTAAAAGAGCTCAAATAGGAGCTAATGATCTTAGATGTCTTTGACAAAAGCAACCAGTCAACCAAGGCATCCTGTATCCCCTTCTTTGTATCTCTGTGGACAGCCTCTTTTTCATACACGATGACGGCATCTTGGAACATGCGGCTTATACGCCTTTCTTCCTGCTTGTCATCAGTAGCGAGGAAAAACTTTGTTTTGAAGTTGTTTCTAAGGATCTTTCCTATCACTTTGATGAAAAGATCGGTCGGACAAACCAGTCTCGGATCTTTTTTTATGTAGCAAAGATGATCGGTTCTCCGAATATGGACACCGACAACGTCATTCCCCTCAAAATACCGTGCATGTATATCGCGCACACTTTCCTCTACAGTGTGCACAGGCTTCAACCCCTTATAGAAAAGGGACTTGGCGCCAATATATGCTTCCTTGGTCATTTCCCTGAGCTGGAAATTATAGCATGTATGCACTGCAATAACATCTGTCCTGTTGTTAAGCAACGCCTGAGGCATATCCCAATAAAATCCATCGGCATCTTTTTCATCATCGTAAAGGTTGATACCGGTTTGAAAACTCGATAAGGGGGAAGGATAGCGCTCCAGCCTATTCACGAACAGTTCTTCCCATTCAATGTTGCACTCTTTCGAGGGATACCAATTTACGAAGAGTTTCCGTCCTGTATAATCAGCCAAAATCTTGGCAGATGCCAGCGCCCGTAATCTATTGGCCAGGCCATATTTTGGATATAACACAAGGCCTTGAATGCTCATCTGTGTTCAAAAGAGCTTAACATTTTTTAGATCCACATTGTTATTTGAGTCCAAGGGTTCTCTTGATCAAGCCGATAACTTGCTCCTTTCGGTAATAATAAGAATAAAGGAGATAGTTCTTCAGTCCTTTATTTCTTAATAACAAAAAATGTGTTCCGAGCACAAGGCTTCTCTCTTTTCCAGGAATTGTATCAGTTCTTACCCTGTTCACTATGCCGGCCTCTTCTGTGAAAGAACTCATATAGGAACCCAAGATTCTTGATGTATTGGACAGGAGCAGCCAATCAATAAGTGCGTCTTGGATTCCCTTCTTTGTATCTGTGCAGACAGTGGCTTTTTCATATACTATCAGAGCATCTCCGAATGTCCCCTTAATGAGCAGTTCCTCTTCTTTATCATCGGTAGCCAAAAAAAATTTTACATCAGGGTTGTTTTTTAGAATCCCAGTCATCGCTTCAATGAACAGGTCGGTCGGACAGACTACCTTTGGGTCTTTATTTGTGAAGGAGAGATGGTCGGTTCTCCGAACATGGATACCGATAACATTATGGCCCTCAAAATAGTTTCTTAGTATGGTACTCACTATATCTTGGATAGCACTGACAGGCTGTAAGCTTTTGTAAAAAAGAGATTTGGCAGCTTTATAGGTGTCTTGTGACATTCTTGCGGATTGAAAGCTGCGACATGTATGCACTGCAACAACATCTGCCCTGTTGTTAAGCAACGCCTGAGGCATATCCCAATAAAATCCATCGGCATCTTTTTCATCATCGTAAAGGTTGATGCCGGCTTGAAAACTCGATAAGGGGGAAGGATAGCGCTCCAGCCTATTCACGAACAGTTCTTCCCATTCAATGTTGCACTCTTTCGAGGGGTACCAATTTACGAAGAGTTTCCGTCCCGTGTAATCAGCCAAAATCTTGGCAGATGCCAGCGCCCGTAATCTGTTGGCCAGGCCATATTTTGGATATAACACAA
>Ga0115026_10000585_pt1 | contig 10322 bp, 6 predicted proteins | sample Mud_0915_D1_FD_83878 | JGI IMG/M metagenome (GOLD analysis project Ga0115026, IMG submission 83878) | Wetland microbial communities from Old Woman Creek Reserve in Ohio, USA - Mud_0915_D1 | ecosystem: Environmental > Aquatic > Freshwater > Wetlands > Sediment ...
CGCCCCGCTCGGTGCAGGCGGGATGGGCGAAGTCCTCCGCGCACGTGACACGCGACTCGGGCGCGATGTCGCGATCAAGATCCTCCCGCCCGGATTCGCCGCCAACGAGGAGTTCCGCACCCGCTTCGAGCGGGAGGCGCGGACCGTCTCCTCGCTGAACCACCCGAACATCTGCACGCTCTTCGACGTGGGCGAGCACGACGGCGCCACGTTCCTCGTGATGGAGTTGCTGGAGGGCGAGCCGCTGCGGGCGCGGCTCGGCCAGGCGCGGGCGTCGGTGTCGGCGATCGTCGACACCGCGATCCAGCTCGCCGACGCCCTGGAGGCGGCGCACGCGAAGGGCGTCGTGCACCGCGACATCAAGCCCGAGAACGTGTTCTTGCTGCGCCGCAAGGAGCAAGACTTCGTCAAGGTCGTGGACTTCGGCATCTCGAAGTCGCTGCGCGCCAGCGACGAGCAAGAAGAGCCGCAGCGTCTCACGCAGACCGGCATGGTGCTCGGCACGCCGCTGTACATGTCGCCCGAGCAAGCGCGCGGCGACGACGAGCTCGATCACCGCGTCGATCTCTACGCGCTCGGCGTGATCATGTACGAGGCCTCGACGGGCCGCGTGCCGTTCTCGGGCAACAACTACCTGTCCGTGATCTCGCAGGTGTTGAACGAATCGCCGCAGCCGCCGCGCGAGATCCGGCCCGAGCTCTCCGACGAGTTCGAAGCGATCGTCTTGAAGGCGATGGCGAAGGATCGCAAGGATCGCTACGCGAGCGCCGACGAGATGCTCGCCGACTTGAACGCGCTCCTCGACGATCCGACGCACTCGACGGAACGCGCGAAGATCACCGGGCCGCGCAAGAAGCTGCCGTCGAGGCAGTCCGCGAATCGCTATCTGATCTGGGTCGGCGGGATCGCGGTGATCGTCGTCGGCCTCACGTTCACCGTGATGCAGCTGATGAAGTCGTCGCCCGCGAAGAAGCAGCCCGTGGTCGGCGGCGATGCGGGCGTCGCCGCGCAGATGTTCGATGCCGGCGTCGCACCACCATCCGTCGTCGACGCGGCGGAGGAAGTGAAGACGATCGAGATCTCGTTCGAGTCGGAGCCGAAGGGTGCCGAGGTCTCGATCGGCGGCGCGATCAAGGGCAAGACGCCGATCACGTTGCAGATCGTGCTCACGAACAAAGAGGTCACCGGGTCGATGATGCTCGCCGGCTACGACGAGCAGCCGATCGCCTTCAACCCGCTCGAGCTCTCGAAGGAGAAGAGCCCGCGCATGCTCGTGAAGCTCAAGAAGCCCAAGGGCGGCGCGCCGATTCGGCTGCCCAAGAACGGAGCGGGAAGCGGGTCCGGCGGCACGCAGGTGAGGCCGAACAACAATACGAATCCCGACTGGGGTGCAAACCCGTTCACGGGCAGTGGTAACGTTCCTCAGAAGAAGTGAGGCTCGTCGCCACGATCGCCGTCGGCATCGCGATGACCGGGACGCTGCACGCGCAACCGGTCGCCGCGACAGCTGTGTCCGGCGAGTCGATCAAGCTCGAGATCGATGACTGCCCGAAGCCCGGCGAAGGGCTGACGCAGCAGGAGCTCATCAAGCGCGGCAGCGAGCGCTTCGATCGCGGCAACACGCTCTACCTCCAGGGTGACTACGTCGGCTCGATCAAGGAGTCGGTCGGGGCGTACTGCACGATCCCGTTCCCGTCGCTCCTGAAGAACATCGCGGCGAGCTACGAGCGCTTGCTCGAGTACGAGCGAGCGATCGGCTACCTGCAGCGCTACGCCGACGCGATCACGCCCGACACCAAGCGCGAGTCGGACTGCGCCGTCGAGCCGATGGCCGACAAGCAGAACACGCTGCGCCGCATCGAAGTGCTGAAGCGCCTCGAGGCGCACGTGTTCGTCGAGACGACGCCACCCGACGCGCAGATCACGATCCAGAGCAAGGAGCGGCGTGTCGCCTTCGGCGTGTCAGGCAAGGAGCTGCTCGTCGGTGGCGGCAAGTACGAGATGATCGTCGAGAAGGTCGGACACCAGACGGTACGCCGGCCGATCGAGGTGAAGATCGGCAAGCCGTACACCTACTACGTCTCGCTCAAGAAGCTCGAAGGACGGCTGTCGATCCAGACGACGCCCGCCGATGCGCGCGTGTTCCTCGACAAGCGGTTCGTCGGCGTCGGGCGCGCCGTCGAGGATCTCCCGGCGACATCGTACAAGCTGCTCGTCGAGGCGGCCGGTCGCGAGGAGTATCACGAGACGATCGAGGTGCTGCCGAATCGCGAGAATCGGCTGAACATCCAGCTCAGGCCGAAGCCGCAGTTCGCGCGGCGCCAGCTGATCGTGTTCTCCGGCATCGGCGGCGCGGTCGCGACCGGCTCGCTGCTGTACGCGTTCGAGAACACCGCGATCGCGGGCGTCGGTTCGTTCGCGGGCATCGGCGCCGGTCTGCTCGGCAGCTATCTCTACCTGCCCGACGAGGTGCCGCTCGGCACCGCGAACCTCACGATCACGACCTCGCTCGCCGCGACCGTCGTCGGCATCGGCACGACGTACGTGTTCACCGAGGACCCGGGCATCATGGAGCCGGTGCTCGGCGCGAGCATGGTCCTCGGCGCGGGCGCCGGGTACTACTTCGGCAATCGCACGAAGATCAGCCCCGGTGATGCGGCGCTACTCAACACGACGATGCTGTGGGGCGCGATGGCGGGCACCGGCTTCGCCATCTCGTTCGGCGCGGGTCGCGACCTGACCTCGGGGCTCGTGCTGTCGGGGCTCGGCATGGGCACGATCGGCGGGCTCGTGATGACGAACTACTACGACATCAGCCGCACGCACGCGGCGCTGATCGACGTCGGCGGCGTGATCGGCGCGATCGGCGGGCTCGCGGCGGAGAGCCTCGCGTATCGCGAAGATCAGAACACGCAGCGCCAGGAAGAGCACGCCGCCAACTTCGCGCTCGGCGGCATGGCGATCGGCCTGATCGTCGCCGGCGTCTTCACGCGCAACTTCGACGAGCCGAAGGTTCCGATCACGCCGGCGCTCGGCACGGTGAAGGATGCGAGCGGGGCATCGTCGACGACGTACGGCATCGGAGGCCGCTGGTGAGCGAACATCGTCATAGCGCGTGCCCCCTCGACTGTCCGGATCTGTGCGGGCTCGATGTCACCGTCGAGAACGGGCGGGTGATCGAGGTCGACGGTGACACGCGCGGGCCGATCACGAACGGCTTCATCTGCGGCAAGGTCCGCAAGATCGCCGATCATCTCTACGGTGACGACCGCTTGAAGAAGCCGCTCGTGCGCGCCGGCGCGAAGGGCGACGGCAAGTGGCGCGAGGTGAGCTGGGACGACGCGCTCGGGTTGATCGCGGATCGGATCGCGACGATCCGCGCGAAGGCCGGCGGTGAAGCGATCCTGCCGTACCACTACGGCGGCTCGAATGGATGGCTCACGGAGGGCGCGCTCGCGTCGCGGCTGTTCCGCCGCATCGGCGCGTCGCAGCTCCTGAAGACGTTCTGCGCGGCCGCGACGACCGCCGCCGCGCGCGGACTCTACGGCGTGATGCCGGGCGTCGCGCTCGAGGACTACGAGCACTCGAAGCTGATCGTGCTCTGGGGCGTGAACCCGTCGGCGACGAGCATCCACCTGGTGCCGATCATCGAGCGCGCGCGCGAGCAGGGCGCGAAGCTGGTCGTCGTCGATCCGCGCCGGACGCCGCTCGCACGCCGTGCCGACTTGCACCTCGCGGTGCGTCCCGGTGCGGATCTGCCGGTCGCGCTCGCGGTGATCCATGCGTTGTTCGCACGCGGGTTCGCCGACCGCGAGTTCCTGGCGAAGCACGCGACGGGCGTCGAAGAGCTCGCGATCCGCGCCGCGCGCTGGTCGATCGCGGATGCGGCGAGCGAAGCGGGCATCGAAGGGCGTCACCTCGACAAGTTCGTCGATCTCTACGCGCGCAGCACGCCGGCGACGATTCGCGTCGGCTGGGGCCTCGAACGCAACCGCAACGGAGGCAGCGCGGCCGCGGCGATCCTCGCCCTGCCGGCGATCGCGGGGAAGTTCGGCGTGCGCGGCGGCGGCTATACGATGTCGAACGGCGACGCGCGCTGGACGGTGTCACCCGAGACGGCGATCGAAGAACCGGTACCGTCGACGCGCACGGTGAACATGGCCGAGCTCGGCAACGCGCTCGCGACGTTGCGCGACCCGCGACTCGAGATGCTGTTCGTCTACAACTGTAATCCGGTTGCAACTGCGCCGGATCAGGCCACCGTCGTGCGCGAGTTGATGCGCGACGACCTGTTCGTGGTCGTTCACGAGCAGGTGATGACCGACACGGCACGCCTCGCCGACGTCGTGTTGCCGTCGACCGCGTTTCTCGAGCACCGCGAGCTGCGCCGCGGCTACGGCACGATGCGCATGTTCGACTCGCCGGCGGTCGCCACGCCGGTCGGCGAGTCCCGCAGCAACAACCAGGTCTTCGGTGCGCTCCTCGACAAGCTCGGCCTCGTCAAGCCGGGCGATGCGATGACCGACGACGAGCTCGTCGCGAAGACGTTTGCCGCATCGCCGCGCGGTGGCGAGCTGCGCACGGAGCTGCAGTTTCGCGGCGTCGCGTTTCCGCCCGACGGTGCCCGGCCGCTGCCGTTCGTCGAGGTGTTTCCGGACACCGCCGACGGCAAGCTTCACCTCGTCCCCGAGGAGCTCGACCACGAAGCGGGCGGCCTCTACACGTATCGCGCCGATCCGGCCACGCAGGCGTACCCGCTCGCACTGATCTCGCCCGCGCTCGCGACCCAAGTCAGCTCGATGTTCGGCCAGCTCCGCAAGGCACCGGCCGCGCTCGAGATGGCGCCGACCGATGCGACCGCGCGCGGCATCGACGATGGCGATCGCGTGCGGATCTGGAACGCCCTCGGCGAGGTGCACTGTCGCGTGCGGATCTCGCCCGACGTACGCGCGGGGGTCTGCGTGCTGCCGAAGGGCCTGTGGCGCAAGCACACCGACAACGGCTTCACCGCCAACGCGCTGATCCCACCGACGTTCGCCGACCTCGGCGGGCAAGCGGTTTACAACGACGCGCGCGTCGAAGTCGCGAAGCTCGACTAGCTTCGCGCTGTTCGTCGAACCTCAACGAACGAGCGCCAAGGCGAGCGCGATGCCCGCGCCGATCGCGACGAGCGCACCGAGGATCAGCCAGATGCGAATCGACTTCGCCGGTGGCGGCCCGGCCAGGCCGCCGCGCGTCTTGACCTTCGGCGGGGGCGGTACGCCGAGCGTGGTGCCGACGAGCGGTTGGCTCGCCGGTGCGAGGCCGGGTGCCGACGTCGCGGGAATCAAGTCCCCTCCGGTGCTGCGGCCCGTTCCGCGACCGTGCGTGCTCTTGGCGGGGATGCCGGGATTCGTGGTGTGGGTCGGAGCGAGGTTCGGCTGCGACGAGCTCGGTGGTTCCGACGGCGCCGGCAGCGGATCGGGATGGCTGCCGTGCGCGGGGTTCGACAGCGGCGGCTGCGAATGGGAGCGCGCCATCGGCTGCTTGTCGGTGCGCAGCTGCGACTTGCGCTGCTCGATCGACGCGACGACCGGCTCGGCGCCGACCCGCGAGGCCGAGATCTCGGGAGGGATCGAGGGCGAGATCGACGGCTTCGACATGCCCTGGAACGAGGCGAGCTCGAGCCCGGCGGCGGTGCGCGTTGGCAGCTTCGTCGCGCGCAGCCGCTTGAGCACCGTACGCACGGCGGCGAGCGACGGCCGCGCAGCGGGTTCCTTCGCGAGCATCGCATCGACGAGCTGCACCATCTCTGCCGGGAGATCCGGAAGGATGTCGCGCAAGGAGGGCGGGGGTTCTTCGGCGTGCGCCTGCAGCGTCGCGAACGCGTCGCCGAGCGACGGGAACGGTCGCTGGCCCGCGAGGATCTCGAACGTGACGATGCCGAGCGCGTAGACGTCCGTGCGGTAATCGACGCCGATACCGCGCGCTTGCTCGGGCGACATGTACTCGGGCGTGCCGAGCATGACGCCGGTCTTCGTCGTGAACGGAGCGATGCCGGCCTCGGGCATCAGCTTCGCGAGCCCGAAATCGAGGAGGCGCACGTCGGGCCACTCGCCGTCGCGCTCGACGAGGAAGATGTTGTCGGGCTTGAGGTCCCGGTGCACGAAGCCGCACTCGTGCGCGGCGATCAGCGCCGATGCGACGTCATCGATGATCGACGCGGCTTCGCTCGGGTGCAGCGGCCCGCGCTTGATGCGCTTGCGCAGTGTCTCGCCGACGAGCAGGTCCATCACGTGGTACGCGCGTCCGTCGGGCAGCGTGCCGAACGCGAAGATGTCGATGATGTTCGGGTGATGGATCTGATTGACGGCCCGCGCTTCCTGGATGAAGCGCTCGACGATGATCGGCGACTTCGACACCTCGGGCTTCAGCACCTTGATCGCCGCGCGCTTCCCGATCAGCGGATGCGTCGCGCTGTACACGAAGCCCATGCCGCCTTTGCCGAGCTCGCCGTCGATGACGTAGCCGTGCACCTCCGTGCCGGGACCGAGCCGCGTATCGTAGGCGGTGTCCTCCTCGAAGTCGGCGGGAGGTACCTCCGCCGCGGTCGGGTGCTCGTCGTCCTCCACGTTCCTCGTGAATTGTAACGGCAGTTGCGTCCGCGCGGTTTACAGCGTGGCGAGGAAGGCGAGCAGGGCCTCGCGGTCGCGCTTGGCTGCGAGGCGGAAGGCCTCCCGCGAGGCCAGCGCTTCCCCACCGTGCCAGAGGATCGCCTCGGCGATCGTCCGAGCGCGCCCGTCGTGAAGAAACGTCGCCTCGGGCGCGACGAGCTTCGCGAGGCCGAGCCCCCACAGCGGCGGCGTCCGCCACTCGACACCCAGCGCGAGGAAGTCGAGGCGCGCGTCGGTCAGGTCGTCACCGACGTCGTGCAGCAGCAGATCGGTATACGGATGAATCGTCTGCCGGATCAGGTGCGGATTCGGATGATTCGTCCCGGTCTCGATCGTCGGCACGTGACAGCTCGCACAGCCGAGCTCGTCGAACAGCAAGCGCCCACGGGCCGCGGCGCGATCGCGGTGCGCCGCCGCGGGCACCGCCAGGGTCGACACGAAGTACACGCTCTGTTCGAGCTGGACACGACTGACGTCGGTCATGCCGTCGGGCTCGGGGAAGATCGCGTTCGTGAGCCCGATGTCGTTGACGAACGCGCCCGCCACTTGCTCGGCGAGGGTCGCGACGCTCGCCTTGTGACCGAACCGGCCGACACGCGTCTCGCCGGCGAGCGTGTCCCACACCATGTTCACGCGGCCGGAGATGCCGTCGCCGTCGACGTCGTCGGGATCCGCGAGCGCGAGGAGCGTCTCGTCGTCGATCGCCTCGAGCAAGCCGAGCCCGAACACGACCTGCGCCTGGCGATATGACTTCGCGAACGGGGGCAGAAACTCGCCGCTCGGCTTCGTCACCTCGACACGCGGCTCGCGCAACGTCACCACCTCGCCGTCGCCGTACATGATCGTGCGCTCGATCCAGGTGAGGTTCGCGCGCACTTCGGGTGTCTCCCCGACGGCGTGGTCTTGGAGCTGCGTGCCGTACCCGGGCACCGGCACCGGTCCGCCCGGTACCGCCGGCGTCCCCGTGTCGAGGCTGACGCGGATCAGCGCCTGCGATCCGAACACCGACGGACCGATCTGCGAGAGTCCGCGACCGTTGCCCGCGTGACACGACGCGCACGCGTTGTGATTGAACAACGGGCCGAGCTGGGGTGGGACCCACTCGAACGCGAACGGCCCGTGACCGAACCGATGTTGCTCTTGCTCGTCGATCGACAGCGTCGGGAGGTAGTGCGTGAACGCGTCGGCGGAGCGATCGTCGACGGTCTGATCGCCGCCTTGACGAAGCTCGGCGTCGTCGGTGTTGTCACCGCACGCGACGAGGCACAGGACGAGCAGCCACCTCACGGGCCAGAGGATATCAGCTCACGGACCGATCACGTCGATGTACGTGAAGCGGGCCTTCGACGCGGCATAGAAGCTGATGCCCAGCGGGTACTCGATCACGAACTCCGAAGGGTGTGTGAAGGAATACACGCCGAGCAGCTCGCAGACCGGCCGCTGGCCGGTGAGGCCCGCGGTCACGCCGAATCGCATCCGGCCGAAGGTCGTGAACGGGAAGCCCGTCGGGTCGACGATCCCGCTGTTGCTGAGGCGCATGGACACGCCGTTTCCCGGCACCACGTAGCACGTGAACAGCGGCGCGGTCGGCGTCCCCGCCGTCAGGCTGACACCGAGGTCGCTGTTCGGCGGCGGCTGGATCCCGATCTCGACGAACCACGTCGAGCCGCTATCGATCTTCAGCGTCGCGTGGAGAAGCTCGTAGATCCCGATTCCAAACCCCGGCATCGGCGAGAGCTCGTCGTCGACGACGCCCCACGGCGCCCCCTTCTGCAACCACTCGGGCGAGAGGGTCGCGAAGCCGTCGAACAACCGCCGGCGATGCACGGCACCGCTCGGATCGCAGGCGTCGCCGAGGTCATCGCCATCGGCGTTCTCTTGACTCGGATTGTCGTAGGCGGGGCAGTTGTCGCAGCCGTCCGCGAGCTTGTCGCCGTCTTCGTCGTGATCGGGGCCGCGTGCGCACGGCATGCAGAACGCGCAGCCATCGCACGCGTCGCCCTTGCCATCGGCATCGTCGTCGCGCTGGTCGGCGTTCGCGACCGTCGGGCAGTTGTCGCGCGCGTCGGGGATGCTGTCCTGGTCGACATCGTCGAACGGCTCGAACGCATCCTCGATGCGCGTCGGATCGAGGCCGTAGAGCTGATTGCACGCGGGGACCAGGCTCACGACGAGGAGGGCCACCCGCACGCGTCGAGGATACCTCAGGCGATGCGTTCGCCGGCGATCAGGTGCTCGTAGGTCTCGCGGGCACGGATCACGGTGTACTTGTCGCCACGCACGAGGACCTCGGGTGCGCGCGGTCGCGTGTTGTAGTTCGACGCCATCGTGGCGCCGTACGCGCCCGCCGCGCCGATCCAGATCAGCTCGCCCTGCGCGAGCTCGGGCAGCTCGCGATCACGCGCGAGGAAGTCGCCGGTCTCGCAGATCGGACCGACGATGTCGGTCTTGATCGCCGGACGGTTCGGATTCACGACCGGCTTGATCGGGTGAAACGCCTGATACAGCGCGGGCCGCATCAGATCGTTCATCGCCGCGTCGACGATCGTGAAGTGCTTCGCCTCGTTGCGCTTGCGAAACAACACGCGACTGACGAGCGCCCCGGCGGCGCCGACGATCACGCGACCGGGCTCGGTGTAGAGCGTGATGCCGGCCTTCACCAACGGCGCGAGCGCGCCGCGCACGGCCGTCCCGTACTCGCCGGGTGACGGAACCACGTCGCCCTTGCCGTAGTCGATGCCGAGCCCGCCGCCGATGTCGACGTGATCGAGCTTGACGCCGTCGCTCGCGAGGTCGCCGACGAGCTGCACGAGGCGCGCGATCGAATCGGTGAACGGCGTCGTCTTGATCAGCTGCGAGCCGATGTGGAAGTCGAGGCCCGAGACCTGGAGCCCGGCGAGCTTGCTCGCGGTGCGCAAGATGGCGCGCGCGTCGGCCATCGAGACGCCGAACTTGTTCTGCTTGAGGCCCGTCGAGATGTACGGGTGCGTCTCGGGATCGACGTCGGGATTCACGCGCAGCGCGATCTTCGCGCGCTTGCCGACGCTCTTCGCGACGCGATCCAGGACATGCAGCTCTTCCTCGGACTCGACGTTGAAGCAGCCGATGCCCGCGGCGAGCGCCAGCTTCATCTCGTCTTCGGTCTTGCCGACGCCGGAGAACACGACCTTGCTCGGATCGCCGCCCGCCTTCTGCCAGCGATACAGCTCGCCCGCCGACACGATGTCGGCGCCCGCGCCGAGCCCGGCGAGGACCGCGAGCACCCCGAGCGAGCTGTTCGCCTTCACCGCGTAGCAGACGCGATGCGGGATGCCGTCGAGCGCGGCGTCGAACGCCTTGTACGCGCGCTCGAGCTCGCCGCGGCTGTAGACATAGACCGGCGTGCCGACCTCCGCCGCGATCTTCGCGAGCGGAACTTGTTCACAATGCAGCTCGTCTCCTCGGTACTCGAACGGACCAGACATAGGCGGCGTTCATAGCACGCTGAGGTCTCGTTCGATGCGCTCGATCTCGGCGAGGACTCGCCCGCGCGCGGGACCGCCGGGAAGATCGCGCTGATCGACCGCGCGAACCGGGTCGAGCCAGTCCGCCAGATCGGGATCGAAGGCCGGATGCGCGGCACGCAGCTCGGCGAGCGAGAGCGCCGCCAGCTCGACGCCGCGATCGACC
>Ga0115026_10000587_pt1 | contig 10322 bp, 9 predicted proteins | sample Mud_0915_D1_FD_83878 | JGI IMG/M metagenome (GOLD analysis project Ga0115026, IMG submission 83878) | Wetland microbial communities from Old Woman Creek Reserve in Ohio, USA - Mud_0915_D1 | ecosystem: Environmental > Aquatic > Freshwater > Wetlands > Sediment ...
AAGGAGTCGGTAAGGTACTGGATGCATAACAATATGATCACGATCAAGGGACAGAAGATGGCACGTTCGCTGGGTAATTTCATAACCCTCGATCAGTTTTTCAGCGGCGATCATCCCATGCTTGATCAGCCATACAGCCCGATGACCGTGCGATTCTTTATTCTCCAGGCTCATTACCGCGGAACCATCGATTTTTCGAATGAAGCCCTTCAGGCTGCTGAAAAAGGTCTTCAAAAACTGATCAAGGGTATTGAAACCCTTAAAAAGCTAAAGCCTGCAGACCGGTCAACCGTTGACATAACCGGACTGAGAAATAAATGCTATGAAGCCCTTAATGATGACATGAACAGCCCGGTTCTGCTCTCCCAGTTGTTCGAAGGAGTGAAGTATATCAACTCCGTTAACGACGGAACGGAAAAGCTGAACGGTGATGACCTGGATTTACTTAAAAAACTCTTTAATACGTTTGTTTTTGATATTCTCGGGCTGATGGATGAGACTGAAGACAAGAGTAATGAAAAGCTGACAGATGAGCTGATCAAAATTATCATCAGCCTCAGGCAGGATGCAAAAGCCCAGAAGGATTTCGGGACCTCTGACAAAATAAGAAAAGATCTGAAAAACGCAGGTGTGATTCTGAAGGATAAAAAGGATGGAGTTGAATGGGAAATAGAGTAGTATCCTATAAATCTTCTGTGGTTTGGATTGGCTCCGTCCCCCTCGGCGGTTCATACCCGGTCCGTACCCAGTCGATGACCAGCACTGATACTCTGGATACCACGGCTTCTGTGACCCAGTGCATCAGAATAATTGAAGCAGGGGCTGACTTTGTAAGGCTGACAGCCCAGCGTATAAAGGAAGCCGAAAATCTGGCTTACATAAAATCAGAACTTAGAAAAGCAGGATTTGACACACCGTTAATAGCCGATATTCATTTCAATCCTTCAGCCGCTGAAACAGCTGCCCGGATTGTTGAAAAGGTGAGGATCAATCCTGGTAACTATGCCGATAAAAGAGCATCATTCACGAAAATTGAGTTTTCCGAAAAGGAGTATGCAGCAGAGCTTGAAAAGATACATTCAAAACTTCTTCCTCTGATAAATATTTGTCATGAAAACCATACTGCGATCCGTATAGGGGTTAATCATGGCTCACTATCCGACAGGATCATGACACGTTACGGAAATACTCCGGAAGGGATGGCTGTATCAGCTATGGAATTCATAAGTATCTTCAGAGCAGAGAATTTCCACCGGCTGGTCCTTTCAATGAAATCATCTGATGCCGGTGTCATGATCAGAGCAACAAGAAAACTGGTTCAGATGATGACTGATGAAGGATTTGCTTATCCCCTTCATCTTGGTGTAACCGAAGCAGGCGAAGGTGAAGACGGAAGAATCAGATCAGCAGCAGGGATCGGTGCTCTTCTTTCAGAAGGTATCGGCGACACGATCAGAGTATCTCTGTCCGAAGCACCCGAACATGAAATACCTGTTGCCAGAGAGATATTGAATTTTCTGGCCGGGCCTGCCGGACGTGTCTCCCCTCAAACTGAAATACTCAGTTTCAAATCACACGAGAAACTTTACAGACCGGAAGTGCTGATATTTGAAGATGGAATTTTCAAAACTGAAAGCGGAAATCAGTGTAATTACAATGTAATTACATTCACTCCTGACATACATCCCTCAATACAGGATAATCAGGACGAGAATATTATCCTTAATCCGGTATTTGACGAGGATGATCCTGAAAAACTTGCGATCGATTCAGCATCACTGCTTGGTAAATACTTTATTACAAAACAGGCCGGCGGAATATGCATCTCGAACAAGGGAAAAGTCCGGGGCGAAAAGCTGAAGGAGCTTTCCTTCTCCATCCTGCAGGCAACAGGAGCAAGGATAACCAGGGTGGTTTATCTTTCCTGTCCCACCTGCGGACGTACAAAATTTGACCTTCAGGAAGCAGTAAAGAAAGTAAAAGAAGTGACTGGTCATCTGAAAGGTCTTAAAATCGCCATAATGGGATGCATTGTGAACGGTCCGGGAGAGATGGCAGATGCAGATTACGGATACGTCGGTGCTGCAAACGGCAGGGTGCACATTTACAGGAGAACTATTCCGGTATTGAAGAATATTCCGCAGGAATCAGCTGCAGGAGAACTGTTAAAGCTGATTGAGAAAGATCACGCAAACCTGTAATCAAGCTGCTTTTTCTGCAGATCAGCTTTTACAACCTCTACTTTGACCCTGTCGCCCAATGTATAGATTTTCCCTGTTGTTCTGCCCCTCAGGCAATAGTTCTCCTCATCGTATTCATGGAAATCATCAGCAAGGTCCCTGACACTGACCATTCCCTCGCACTGATTCTCAATGATCTCCACATAGATGCCCCATTCGGTCACCCCCGAGATCACCCCTTCAAATACCTGTCCCGTCTTGTCGCTCATGAATTCCACCTGCTTATATTTAACCGAAGCTCTTTCTGCTTCATTGGCAACTCTTTCCATCTTTGAAGAGTGATCGCACAGTTTTTCATATTTTTCCTTGCTGCCCGGATTTTGATCATCAAGATAAGCCGTAAGAAGCCGGTGTACCATCATATCAGGATAGCGGCGGATAGGTGAGGTGAAATGGGTATAGTGTTTGAACGCAAGCCCGTAATGTCCGATATTATCAGTTGAATAGACAGCCTTAGCCATCGACCTCAGGGCGATCGTTTCAATAATATTCTGTTCACTTCTGCCGGCAACCTCCTTCATAAGCCTGTTCATTGCCTTTGGAAGGTTGTTCTCATCAGCAGGCAGCTTATACCCGAACCTGGTGATGAAATGCCTGAAGTTGCTGATCTTTTCAGGATCAGGCTTGTCATGGACCCTGTAAACAAATGTCTTTCCTCTGAGCTTTTTGCCCACATATTCTGCTACTCTCCTGTTTGCCAGAAGCATAAACTCCTCGATAAGCTGATTTGCGGTGCCCATGTCGCGAAACCTTACTCCTAGCGGTTTTCCTTCGTCATCCAGATCGAACTGCACTTCAACTCGTTCAAAAGAGAAAGCTCCGTAAGCAAATCTTTTTGATCTTAACTGCTGGGCCAGCCTGTGAAGGGGCAGGATCTGATCTTTCATGTCTCCTTCCCCTGTGTCTATTATCTCCTGAGCTTCGGCATATGAAAACCTCCTGTCGGAGTTGATGATTGTCCTTCCAAACCACTCATTCAGGACTTCTGACCGGTCATTAAGCTCAAAGACAGCTGAATATGTGAGTTTATCTTCTGATGGATTCAATGAACATATATTGTTTGAAAGTCTTTCGGGAAGCATCGGGACCACTCTGTCGACCAGGTAAACGGATGTAGCCCGTTGTTTTGCCTCCTCTTCGGTAAGCGAATCCGGCTTTACATAATGTGTTACATCGGCAATATGAACTCCTACTTCCCAGTTACCGTTTTCAAGCTGCCTCAACGAGAGGGCATCATCAAAATCACGTGCATCCTCCGGATCGACTGTGAATGTCGGAATATCCCTGAAGTCTCTCCGCTCCATAATATCAGCGTCAGTAATTTCACTGCGGATTCTCCCGGCATCATACTCGACTTCTTCTGTAAAACCATAAGGCAGTTCAAATTCTGCCAGAATGGCGTGCATCTCTGTTTCGTGTAAACCCGGGTCGCCAAGGACATTTATTATTTCGGCTACCGGGTTTTTTGATTTCGGATTCCATTCGGTAACCCTGGCAACAGCTTTTTGCCCCTGTTTTGCTCCGTTGAGCTTTGATACCGGTATAAAAAGATCGAACGGCATATTTTTATTATCGGGGATGAGGAAAGCAAAATTGGGCATTATCTCAACCGTCCCCACAAACGATGTACGCCATCGTTCTATGATCTCAACGACCTCACCTTCGGGTCTGGCTCCTTTTCTTTTAGCATAAAGCAATACTTTTACCCTGTCGCCATGCAGAGCCGTATTAAGATTTTTGGCTGATACAAATACATCATCTTCAATATCATCCGATGAAATAAAGCCATAACCCATTCTGGTCATATCGACCGTTCCCGTAACATGAATCTTCGGGCTGGTTTTTGATCTGTATTTCCCCTGATAAACCTCAAGAATGCTTCCCCTGCCTGCAAGCTCTCTTAGAATCTCAGATACCATCTGTTTTTCTGAGGTTTCAGTGATATTCAGCTTTTTGGAAATCTGCCGGAAGTTAAATGCCTGAGTGGAATTTCCGGTTAATATTGATTGAATCTGGGTTGTGATTGTTTCTCTTGATATGCCTGTTCTTTTCTTCCTCTTACCCTTCGTACTCATAAATTTTGGTTTCTGCGAAGGTAGAAAAAGGAACCATAAATTTCAGTATATTTGACATATAATTGAAATTCCATGGCAGATTTGAAATCAGTCTTTTCCCATTCAACCGGCATAGTAACAAGGAAAACAGGAGATGAATATGTGCTTATTCCTGTAGCAAATAATATAGCCGATATGAACAGTGTCTACACGCTCAACGAGAGCGGGGCATTTATCTGGGAGCTGATAGACGGGAAGAGAAATGTTGAAATGATAATCAATACCTTGACTGAAGAATATGACATCGACTATGAATCAGCTTCGAAAGATGTCTTTTCATTTATAAATAATATGAGTAATTATCTCATCATCAATATTTAAAATAATATTTTAACGAAAAGTACGTTAATCTTCAGAGTAGCTTCTTTAATTGATTTTAATAACTCCGAAGATTGCAAAATACTTTCACTTATAAGCAGACAAGCCTTGGTTTTTATTCCCTTTGGAAGCAACACCAGCAAGATGTAAGAATGAGAAGCTATAATCTTATTATTGCCGGCTACAATATCAGGATCGAATCAGCAGATGACGGACCGGACCTTGTTCCTTCGTTCAGGTTCAGAAGGAACATTGTTCAGACTACTGAATATGATGTTCGCATTAGGGTCCATCATGGAAGCCGGAAGCCCAATGAAGATGCCGAGAGATTATTTGTTGCTCCCTATATCGTTGAGGTAAAAGGTTATAAGATAACCAAAAGTGACAATTTCTGGAGTGTATATAAGCAGAATGGAGATATGTTGCTGATAACAAATTTTCCTGACTCATCATCCGGAAAGAAAGCAATGCTGAAGTTCTCTCTTGGCCTGAGGGAATGGGATCTGTGGATTGAAAATGCAGGTTCTGAAACCGATCCGCTGGAATATCCTCTCGACGGTCTTGTTCTTTACTACCTTACATCAGTAAACGCCGACATCATGATCCATGCATCCGGAGTATACTATAACGGCCGCGGATACCTGTTCAGCGGAGTTGCAGGAAGAGGCAAGACCACTATGGCCAGCCTCTGGGACAATATAGGTGCTCAGGTCATTCATGATGACAGGCTTATCATAAGAAATGTTGACGGTCTGTTCCGGATGTACAATACTCCTGTGTATAATGATGACGTGCCACGAAATGCCCCTGTCGATAAAATCTTCCTGATTGAACATGGTGATGAAAACAAAATGGTCATCCTCAGGGAAGCATCTTCAGTCAGCCATGTAATTTCAAATTGCATACAGCATAACTATAGTCAGGATATGATTGCCCGCTTTCTGGGGTCAGTGTCGATGATGTGTTCAAAGATCCAGGTAGCAACACTCTCTTTTAAACCCGACAGGAGCATAATTGAATATATCCTCCGGAATGACTAAAAACCGCCTGGCTCACACAGTCCTGAAAGATATCGGATTCAGTCTCCTGACCGAAGGAAAAACGATCAGGGTGAAGGCTGATGGCTTCAGTATGTTTCCTTCCATAAAACCAGGCTCAGTAGTTTTTATCGAACCTTTTAAACAGGGAGCTGAGCCTCTCCCGGGCGAGATCATTGCCTGGAAAAAAGATCCGGGATTTGTCGTTCACAGGTTAGTAAGGTGTTTTGAACAGGATGATCATAAGTATTTTATTACAAGAGGCGACAGCCTTATGGTTGAAGATGATCCGGTTCTGCCTGATCAGATCGCCGGGAAAGTAGTCAGGGTTGAAAGTCCTGATGGGAAAAAAGTGCCTGAAGGTTCTTTCCTCAATAAAAAACCAAATTATTTCTTCAACAGATTTTTGGTAAGGATTATTTCGCTATTTTACAGGATAAAAAGAGTTTTCGCCCCCTTCCCCCTGAAGGGGGTATAGAATCGATTCATTTTATAGCCCCCTTTAGGGGGTTGGGGGCAAGAAACGATGAAAGGAAAAATCAAGCTCTTCAGAAAAGCCCTTAACCTTGTCTGGGAAAGTGCCCCGGGATGGGCAACAGTTAATATTGTGATCTCTGTTCTCCAGAGCTTCCTTCCGCTGGTTCTTCTTTATCTTCTGAAGCTTCTTATTGATGAAATAACACTCGCAGTATCTTCGGGAACCTCTTCTGCAAATATAATCCCGATGATTGTGGTGGTGGTGGTAATATTCTTTCTTGATGAGATCTCTTCCGACTTTGGAAATTTTGTCCGTAAGAAACAATCCGTGAAACTTGAAGAGCATATGTACGGCCTTTTGCATTCCAAGGCTGTCAGGCTCGACCTGATCAACTTTGAGCATCCCGGATATTTTGATTGTCTTGCAAGGGCAACTTCTGAAGCGCCATGGAGACCCAACAGTATTTTGAACAACATCATTTCAATGTTCCACGGACTTCTCTCGCTTGTGCTTATGGCAGGACTTCTCTTAACTCTTCACTGGGGAGTAGCTCTTCTTCTGGTTGCAGTTAATATCCCGTCTATATGGCTCAGGCTTCATTATGCAGATATCCTTTATAATTTCCAGAGGGACCAGACACCCGAAGCCCGGAAATCAGTCTATTTCAACTGGCTGCTTACTGGCGACAGGCCATCGAGAGAGATCAGGCTGTTCGGACTTGGCAATTACTTTATGTCACTTTTCAGAAGATCTTTTAATAAGCAGAATGAAGAAGAACTGAATATACTGAGAAAAAGAACAAGCATCGAGCTTATCTCAGATGTAATTAAAGCATCTGCATTCCTTGTTCTCCTCATTGTTATTGTCCGCCAGACTATAGCCGGAAAGTTTACTCTTGGCCAGATGGCAATGTTTCTTCTGGCTTTCAGGCAGGGAATGACATATATTAAAGACCTGTTCAGTTCCCTTGCCGGTCTTTATGAAGACGGATTATTTATTGGCGACACCTTTGAGTTCCTCGATCTTAAAGAAAATGTTGTTGCCCTTGATCCTGTTTCAGTTCCGGCTGATCTGAAGTCAGAGATCGTTATTGAGGACCTGTCATTTACATATCCCGGAAATCAGCATCCTTCAGTTGACAGGGTCTCTTTCGTTATAAAGAAAGGTGATATTGTTGCTCTCGTCGGTCCAAATGGTGCGGGAAAGAGCACACTTGTGAGACTTCTTACACGTCTTTATGATCCCGATTCAGGAACTGTCAGTTGGGATGGGAAGGACATCAGGACCATGGATCCTGATGAATACAGAAAATATTTTTCAGTCGTTTTCCAGGATTTTATGTTGTACAACCTTACAGCAGGCGAAAACATAAGAATGGGCAATATTGAAACCGGTGATGGTGATGGTAAGATAAGGCAGGCGGCATCGTCAGCAGGTGTGCATGATTTACTAAACAATCTTGTCAGAGGTTATGATACAGTCATCGGGAATCTTTTTGACGACAGCCGTGAGCTCAGCTGGGGTGAGTGGCAGAAAATAGCCCTTGCAAGAGCCATCTTCCGTGAGGCGCCTGTCCTGATCCTCGATGAACCTTCAAGTGCCCTTGATGCAGACACTGAGTTTGAGATTTTCAGCAGGTTCAGGGAGATAGTAAAGGGGCGTACTTCCATACTTATCACACATCGGTTTACCAACGTAACCCTGGCTGACAGGATCATCGTTCTCGAAAACGGAGCCATTGCCGAATCCGGTACTCATGATGAGCTGATGAAAAAGAGGGGAAGGTACTTCAATATGTACACAAAGCAGAGCAGCAGGTTTGAATAATGCATTATGTATTACAGGCAATAGGCGAAGGGCAGGGGGCAGGGAGCAGGGAGACTCAGTGTTACTCGTGGTGAAAATGTTTTTTACTCAGTATTTGTGTTTTTTTTGCCCATTTTAAAAATTCCATTTTCCGAAAACCGGTGCAAAAAATTACCAGTCGGAGCAATATTTTATTAATACAAAAAAGATCAGGAATTATTCTAAAAATACCTGAAAAAATTAACTAAATCATTTGGAAGTTAGTATGAAAATTATTATATTTAAAGTACTTAAGTCAATGTCTACTTTCTAAGTTTTTTTATTATGTCCAGGATTAACAGAGAATATCTGAAAGTCAGGATCCTTAAACTGGCTGACTTAAAAAGTACAGGTTCTCCGGACGAATTAGCATACAGGTTCGGCATAAGCAAGAGATCTGTAAAAAGGATCGTAAGTGAGATCAGGGATGAAGGACAGAAGATAAGATATTGTCCATTAAGGAGATCGTATGTAACTGAGAAAGAATACTGTTAGGATGTCAGGATTTTCGATTTCAACCCGGTCAGGCACGTCTCGCTGCAAAGTACCAAGTGCTTGATTTTCTTCCGTGCCAACGGATGGGTCGCCCTGGCCCCGTCCCCGGTAGTTCGCTGATTTCTGCCGGGGACAATTTTTATGTATGGGTGTGAGGTACGGGGTATAGGAACAAACCGTGAAACCCCGTGACAATTAAGTGTAACTCGTGGTAATAAAGAAGTATATCAGGATTCATGATTATGGAAATACACGATCGTGATTTTCAAGAAAAATATCAAAGTACCCGTCGCTGATCATGACTGAATCGGAAGGATTGACAATGTTTTTTGCCTTGAAGTAAAAGTCGCCCCTGAGATTTCCATTATCCTCACCAAGGATACGGAAGCGGCCCGATACAGCCTGATAGGTTTTAGACAGGCCGCCATCAAGCTCGACAATGTATTGGGCACTGAATTCAGGAAAGGGGAAAATGACTTTCTTGAATGTATTGTCATAGGCTTCTATGAGGAATGAATGCCTGTCGTGATTATAAACCTGGTACTCGTATCCTGTTTTCTGGCCGTTTATATAATCAGTATGTTTTTCTGCAAACCCATTGAATGAGAAATACTGTCCGTCGATCTTTGAATCAAGGAGCTGGTTTTTTGCGGATTCCTTGTCGCAGGAATAGAAGAAAAAGAACATAAACGACAAAAAGAGCAGCTTTTTCATTGGATATGGTTTTATATATAACTGTATCTCTGTCAGTAATATTATGATTTTTAAGATGAAAAAATAATAGGGCTAAAGCCCTGTTAGGGTGGTAGATCAATAACTCCGGCTTAAAAGCCGGAGTTATGCCATATGCAGATCATCGGCGGGACTTATAGCAGGGGTGCTCGATTGGTTCTGCTGTATAACTCCGGCTTAAAAGCCGGAGTTATACCATATGCAGATCTATGGTGTGACTTATAGCAGGGATGATCAAACGGTTCTACTGCATAACTCAGCTGCTTAACTCCGCTGCTTAACTCCGCCTTTTAAGGCGGAGTTAACCGATCTCAGTTAATACGGGCTTTAGCCCTTATACTGGGAAAACCCATAGTGCCGCATGAACTCATCACACTCTTCCTCCCAGGACTTATATCTATGATGCTCCTCCTGGTTTTTTATATACTCCCTGACTTTATTAAGGTGCGATTCGCTTACAGACGCACCATAGTATTCGTCGGCCCACTCAAACTTATTCATGATGAGTTTATTCTTATTGATCCAATAAGAGGACTCGCCTTTTATCAGTTGTATTACTTTTGATAAAGTCTGGTCACAGTTCAGCAGAATAAGACAATGAAGATGTTCTGAATATCCATTCAGAAAATCGATATATATTCCTTTTACACCTGCGTTTGTACGGATATGACTTATTACCTCATATTTTTTTCCGTCCGTGAGAAAGTGTACACGGTTTTTTGTGCCCCATACGCAGTGGAGCCAGTTTCTGACATATGGCATTTTCATAAGTTTAAGGGCTAAAGCCCGGTTAATATATGTTTTGATAACTCCGGCTTAAAAGCCGGAGTTAAGACAATTATGCTGGCATGATTACTTAATCATATCATTGATTCAGGACAGTATTTAATATGTATGTTGTATCTAACCTGGTCTCTATTATTATCTCGCAGATTGCTCAACTCCGATGACCAACTCCGATGGCCAACTCCGCTGGTTAGCTCCGCTGGTTAACTCCGCTGGTTAACTCCGCCTTTTAAGGCGGAGGATCTCCCACCCCTAAAATCGAAACCCGAATAGCGGC
>Ga0115026_10000589_pt1 | contig 10318 bp, 8 predicted proteins | sample Mud_0915_D1_FD_83878 | JGI IMG/M metagenome (GOLD analysis project Ga0115026, IMG submission 83878) | Wetland microbial communities from Old Woman Creek Reserve in Ohio, USA - Mud_0915_D1 | ecosystem: Environmental > Aquatic > Freshwater > Wetlands > Sediment ...
TACGAATAGAATTTACATGGATCCGTTCAGCTACAATGGCCAGTATCAGGCTTTTCCATCTGTGGGGTATTTACGTCCTGATAACGCAAAAGAATTGATGAACTACTATTCTGTTACTCATAACATTGATCTTTCAGAGACTATTTTGAGTGTTTTGGGTATTGTCTGGACAATTACGATTGGAGTCTTTGGGTTTATTATTCTTGTTAAGCCTAAAGCTTTTATTTTTGTAAGATTTGGTTTTAGTAAAGATGATCCGAAAAAGAATTTTTCTGATAACAATTCAGATATTGATGGATAGAAGACATTAATACAATGTGTGGAATTAACGGGTTTAATTTTTTAGATCAGGATCAAGCGAGGTGCATGAACACTGCTATACACCATCGGGGTCCTGATGATGAGGGCATTTTCTTTGATGAAGATGTGACTTTTGGTCACGTTCGGCTTTCAATTGTCGACTTAAGCGCTGCTGGGCATCAGCCAATGGTTTATGAGCATTCAGGGTCTCGTGCGGTTATTGTTTTTAACGGGGAGATTTATAATTTTCATGATTTAAGGGCTGAATTGATAAACAAGGGCTACTCGTTTAAGTCGGGGACAGATACAGAAGTTATTTTGGCAAGTTATTTTGAGTTCGGTTTCGATTGTGTTAAGCACTTTAACGGTATGTGGGCTTTTGTCATTTACGACCCGAGTAATAAGTTATTTTTTTGTTCTAGGGATAGACTTGGAGTTAAACCCCTTTACTATTTTGCAGATGCTGACAGGTTTATTTTTAGTTCAGAATTAAAGGGGATTTTAACCCATGAATATTTATCGTTAAATTCTAAAGAAAACATTGATATCGATGCGCTTAACCTTTACTTCGCCTTAGGTTTTATTCCATCTCCGTTCACGATTTATACCAACGTCTACAAGCTTGAGCCACGTCAAAACTTGGTTTATGATTTAGAAAAGAAAACTATGAAAAAATGGTACTATTACAAGGTCCCAAATTATTCGCCTATTTATGATTCCGAAAAATTGATTGCAGAAGGTCGGGCACTGCTGGAGGATGCGGTTAGGTTGCGTATGGTGGCGGATGTGCCTGTCGGTGCATTTCTAAGCGGCGGCATAGATTCTACGAGTGTGGTTGGTACCATTAGGCAGTTTAAGAGCATCAATGATCTGCATACTTTTTCGATAGGTTTTGAAGGAAAATATGATGAAAGCCACTTCATTAACATCGCAAAAGACTTCTTCAACACAGTTCATCATCATGACTATTTTAATGAAAGTGACTTTGAGGGTTTGATCGGTGCTTACTCGACTGTTTACGATGAGCCTTTCGGGGATTATTCTGGTTTTCCGACTTTAAAATTGTCTAGGATGGCCAAAGAAAGTGTGACAGTATCTTTGAGCGGTGATGGGGGCGATGAAGTATTTGGGGGTTACGAATCGCATGTTTTGGGTTATCGCATGACTTTTCTTCGGAAAATTCCTAAGGCGTTTAGGGTTCTATTTTCTAAAGTGCCTGCGACTGATAATTACGGTTTAGGATTAATTAATTTGTTTAAGAAAGCTTGTCAGGCTTCTCTATATAAACCGTCGAAGTTTTACTCTTCTGCTTTGCCTGCCTTTGAAGCTCCTTTCCCAGGTAGTTGCAAGGGTTGGACGGAGGAAAGATTGAAAGATTGCTTGGAGCTTGGGTGTGATAACTTTGCTGACGTTCTTCGTTTGTATGATTTAATGTATGGGATGCTTCCGGATTATTTCTTGGTGAAAGTTGATCGAGCGTCGATGGCTTATGCTTTAGAAGTCCGTAGTCCATTTTTGGACTATAGGTTCGTTGAATTTTCCCAGCATATTCCAGCTGAGTGGAAAGTTGATTTTTTTAAGTCTAAGAAGTTGATGCGGTCCATAGTCAAGGATCTGGTTCCGGCTGAGATTTTGCACCGATCAAAGAAGGGGTTCACGCCTCCGCTTAATGATTGGATTCTCAGTGAAAAGTACAGTTTGGTTTTGGATCAGGCATGTGATTACTTGAAGGATTTGAATCAAGAATTATACGATTATTACATGGCCAAGGTTCTTGGTCAAGACAGTAAGCTTTCTACTGCTTTTAAGATTAAGTTGTTTATTTTTGGAAAATGGTACGAAAAATGGATTGTTAAAAAAGTATAATTGCCCTTGGTTTAGAGAGGGTTATAGGCTCATTTTTTTTAGTCTAGTTTTTACCAGTTGTTCGATTGATTCTTGTGGGCTCTTTAGGCTTTTTATTTCTAGGAATTTTAGGGCTTTGGTTGTGTTAACTTTTATCTGTGTTTTGTCATTTTCTCCGAACATGCTTGGTTGTCCCGTGTCGACTACGTTTATTTCTGGGTGAATCTTGCCTATGGTTTGTTTTGTTATGGCTTCTTGTGTGATTTTTGCTAGTTCTATAATCGTGATTGGTTCAGGATAGTAAACGTTGAATATTTGAGATAAGCTGTTCCCCTGTTTTTCCGTTTTGCCCTGTAAGATTTTTTGCATAAACTTTTCGTATGCCATGCAGATGTCGTCGATGTCAACATACAACATGGGACGATACATGCTATTCTTGAATGGTGTAAGCGGTTTTCCTTGAATTCCGTTTTCTACAAAAATGTTTGCGGCTGTTTTTTCCGGCATACCCTGACCTAAGACTGTCCCCATTCTTATTATGCCGTAGGTTTTATTTGACATTTCTTCGTAAAATCTTACGATTGATTCTTGTGCCATTTTCGATAGAGCGTAGAGTCGTGCTCTTTCTTCGACTTTGTCAGGTCTGAATCCGAATTCTTCGTCTATTACTCCTTTAAGCTCTTTTTCTCCTATGGTATGCCATGATCCCGATAGTATTAGCCCTTTATTTTTTGTGTTTTCTTCGACTGCTTGGCAGACGTTTTGTGTTCCTAAAATATTTACTCCGTAAGCGAGTTTTTTTTGGTCGTTGATTGCGGGGATTTGTATTATTGAAGTGTGAATTACGACGTCTACTTTGGATAGCGCTCTGCTGACTTGTTCATAATTTGTTACGTCGCATTGTTTAAAAGTGACGTTGTTACCCATTTTTTCTTTGGGCGATTTGATGTCGATTAGAACAATGTCAAAGGTTTTGGAAATTCTTTTTGCGAGGGAGGAGCCAATATATCCGCTTCCGCCAGTTATTGCGATTGTCTGTTTCATCAATTATCCCTTGGGTTGACTTTTTGAGTTATTGTATTTTTATCGTTTTCGGTGTTGTTATCTTTTTCTATAATTGGATTGTAAAGAAAATTTGCAAATTATGATTTAGCTGGAATTGTGGTCTTCGGCGGCTTTGCTTTCTTGAATAGTCAGTTTATTTTTTTTGTGAGTGTTGGAAGGGTATTTATCTTTAGAACGTAGAATATTGATTCATTTCCAGAATTGGAGAAAGACCGATATGGTTTCCAAGGGTTCTAAGTATGAGGCCGAGTTCCAGTATACAAAAGGTTCTCTAGCTGTTACGCCGCATGATTGGTTTTTGTTGGCTTGGGATCATCTTCGGAAGGAAATCGCTCGGTACATGTGTGAAGTTACGAAGGACAAACGGGCTATGGTTATTGTCGGAGTTGGCGAAGCTGGTTTTGTGCCGGATATTGATAAGGTTCAGACGATAGGTATCGACATCAACAGAAAGCTTCTTGCTAAAACTGATAGAAGGATTGATTTGATCGTTGGTTCAGCTTCTCACCTCCCGCTAAAAGACAATTCGGTGAGTGTTGTCTATTTTGAACTTGTTCTTCACCATTTGAAGGGTCAAATGGATATGTCTACGCCCTTTGGTGAAAGTTACAGAGTGTTACTTCCCAATGGTCGATTGGTTGCTGTTGAGCCGAATATGTTGCATCCATCCGGGTTTTTACTTAATCTGCTGAATGTTTTTCATCTTTACGCTTCTGTTTTTGGGGGATCAAACTACGAGTATGCCTTGACAGCTAAGGAGTTGAGTGTGCCTCTGAGGTTTTTTTCGGGTTTTGAGGTTAGGGCCCTGTCCTTTTTTCATCCGCGTTACCCCTTGTTTCTTCATCGTTACATCTTAAAAAGAGAGAGTTTTTTTAAGAGGCATTTTTCGTCTTTTGCTTGGATGATATTGGTTTCGGCGGTCAAGTGATTTTTGCATTGCTGATATTAGATTAATTGTTGAGAAAAGAGCGGTTAAAGATATAAAACGTTAATTGCACAATTGCATCTAAAGGAAATCTAGAGTTAGGTAGTCATGTGGTGGGATTGGATCCAAATTACCGTCGTCGATTCTGTTCTATTATCCATCCTTGTCACCGCATTTTTGTATTTGGTTGGGTCTGGGATCCTTAGATTAATCGCTTTGGCGAGAAATGTTGATGTGTTTGGTTCTTTCGATTTTTTGCAGAGAGCAGCTTTCAAAATATTTTTTGGCTTGGCCTTTATTGTTCTTGCCACTGTAATCCTTTCTTTCGCGAACATCCCTTTTATTGTGCCTTGTTCAGTGGTCATTTTAGTATCTGTTGTAGGGTTGTTGCTAAAGAGGCGTTTTGCTGATTTTTCTTTTTTTAGAAGAAAGCAGCTTAGTGTTACCTTGCTTGCTGCTATTGTTGTTATCTTTGTTACTGTTGTGTTTTCTTCTATGCTTATCTCGGGGTTGAATGCTTCAACAAACGATGATGGTGCTTTTCATACCCTTATTGTTCGAATCCTTCTAGACAATCCCAACGTGTTATTGACTCGTGATACGCAGCCTCTTGCGAACTTCTTTTTGGTTTATCCTTCTGGGACGCACGTGATGGCTGGTTTTTTAGTTACTGTTTTTGGCGTTTCCATTCAGAAGGTTGTGACCTTGGCGACTGCTATTCTGCCGGCTTTAATCGCTTTGTCTTTCTACTGTTTGTTAAAATGCTTGTTCAAGAATAGCGTGCTTTCTATTTTGGGTCTATTGATAAGTGCTTTCTTCATCGTTGGTCTGTCTTGGGCTCCGATAGGGTGGGCTGGTTTGCCTCTTCTCTTGTCGTTGTTCTTGGCTATTACGTCTATGGGTTTGATTTTTTCTTTTTTGGAGAGTGGCTTGACTTGGATCAAAGTATTCTTGATAGGAATGGCCTTCTTTTTGGTTTCTCAGACTTATCCTGTAGCGTTATTGATCGTATCCTTGTGGTTTTTAACTCTGTTGGGTGCAAAGCTCATTAGAAGAGCCCTGAATGGGGAACATGTTAAACCTGCTACTTTTGTCTCTGGTGCTCGAGCGCGTTTTTCTTTGTTTTTTGCTTTCTTGGTACCACTATTCTTTTCGTTGCCTTACTATGTCCAATCCCTTTTAAGCCATGGTGCCGCTGGAGTCAGTTTTAATGAACTATCCCCAGTATATGTCCCGTTGATTGAGTTTGTGAGTCAGAAGACCAGATTTAACTGGTTAATTGACTTTCCTGCGTTGTCAACTTTCTTTTCTGCTTACGGCAGTTTGCTTGCGTTAGCTCCTCTTTGCATAATAATACTTATTTTGCTCTTTGTTCCTGCCGTTTCTGAGCGTGTAAGTGGTTTTTTCCCTAAAGAATTGAGGTGGAGATTATTGTTGATGTATGTTTTCTTTTTGATACTGATGAGTTATCTTACAGTCACGCTCTATTTTGAAATAACCTTCTTGACGACTTTGTTTAGTCCGGAGAGAATCTGGTCTTACTTCGTCATTCCGGGAGTTGTTTTTACTTCAATCATACTGTTTTTCGGGTTTGCTCTCTCGCGCTTGGCATTAATGCGTTTGTTTAAAGATAATAGACAAAAAAGAAAAATAGTGGGTGGTTTCTTTTTGGGGGCAATAATTTTGGTCTCTGGTTTTCTGATTTGGCCTGCGATTAGCGAGCAGAATGCGCAGTATCAGTCTATCGGAAGAAGTATAGCCAAGTATGAGACGGTTGGTGCTGCTGATCTATCATTAATGAGATGGATTATCGATAATATTCCCCCAAGCAGCAACATCTTGGTTTCTGGCGCTGACAGTGGTCAATTTGTCACTGCGGTTACTGGGCATCCTACAGTTTCAATGTACAGTTTCTTGGCTAACTACACGGATTTAATGGCTTTCTTGAGTTTTAATGCCTCTAATACAGATGCCGTACCGTTCTTATTGGAGTATAACGTTTCATATGTTTACGTTGGGTCCATCCAAACACATTATGAACCTGCAAATCCAGCTTATGGGAATTTTAACTCCGCCCAATTCCTTTCTACCTCATATTTCACTTTAATAAAACAATCTGGTGATGCTTGGCTTTTCCAGTTTGATGCTACAAAAGCTCAGGCTGTAACAGTTGCTTAATTATTTTAGTTCGGTGAAGACTGTTTTGATCGTTGTCTTCAAGTCCTTCTTTACTTCGAAATGGATTTTTCCCTTCGTGTGCAGTATGCCTGCGCCGCGGTTTTGAATGTGGATGGAGAAGTTGTCGACGAATTTTTCGTCCAGCTGCTCTCTTACTGCAAGGACGTCTTCGTTTAGTTTTGAGGGGGCTTTGGAGCCTAGTTCTGGACCAACCGTTAGAAGCGTGTGGTTTGTTCCGTCGATTGTTATGGTTATGATGCAGTTTTCATTGGTGTTTAGTTCCACCATCTTTACGATGCCTGAGCCTGTTATGTTGCTGACGGTTGCTCCCTCACCAGGTCTTATTTCGTTGTCGAAATCTGTCATCTGGGGAAAAAGTTTTCTTGTAACCTTAAAGTAAACCAAATACAAAATTGTAAGTATCAATATCGTTGCTATGGCGGCTATTGCTACCCATTCTTCTATTTGCAGCATACTCAACTATGTTTCCTTGAAGTCAATAAATAGATTTTTCTAAAATACGAGTTGCTCCTTCTTTATACGTTTGTCTATTGGTTAGCTCATTACTTTTTTGTCTTGTTCTGTTTCGAATTCGCAAACTCTTCGGGCGACTTTCTTGCTTTCCTCGGCAATTTTGGGGTCTTGCATTTCTTTGATCATTTGTTCGTTGCTTTCCAGGATTATGTTTAGCATTTCGGGTTCATATTCGGCGAGCATCAGGTGCGAGTTTGGCAGTAGACAGTGTCCGCCGATGGGACTGGGGAACATGACAGGTCGGTCGTGTCTTTGGCGGTGGGTGTCCTCGATGAAGTCTACTGTTTCGTTGAATTCTATGTTTAGGTCTGGGTTGGCTTTGTTGTAATTTGTTGCGAGTCTTTGCATTTTCTGGAAGAAGGTGATCATCCATGTTCGGTAGGTGGTTTCGAAGAGTTTAGCAAATTCTGTGTCGGTGCAGTTTTTGAGTTGTTTTGTCTTTAGTCCCGCAGTTGCAAAGTGTTTTTGGGCTGCTTCTCCTGCTTCTTGGGTGGCGCCGCCGACGTATTTGGTCCAGCGTTTGAACTCTTTTACCATGTATTGCTTGTTTTTATGGACTCCTCTGCAGGGTGAATGGGCAACGAGTCCTCCTATTTGCTTGTAGAGTGACATGGTTGTCCCGATTGGAACGGTGCTGTTTACAATTGTTAGTTTTGGGTTGAAGTCTTCGACGTAGTGTTGTATAATTTGGATGAATCTCTCTTTATTCGAGGTCGGAATGCAAACGTGCATCACGTCGATTTTGGTGCAGGATGGGGGAGTTGTTGTTTGGCATTCTTCCATTTTGGTCTTATCAAAATCTACGCCATAGAGTTCGAATTCTTTGCTCTCTTTAAGGACCGTATAAACGGTGCTTCCTATTTCTCCAAGGCCTACAACCAGTACAGTATGCATTCTTTTCACCTTGACTATTGACTAAAGGGGCTTTTTCATTAATTTAAAGTGTTTGAGTTCTCAAAGCAGTTCCAGGAACGTTTTAGCTATGAAATCTATTTGTTCCTCTGTTACTGCTGGGTGGATAGGCAAAGATATGACTTGTTTTGCTGCTTTTTCCGTTTCTGGCAGCTTGAAGTCTCCAAAGGTTTTCTTGTAGTACGGCATCTTGCTGATCGGTATAGGGTAATATGCGTCTGCTCCAATACCTTTTTCGTGCATTTGTATAATTATGTTGTTTCTTTCTTCTTCTGACGCGTCGATTACTCTTACCGTGTATAGGTACCAGCTTGGTTTTCTGTTTGGTAGTTCTGGGGGCAATTTTATTTTGTTTGACGCTGACAGTTTTTCATTCATTCTTTTCGCGTTTTGGGAACGTTTAGCAAAAAACTCTGGCAACCTTTTTAGTTGGACGATTCCTATAGCTGCTTGAATTTCTGTCATTCGATAGTTTGTGCCCAACATGAGCGATCGATACTTTATTTTTTCGCCGTGTGTTCTTACCATGCGAACCTTTTCGGCAAGCTCATCGTTGTCTGTTGTTATGACTCCTCCTTCTCCTGTTCCGATGTTTTTGGCGGCATAAAGGCTCCAACAAGCCAAATCTGCCAAGTTTCCTGTTGGTTTCTCTTCGCATGTTGCTCCGTGTGATTGGGCGCAGTCTTCTACGATAGTTAGATTATGCTTTGAGGCAACTTTTCTAATTGCTTTTATATCGGCTGGAAGACCGTATAGATCGACTGGAATAATTGCTTTGGTTTTTTTAGTTATTGCTTTTTCGATCACTTTTGGTGACAGTGTATATGTTTCAGGGTCAATGTCTGCAAAGATTGGTTTTCCCCCAGCCAGGACAACTGCTTCAGCGGTCGCCACGAAAGTGAAACTTGGCAGGATAACTTCGTCGCCTGGTTTGATTCCTGTTGCCATTAATGCTGCGTGCAATGCGGCGGTGCCTGTGTTTACTGCTATAGCGTGTTTGACATCTGCGAACTGCGCGTATTTTTCTTCGAACTCGGAGACTTTTGGTCCTGCTCCCAATGCGTTTGTAAGTACGCCGCTTCTCATGACTTGGATTACGGCTTGAATTTCTTCCTCTCCTATTTTTGGAAGATTAATCGGAATCATTTATTTTCCTCGTTGGATGAAATTTGTTTGTAACATTATTTCAACTTATCGGGTAAACAGAAACCCGCAAAAAGAGAAGAAACATCGTATTCGAAAAAAAGTGGCTGCTTCAAGTGCGACCCCCGAACAGTAACATTTTAGACAGAAACATATTTCCACAATTAAGTTCTACTAAACTTGGCGAATCTTGGATGGAAAGAAAAGATTACCTCAAAGAACCCGTTGAGCACATAAAAATTGATGGTGCTCTGACTGTTGATCAACTCATTGGTCAATTCAAGAATTCCGGTTCCCTTGGTGCGGGGAGGTTGGCTGACGCATGCGATATTTATGAGCAGATGATTAAAGACAAGGATTGTACAGTGTTTTTGGCGTTGTCGGGAGCGGTGGTTCCTGCTGGAATGCGTGCGTTAGTGGCGGATCTGGTTCGAAATCACCTTGTTGATGTAATTGTAAGCACGGGTGCTTGTATGGTTCATGACGCCATCGAAGCGGTCGGAGGTCACCACTACAAAGCTGGTTGGGCAGTGGATGATGCTGAGCTTTACCGTTACCACCTTTTCCGGATCTACGACATTCTTGTTCCCGAAGAAGACTACGTCAAGTTAGATTTCATCCTATCAGAAATGTACTCTGACATCGCCAGAGAACGCAAAGGCATACCCTTAGCTTCAGACGAATTCGCCTTTGAAATTGGCAAACGATTAACTGACAAAAACTCTATCTTGCGTGCAGCATACGAGGAAGGTGTTCCAGTTTTCTTGCCTTCGGCTCGGGACTCTGAATTTGGGTTTATCCATTGGCTCCATGCATCACAGAAAAACCAACAAGACGTACTCCAACTTGATGCCTTCAAAGATGTACCCACAATTTGCGGTATCTGTTCAAGATCGCCAAAGAATGGAATGATAGTCTTAGGCGGAGGTGTACCACGCAACACAATCCAATCCGCAGCTCTTGCCTCAAAAAAAGGTTTAGATTACGCAATAGTCATCACTTTGGATCGTCCAGAAACAGGCGGCCTCTCGGGTTCAACTTTGGAGGAGACAGTGAGTTGGGGCAAGATGAAGGGCAAAGCAGACCACGTCATGGTAATCGGCGAAGCGTTGATGGTTTTTCCGTTCGTGGTTGCTTCAGTTAAAGAGCGGCTGGGAAAGAACTTTAAACGCGAATCGCTTTTGCAACGCAAGAAAGGAAGTACTTAAAAATGATAGATGAAGAATGCTGCGGCAATTGCGACAGCCACAACAGCTACCATTACCCTACCAAGATCTTCTGCTCCACTCGTTACGACAAAAACGAAGATCCAATTGTTGACACACTCTGGCGCTGTGACGACTACAACAAAGTTAGTCAATCATGCTACTGTGTACGGGAAGCTTTGAAAGTCAAAGATGGCACCGAATGATAACA
>Ga0115026_10000590_pt1 | contig 10311 bp, 8 predicted proteins | sample Mud_0915_D1_FD_83878 | JGI IMG/M metagenome (GOLD analysis project Ga0115026, IMG submission 83878) | Wetland microbial communities from Old Woman Creek Reserve in Ohio, USA - Mud_0915_D1 | ecosystem: Environmental > Aquatic > Freshwater > Wetlands > Sediment ...
CCGCAGCCGGCAGCGCCGCCTCGGCCAGCGCCGAGCCGTCCAGGGGAACCAGCACGTGTTGCACCACGGGCCTACCCTCCGCCCAAGAGTATCTGATAGAGAAGGAAGAGGTTCAAGGCGATAATCAAGAGGGTCACCAGCCGAAAGATAACCGTGGTGACGCGATGGTTGACCAGAACGCCCATCAGGTCGGCGCGCGCCGTGAAGAGCGCCAGAGGGACCAAGGCGAAGGGAAGCCCAAAGCTCAAGACCACCTGGCTGAGGACAAGAGTGCGGGTCGGCTCCAGACCGATCCCAATCACGATCAGCGCGGGGAGCATCGTGAGCAGCCGGCGCACCCAGATTGGGATCTGCCAGTGCACAAACCCCTGCATGATCACCTGGCCGGACATGGTCCCCACCGTGGAAGAGGATAAACCCGACGCGAGCAACGACACCGCAAAGACCCAGCTCGACGCACCCCCCAAGAGCGGCGCCAGGGTCTTGTGGGCTTCCTCGATGGTCCCTACCGTCGTGAGGCCCTCCTCGAAGAAGGTCGCGGCGGCCATGATCAGCATCGCCCCGTTCACTAACCCGGCAACCCCCATGGCCAGGGTCACATCCACGCACTCGAATCGGAATAGCCGCCGGAGCTGGCGGGGGTCGCGCACGACGATGCGACCCTGGGTGAGAGCCGAGTGCAGGAACACGACGTGGGGCATGACCGTGGCCCCCAGGATGCCTGTCGCCAAGAGTACGCTTTCCGTTCCTTGGAAGTGCGGCACGACGGCATGGTAGGCAATCTTGCCCCAGTCCGGCCGGCCGAGGATCGTCTCGACCAGATAACAGAAAGCGATGACGCCCACCATGGCGGTGATGACCGCTTCCAGCGGCCGAAACCCGTGCCGCTCCAGCGCCAGGATGGCGAATGTCACCGCCCCGGTGAGAACGCCCGCAAGGAAAAGCGGCATCCCGAAGAGGAGATTGAAACCTAGGGCCGCCCCCAGGAACTCCGCCAGGTCGGTGGCCATCGCGACCGCTTCCATGATCACCCACATGCCCCAAACCGCCCAACGCGGAAATTGGTCGCGACAGTGCTCCGCGAGATTCTTGCCCGTGGCAATCCCCAACTTGGCCGAGAGCGCCTGGGTCAGCATGGCCATGAGGTTACTCGCCACGATGACCCACAGGAGCATGTAGCCGAACTGCGCTCCTCCCTGGATGTTCGTGGCGAAGTTGCCGGGATCCACATAGGCCACGCTCGCGATAAAGGCGGGGCCGAGAAATGGAAACAGGCGGCGGTAGAAGGACCGGGCGCTCCGACCTTCCAGCACTTCGGTGGCCGCGGCAAGAGTGCGCTCGTCCCCGCGGGCCGACCCGGTCGTCGAGCGATCGATCGCAGGGCGAGATTCAATGGAAGATTCGGGCTCCATGGCGCCTCGCAATCTCGATCCGTTCGCATGCATCCGGTACCTGGAAACGGCAACCCCGGTGCGTGGACAGGCGAGACCGAAGTGCAGCGGACAAACGGGCTGAGCGCTCAGGAACAGGACGCGGGCGCCTCCTCGGGACGCGCCGACGGTTGCAACCGATACCGGAAATCGCAGCGCGGCGCCCCTTCCATGATGGTCTGGGTACGCGTGAGCTTGAAGTCCTGGTTGAATCCGTCGCCCAAGGCGAAGTCGCGGCCGCAGGAGAGAATGGCCCCCAACTCGGGGATGCCGAGGGCCTGGTACATCTCCGCATACCGGCAGCGCGTGACGTCGTAATCGTAGGCCGTGTCGTCGAGGTGGCGAACCTCGACCGTCAACGAGTCGCCTTTCAGCCAGTTCGCCTGGCTTTGCACGAGGTGCGCCAGCGTGTTCCCGCCCATGCGTTCGGCCAGGGCCTTCCCCTGGTCGCGCGCGATCCGGGTGATGACCCGTTTCACCGTGTCCAGCACCCCTTCGCGCCCGAACTCCTCCGCAAAGGCCGCGATCAGCGGGGCGAGAATGCGGGCCTCGATTTCCCTTCGCTTGAGCACCCCGATGTCGTTCAGCGTGTCGGGAGGCAATGCGCTCGCCATACGATCCCCTCGCATTCACTTCCGTTGTTGAATCTGCTTCTTTTCGGCCCGCTCCGGCATGGTGCCGTCGCTGAAACCGTGGTGCGCCACGACTTCTTTCAGGTTCCAGTAGTCCCCGCCAAACGGATCGAACGTCAGGGGCGCCACCCGGCCCAAGACGACGGTGCCATCTTCGACCACGTCGGCATCCCCGTGCACCGCCGCCACCTCGGCAAGGAACAAGACATGGGAGCCGAGCGGCAGTGCTTGCCGGACGACGCATGCCAGGTGGATGGGACACTCCTCGATCATGGGCGGACGCACCTTCACGCCCGGCACCGGCGTCAGATTGGCTTGCGCAAACTTGTCCACGGTCTCGCCGGAAACCGTGCCGCAGAAGTCCACGGCGCGCAGAAGAGCGGCAGGCGGAATATTCAGGACGAACTCGCCCGTTTCTCGAATCAGGGTGTATGAGAAGCGCTCTGCGCGGACGGCCACGCCGACCATGGGCGGCGTGCCGCAGACGACACTCGCCCAGGACACGGTCAAGATGTTCGGGGCGCCATCCTGGCCCACACATGTCAAAAGCACCACCGGCACAGGGGCCAGAAAGGCGTTTCGTTCCAGCTGGATCTTCCCCATGTCCCCGCTCTCCCGGACGGGACAGGTCAGCGCACCGCCCGCGCCGCGGCCGCGGCCTCTACCCATCGCAAGACGTGATTCCAGGTCGCGACGCGGGTGATGCCCCCCGGCAAGTCTCCCTGATTCCAGGGGCGGTCAAACAGCAGAACCGGCACAGGCACCAGTGCGGCGGCAACGGCGACGTGGAGTTCGTCCTCGATCAAGAGGTCCAGTCGTCGCTCGCGGACCACGCGCGGTTTGTACTCCGCCGCAGCCTCGCCGTCTCGATGAACCAGGTCCTCGAACAGACCTGCGATGCCCGCGTTCTGTAGCAGGCGTCGCGTGTGATCGCGATGCGCAAGCAACCGGCCGGTCACGACGACGAGCCGGTGCCCCGCGCCGACCAGGGCTCGCATGGCGTTGGCGGCGTCGGCGTACACGGGACGCGTTCCCAGAAAGTCCGTCTCGTCGAGTTTCGCGAAAAACTGCCACATCTCCCCAGTCGAGATGTCGGGGTAGCGAGGAAAGATCTCCCAGGCCGCGTTCTCGATTTTCACGTCCCGACCGAAATAGGACCGAAATGCTTCCAGGTAGCCGGGCAACGACTCCGCCAAGACGTCGTCTACATCGACACCGATCCGAAGGGACGCTGCCATTCGTTTCCCTACGCCAACTCGAGAGGCCCGATGCCGACGGCGATGCCGCCGCTCAGGTGACCATCATTGGCTTGCTCGCGGCCACGTTGGCAATGAGTTCGCACACAACATAAAGGCCGATCAGCAAGGTGGTCATTGACGTGGGAGCGTAACACATTTGACTCACCCCATCAAGAAAGGACACCCCCCTCGTCGGCCGATCGGAGGCTGGACGGCCGCTCGGGACGGCTTCGCGGTGCTGCAGCGGAGATGCACAACTCAACGGTCGAACGGTTGAGCAGGCGAGGGATCCACCCCCATCGAGCGCACCCTCCGCGCATTCGCGCCTAAGCGCGCGACCGCTCCGCTCAAAGTCGGAAGCTTTGACGCTTCTCCAATGCGCGAAACTCTTCTTGGCTTGGGTTCAGTTTTCTTTCCTCGGGATCTCCCCAGCGTCCGTTGGCGGTGCGGGGGAAAATTCCGTGGCGCTGGCTGGGTATGGTACAAGCGGAAACCCCGCGTGATTCTGATTCCAAGATCAAGAAGCTCTTCTTTGTTTCTTCGAAAATCCGTTTAGATGACCTGAGATTCAACACCACTGAATGTCATATAAGTATATGATTTTACGATGTGTATATTTACAGAGAATTGGTTGGTGAATTTTATGATAGGCGCTTGGCAATTTTTTATTGACAGGACCAATTGTATCCGGTATATCCATTTCATAGGAAACTGACCCGTTGGTACATGGATCCTCAATGTCAAGCACGCGAGAACAGATTTTGGACGCGGCAGGTCGACTGATCCACGTTCGCGGCTTTCACAACACGTCCGTGGACGACATCCTGCGCGAGAGCGGCGTCGGCAAGGGAAATCTCTATTACTATTTCAAGAGCAAGGACGAGCTGGGTTATGCGGCTTTGGATCGGACGCTCGAGCGTATTCAAGAGGAAATCCTCGAGAGGCTGTCCGCGGCCGGCCTGGATCCTTGGACGCAATTGGAAAGTTTCCTCGGATATGCGGTCGAGCGGGCCCGGCGGGAGGGTTGCGTTGGCGGCTGCCCGCTCGGAAATCTCGCGTTGGAAATGAGCGACATTCACGAGGGCTTCCGAACACGTCTGAGTGACGCCTTCTCGCAAGTGCGGTCCAAGATCGAAGAGACGCTGGAGCGGGCCAAGCGTGAGGGTACGCTGCGCATCGGAACTGATATCCCGCGCCTCGCGAATTTCCTTCTCGCTGGGTTCGAGGGTGCGTTCATGATGGGGAAGCTTCATCGGGACGCAGAGTTGATGGCAAGCGTGGTCGACGAACTCAAGACGCACCTGGTGCACTACCGCGTAGTCTGATTCACACGACTACGCTTCACACAGGGGGACACCACACCATGGCACATCGAATGGATGTCAGGAGGACCAAGGATTCGGGCGCGGGGTCGGCCGGCGGAAGCCGGCGCGCGTCCGAGCGCGCCGGAAACCTCAAGAGCCATGCAGCTGGAATGGCCGAGCACACAATGCCGACGATCGTAGAGTATACGGACCAAAAGCCGCCGAAAAACTTGTATCCCGAGAGAATCATCTCTCCCGTTCGCTCGGGCCCGTGCTGTTTCACGGATATGGAAGAAGTCGGGAAGCCCCAGGAGGACGGTCGCTGGGTGTTCCAGTATAGGCGATGCAAGAAGTGCGGGTTTGCCTTGCGCGTGATCTTGCGAGAAATCCCGGATGCCGCTCTGGCGGCCGAACTTCGGAAGATCCTGGCCAACTCGTTCGTGCGGAACGTACCCGAGTAGGACCGCCGTCTTCGCTGCGGCCGCCCTGCGCGCCGGTGCGGCCGCGGACCGTCCGCTTCTCCAGGAAACAGGGGGGAGGCTGGGGAGGTGGTGAACCCCTCCTCTGCTTCCCCCTTTGCGCTTCGGGTCCGCAACGTTCGCCCCGGCAGGTGTGCGCAGGCGCCGCGGCGCCGCCCGAGATCTCGCCGCTACATCTCGATCTTGTTCGCCTCCAGCACCGTGCCCCGGACCCTCTCCAGGTTGGCCAGCGACTCGACATAGTCGGCAATCGCCCGCAGCTCGTTGGCCTGCGCCGCCGAGAGGTCGCGCTGGAACGACAGGACGTTGAAGGTGGTCGTGACGCCCGCCTCGAGGCGGCGTTGCTCGACCCGCAGTTGTTCTTCGGCCAGCGCCCGTGCCGCCCGGTTGGCATCGACCCGCTTGGCGTTCGCCTCCACGCGCCGGACCGCCTCGCGCGCCTGCTGGACGATCTGCAGCTCGAGCTGCTTGAGCGACGTCTTGGCCTGATCCACGGTGAGCCGTGCCTTGGTGTAGGTGGATTCGGCCGCCCGGTTGCCCAGGGGAACGGTCAGCACCACCCCCACCGAGTACGAGATGAAATCACCGCCTCCCAGCGCGCTCATGTCCTTCCCGTAGCTCGTCCCGAATCCGTTTGTCGAGACGCTGCCGGCCAACGAGAGGTCCGGCAGAAGCTGATTTCGGGTCAAGCGAACATTGAGCTCCTTGCTGTCGATGTCCAGCTTTGCGCTCTTGTACTCGTACCGGTTTTCCAACGCCTGTCGGATCGTCTCCTCCAGATTGATCGGTTTCGGCTCGAAGGTCAGGCTGTCGGACGGTTGAATCTCTTGCCCCCAGCTCCCGCTCCCCGGTATGTTCAGGATCACTTTCAGGGTGTCTTCGGCATCCCGCACCCCTTTTTCGCCCAGAATCACGTCCTGCACTCTGGCCGCCTCTTGCGCTTCGGCCTGCGTGACCTCGACCGGCGCCGCCACGCCGGCGCGCACGCGCGCCTTGTTGAGGGTCACCAGCTCCTGCGCCAGGCGCAACGACCGGCGTTGCACTTCAAGATTCTCGATGGCGAACACCAATTCGACGTAGGCGTTGTATACCTGGGTGGTGATGTCGCTGACCCTCAACCGCAACTGCTCGTGCGAGATGGATCGGTTGTTGCCAGCGATACGGATGTTGGTCTCGTTGGCCTCAAAACCGAAATTCTTCAGCAAGGGATGTGTGAGCGTGAGGGCAAGCTCGCTGATGAAGCCATCGTTTGGGCTCGACCTGGGAATGTGGAGGTACTCGTTGTTGAAGCGAAGCTCGTACGTGCCGCCCGTGGGCAGCTTCTGGCGCAAGCCGGTGTTGAAATCGAAGAGGTCGCTGAGAACTCTCTGGCCCGTCAAGAGGGTCAACGTCGCAGGAAGTCGGTTGTCAGACCTCGTGAGCTCCAGGAATGCGCTTGGATCGTAAGCCGACTTTTCGAATATGAGGTCCTGATCGCGCAGACGTGGGTTGAAGCCCTCGATCGAGATGTCCAGGTTGTTCTTCAGGGCGATCGCAATGCTGTCCTTCATTGAGAGGGCCATCGCCCCGCCGCGCGCTGCAGGCGGCGGCTGCGCCGCCCCGACCTGCGCGATCTGCAGATCCAGCCGGAACGTCGGCTGTGCGTCGCCCCCAAAGGCCGGAGCGGACGGGAGGAGGCTGATCCCGAGAATCAGGACCATCGCAATGCGCATGGCCAACGTCGCACGTCGTTGCATGGGTCGCTCCTTTCACACGCAGAATCGGCCTCGGATTACGCCTCGACGCCGAGCCGCTCTCACCGAAAATCCGTCCCGGGATCCTGTGCGGTCTCTGGCGCCAACTCGTTTGATCCTGTGAGAAGGTTCGCGAATCGTCATAGCCTGATCCGACAGCGCACGGGACGCAGCGATCTTGAGGAGTGACAGGCCGACGAGACGGCTAAAGGTACTGTGGGGACGGGACGGGTGTCAAGGATTCGAGAGGTGTGGCTGTGGTCGACGGGTTCCGCAGATCCGGAGGCCGGACTCTCGCTGCGTGCGACGGGCGTGCGCAGGCCGGCCCAAGATGACGCCGGGCGGCGGGAGCGCACCCCGAACGCGTCCGCACGAGTTGTCGCGATGGTGGCGCGGCGAAGACGAATCACGCGCGACCCCACCCTGTGGCGCGAACTCGCGAGGCGGGCCTCGGACGGCTGCCGCGCGCAGCGGCGTCGAACATCAGTCGTGGCCTTGACGTCTCGCAGGGCAGCGTTTCCTGTCGGGCCTCCCCGGCCGGGTTGGTGGGCCCATGGTGTCCGCACGCCCATGCCGCGCGGGTGCCGGATCGGGCTCCCCGTGGACACCACAGTGTAAGGACCGAGGGTCTCCAGCCCCCACGCCCTCCTCCGTGGCCCTCTTCAGAGATCAGACGTAGAAGAAATAGATGAGCACATTGCAGACAATGACCACCACCATCATCGCGGGATAACACGCCTTACAGTAGTATCCCCACCCTATCGTCTTCCCTGTCACCCGTTCGTAAGTCGCGACGGCGACCACATTGGCCGATGCCCCGATCGGAGTCCCGTTGCCTCCAATATCAGTTCCGAGAGCGGTTGACCAAACCAATGGAAGCAAGGGGAAGCCGAAATTTTCGCTCATGTGCTTGAGAATCGGCGCCATGGTCGCAGCAAAGGGCACGTTGTCCACGATCGACGAACCGAAGGCGCTGATCCAGAGGATGAGTGATAAGGCGATGAAGACGCTGCCGCCTGAGGCTTCTGTTACGACGGAAGCTGCCATCTGGAGCAGGCCAACGTGCTCCATGGCTCCGACAATGAGGAAGAGACCCGCAAAGAACACGATGGTGGAGTAATCGATTCTTTCCAGCACCCCTCCCATCTTGTGCCCTCCAAGCAGGAGAGCGATCAGCGCGCCGGTCAGTGCAACCGTCGCCACGGAAACGTGCGTGATGTGATGAGTCACCAACATGATGACGACATAGAAGAACGCAATCAAACCTACGGCAAACAACCGCCTGTCCTGGATGGCCTCCCGAGGGTGCAGTTTGGCAATCTGCTCCTCGACCCATTTCGGGCTCTCGAGGAGCCTCGCTCGGACGGAAAAGATCTCCCGTTTGTAAAACCAGATAAAGAAAACGGTGTTGACCAAAAAACCGACCCAGGCAATGACGCCGGTATTTTTGGCGAAAGCCATGAAGGGGAGCTGAAAATAGGTCCCCAGGATGACGTTTGGAGGATCCCCCACCATGGTCGAGGCCCCGCCGATGTTGGCGGCGCAGATCTCCGCGAGAATGAGGGGCAGCGGATTCATCCCGATGATGCCCGCCACCTCGAGCGTCAGGGTGGACATGAAAAGCATGACCGTGATGCTGTCCACGAAGGCCGAAAGGAAGGCGGCGATAAAGGGGAAAAGGAAGAAAAGCTTGAGAGGATCCAGCTTCACCCACCGCGCACTGTGGAGACCTAGCCACCGGAAAAAACCGGAGCTGTTCATCGTCTCGATGACGGTCATCATTCCAAAGACGAAAAGGATGGTCTCCCAGTTCTCGTAATGGAGAAGCTCCTTGGGGCCCAAGACAAAGATGAAAGCGAGAACCGCCCCGAGGATCGAGGCGATCGTCCGGTTCACCTTTTCCGAGATGATCAACCCATAGGAAAGAATGAAGATCCCAAGAGCGATCCACTGCTGAGTCGACATCCTACCCCCCTTCAACATGAATTCGAGAAAGACCGGAGGGCAGTCTCCAGCCTCTCAACCGCTGCCATTCTCACCGCAAAAAAACCGGAGCAGATCTGCCGAACACTTTGGAAGAGCGTTGTGGCGGGACCTCATGGGCGGGAAGCCCCGGCACGTGCCGACACTGGCGGACCTCTCACTCCTGGTGAAGTTCGTTGTGCCTCGTCCAGTGGCCGTCAAAGCCGCATTTCAAGATGTTGCGAGTGTTCCCGGCGGGTCCTAAGGATGCCGCCGCAAACCCGGTCCTTGTATTACATAACGCAAGGCCTGTCAACAACTCGGGCTCATCGCCGGGGAAAGGTGAGGCCAAACGCACGTATGTCGCACATTTCTTTCCCGCGGCCGACTGGCATGCTATCGTGCCCGCCGCTCCGGACGTTGGACGGCGGCGCCGATGGCGCGCGCCCAACACCAAAAGAAGACGCTCTGGCAAGGCCGCCCCGGACTCTGGGATCCGTCCGAGGCGATCGGGCGCCGCGTCGTTCCTGTCAGGCGCCGCATACACAGGAAACCACGCACATGGTTGCATTTCTACCATCGCTCCTGTTCGTCACGCTGGCCGAGATGGGCGACAAGACGCAGCTTCTGGCCATGGCCTTCGCCACGCGTTTCCCGGCGCGGACCGTGCTGTCGGCCGTCTTCGCCGCAACGCTCGTGAATCACGCCCTGGCCGTGGCGGCGGGACGCATCCTGACCAACGTCATCCCTCTGGACGCGATCTCGCTCGCGGCCGCACTCTCCTTTATCCTGTTCGGCTTGTGGACCCTTCGGGGAGACACACTGGAGGGCGAGGACCAGCAGCGTTCGTCCTACGGGCCGTTCCTCACGGTCGCCGTCGCGTTTTTCTTGGCCGAGCTTGGCGACAAGACGCAACTCGCCACCATCAGCCTGGCGGTCCGATACAGCGACGCTGTTGCCGTTCTGCTCGGGACCACCGCGGCCATGGTGATCGCCGACAGCATCGGAATCGGGATCGGGATCGTCATGGGCAGGCGATTGCCCGATGCCTTGATCCGCATCGTCTCGGCCGGGGTCTTCGTCTTCTTCGGCCTGGCCGGGGCATCCAGTGTCCTGACGACGTGGTTGCCGCTGGCCGTCAGTTCCGCGGTGCTCTTCGCGCTCGCCGTGGCCACGCTGGGTGCCGCCCATTACCTCATCGTCCAGCGCCGGCGGTTGGAAGCGCAGCCGCAGCGCGGGCGGGCGCCGCGGGGCTTTGCAGAGCGGCTGCCGCAGTCCCTGTTTGCCCTCCTTCTCGCGGTCGCGTGGGTCGCCAGCCTGGGACTCGCCAAACCCTTGGCCGCGTTCGACCACTGGATCACCTTCGTGCTGCTCGGAGGGCTCGGTTGGAAGCTCATTCACGGGGTCGTGCGACCCGACCGACCCGCGATGCGCTTTGATGCCCGGCTGATCTATGCGGTCTTGATCCTCGCCGCTCTCACGAGCGCCCAGGCGTTCCTCGTGCAGTTTCACATCGCCCTGGCGATCGTTCCG
>Ga0115026_10000591_pt1 | contig 10310 bp, 10 predicted proteins | sample Mud_0915_D1_FD_83878 | JGI IMG/M metagenome (GOLD analysis project Ga0115026, IMG submission 83878) | Wetland microbial communities from Old Woman Creek Reserve in Ohio, USA - Mud_0915_D1 | ecosystem: Environmental > Aquatic > Freshwater > Wetlands > Sediment ...
GACAACGCCTCGCTTCCCCTCGGTCCCCCGAAACTGCTTCTCCCCGGATACCGCCTGCGGTTCTTCCGCGAGGATGAGGGGAGCCTGAGCCTGCTTTACGGGAACCATGGTCTTTCTGCTCCACGCTACGACCTCGCTCTTCTGGCGCCCCGGCTGGTCGGAGCAGCGGCCCTGGAGGTCAAGCCCGGCCCGGAGAACGCATGCCCTGCCAAATCGGAGGCTGTGCCGCGCAGAGTCTTCTGGCTGGTCCTGGCCCTGGCCACAGCGGCACTCATGGTACTGATCGTGCGCCTCCTCCGTCACTAGGGTGCCAGGTCTTCGGAATTCGGTTTTCTGCACATGCCGAACCTGACGGAACGGCAAAACCGAATTCCGAAGACCTGGTACCTTATATCGGGTATCCTGAGCGGCACGCCTTGGCGGCGCTGACGCTGGAGCTTCGTCGAAAATGTTGCTGAAACCGCTGGTTAGGGTCCGGAACATCGGGATCATCGCGCACATCGATGCAGGAAAGACCACGGCCACCGAGCGGTGCCTCTTCTATGCCGGCATGACGCATCGGATCGGCGAAGTCCATGACGGGGACACGGTCATGGATTTCCTCGAAGATGAGCGCGAGCGCGGCATCACGATCTCCGCAGCAGCCACGACATTCCTCTGGAACGATCACCAGGTCAACCTGATCGACACGCCGGGTCATATAGACTTCACCGCCGAGGTCGAGCGCAGTCTGCGTGTCCTGGATGGAGCCGTCGTCATCTTCTCCGCCGTCGAGGGCGTACAGCCACAGAGCGAGACGGTCTGGCACCAGGCAGACCGTTACGGTGTGCCGCGGATCGCGTTCGTTAACAAGCTCGATCGCGCGGGCGCCGATCACGAGCGCGTTCTCGCCCAGATCGAGAAACGTCTCGGGGCCCGGGCCGCCTTCGTCAACCTGCCGCATGGCCATGAAAACCGCCTCGACGGCCTGATCGACCTCCTGGAGCTGTCATGGCAGGTGCCCGATCCGGCCACTCGCGGCCGGGAAATGGAATCGAGGGAAGTCCCCCGGGAATCAACCGCAACAGCCCACGCCGCGCGCGATCGGCTCGTCCAGCGCACGGCGGAGTCAGTCGAGTGGCTTGCCGACCTGTACCTTGGTGAGCAGCAAATCCCTGCGGACGTCCTGAGACGGGCCATCCGCGAAGCCACGCTGTCAGGTAAGTTTGTGCCGGTGCTGTGCGGAGCCGCTTTGCGTGACCTTGGCATCCGGCAGCTCCTGGATGCGGTCTGCGATTACCTGCCCGCACCCGTCGATCGCCCGCCGGCTGTCGGCCACGTCCCGGGCACTGATCTGGTCACCGAGCGTAAAACCAGCCTGTCCGATCCCTTCTCGGCGCTCGTATTCAAAGTTGCCGCCACGCAGAGCACGGACATCTTCTGGTTGAGGGTCTATTCCGGTTCTTTGCGTGACGACGAGCGGTGCCTCCACCCGCGCACCGGCCACCTCCTGCGCCTGCGGCGGTTCTTCCGTCTGCATGCGGATCGCACGGAGCCGGCGGCGCGGGCGCAGTGCGGGGACATCGTCGCGGTTCCGGGACTCAAGAAGGTCGTGACGGGCGACACCTTGTGCGACCCGGCCAACCCCGTCACCTTCGAGCCGATGCACTTCCCGCAGCCGGTCGTTTCGGTCGCGGTGGAGGCGAGGACTTCGGCAGACCGTGACCGGCTCCTCGACGTCGTTCTGCGCCTGGCGCGAGAGGACCCGACCTTCGAGTATCACACCGACGAGGAAACGGGCCAGTTGATATTGTCGGGAATGGGTGAACTGCATCTCGAGATCCTGCAGAACAGGATGCGACGCCAGTTCAACGTGGCCGCGCGCTTCGGGAAGCCCCGCGTCACTTACCGCGAGACGGCCTGCGGTTCCGGAACCGGCACAGGTGAGTTTGACAAGCGCATCGGCGACGTCCGCGTCGTGGGCCATGCCGTCGTGGACGTGGTCCCGCGACCGCGACCCGCAGGGGACCGCGACTGGCCGCCGGTCGAAATAGAGATCGCGCCAGGGGTATCCGCCCTGCCCGCCCCTCTCCTCCAGGAGGCGCGGGATGTCGTGGCGAGCGTGTGCACGGGCGGCGGTGCAAATGGCTATCCGATGGTAGACATCCGTGCCAGCGTGCGGGAAATCAGCACGAACGATCCTCCCGATCCGCTTGTCCCGCTTCGCGCCTCGCTTACCATCGCGTTGCGCCAGGCATTTGCTGCCTCGGGTACCAGGCTGCTCGAGCCGGTTATGTCCCTCGAGGTTCGAGCTCCTGAGCCGTTTCTAGGCGCCGTGGTACGGGATTTGGGGGCGCGCCGGGCGGAGATCCGCGAGACTACCATCTCCGGCACGGTGTCGCTCGTGCGTGCGTTTGTTCCACTTGCCAGTATGTTCGGATATTCCACCGACCTGCGATCGCTCACGCAGGGACAGGGCAGCTTCTCCATGGAGCCGTTCGACTACATGCCTGTCACCCGTCCAGCCGACTCACCTTCAAGCTAGCAACATTGGGGCGCACTGGCGGTGGATCAGGTTCAATTCCTCGGATACAGCGGCGGCAAATGAGTCTGAGCAAACCGGTTCATTTTGCTGATCGGTCAAAGCGTGGAGGTCTGTCGGCGCTCGGAAATGCCCTGCGTATCGCAGTCGACACGCTGTGGGCGAACAAACTTCGGTCATTCCTCACGGTCCTGGGAATCGTGATCGGGATCGCCGCAGTGGTTCTTGTAGGGGCGGCAGTCGAAGCCTTGCGCGCGTACGCCGTCACGACGACGGCCCAGACGTTCGGCTCGAACACCTTCCTGATCTCGCAGGTGGGGTCGGCCGGCACTTTGAGCCGTAAGGAGCTCGCCGACAAACTGCGCAAGAACCCGGAGATCTACCGTCGCGAGGCGGAGACACTCGGCCGCCTGGTTTCCGGTGTTGCACGCACAGCCGCAACTCTCCAGGCGGTTGCCGATGTGAAGTCGGGGAACAGGACCTTCCTGGCAGCTTCGATCACAGGCGCAAACGCCAGCCTGGAGGGTATCAAGAACATCCGGCTGTCCGAAGGGCGATTCTTCTCTGAGGAGGAAAATCGACGTGCCCGCAGGGTCGCCGTAGCAGGCCAGGACATCGTAAGCGAGCTCTTTCCCTCGCTCGATCCCCTCGGCAAGGAGATCAGGATCGAGGGAGAGCCGTTCGAGATTATCGGCGTGCAGGAGAAGGAGGGATCATCGTTCGGCTCTTCCCAGGACCGGTATGTCTGGATACCGCTTCTGGCTTTCGAGAAGACCTGGGGAAACCGGCGCTCGGTCGTGATATTTGCTCAGCCCAGAGAACCAAGGGACTACGATCTGGCGCGCGAGGAGACCAGGGCTGTCTTCAGGAGACTCCGCGGCCTGAGACCGGGGGAGGAGGACAATTTCGACATCATGACGCCGGACGCGGGGCGCTCGTTTCTCGGACGTCTCACGGGTATGATCGCTGTCATCATCATCCCGATCAGTTCGGTGGCTGTCTTCGTCGCCGGTATCGTCGTCATGAACATGATGCTGGTCTCCGTTACCGAGCGAACCCGGGAGATCGGAATCAGGAAATCGATGGGAGCGAGGAAGTTCGACATTCTCTCGCAGATACTCTTCGAATCGACGTTGCTGACCGTGGCGGGCGGCGGATTCGGTGTGAGTCTTTCATACGCAGGGACGGTCGCCCTGAGCCGGGCATTGGACACGGCGGTCGGAATGCCGCTCGTCTACGTCCTGCTGGCCATATGCCTGGCTGTAGCGGTGGGGCTTGCGGCGGGACTCTACCCCGCATACCTGGCCTCACGGATGCAACCTGTCGAGGCGCTCAGGTCGGAGACATAGATTGCGACGGTCCTGCTTCAACTCCGAGAACATCGGCTTCGCCCTGGCCAACATCCTGGCCCACAAGTTCCGCTCTCTCCTCACAGTGCTCGGGATCATCGCGGGCATTGTGACCGTTATACTGGTGGCATCTGTGCTGGCCGGCCTGCGCCAGGGAGTGGTCAATCTCTTTCGGGAATTCGGACCGGACAACATATTTGTATTTCATCTCGACGGCGATCCCTACAACCCGAGGGTCAAACCCGAGGAGTTGACCCGAAAGCCCTTGAAGATCGAGTACGCCGAGAGGCTTGCGGTATCCTGCCCGTCCTTGAAAGACGCCTGCGCCCAGATCCTGGTGCCGACCATAGTCGGCGGAAGGGCGCTCACCGCCAAATACAAGGGTGTCGAGAACGAGAAGATCCTGATCGAAGGGGGCACATGGAATTTCGCCCAGGTCACAAACGCCGAACTCAGCAGCGGACGCAGCTTTACCCGGGACGAGGAGCGGCGGCGGGCCAAGGTCTGCATGCTCGGCGCGAACGTGGCAACCGCACTCTTCGAAAACGAGGATCCTGTCGGCAAAACGATCGTTATGGACGGCTCGCTGTACCAGGTCACCGGGGTTTTCGAAAAGAGAAAAGGGAGTTTCTTCGGCGAGAATCGCCAGGATAACGTGATCCTCATCCCTGCCGCCACGGCGATATCCCGTTACCCCGGGATCGAGTCAGTGGTCCTGTACTGCGAGGCCCGGCCCGGCCTGCGTGCTTCCGCGCTGTTCGAGGTGGAGTCCGAGCTTCGTCGTCTCAGAGGCCTGAGATCGGAGCAGCCGACCGATTTCAATATCAGTACGGCAGACCTGATAATCCAGCAGTTCGACAGGGTGACCTTTATCATCCGTTCCTCCACGATCGTGATCTCCGGTCTCGGCCTGCTGATCGGCGGGATCGGAGTCATGAACATCATGCTGATGTCGGTCACCCAGCGGACGCGCGAGATCGGCATCAGGAAGGCGGTGGGAGCCACGCGCCGCGACATCATCTCCCAGTTCCTGCTCGAAGCTGCGCTGCTTACGACTCTCGGAGGGGCGCTTGGGGTGACGGTCGCCTCCGGGATCGGCCTTGCCATCAGCTACTTCATCCCGGAAATACCCGCAGTACCGCCTCTCTGGGCCGTCATATCGGGCCTCGGCGTCTCCGGCATCGTCGGTGTGGTCTTCGGGGTGTGGCCGGCACTCAAGGCCGCTAGGCTGGATCCGGTGGACTCGCTTCGATACGAATGAATGTTCTTGATGGCATTGCGGCGGGCGAAGAATGAGCCGTTTTGCACGATCAGGAAGGATGAAATCGCCGGCGAGTCGCCGGCGATGCAGCAGGTGTGCCAGCTGATCGAGACAGTGGCCGGGACCGATAGCGCCGTCATGATCCGGGGCGAGAGCGGCACGGGCAAGAAGCTGCTCGCGCGGGCAATCCACGGGGGCAGCAAGCGGCGCTCCTTGTGTTCGGCAGCCAAGGTCTGCTACGCTGCGTTCATATGCAGCCGCATGCCGAGACCGAGACCCCACGCTCCTCACCACCGGCTTTCACATGGATTTCGGCTGGCGACACTTATCGCGCAATGGTGGGGATGCTGGCCCAGGCAGGACGTCTTGCCGTCGATATCGAGGCCGACAGCCTCTATCACTATTTTGAAAAGGTCTGCCTGATCCAGATCTCGACCGATACCCGGACTTACGTGATCGATCCGCTTGTCGTTCGAAGCCTGTCGGAGCTGGGCAGGCTTATGGCGGATCCGGAGATCGAAAAGGTATTCCACGCGGCGGGATACGATCTGCTCAGCCTGAAGCGGGATTACGGCTTCACCTTCAGAAACATATTCGACACGCATGTGGCGGCGCAGTTTCTGGGCCACGAGCAGTTGGGACTGAGCGCCCTGCTGGAAGGATTCCTCGGTGTCCGACATTCAAAGCACCGCCAGCGTGACGACTGGTCTCGCCGGCCGCTTGACCCTGACCAGCTCAGGTATGCCGCGATGGACACACATTACCTCCTTCCGCTCCGGGACCTGCTCGAACAGGAGTTGCGCGAGAAGGGCCGTCTTGACTGGGCGCGGGAGGAATTCGAGAGCATGCTCGACGCCGAGCCGCACGAGAAATCCTTCGACGCGGAGGGCTATCGGCGAATCAAGGGGAGCCGCGACCTGAGCCCTCAGCAGCTGGCGGTGCTGCGCGCACTGTATCTGCTCAGGGATCATTATGCACGCGCGCTGGACTTGCCGCCGTTCAAGGTCCTGGGCAACTCGGTTCTGATCGACCTGGCGCGCAATCCGCCTCTGCATGCCGACCAGCTCGCTCGCCGACCGGGGATTTCCGCGCGGGTGGCGACCAGGTTCAGCGGGGAGATATTGCGCGCCATCCGGAAGGCCAGGGTGGAAGACACGCTCGAATTCCATCCGCAGGGGCACCCGGTCTGGAGGCCGCACTCCCAGGAAGCTCAATCGCGGCTGGAGAGACTGAAGGCCTGGCGGCAGGCGAAGGCCGAAGAGCTTAAGCTTCATGTGGGCGTTGTCTTTCCCGGCTCCCTCCTCGAAGCACTGGCCGCGTCTCCGCCACCCGACGATGCCAGCCTGGCCGGGATGGACGGCATGCGGGCCTGGCGGGCACGGGAGTTCGGTCCTGAAATCCTTCGAATCCTCCGCTCCTGAAGCGTAATCCCGGGCAAACTGGCTCACCTTGGGGCGCAGAGCACGTAGTCTTCTTCATCTCGCCCCCGCAAGCGAGGGTTTGTGGCATCGCGACTCCCGCAGTAGAATTGCAGGGTCATGAGAGCGCTGCACATCAAGGCCCGTTGGCTCTACCACCCGGTGACCATATTCCTGTCAATCCAGGTGCTCTGGATATTGCTGATGGTGGTTTGGATCCGGTGGTATGTCGAGAAGAACGCCCAGGTAAAGGAGATGGCTCAACAGCTGCGGGCCCAGGTTGTGCTCGAAGGCTGGTGGGTACCGCTCATCGAGGGGGGCATCCTGCTGACCCTTATCCTGGCCGGCGCCACGCTGATGTTCATCTACTGGAACAAACAGCACCGCCTGAACCAGATGCAGCGCAGTTTCGTCTCCAACGTCACCCACGAACTCAAGTCGCCGGTCGCGTCCATTCAGCTTGCGCTGGAAACGATGGTCATCAGGGACCTTCCCGACGGGAAGCGCCGGGAATTTCTGGGGATGATGCTCGACGACACGGAGAGGCTTACCACCCTCATCAACCGGATCCTCGGGGCGGCACGGATCGAGAAACAGCGCGGCCGCTATTCGCTGGAGTCCACGAGCATGCGGCGTTTCGTGGAAGAGCTTCTCGAGGAGGACCGGCACCTGTTCGAGAAGGATGGGCACATCGTGCTCCTCGAGAAGGGAACGGATGCACATGTGGCGATGGACCGCGTGGCGATGCGCGTGGTCGTGTCAAACCTGATCGAGAATGCCGCGCGCTACTCTCCTCGCGGGTCCACGATACGTGTTCGGCTGCAAAGAGACCTGCGCAGTTGTCGCCTTGAAGTAATCGACTGCGGCGAAGGGATCGCCCGGAAGGATTTCAAGAACGTGTTTAAGATGTTCTGGCGCGGCGAAGGCAATCCCTCTCACAAGAGAGGAACGGGCCTCGGGCTATACATCGTCCGTCACATCGTGAAGGATCATGGCGGCAGGGTCTGGGTGTGGAGTGCGGGCCCGGGCCGTGGGTCGACTTTCAGCGTGAGGCTGCCGCGCCTTCGCAAGTACAGTGCCATGGGACGCCCGTCCCTGCATCCGCAGGCCAACAGCGCATCGTGAACGGAACAATGCAGTCGAAAGGTACAGGCGAAACCTCAAGGATCCTGCTCGTCGAGGACGAGTCCCACCTGGCCGGCCCGCTGCAGTTCAACTTGGAGCAGGAAGGGTACGAAATCTGCTCCACGGCGAGCGGCAAGGAAGCGCTCGCTCTGCTCAAGCGTGAAAAATTTGATCTGATTATCCTCGACCTGACGCTCGAGGAGATGGATGGCCTGGAGGTCGCACGACAGGTCCGCCGGCGGAACGAAAAGCTCCCAATCCTCATGCTCACGGCCCGGTCCACGGAACGGGACCGCGTTATCGGATTCAAGCTGGGAGCGGACGACTATATGGTGAAGCCCTTTCACCTGCCCGAGCTGCTCCTGCGCATCCAGCGCATGCTCCAGCGCAGCCGCTGGTACCTCCGGCCTGGCCGGCCGACGCGCGAGGTTCAGGTTGCGGGCTACAAGATAGACCTGGATCGGCTTACCGGCGCGGGGCCGCGCGGCAGCCTGGAGCTCACGGCCCTGGAAGCGGACCTGCTGGAGCTGCTCACGGCGGAGCCGAACACCGTGCACAGCCGTGCGGAATTACTGGAGCGCGTCTGGGGCTACCGGTCCGACGTGGAGACGCGGACGGTAGACAACTTCATCGTCCGTCTCAGGCGATATTTCGAAGAGGAACCAGAAGAGCCGCGGCACTTCATTAGCGTGCGAGGGCGCGGGTACATGTACGTTCCGTAGCAGGCAGGCAAATCGAGAGTGTCTCCCCATGCCCGCCGTGTGGCCTCATCGGTCATCGAGGCCGCGCCCGGTTCCATCAGTAGCCGGCGTTTCTCTCTCTGAGGCGGGCAGCGCCGGGTCCCCGGCACTGATGGGGTTCCTCGGCTCCAGGGATCGGACCCGGACCGGCCGGAGAGCGCTGCAACACGTAGGTGTCCAGGGCCAACCCCAGAACGTATCCCGCCTTCCGTAACCGGCGGCAGTAGCTCTCGCTGTCGGCGCCGCTGACGAACCCCTCGTCAAGGTCTCCCACCGACTCCACTGCCCGGCGCCTCAATGCGGCACAGAAGAACGCAAGCCCCCCTTCGACCAGGATGCCTGCCCGGTGAAAGTGGTACTTCAGAACCGTGTTCCGCTCGTGCATGTCCTCGGTCAGGAACCGTGGAATCTGGGGGACTATCTTTTCCCGGACGCGATCGGCGCACTGCCAGACTCGCGGATCGGAACCCAGCGGGCCCACGGCTCCAATGCGTGGATGAGTCTCCAGGAAGGTGATGAGGTTCCCCAGCCAACCCTGATCGACCTCGACGTTGTTGTGCATGAATACGATATAGGGATTGCTTCCGAGGCGGATGCCCTGATTGATAGCCGCGCACCACCCGGCGTCCTCCCTGTTCCGGACTACCGTGATATCGCGCGTGTAGATCTTTGCCAGATCGACCGTCTCGTCGCTGGACGCGTTGTCAATGACGTAGATATGAAAGGGGTGATCGCTGTACCGGTAGATCCCCTCGAGGAGTGCGCGCGTGTGAATGTACTGGTCGTGCACCGGGACTATGATGTCCGCGGCAGTTCGGCTGGAACCGTTTTCCATCATTCGATCCTGTGTTCGCTCGCGGGGGGTGCTACGCTCCCAATTACATATCGTCCAGGGTAAGAAAATCTGAACGTATTTGCCGGGGGCCGGCACACCTGTTCCCGGAAGAGAACAAAGGAATCGCGCGGGGGAAGGGCCTTCAGCAGTACAGTTGGCGGGAGGGAACCCCAAACCGTTCTGGAGGACCATGCTCAGGATCGCCGGGCTCTTCGCGGAACGGCCGCAAGGCGGCACGCAGCATCTGATCACAACGTTCCAGCATCAGACACACGTCGGCGGGGGTCATGTCCATCGATGCCGAGATCATCTCGGCGGTGTCTCCCCAGTAGTGAGACCGGATGAAGACAAGGCGATAGGGCTCCGGCCACGATTCAATGACTTCGAATATTCTCTGCGACAGGAGTTCCCTGCCGCGTTCCGAGTGCAAGGCCACGCTTGACATGTCCGCCTCCGCTCTCTCCGCATCAATGGTTGATATACTCCTTAGACGCGGAATTGTTCGAAAAAGTTTCCTCATGACAGCCTCCGGTCCATCCGATGAATCACAAAAAGGAGCTGTCGGGGGATATCATGATGCGCTGTAACTTCGAGAAGATGGTGCGGTACCTGGACAAGCAGCTCAACATCGACGAGAAACTCGAATTATTCGACCACCTGGATCAGTGCGAAGTCTGCAGGGAGGCCATATACCTGCTGGCGCGCGACAGGGATGCCGCTCTCTTCGTCTTCGGTACCGGCAAGGCAGGCGTCGACAGGATGGCGAGCTAGCGAAGCGTGAGGTTGACTGCACGAAAGCCGCGATAAGAGTCACTCGCTCTTCGTTCGCAGGTATCAGGCTAGGGAGCAGCCTTGAGGGAGTTGGAGTTGGGCGCGTAGTATCCCCGCCGTGCACGGACGCGGATTCCTTTGCGCTTACAGCGGATCTCGACCGCGCGGAACGTTCCGTCATTCGCCCTGTTCTCCGGCGTATAGGCCAGGCTGTACTGGCCTTTCAGCTCCTCGCCGATCGCCTTGAAGGCGGATTGAATCTCGGTCATCCTGGCCTGCGGAGAGAAGAA
>Ga0115026_10000594_pt1 | contig 10302 bp, 8 predicted proteins | sample Mud_0915_D1_FD_83878 | JGI IMG/M metagenome (GOLD analysis project Ga0115026, IMG submission 83878) | Wetland microbial communities from Old Woman Creek Reserve in Ohio, USA - Mud_0915_D1 | ecosystem: Environmental > Aquatic > Freshwater > Wetlands > Sediment ...
GAGAACCCTTTACATCTCTCCCCCGACGAACCTCCCAGTGCCCGTGCAGAGCCTCCGAGCGTCCTGCGGTCGGGACCGCGATGACCGATGGCAAGTGTCATCCCATCGCCCCCGCGTGTGGTCTTGACTTTCCCGGGATTAGACTGCTACCTTGCGTGGATCAACAATTGCGGATGTAGTGACTCTTTTTGCCGCCATTTGGCAGGCGGAGGCCGCGATGCAATCGCTCGGCGTCAATCCCAGTCATTACGGTCTTGACCGTCACGGAATTCAAAATGTCAACCAGGCGTACTGGAACCTTGGGACGGCGGCGCTCGTCGAGAACGCGATCCGTCGCCGCGAGGGTTTGCTGGCGGCCGGCGGTGCCTTTGTGGTGCGGACGGGCCAGTACACGGGCCGCTCACCGGACGACAAGTTCGTGGTGAAGGAACCATCGACGCAGGACCGGATCTGGTGGGGGCAGGTCAATCGCCCCTTCGACCTCGCCCGCTTCGACGCGCTATACGGGCGCCTCCTAGCATACCTGCAGGGGAGCGATCTCTACATCCAGGACTGTTTCGCTGGCGCCGATCCGGATCACCGCATCCCCATTCGCATTGTCACGGAGTACGCCTGGCACAACCTCTTCGCTCGGCAATTGTTCGTTCGGCCCGATTGGACGAAAACCCACGAGCATGTCCCACGCTTCACCATCATCGACATCCCGAAGTTTCACGCCTACCCCGACCTGGACGGAACCCGCTCCGAGGCGTTCGTCGTCGTCCACTTCGCGAAAGGGCTTGTGATTATCGGAGGCACAAGCTACGCGGGGGAAATGAAGAAGTCGGTCTTCACCATTTTGAATTTCCTTTTACCCCTCAGGCGAGTCCTCTCGATGCACTGCTCAGCCAACCAGGGACGACGAGGCGATGTCGCATTGTTCTTCGGGTTGTCCGGAACCGGGAAGACCACCCTCTCCGCGGATCCGGAACGACGACTGATCGGAGACGACGAGCATGGTTGGAGCGAAGCTGGCGTCTTCAACTTCGAGGGCGGCTGTTATGCGAAGTGTATCAACCTGTCTCGCGATGACGAACCGCAAATCTGGAGCGCGATCCGCTACGGCGCAGTCTTGGAAAACGTGTCGATCGATCCCGAGACCCGCCTCCTGAACTACCAGGATGGTTCCTTGACAGAAAACACCCGCGCCGCTTTCCCGGTGAGTTTCATACCGGAGGCCGTTGTCCCAGGCGTAGCCGGACACCCACAAAACGTCTTCTTCCTCACCTGTGACGCGTTTGGCATCCTGCCTCCAATTTCGCGCCTGACCCCGGAGCAGGCCATGTACCACTTCCTGTCCGGGTACACTGCCAAGCTTGCCGGGACAGAACGAGGGCTTGGATCGGAACCGAAGGCGACCTTCAGCGCGTGTTTCGGCGCACCCTTTCTCGCCCTGCATCCCACGGTCTACGCCGAGATGCTCGGCGAGCGGATCGCCAGACACCGAGTGAATTGCTGGTTGGTCAACACGGGATGGACGGGTGGGCCGGTCGGGTTGGGACATCGCCTGCGACTGCCGCACACGCGCGCCCTGCTGCGGGCGGCATTGGGGGGGAAACTCGACGGCGTCCCTACGCGGACGGATCCGGTCTTTGGTCTACGGGTGCCGACGGAGTGTCCTGACGTCCCACCCCTGATCCTCGATCCGAGGGCGACATGGCCGAAAGCGGCGTCTTACGACACCCAAGCCAAACAATTGGCGGCCCTGTTCCGCAAGAATTTCGAACAGTTCGGAGACACGCCGACGCCGGTTCGAGACGCTGGTCCGCAGATCGGCTGATGTTCCGGTGCCCAGCGTTCTGTCGAACAGGCATTCGATCAGTCCCGCCCCCGTGCGTGCTACCGCTCGCCCTTCCCCCAAAGGGTTTCCAGCATTCGCCGGTAGCCCTGAGGATTGACTCTCGCAGCGACGATGGCAGGCTTCGTGGTGTTGAGAGCGTCCGCAAGGGCGGCGCGCAAACTCTCTTCATCCTCTACTGTCGTTCCGAGCGCTCCCAGACCCTCCGCCATCTTCGGAATATCCATGCTGCTCAGCGCGACACCAAACGGGGCGTAGCGCTTCTGCTCCTGCGCCACGCGGGGGAGGCTTAGGGTATCATCTACGAACACCACCATGACAAGCGGGCTCTCCAGTCGGCTCGCAGTGGCGATCTCCGGAAGATTGAGAAGAAATCCGTTGTCCCCCATGAAGGCCAACACCGGACGATTCGGTGCTTCCAGTTTGGCGGCGATCGCAGCCGGCAGGGCGTATCCCGCGCCCCTCAAGTTCGCAGAACAGAGAAAGCTCTTGGGTTCGTAGGTTTCCCAAAAGGCCGCGACGGCTGGAGCGTGTGCGCCCGTTCCTGTGGTCACCAGCGTGTTCTTTGGAAACACCTCGCGCGCGATCTCCACGACTCGGTGCGGAGCGAGTCCGTGCCCGCCGCGCGAGCGCCAGGCCTCAGCTAGCAAACCTCTGGCCGTGTACCTGAACGTCGCCCCGCGCCGCGACCAGGCCGCGAGATTCCACTCTCCTGCCGGAGGCAAATTCTCCCGCAAGAGGACGAGTCCGTCCGCAAGGTCGCCGATGGCCTCGGCGTCCGGATCGAACGGGCACGGTGTCTTTCGGTACGCCGCCATGGAGAGGATGGTTGAATCGAACTTTCTGGCGCGCGGCAGGGTCTCGTTTGGGTCCAGACCAACCGCAAGCATGCAGTCCGCTCTACCGAGAAGGTCCTCCTCCAAACGGCCGCCGAAAAAGACGCCGGCAGCCAGAGGGTGATCCTCAGGGATCACTCCTTTGGCCCGAGGCGTCGTGAGCGTCGGGGCCCCCAGATGTTCGACAAGTTCCCGCAGTGCGGTGGCGACCCGGAGATCCCGGCAGCCGAGGCCGGCCACAATCACGGCGCGCCCGCTCCGAGTCAAGAGCCTCGCGATCATCCGAACGGAACTGGGCGAAGGAGTCTCCCGCCGAGGCCCCCCGGCCGCGAGAGCCCGACGCCTCGCCGATCCCAACGCCTCGTCTGCCGGAAGATCCAGGTGAACCGGGCCGGCCGGTGAGTCCACCGCCTCCTCCCACGCCCAGGCAATCAACCGCTCGGCCCTGGCCCTGGTGATGGTAGCTGATTCCTTCGTAACGGATCGAAAAATTTGCTTATTCTCGAATTGCTGGCGCCAGCCAATCCGCTGGCTGAGGCGCGGCGGACAGCCGGCAAGCAAGATGAGTGGCAGGCGATCAAGGTAGGCATGTCTCACGCCCAGAACCGCACCGGCGGCTCCGGAGCCCGCGGCAATGACGCATACTCCCGGCCTTCCGGTCAAATCCCCGTCCGTCGCGGCCATAATGGCGGCCGCCCCCGCCTGCTGCGCGGCGACGAACTGTATGCGGCGCGCCCGCACGGCCTCGATCAGGTCGAGGCTGCTCCCCTCCCCTGGCACGCCGTAGATACGGCGCACTCCCGAGCTTGCAAGGAACCCCACAACAACGTCGGCCGTTGTCGTCATAGTCAGTTCCTACCAATTGACTCGCACGCAGCTCCGGTGTTCCGCCGGCACCAACAACATCGTGTTCTCGCGGGCAACCGAGTCGTCATATCGCCTTGCCACAAATCTCCCCGAAAAGTCTGGCCTGAACTAGCAATAAGTAGAACCACAGAAAAGGCCAGATTAGGGGGCCCAGATAGGGAATGGCGGCGAGCATGCCCCCCGCGATGAAGAGGCCGACGCTCAGCACATAGGTCGGCACGTATTCGGTAAGGATTTCATTGATGCCGCCCCACAGCATCACCGGGTGAAACGCCGCCTCAAGCCGCCGCCGCGCCAAGTACCCCGCTAGGCCGATGGGTACGAAAAACAATGTGAACATCCCTGCAAGGACCCCCAGCACCATCAGTACCATCCCCAAGAAGAGAATAATCCCGCCCTTCACCAACAAACCCAGGCCGATAAGCAGGAGCAGGAGGGGAATGATGCCGTACGCCAGCCCGATGGAAAAGACAACCAGCCCTCCGGAGAAGAGTCCGGGCCATCCCTCCCATTCTGGAAGTTCCGCCACGTCCCGGCGCAGGGCCCCTTCGTAGGCTCGAACCACGTATCCGATGGCGGGCAGATTCACTATGACGGCCAGCGGGGCGATCCCGAAGGCCGCCTCCTCGGACGCCAGGTACGCCAAGCCAACAAAGACCAATTCCAGCAGCAGTCCAGTGGCGCCGCCGATCAGCAACTTGCGCGGCCAATCCACTCCGCCCAGCGGAAATAAGGCGGATGCTTTGATCTGCAGCGACATGGTTAACGGTTCCCCAGGATGAGATCGGCGATCCGCGCGAGATCATCGCCGGAGAAGTAGGTAATCTGCAGCGTCCCCCCCTTTCCGTCGGCCACGATCCGCACTTTCGTCCCCAGGGTCGTTCTGAGCTGATCTTCGAGCGCGCTCAAGTTCGGGTCTTGGCTGGCCCCCCCCGCGCTTTTGGTGTCCGGCCTCCTCAACCGGCGAACCAGGGCCTCCGTGGCACGAACATTCAACCCGCGTCTCACCACCTCATCACGCGCTTTGAGTTGATCCGCTGTTTTCTCCAAACCCAGCAGGGCGCGGGCGTGCCCTTCGGACAGCGTGCCTTCGGCCACATCCTCCCGGATCCGTTTCGGGAGGCGCAACAATCGGAGGGAATTCGCGACCGAGGAACGGTCACGTCCCAACCTCCCGGCCAACTCTTCCTGCGTAAGCCCGAACTCGCCCACCAGCCTTTGATATGCCTCCGCGGCCTCCAACGGATTCAAGTCCTCGCGCTGAAGATTCTCCACCAGGGCAATCTGCAATACCTGGGAGTCGCTCGCGTCTCTAACGATTGTCGGCACGTGGGTCAAGCCCGCGAGTCGTGCCGCACGGATCCGCCGCTCGCCTGCGATGATCTGAAAGCCGTCGGCAACCCGTCGTACCACCACCGGCGTCAGGATCCCATGTTCCCGAATGGTGGAGGCCAACTCTTCGAGGGCCGCTTCGTTGAAGTGTTTTCTCGGCTGGAATGGATTGAGTTCCAGATTCGCCAATGGTAACTCCTGAACGCTCGGCCGTGTCAGGTCGGCGCCAGGAATCAGCGCTCCCAACCCCTTACCCAACCCGTGTTTTTGCACCATCGATCACCTCTCGAGCCAATCGTAAGTAGCCCTCGGCACCCGCACATCGGATGTCATACAAAATAATTGGTTTGCCGTGGCTGGGGGCCTCGCCCAGACGGATATTGCGAGGAATCACGGTCCGAAAGACTCTTTGGCCGAAATGTTGTCGAACCTCGGCCGCCACCTGGCTGGCCAGATTCACGCGCCCGTCGAACATCGTGAGTAGAATACCTTCCACGGCCAACAAGGGATTGAGCGTCTGCTGGCAAAGTCTGACCGTCTCCAAGATTTGTCCGAGTCCCTCGAGCGCGTAATACTCACATTGGAGCGGGATCAGGACGGAGTCTGCCGCGACGAGAGCGTTCAGCGTGAGGAACCCGAGGGACGGCGGGCAATCAATCAGCACGTACGCGTATTCGTTGGCGATGGGGTGAAGAGCGATCTTGAGGCGCTGCTCGCGATCCGGCAACTCGACCAGTTCAACCTCGGCGCCGACGAGCTCCCGGCGCGATGGGAGAATCTGCAATGTGGGAAGCGCGGTGGGGAAAACGACCTCCGAGCTCGGGATTTGTCCAAGCAGCGCATGATAGATGTTGTGCTTGGCGGCGTGCATGTCGATGCCGATCCCGGTTGTGGCGTTGGCCTGTGGGTCGACATCGACGAGGAGTGTGCGCTGCTCCGCCGCGGCGAGACAGGCAGCCAGGTTGATGGCCGTGGTCGTTTTTCCCACGCCGCCCTTCTGGTTCGCCACCGCGATGATTCTGGGCACGTCCCTCCTCCGGCGCTCGCGGCACCATAACACAATTCCGGTCGGTCGGCCAAGGGCGATGTTTCACGTGAAACATTGCGGCTACTGCGGAGCGCTTGACCTTCTGAGTGTAAGGATGCGTCGTCCTGGCTTCCCGAACTCAGGCGGCACCGCTCTCTCGCCTATCGCCTCGAACCCGTCGCGCGCCAAACGCCGCACCGCGTCGTCGATGTGTTCGGCCGCCCCCGTCTGCGCCAGAAAGATCCCGGCCGGCCGAAGGAAAGGGAGGACCAGTCGGCCCACGTCGGCCAAGGGCGCCACTGCCCTTGCGAGGGCGACGTCGAATGTCTCGAGCATGCCGCGCTCCCCCAGCAACGCCTCGACCCGGTTCGGGCGGATTCGGACATGCGTCAACCGCAACCGTCGAATCAGGTGCCGCAAAAAGGTGACCTTTTTCCTGGACGGTTCAACGAGGGTGAAATCCAAACCCGGCTTGACGAGTGCGAGCGGAATGGCGGGAAACCCGGCCCCGGAACCGATGTCGATGACCCGTCCGCTGGCTGTGGGCAAGAGCGGCGCGCAGGCGAGCGAATCCAGAAACCCCTGCCGAACGATCTGCAGCGGTGTCGCGAGTGCCGTGAGGTTCATCCGCTCCGACCATCGGAGGAGATCCTCGCGATATGCCCGGAAGGCTGCAACGGCATTTACGCCGATGGGAATTCCGAGCGCGGTCGCACCGGCGACGAGGACGTCGTCGGGCCCGGTTGCGGTTTCATTCGCGGTGGGAGGCAAGACGCAGTTAGGCCGGCTGGCCCTCGCTTGCTGGAGGGCGTGCCGGCCCCCGGTTGATCAGCCACTGCTGACCGATCTGAAGGATGTTGTTTACCAGCCAATACAGCACCAATCCCGAGGGGAAGCTCCAGAACATGAAGGTGAAAATGATCGGCATCGTCCAGAGCATCATCTGGGCTTGCCGTGGATCCCCAGTCGTCGGAGACATTTTTTGCTGGATCCACATGCTCACACCCATGAGCAGCGCGAGGAGGTTCAGTGTGTATCCGCCCCAGAGCGTGAAGCCGAAAAGCGAGTCGGGTTGTGTCAGGTCCCGGATCCATAGAAAGCGCGCTTGCCACATTTCCACAGAACTGGACAGGGCGTTGTAGAGAGCGATGAATATGGGAATTTGCGCAAGCATGGGCAGACATCCCCCCATGGGGTTGACGCCATGCTTTCGGTACAAAGCCATCGTCTCTTCTTGTTTCTTTTGTGGGTTGTTCTTGTATCGTTCCTGGATGGCTTGAACCTTCGGTTGTATGGCCTGCATCGCCTGCATGGACTTCATGCTCTTTGCAGTCAGCGGATGGAAGGCGATCTTCTGCAGCACCGTGACCAAAATAATTGCGATGCCATAGTTGCCTGTATAGTGGTACAGGAACTTCAGCAGCCAGAGCGCCGGACGGGCCAAGAAATCGAACCACCCGAGATCAATGAGTTGGTCCAGGTTTTGTCCCACGGCCTTCAGCACATCCAGGTCCCGTGGTCCGGCGTAGAGGCGAGCCTTGAGCGTCAGTTCGCCCCCCGCTGGCAGATTCTGCTTTGGGCCGAGCAACCCGACGACGCCCTGGTCCTTCTCTGCTTTGGCCACGAAGGCGCGAAGGTTCGCGCCGTTTTCTTTCGGCAAAAGGGCTGCCGCGAAATATGTATCCTGTAGCGCCACCCAGGAGAGTTTGCCCTCCATGGTCTTCTCGCCGCTCAGCTTGGATACGTCCTCCTGCACCCGTTTACCATCCAACCAAAGGGTCGGGGGTTGAATCGTGCTGGCGTGAACAGCCTGCTCGTGTCGCAGCCCGGGTCCCCATGTGATTCGGGGTTGAGCCGTGGCCGCTTCTGCGGCGACGTTCCGGACGACCAACTCGATATCGACGTCGTATCGGTCGGCGTGGAAGGTCAAACGCTTCTCGACTTGAAGGCCCGCGGCAGTCACCTGCCTGAACGTTAGGGTTCCGGACGACCCCGGCTGAGTTAGGTCGAGTCGCTGCTTATCAACCTCGAAGGCGCCGTCGAGCGGCTCGGAATCCACCCACACGCTTAGAGCGCCCGGGCCAGGTTTCGGTGTCTGGTCGGCCACCAAATCCACTCGCTCGCCGCTATCGAGCTTGTAGTTCTTGAGTTGCCAACTTGTGACCCGTGCGCCTGCGGTTGACAGGACCGCATGCACCAGTGGTGTTTCGACCGTGACCTCTTTCGGTGGAAGGTTCATTTGCGCTGTTGGCGTGTATGGTCTTGGAAGAGCGCTGGGCTTCGTGATGATGGGTGAAGGTTGGGCCGCTTGGGGTGCTGTCGTCTTTTGATCACTTGGAGGTGCCGTAGTAGCGCGGGGCGCCTCCTGCACCGGCACCTCATAGTGCGACATATACCATTGGTAACCCAAGAGGATGAGAATCACCAGGACAGTCGCTAAGATCGCGTTGCGCTCCATACTAGACTCCAGGCCTGTATATGATTAGGCTTATGGTACCGGGTCAAATCCGCCGGGGTGGTAGGGGTGGCACCGCAGCAAACGCCGGACAGTCAACCAAACACCGTGCGGGATGCCATGGCGTTCGATAGCCTCTAGCGCGTAGTACGAACAACTCGGACTAAACCGGCAAGCGGGAAGAAGCGCCGGCGCAATCCAGTGCTGGTACCCGCGGATCAGTCCCCGCGCGACCACTTTAAGACTCTTACCCAACAGGATCGTCCTGCGCAGGTCCCCGCCGACCCAAGGCTTCGGCACCGCGCGTCATGAGCCTTTGAAGGGTTTTGCGGATGTCTCGTCGCGATTGATTGCGAATGTCGCCACGGGCCATGAGAAGCAAATCGATCTCTATTTTTTTGTCGCGCAGGAGATTGAACGCATCCCGTGCGAGCCGCCGGACTCGGCTTCGCGTGACGGCGCCACCGGCGCTCCGGCCAAGCGCCACAATCAACCGGCCGTCGGAACTTCCGCTGGGTGCCGCGTATGCGGTCCAAGAACCCATCGACACTCGTTGCCCGGAGCGTCGTATTGTTCCCGCCGGTGAATTCGGTCGTCTCCTCACTGTCCACGTGTGTCTTAATCAATCAGACAGTCAGGCGTTGCCGCCCCTTTGCCCTGCGTCGCCTCAACACTTTTTGGCCGTCGGGTGTGCTCATGCGTTTGAGAAAACCGTGGCAGGCCTTTCTTTTGCTCCGGTTCGGCTGATACGTCCGCTTCATTTATGGCTCCTTCTGGATTATTGGCGAAGCGCGTATCTTATGTCTCATCCCAAAACTTGTCAAGCCTATGAGCGACTTTTTTGTGCCGCAAACAGACAGGGGTTGCAAGTTGGCGCCCTGAGGTAGTACGGAAAAACGTGTGGCGTCCGTGGTGCTCGTCCATGGCGAATCTGTCGAGGTGTTCAATCGCTATATGATGGTCGACTGCCGATTGTTGGGATACAACACCGTTACGGCAAGGGGTTGTCTGGGTTGTGTGGTATGGATGATTGCGTTGATTGGGTAGCATCCCGCTCCATTCTCGAAGTCCTAAACTATCCACACTGCTTCTGTTAAACTGTTTGAATGTATAGACTTGCTGGGTTATCCACAGCTGTGGAAAAGCCTGTGTGTAACCTTTGGTGTGTAAATATTTGAGTTCTTAAGTAATTCCGATTTGGATTGGGGGGCTGTCGGGTTGAGTGAATCCAACTCCTGTTGCTGTTGTGGTGGGAGAATGTTGTTCTGTTCTATCTATAAAGACCTGTATGGTTAGATAGCAGAAACCCTCGAACCACCCGAGCAAAAAGAACACCAAGACAGCCCGCATAATGGTAACATGCATCACGAAAGCTCTTGTTGACATATTTGCTAACATTTTGGTAATATTGTAAAAATTGTGGCTAATTCGATTTTTTTCTTGGTGATTTCCACAACGCGTCACGTTGGAGATTTGTAGCGTGTCTGTTCCGTGTATGGTCCACAACGTCTTAACATTCACAAACGGTCGATGCGATCCAATAAGTTGATTGATTATAGAGTTATTCACACTGTCCGATTCCTATTACTGTTACTTCTGTACTTCTTTCTCTTTTTTAAGAATACACTCATAGAACGATCTCATCCGTCATCGAGTCGTCTTCCGACATCCCGATTACAACTATTGAACCCAACATCGGAGAGGGAGACTCATGCACATTCGTGTTGAGCGCGACGCCTTTGTCGACGCCCTTGGGCCTGTGCAGAGTGTCGTCGAGGTGAAGAAGGCTTTACCGATCCTCTCTCATGTTCTCCTGGATGCAGGTCAAGAGGGACTATCCCTTTTCGGTACCGATCTGGATGTCGGGCTTCGCAAACAGGTCGCCGCGGAAGTGATAAAGCCTGGAGCGATTACCCTTTCAGCAAAAAAACTCTATGAAGTAGCAAAA
>Ga0115026_10000597_pt1 | contig 10283 bp, 5 predicted proteins | sample Mud_0915_D1_FD_83878 | JGI IMG/M metagenome (GOLD analysis project Ga0115026, IMG submission 83878) | Wetland microbial communities from Old Woman Creek Reserve in Ohio, USA - Mud_0915_D1 | ecosystem: Environmental > Aquatic > Freshwater > Wetlands > Sediment ...
CCCGACGACGATGGTCAGGCCTTCGTGGGGCGCGAGTTTTTGGGTCGTCCTGAAGACGGCGATCCCCTCCCGGCCGGCATCGACATGGTACGCTTGGCCCCTGGCGCCCGCCGGACCGGTGTAGGCTTCCAGCAGGCTGAGGCCGGGCACCCCCGGCGGCAGCTCGACCGAGGCCGACGCCCGGTCGATGGCGAACTCCCAGCCGTTGCCGGTGACGTTCCAGTAGAGCTCGTCGTGGTCCTTGAAAAAGCCTATCTGACGGTCGGTCCGGTAGGTCAGCGTGTAGGTGTGCTCCCCGGGGGGCAGGAGATGCTCTTTGCGGCCCATGTAGACTCGCACGCCGTTGGCAAGGGTCTCGGTGTGCCAGGCCTCGGGCTGGCCGTCCCGTCGGATCTCCTGCACCGCGAAGTCCACCACGTACGGGTTGCCGGCGTGGTCCTTGTAGGTCGTGGGGAAGTCGCGAAAGATCCCCAGGCGGATCTGGTCGCCGGTGCTCAGCACCTGGATGGTCTCGGTCACCAGCATGCCGGCGTCGGGATTTACCGCGATGCGGCTGTCGAAGGAGAGGATTCTTTCGGAAGGCGGCGCGGCCGCGCTCGCGGCCTGAAGAACGCCGAGCAGCAGGGCCATGGCCAGAGCGACCCGGCGATGCCCTTGAAGTGCTTGGACGGGAACCCTGGAGTGCCTCGAACCGCTGTGGGTGAGCATCGATTCCGCCCTTTCAGAAACTCACCTGCACCGGCTTGCGTTCGACCGTCGGGGTTTCGAGTTCAAAGAAATCCCTCGGCTCGAACTTGAAGCGCGCTGCGATCAGGTTCGATGGGAACTGCTCGACGGCCGTGTTGAGGTCGCGCACCACGGCGTTGTAATAGCGGCGGGCCGACTCGATGCCGTCTTCGAGTTCCTTGAGCTGGGCCTGCAGCTGCATGAAGTTCCGGTTGGCCTTGAGATCGGGGTAGGCCTCGGCCACGGCAAAAAGGCTCTTGAGGGTTTCCCGGAACAGGTTCTCCGCCCGGGCCGTCGCCGCCGGGCCGGCGGCCGTCATGGCGGAGGTGCGCGCATCCGTCACCTTCTGCAAAAGCGACTGCTCGTGGGCCGCGTATCCTTTCACGGTCTCGACCAGGTTCGGCACGAGGTTGTAGCGCTTCTTGAGCTGTACGTCGATGTCGGACCAGGCCGAATGCGATGTGTTCCTCAAGCGCACGAGTCGGTTGTAGACGCAGATCGCAAAGATGGCGATGGCTGCCGCTGCTGCCGCTGTCAATGCAAGAAATGTCATCCGCTCCTCCTCTGGCCGCCGGGGCCGCCGGCCGGTTGTTCAATCCAGTATCGGCCCATCGGCTGTTATCATAAAACGGTTGGGGCCGGCAGGCAAATACAAACCCGGGAAAACGCCCGGGCAAGACCCCATCAACCAGAAGCGTCCTTCTCAAGAAAACGGCCCCATCGGCCGATAACCGGAACAGTCATATTGGAATCGCGACCAAAGCGGGCTCGAAAGGGCCGCATGGTTATAGAAAACGGTCGAACCCCGGTCGTCGGAAAGGAACTCCCCCCATGAAACTGTCCTTGTCCAAACGCATCATCGGCGCCGTGATTTTTTCGGTGATCATCGGCAGCGCCGCCGCGCTCGTCTCCTCGGTCATTCTCATGCGCGGATTCAACGAGCAGGCCCAGAAGGATGTGGAGCAGTTCGCGACGGCGGTTCAGGGCCAGCTGGACGCCATCAGGGATAGATGCCGGGAGGCGGCCTATCAGTTCGCCGCCCGGCCGGACGTGGCCGAGGCGGTGAAGAAGGGGGACACGGCCTATGTCCAGAAGGTCGCCCGGGAGTTTCTCGCGCCCGGAACGGTGAACGTGCTCACGATCGCCGGCATGGACGGCAAGGTGGTCGGGCGCGGACACTCGGACAAGGTCGGCGACAGCGTTCTGAATCAGGCGAACGTGAAAAAAGCCCTGGCCGGGGAGGCCTCCGCCGGAGTGGAAGAGGGCACGGTCGTGAAGTTTTCCATGCGCGCCGGACAACCGATCAAACTGGATGGGCAGATGGTCGGGTCCGTGACCTCGGGCGTCGACCTTTCCTCCGACACCCGCTTCGTCGACCGCGCCAAGGAAACCATGGGTCTGGAGTGCACCATTTTCCACGGCGACACCCGCGTATCGACCACGATCGTCCGGGAAGGCCAGCGCGCCGTCGGCACCCGCATGGACAACCCCAAGGTCATCGAAACCGTGCTGCGGCAGGGGAAGACATTCCACAGTTTCAATCAGATCCTGGGCCGGGAATACAACACCGTCTACCGGCCGCTGCGTGACCTGGAGGGCAGGATCGCCGGGATGCTCTTCGTCGGCAAGGACCGCGAGGCGGTCCTGAAGGCCCGGAATGAAATGTACGTCACCGTCGGGATGGTCGTGATCGGCATCCTTGCGCTCATGGCCGTTGCCGCCTTTTTCATCGCGCGGTCCATCGCCGGGCCGATCCAGCGGGTCAGCCAAAGGCTGGCGGAGAGCACCGGCCGGGTGGCGAGCGTGTCGGCGCAGGTATCCGGCTCGAGCCAGGTGCTTTCGGACGGCGCCTCGGAGCAGGCGGCGGCCATCGAGGAAACCTCCTCCTCGCTCGAGGAGATGGCCTCCATGACCAAGCACAACGCGGACAGCGCCGATCAAGCCGACGGCCTCATGAAGCAGGTGGGGCAGTTCGTCGGCCAGGCCAACGCGTCGATGGGCAAGCTCAGCGCGTCCATGGGGGAGATCAAGAAAGCCAGCGAGGAGACCCAGAAAATCGTCAAGACCATCGACGAGATCGCCTTCCAGACCAACCTGCTCGCCCTGAACGCGGCGGTGGAAGCGGCGCGGGCCGGCGAGGCCGGGGCCGGTTTTGCCGTGGTGGCCGACGAGGTCCGCAACCTGGCCCTGCGGGCAGCGGACTCGGCGCGCAACACCGCGGGCCTCATCGAAGGCACGGTCAAAAAGGTCAAGGAAGGCTCGGACCTGATGTCGGGCACGCGGGAGGATTTCGGCAAGGTGGCCGAAAGTGCGGGGAAAGTCGCCGAACTGCTGGCCGAGATCGCCGCGGCCTCCAAAGAGCAGTCCCAAGGCATCGACCAGGTGAACAAGGCCGTGGCCGACGTGGACAAGGTGACTCAGCAGAACGCCGCCAATGCCGAGGAGTCGTCGTCGGCCTCCGTGGAGCTCTCCTCCCAGGCCGGACAGATGAAAACCATGGTCGAAGAGCTGCTCGCCCTGACCGGCGGGCAACCCAAGGAGTCCGGGCCGGCGCTCTCTCCGGCCAGCCGAAAAGAAATATCGCTGAAGGTGCCGGAGGCCGCAGCAGCACCGGGACCTCGGGCGAAGGCGCGCACGCGGCCCACGGTGAAGGCCGGCCCGCCTTCCCCGGAACAGATCATCCCGCTTGAAAACGAGGACTTCAAGGATTTCTGACCCCCAGGCGAAAGGGTCGCCTGACAACGCCAACACGCAACCGGGCTGCCGGGTTCCGGCAGCCCGGTTGCGTTTTTTGGCCCCGGCCCCGGGCTTGTCCGCTTGGATACGAAAGTCCTCTCCTCGCACGACAGGCAGAGGGAGATGTTTGCCGGACGCAAGCAGGGTCGGTGGAGAGGCTGGGCCCCAATCAACCGCTTCGAGGTCCTTCCGCCCCCTTGAGTGGATCGGCCCGCACTATCGTTTTTCCGTTGCATGCCGGCGCACCGAGTGGGATTTCCGTCTTAAAAGTGATAGAATCATCAAAAACGATTCGCTCGACCTGAAGCCGCGCACACCGGCATCCGGCCGGAGCCGCTGCGGAGAGGCCTGCGGGCTAAAGGATCGATCATCCGCCGCCCGCAGGAACGCACTCAAGAGTGAAAATGGCCAAGCCCACCTACGAAGAACTGGAACAACGCGTCCGGGATCTGGAAAAAGCCGTCGGGTCCGAAGGGAGTCCCGGAGCGGCGGTGACGGCGGCAGCCCCTGGCGCCAACGGTCTCCGGGACGCCGAAGCGAAGCTGCGGGAAAGCGAGGAAAAGTTCCGGTTGGCGTTTTACACGAGCCCCGACTCGATCAATCTCAATCGAGCGTCGGATGGGATGTTCATCGACGTCAACCAGGGGTTCACCGCCCTGATGGGCTACTCCCGCGAGGAGGTCATCGGGAAGTCGTCGCTCGCGCTGAACATATGGGACGACCCCGCGGACAGAGACCGCCTGGTCAGCGGGCTGTCGACGGCGGGCTTCGTTAAGAACTTGGAGGCCCGGTTTCGTCGAAAGAACGGGCAGACCGCCATCGGCTTGATGTCCGCGCGTCTTCTACGAATAGGGAATGAAGACGTCATTCTTTCGATTACGCGCGATATCACCGAGCGCAAACGAACAGCGGAGCAGTACCGGGCCATTTTCGAGAACGCCGCGGAAGGCTTCTTTCAGAGCACCCCGGAAGGCCGATTCATCCGTGTCAACCAGGCTCTTGCTAGAATGTGCGGATATGCCTCTCCCGCCGAAATGGTCTCGGCTATCACGGATATCGGCGGCCAACATTACGTTCGGAGGGAAGACCGCGAGGTTTTCAGACGGTCCTTGAATGAAAGGGGCGTGGTTGAAAATTTCGAACATGAGACGCGCCGCAAAGACGGAAGCACGTTCTGGGTCTCCGTCAACGCCCACGCCGTCAGGGACGAGGGGGGGCGGATCCTCTGCTACGAAGGATCCCACATCGACATCGATGCGCGCAAGAAAGCTGAAAAGCTGCTGGCCGACGCGGAGGAGCAGTACCGATCGCTTTTTGAAACCTCCACCAACGCGATCCTGATACGCAACCGCGCCGGAATCATCACCATGGTCAATCGGGCGGCCGTGAGTCTTCTGGCCGCCGCAACGGCCGAGGACCTTGTCGGCAGGGCCTATCTCGACCTGGTGCACCCGGAGGACCGGCCGCTGTCCGCCGAGCGCGTCGCCGGGATCTTCCGGATCGCCCTCGGCCAGCAGCCGCCGGGCGAAGGCGCGCACAGAGGCATCCCGCCGCGGGAGCACCGCATGGTGACCCTCGCGGGCGATGTCATCGATGTCGAATCCACCGGAGTGGCATTCCCCCACAAGGGGGAACTCTTCATCCAGGGGATCTTCCGGGATATCAGTGAGCGCCGGCGCGCGGAGGAGGCGCTGCGGAACAGCGAGGCGCGTTTCCGAACCGCGTTTGAAAACGCCTCGGTGGGCATCACCCTGGTCGACCTTGACGGAATCTACCTCGAAGTCAACCCGGCCATGGCACGCATGACCGGTTATCGCCCGGCGGACCTCATCGGGAGGCCGGTATCCCACTTCACCCACCCCGACGATTTGGGGCGCCGGTCCCAGTTCGTCGCCGACCTGATCGAAGGCCGGATCACCTCCGGCGAGCAGGAACGACGGTTCATTCACCGCAACGGCTCGGTGGTATGGACCCTCATCTGGGCGAGCGTCCAGCGCGACCAGGACGGGAAGCCCATGTACTTCATCTCCCTGGTCCAGGACATCACCTCCCGCAAAACAGCCGACGAGGACAAACAAAAACTCGAATCCCAGCTGCTGCAGGCGCAAAAAATGGAAGCGATCGGATCGCTGGCCGGCGGCATCGCGCACGATTTCAACAACATTCTCTCTGCGATCATCGGCTTCACCGAGCTTTCCATGCTCAGCGAGGGGGCCCCCGTGGACTATCTGCGGGAGGCCATGAAGGCTGCTCAGCGGGCCAAGGATCTGGTTAAGCAGATCCTTTCCTTCAGCCGACAAACCGATGAACAACGCATGCCGGTGCATGTCGGCATGGTGGTCAAGGAAATCGCCAAATTCCTGCGGGCCAGCATCCCGTCAACGATCGACATCCGGTGCACGATCGACGGCCGGGCCGGGGCCGTGCTGGCCAATTCGGTCGAGTTGCATCAAATCCTCATGAACCTCTGCACCAATGCCGTGCATGCCATCGGCGAGCGCGCCGGCACGGTGGAAATCGGGGTTCGGGGCATGGACTTGAGCGCTGAAAACCGGGACGGGTTTCCCGACCTGGACCTGGGGCCGTACGTGAGGCTTTCGGTCAAGGACACCGGGCAGGGGATTGCACCCGACATACGGGAACGCATGTTCGATCCCTATTTCACGACCAAGGAAAAGGGAGTCGGCACGGGCCTGGGGTTGGCCGTCGTCCATGGAATCGTGAAGAAATCCAACGGGACCATCCGGGTCGAAAGCGAGGTCGGCAGGGGCAGTGCGTTTCACGTGTACCTGCCTCAAGTGGACCTGTCGGTCTCAAAGCAGACCGAGCCTGCGGCCGTGCCCAGAGGGGGGTCTGAACGCATTTTGTTCGTCGACGACGAAAAGATGCTCGTGGAGGTCGGGGAACAGATTCTCAGGCGCCTGGGCTACGATGTCGTTTCGCGAACCAGCCCGCTGGAAGCGCTCCAACTCTTCAAGGCCAGGCCGAAAGATTTCGATCTGGTGATTTCGGATCAGACCATGCCCGGCATGACCGGAGATGCCCTTGCCGGGGAATTGATGAAACTGAACCCGGGAATTCCCGTCATCCTCTGCACCGGCTACAGCCAGCTGATCGATCAGCGCCGCGCCAGGGAAAAAGGCATCCGGGCCCTGGTGATGAAGCCGATTCTGATCAGCGAGATCGCCGACGCCATCCGAGCCGCGCTGAACAAGCAATAGGCCCGCCGCGTCATCCGGGCGCTTCAGTTCCGGCGGACCTCCTCAGCGCTGCGGTAGATGGCGACGCCTTCGACGTTCGCACAGATCAGACCGGCCAGCGAGACCGGCACCACGTTGACCAGGTGGGCGATGACGGCAAAGGAGAGCGCTTCCGAGGCCGAAACCCCGAACATGACCAGCGACAGCTGGCAGAGGTAGTGGTAGGTCCCCACATAGCCGGGAGTGGAAGGGATGACGACGCTCAAGGTGGTGAACACGAGCACCACCAGCCCGACATACCAGGGCAGTCGATGGGAGGTCACCATGCCGAAGGCTTCCAGGCAGGTGAAGTTCATCCCCGCGTAGCACAGCCAGATGGCGATGGAGAGGATGGCCGCCGCCGTGTAATGGCCGGCGGATTTCAGCGGCCGGATGCCGGCGAGAAAATTCGCGGACAGGGATGCGATGCGGCCGGCGACGGCCGCGGGCAGCGGCCGGGTCAGGCGGCGAACCAAGGCGGCGGCGCGGGCCTCGTACCGCTTGCCGGCGATCAGCGCTATAAGAAGCAGCAGCGCCCCGGCGAGCATGAGGGTGCCGCTCGTTTCCACCCACGCCGGGAACGGGTGGACGATGATGACGACCGCCATCACCACGATCAGCGAAATCACGTCCACGATCCGTTCGACCACGATGGAGGCAAAGACGGCGCTGGCGGAAAGGCTTTTTTTTCTGGCGATCACGAAGGCCCGCAGGAACTCGCCGAGGTGCGCGGGCATGAAGGTGTTGGCGGCGTAGCCGATCAGCAGGGCGGACAGCAGGCTGCCGGTGTCCACGGTCCGGACCGGCGCCAGGAGATAGCGCCAGCGGATCGCCCGCAGCACGTGTGCCAGCATCAAGACGGCCGCTGAGGCCGCGATCCAGCGGACATCGGTCTTGGCCAGGGCCGCGAGCATCTGGTCGACGTCGACGCTGCGCAGCGCCAGATAGAAAAACACGGCGCCGACGGCGAGCCCGAGGATGAGTTTGAATGAATGCCGCTTCGCCATCGTCAGACCTCAACGGCCGAGGCGTCGCGTGAAAAAGGCCCGCCGCCCGCGGCGGGCCTCTGCTCGCGGTAGCTCCGGCCGCCGGCGATCACACCGCGCGGTCCTTCACCAGCATGGTCGAGGGGTCGAGCACCAGGTGCGCATGTTCCGCCGGCAGGGTCAGGCCTTTGACGGCCTTGACGAGAATCTCCTCGCCGACCGGCACGAGCTGCAGCGCCAAGTCAAAGAGGTCCTCCACGTCGGCCAGCTGTTTGGGGATGCCCCCCGGTCCCGGGTCCTCGTGGCGGTGGGTGCGGATGGTGAACCATACGCCCAGGCCGTTGAGACGGGCGTAGTGCTTAAGCCCGGCGAGCGCGTCCCGCAGGGGTTCGTCGAAGGACAGGCCGTCGACGATCAGCATGCGCGGCACGAAGATCTTCTGCTCCACCAGGTCCGTCAACCGCTCCTCCAGCTTGGGCACGCTGAAACCCTCGGTGCGGAACGTCATGATGAAGCGGTGCGGCAGGAGCGACTCCCACAGCAGCTCCGGTTGCGGCACGTTGTATTGCCGCGCCACGTGACCGAACACCTCCAGATACCACAGGTTCGTCTTGTTCACCGGCTGGTTGAGGCTGACATGCAGAACCTTGCGCTCGTGCAGCATGGCGTTCAGCGCCATCTGCACCATGAGAGCGGTCTTGCCGACCCCGGCGCGGGCCAGGACGCCGCCGAACTGGCCGGACGCCAGCACGTCCTCGGACTGGCCTCCGATGAACTGAACCGGGTTGTTCAGGATCAAATCTGTTTTCAGCATTGCGAAATACCTCTCCTTGATGAAGATCAGCGTCGCCCGGGGGGGCTTCGCCCCGGCGGCGGCGGGCCGGCTGCCCGATAGCGGGCGCATCAGCTCGCTGATGGGTCGCGCGCGGATCAGGCCACCTTTTTCTTCTGCTCGGCCGCCTTCTTTTCGAGCTGCTCGGCAATCGACTGCGGCACCTGACGGTACGCCAGAAATTCCATGGTGAACTGGGCCTGGCCCTGGGTCAGGGAGCGCAGCACCGTTGAGTAGCCGAACATCTCGGCCAACGGCACCTGGGACTCGATCACGCACAGGGCGCCCTCGTCCTGGGCGCCGACGATCATGCCGCGGCGCTGGTTGAGCGAGCCCATCACCGGCCCCTGGAAGGCCGTCGGGGTCTCGACGACCACCTTCATGATCGGCTCCTGGATCACCGGCTTGGCTTTGAAGTAGCCCTGGTGAAAGGCCCCGCGGGCGGCCTGCTGGAAGGCCATGTCCGAGGAGTCCACGGCGTGGCTGGCGCCGTCGTTGATGACGATCTTCACGCCGGTCACCGGGAATTCCATCTTGGGGCCCTTGGCCATGCAATCCCGGAAGCCCTTTTCGCAGGCCGCGATGTACTGGGTCGGGATGGAGCCGCCGACCACCTGGTTGTCGAACTCAAAGTCCTGGTCCGCGATGGGCTCCATCCACCCGCTCACCCGGCCGTACTGGCCGGAGCCGCCGGTCTGCTTCTTGTGCAGGTAGTCGAAGTCCGCCCGCTGGGTGATGGTCTCGCGGTAGGCCACGCGCGGAGCCCCGGCCGTGACCTCGGCCGAGTATTCGCGCTGCATGCGCTCGATGTAGACCTCCAAATGCAGCTCGCCCATGCCGGAGATGATGGTCTCGTTGGTCTCGGGGTTGACGTGGGTCTTGAAGGTCGGGTCTTCCTTGGTGAAGCGGTTGAGCGCCTTGGACATGTTGATCTCGGCCTTGTGGTCCTTGGGGCTGATGGCGAGCGAAATGACCGGCTTGGGCACGTACATGGAGGTCATGGTCAGGCTCAGGCCCGGGGCGACGAACGTGTCACCGGAGGCGCAATCGACGCCGAACAGGGCACCGATGTAGCCGGCCGGGATGGCTTCGATCTCCTCCATCTGGTCGGAGTGCATGCGAACCACCCGGCCGACCTTGATTTTCCGGCCGGTGCGCACGTTGATGATCGTCTCGCCCTTGCTCAAGGAGCCCTGATACACGCGGATGTAGGTGAGCTGGCCGTAGGTGCGATCCTCCAGCTTGAAGGCGAGGGCCACCAGCGGCGCCTCCGGGTCGCTCGTGAGCCGGACCGGGGTTTCGTCACGGTCCGTGTCGAGGGCGTAGTTCTCGACGTCGGTCGGGCAGGGCAGCAGGCTGTTCACGGCGTCCAGCAGCAGCTGAACGCCCTTGTTTTTGTAGGCCGACCCCATCACCACCGGCGTGAGCTGCCGGGACAGGGTGGCCTTTCGCAAGGCCGCAACGATCAAATCGGTGCCGATCTCCTTTTCCTCGAGGATCGCCTCCATGAGCTCATCGGAGAACATGGAGGCGGCATCGAGCATCTGCTCGCGTTTGGTCCGGGCCAGCTCGCGCACGGTCTCCGGGATCTCCTCGATGCGGATGGTTTCGCCTTTCTCGCCGTCGAAATACACCGCCTTCATGGCCAACAGGTCCACCACGCCGGTGAAGTCGTTCTCGAGCCCGATCGGGATCTGGAGGGCCACGGCGTTGTGGCCGAGCCGGTCCTTGAGCTGGTCGATCACGCGGAAGGGGTTGGCACCG
>Ga0115026_10000599_pt1 | contig 10250 bp, 7 predicted proteins | sample Mud_0915_D1_FD_83878 | JGI IMG/M metagenome (GOLD analysis project Ga0115026, IMG submission 83878) | Wetland microbial communities from Old Woman Creek Reserve in Ohio, USA - Mud_0915_D1 | ecosystem: Environmental > Aquatic > Freshwater > Wetlands > Sediment ...
GCTCCGAAGTTACGGGAAGGAGACGGTGCTCGCAGGCATCGACGAACTCCTGAGGCGAACCGAGGAATCAGTACGAAAGGTCATCTCCACATGGCGGGCAGGCACCTATTACGCAGAACGGGCCGCGGACTGGGACGGGACCACGGACAAGCCTGTCTGGGTGAGGCTCGCCCTTACGGTCAAACCCAAGGAGGGGCAGCTCATATTCGATTTCTCAGAGAGTGATCCGCAGGTGGACTACATCAACTGCCCGAGAGGACAGACATGCGCGGCTGTGGTCTCAGGAGTTGCATGGTCGCTTCCGGCCGGGACAGCACGCAACCAGGGTTTACTTGATTGCTTGACCATCATTACCAAAGAGGGAAGCGTGCTCGGTCCTACCTACCCGGCCACCACCGGTGCTCAGTCGGTCACCATGGGCACCCAGGTGACGGAGTGCGTGCAGATTGCCTTGAGCCAAGTGGTCCCGAAAGAGACGTCGGCAGTCTGGTCGAGACATCTCTCCCCCATCGTCACGGGGAAACGGCGGGATAAGATTGACCCGAGAACCAACTCTCCCCAGGTGTACTGGACGTCCCCCTTCCATTCAGATGGTTCAAGCGGCGCAATGTACGGGTACGATGGCGTTGACGGGCTCGGTCCGTGCCATGCCGGCGGTGGTGTGGTTCGGGCCCCCGTGGAAGTCGAGGAGTGGGATACGACGTACCGGTGGTTGCTTTATGAGTTCCTGAAGGATTCTATGGGCGACGGGCAGTGGCGCGGAGGAGCAGCAACCCAGGTGCGACTCCAGAACGTGTATGATCCAAAGGTCTGGCAGCCCCTCGACTGTGTGGTGATGACCGGCAATTCGGATGGCGAGAAGTTCACCCACACGGGTCTCCTGGGCGGCACGGATGGCAAGGTGAATGAGTTGGGTATCATACGGAAGGGACGGGGCGTGCAGTTACGCTGCTTTGACGTCCAGTACCTCCAGCCCGGGGACATCATCTGGACAAAGGGGGGAGGCGCCGGCGGCTGGGGAGACCCGCTCGACAGGGATCCTGAAAAGGTCCGGTCGGATGTTCTAAACGACTACATCTCAGTTGAGAGGGCCAAAGATGTTTACGGTGTCGTGCTTGGGGGTAAGACGTTAGACATTGACGACAAAGCTACAACGGAGCTGAGAAAAAAACTGAAGGCTCGGAAGAAAGGCAAAGGCGCAAAGTCTAAAGCACAGCCGAAGGTCCAAAAAGTCAAAAGCGGAAAGACTAAGGCACAGCTGAAGGCCAAGAAAGGCAAAGTTGTAAAGGCTAAGAGTCGAAAGACCAAGGGAAAGGCTTGATACAAGAGATGTATTGCGTGGAGGTAAACGGGAATGAAGGAACTTCACATCCAAAAAAAGGAGGAGAAAAGATGAAGAAGAGCGTTCTGATTTGTTGTTTCCTGGCATTGGTGCTGTTCGTATCAGCGCCCGCCCCGGCTTCTGCCGCCGCGGCCAAGACCAAGATCGTCATCGGCCAGGCAATCGCCCTTACGGGTCCGATTGCTCCCCAGCCTGCTTCTCAAGAAATCCCCCTTACCAAGCTCTGGCTGGAGGAGGTGAATAAAAAGGGTGGGATATACGTGCCCGAATACGGCAAACGACTGCCGGTCGAGATAGTGAGATATGATGACAAGAGCGACATACCGACGACGATCAACCTGTTTACGAAGCTGGCGACAGTGGACAAGGTAGACATCATATTTCCACCGCACGGCACTGGCTTTCACTGGGCTGTGCTGCCCCTGGCCGCCAAGTACAAGTACCCGCTCGTTACGTGGACGTTCATGACGGAACGCTTCAGGGAAGTTGCGCCCAAGTATCCATGGACCTTCGTGACCACAACAGCCTCCCGCGAAAGTCAGGCATCTTTTCTCGAACTCATGCTGGAACTGGGTGTCAAGAAGGCAGCCATCATTTACTCGTCCGCGGATTTTGGGATAGAAAACGCACAGGTCCTGGCGCCCAGGATGGGGCCTGCAGGCATTGAGGTGGCCATGTTCAAGAGCTATCCTTTCCCGCCGAAGGACCTGTCTCCTTTAATAGAGGAAGCCAAGGCGGCGAACGTGGATGCCTTCATCGCATTCTCCTATGTTCCGGACACCATGATGCTGCCTGAACAGGCAAAGATCGCAAACTTCAACCCCAAACTGTTCTATGTTGCCCTTGGCGCTGCCTGGCCTCAGTTCAAAGAAAAGTTCGGTGCAAATGCAGAGGGTGTGATGGGTCCGGGAGGATGGAATGAAAATGTCTCCCGCCAGACAAAAGAATTCTCTGATAAGTTCTTTGCCATGGCCAACCGGCGGCCCGACAACTGGTCAATGGCATTCGGATATGGCACCTATCAGATTTACGAGCAGGCAATCGAGAAGGTTGGGCTCAACCGACAGAAGTTGCGGGACTACATAGCCACAGCCACGTTCCAGACTGTGTACGGCCCCATAAAGTACACGGACAATTTCAATATGGACCATATAAGCTACATAGGGCAATATCAGAAGGGGATCTTCGAATCCGTGTCCCCTGCAAAGACAAGGAAGGTAACACCCATATATCCGAAGCCGGCATGGCAATAGACGTAGCCGGCAGGCGCGTGATGGCGTCTATATCGGGCAGGTAGCTTGCACTGGAGCGCATTGACTCGACAGAGGCTGCTTCGGGAACTGGCACAGTGCCCCTGTCCTGGTAATTGATTGCGGTCTTGTCTCTGGAAGTTCGGCGTCCTCACTGGCAAGGGGGCTAGGTAAAGACTGTGCTTATTCTTGAGATTCTCCTCGGAGGCTTATTAACCGGAGGGATATACGCCCTCCTGGCTGCGGGCTTCAGCCTGCAATATGGGGTGGCGCGGGTTCTGAACGTGTCCCACGGCGAATTTATTATGCTCGGGGCTTTGTCGACGTATTCGCTATACGTCACGCTCGGCATTAACCCCCTTCTTTCTCTCGTGATTGTCGGACCTGTCCTCTTCCCGATCGGCTTCTTACTCAACAAGTTGCTCTTTCAGCGCATCAGGGCCTTGGCAGGCTCCAGGGAGATATTTGAAGGCTGGTCCATGCTGGTCAGTTTTGGCCTTCTCTTCATCATCCAGAACATCGCACTGTTGGGTTGGAGCGCGGACCAGAAAGGATACAGCTTCATGGCTTTTCCGATCAATCTGATCGGTCTGAGGATTCCGGCAAATCGTCTGGTCGGCCTCTTGCTCGCTGTTGCCATAGGGATATCTTTCTTTCTCTTTTTGATGCGCACACGCTTAGGGAGGGCCATCAGGGCGGCGTCCCAGGAGGAGACAGGGGCTCAACTCATCGGCATAAACATTCGCTGGATGCACGGATTGTGCTTCGGCTTTGGAACCGCATTGGCAGGCCTGGCCGGTGTGCTCATCAGCACGATGTTTACGGTTTCGCCATTTATCGGTCTACCGTACACGATCATTGCCATCATCGTCGTGGTCCTTGGTGGATTGGGAAATATCATAGGAAGCCTCGTCGGCGGCCTGATACTCGGTCTCATAAGCAGCATTGTGCTGCGTATCGAGCCAAGCCTGGAGATGGTGGTCCTGTATGTCCTGTTCATGCTCATGCTCCTGATACGGCCAAGAGGACTTTTTGGTAAGTAGAGGACAAAAATCATAAAAGCTCGTCAAAAGATACTACTTCAATTGTTCCTGGCCATCGTCGCCGTTGCGTCATTGGCACTGGCACCGCACTATCTTCCGGATTTCTATGTCACTCTGCTGAGCAGCATTTTCAGATACACGGTCCTTACCGTAAGCTGGGCTACGTTCTGTGGCCCCACCGGTTACATATCTCTTGCGTCAGCCGCATTCCTGGGCGCCGGCATGTATGTGACGGCCCTCTTCGGGGAGGCAATTCCGTTGCCCGTGATTGTGGTGCTTGGCGGTGTAGCCGCCTCGTTGCTTGCCCTTTTGGCCGGCCTCGCGTCGCTGAGGATAAAGGGCATATTTTTCGCCATGTTTAGCCTTGGGCTGAGCGAGGGCCTGAAAGACTTCATCAACTGGTGGGAGATGGTCAAGGCAGGAAGGCAAGGCAGACTGGTGATCTCAGCGTCCAATGAGACCATCTTCTATACGATGTTGATCATTCTTGTCATGACGCTGCTTACCTCCATGCTCATCAGGCGGTCTAAATACGGACTTGCTCTGCGGGCTATCGGTGAAGAAGAGGAAGCCACCGATCATCTCGGCGTGAATGTGAACGCGGTCAAGCTGATTACCTTTGCCGCGACTTCCTTCTGGATCGGGACAACAGGAGCGATCACCGTAACGCAATTTTCGTACGTCGATACCCAGGTTGCTTTTTCTGTTTTCTATTCCTTTGTTCCCACGGTGATGGCGCTCTTTGGCGGTATCGGAAACATGCTCGGTTGGATCCTCGGGTCCTTCGTCTTTACAATCCTGACTGAACTGCTTTTGACGCCCTTTCCCTACTTCTACATGTTGATCTTCGGCACGGTCATTATCAGCGTATTCCTCTTCTTCCCTTCGGGACTGGTCGGATTGGTAACGCGATGGCGGAAACGGGAACGGGTGAGGCCTAATGCGACTCTGTGAAGGCGAAGGGGTCACGAAGTATTTCGGAGGATTGGCCGCGGTGGTGAACGTGGACTTCCATATCGATCAGGGCGAAATCGTTGGCCTGATCGGTCCGAACGGGGCGGGAAAGACAACGTTCTTCAACCTGATATCAGGCGCCCTGGCCCCCACGTCCGGGGTGATACGATTCAAGGGCGAAGACATCGCCGGAATGAAACCTTACCAGATCTGCAGGCGAAAGGTGGCAAGAACATTTCAACTGGTGAAAGTTTTTCCTCTCATGACGGTCTTTGAAAACGTCGTCCTGGGGGCGCTTTTCGGGTCTTCCGGCGCCAGGGGTGGTGGCAGGGAGAAGGCTGAAGCAGAGGCGATGGAGCAACTCCACTTCGTCGGATTGGCCGCGAAGAAAGATCTGATGGCTAGAGATCTTACCGTCGCCAACCAGAAACTGGTTGAGGTAGCGCGGGCACTCTGCACAAAGCCGGAGATGCTCCTGCTCGACGAGCTGGTCGCCGGGCTCAATCCCACCGAGGTAGACCAGATGATAGAGTTGACCAAGAGAATACGAGATAGAGGGATTACGGTCGTCATGATCGAGCACGTCATGAAGGTCATCATGAATATATCCGAGCGGATCATGGTGCTCCACCACGGCGAGAAGATTGCCGAAGGAACCCCGAGCGAGATCGCTTCGAGCAAACGGGTCATCGAAGTCTACCTGGGGACATAAGCCGATGCTGAAGGTCCACAACCTCAATGTCTTTTATGGGAAGCTTCAGGTATTGTGGGATGTCTCTCTGCACGTTGAAGAGGGAGAAATAGTCGCGCTGATCGGTGCGAACGGCGCGGGCAAGACCACATTGCTCAATACCATTTCCAGTTTCCACCACCCGGCATCGGGTACCGTGGAGTTTCTCGGGAAACGGATAGATAAGATTGCGCCGCATTCCGTTGTTGCGCTGGGTATTTCTCATATCCCTGAGGGGAAAAAGCTTTTTCCGGACATGACGGTCCGGGAGAACCTCGAACTGGGCGCCTATGCTTCCGCAAAAGGAAAAGAGGTGGACGCCAGACTGGATGAGGTCTACCAGATTTTCCCGGCACTCAAGCAAAAGAAAAACGAATTGCCGAGACGGTTGAGTGGCGGGGTCCAACAGATGCTGGCCATGGGTCGAGGTTTGATGTCACGACCGAAACTCTGCATGTTTGACGAGCCGTCCTCGGGGCTGGCACCGATAGTAATCAAGGAGGTTCTCAACGTCATCAAGGCATTGAGGGACCAGGGCACAACAACGTTGCTGGTTGAACAGAATACGCAGCACGCCCTGGGCATAGCCGATCGGGGCTACGTGCTGGAGAATGGGCGGATCACATTGGAAGGCACGGGCGCGGAATTGCTGCAGAACGAACACGTGAAGGTCGCATACCTCGGCCTGTAACGCGAAGTGACTCGAAGGGCGCCCCGGGAATCGAATCATGCCTCCACCCTGCACGCAGGAATTCAATTACATGAAGTCATAGACTAAGAGACAAGGAGGAACCGCGCGATGAGTTTTCGAGTTGCTATTGACACAGGCGGGACATTCACCGATTCCATCTCGGTGGACGGTAAAGGCAATCTGATTACCACGAAAACGCTCACGGTTCCCAGGAATCTGGCACAGGGTACGATCAATGCGGTAGATGCGCTGGCCAAAAAAAACGGTCTCAGCCGAAGGCAGTTCCTTCAGAACGTTGAAACCATAGTACACGGAACGACTCAGGGGACGAACGTCATTATTACTCGAACGGGGCCGAAGTTAGGGGTTATTGCGACAGAGGGGCACGCAGATGTGTTACAGCTGCGAAGAGTGATACGAGACAACATCTATGATTGGAGAAAACCCTTTCCCGAGCCCCTGGTGCCGGGCTACCTTCGCGTGGGCGTGAAAGAGAGGGTTGATGCCCAGGGCAACGTGGTGAAACCCCTTGATGAAGCGAGTGTCCGCAAGGCCGTGGCCTATCTCAAGAAGATGAAGGTACAGAGCGTGGTGGTGGCCCTGCTCTGGTCCTTTCTCTATCCGGAGCACGAAAGGAAGATCGGGGAAATCATCAAGAAAAATTTCCCTAAGGCTCACGTGACCCTCTCGCACAAGGTCTTGCCGGCCATCGGAGAGTATGAACGGACCAGTACCGCGGTCATCAACGCATACACGGCCCCTTCAACAGCCGATTATATCCACACCCTCACGAACTTTCTGACCAAGGAAGGCTTCAGGGGTCAGTTCCTTTTCATGCAGAATAATGGCGGCGTTGAAACGGCGGAGATAGGGATAGAAAATCCTGCCAGCCTCGCCACCTCAGGTCCCGCAGCGGGGCCTCCCGCGGCTCTCGCAGTGGGAAGGCTGCATGGATTGAGGAACCTTTTGTCGATCGACATGGGAGGCACAAGCTTTGACATTGCCATCATCGATAAAGGCAAATTCATAACGAAAACAGAGAGCCTGATCGCTGATCACCGGTTCTCTTTGCCCATCATCGATGTGGACAGCGTTGGTGCGGGCGGAGGAAGCATTGCCTGGTTTGATGCTACGAACACGTTGCAGGTTGGACCCAAGAGTGCGGGCGCCGACCCGGGCCCGGCCTGCTACGGTCTTGGCGGAGAAGACGCCACAGTCACCGATGCCGACGTCGTTCTCGGGTATATCTCCCCTGATTTCTTCCTCGGCGGAGAGATGAAATTAAGGAAGGACCTTGCAGAGAAAGCGGTCAAGAAGATAGCAGACCGGCTCAAGATGAGTGTTGTGGAGGCAGCCGCGGCCATTTATAAGATCAGCAATTCGGTCATGGCAGACGCCGTCTCTCATACGTTTACGAAGCGCGGCTACGACCCTCGGGTCTTTGCCCTGGTAGCGGGTGGGGCAGCCGGGCCCACGTGCGCCCTCAAAATAGCCCAGGAGCTCTATATCTCCAAGGTCATCATTCCGAAGTACGCTCCAATATACTGCGCCTTTGGCATGCTTGACGTGGACCTCATACACGATTTCACACGTTTCTATCATGCTGACAAGAGTAATTTCGATCTTGGTAAGGTGAAGAGCCTGTATAACGAAATGGAGAGTGAGGCCGTCCAGGTGCTGGAGAGAGAAGGCATCCCGAAGAAGGACCGGTTGCTGGAGCGCACGATGCGGATAAAATACTGGGGCCAGTTCAGAGATGTGGAGGTCTCGTGGCCGGGCGGGGCCATTACCAACGCTGCCATTGCCGAAGGGATCACAAATTTCCATCGCAGGCACAGAGAGCTGTATGGATCCTCTGATGGCGAGTATCCTGTTGAGTTCATGGGCTTCGGTCTGCGGGCGATCGGCAGAATGCCAAAGCTGCGACTGAAGAAGCTGGCCAAGGGCGAACGGAATCCTCGCGCGGCGCTGAAGGGAGAACGGAACGCATTTTTCGAAGAAAGCAGAGGCTTTGTCAAGACCAAAATCTACGATGGTGATAAACTCGGGTTCGGCAGTGTGTTGGAAGGGCCGTGTATCGTGGAAGAAAGAATGACCAATGTGGTCATCCCTCCGAAGTTTAAGCTGCGGGTTGATCAGTATGGAAACTACATTACAGCTTGATGAGACGGGGTCATGGGGCCGGGGCCAGAGTCTAGGGGCCGGGGTCCAGGGGCCTGTACAGTTGATCAGGATTCAAAGTACGGTAGGGTTTGATAAGAGCTGATAGGAGGAATGAACCATGACTCCAAAGAAAACGAAAGTGGCAGTAGATCCGATTACGCTTACAGTCGTGTGGAACAGGTTACTGACACTCACACGTGAATGCGGGGAGCGGGTTGTCCACTCCGCCCAGAGTTACGTCATGGGACTCGCCCGGGACATGGGACCTGTATTACTTACCCCGGATGTGGAAATCGTCACTTCAGTCGAGTTCATTCCCTGCCACTGCCTGCTCGCGGAAATTCCAACGAGGGCCATCCTGGACAAATTCGGGAAGCTCTCCCCGGGAGATATGGTGATCGGCAATGACGCGTACCTGGTGCGTAGCGGCCACCTCCCTGACTGGACGTTTCTGCTTCCCATATACTGGCATGACGAACTGGTCTTCTATTGCCACTTCAGGGCCCATCAGTCTGACAGCGGGGGTGCGCTCTCAGGAAGTTATTTCCCGAGGGCGTACGACTGCATTGCCGAGGGCCTGAACATCCCACCGGTAAAGATAGTAAAAAAAGGGAAGCTCGCCGAGGAAGTGTATGAGGTCATTCTCAACAACGTCCGGACCCCTAACGCTGTGCGGTCGGACAACATGCTGATTTACGGGTCGATACGGAGAATGGAAAAAGACATCGGTGAGTTGATCGACAGATACGGGCTCAAGACACTGAGGGCATGCACCCGTGAGATCATGCGGAGAGATGAAATCGCCACGCGTGAGCAGATCAGGGCTATACCCGATGGCACCTACTACGGGGAATCGGCCTGCGACTGGGATGGGAGTGTTCCCAACCGCCCTGTCTGGGTGAGGGTCAAGCTCACCGTCAAAGGGGATGAGATGACCTTTGATTTCTCTCAAAGCGACGATCAAGTCGATTTTGTCAACAGCCCGCTGGGTAATACGTATGCCTTCACGTATCTCGCACTCTTCCTGCAAATTGATCCGAGCATACCGCACAACCACGGCGCCCGGGTGCCCGTGCACATCATCGCTCCGGAAGGAAAAATCGTGAACCCGACCCGCCCCCATACGTATGGCGGTTGCGCGTGCAGTTGCGCCTGTGCGATCTATGAAGCGTGTGCGATGGCCCTCGGGAAGGCACAGCCTGAAAGGGCCAAGGCGTGCTCGGCGCGCCATTTTTCCGTTGACGTGGCAGGCCACGTGCCCATCACCGACCCGCGTACGGGACATGACCTTGAATACTTCGCCGCACCATTTATTGAGGAAGGCGGAACAGGTGCGGTCAAGGGTTTCGACGGTTGGGATGGTGAGACAGGAAGCATACATTCAGGCGCGCTGAAGCGAGGATCTGTTGAAGAGTGCGAGCTTGCCTTTCCCTTCCGCTTCGACGTCGTGGAGATTGCAAAGGACTCAGAGGGGCCTGGCGAATTCATAAGCGGGAGAGGAACCTATTCGGAGCGTCTGTGCGTTGCACCGCCGGGTGCCCGCACCGTTCTGATGTCCGGTGACTGCGATGGACAGGTCCACCCGCCTCCCGGCATGGCGGGTGCTCCGCCAGCCCAACTTGGCCAGATCTATATGCAGAGGGTCGGCAAGAAGAAGAGAGACATATTCAGAACGATCGATATGGATGATATGTATCCTGGCGACGTCTTGATTACGCGTTCGAGTGGGGGCGCCGGGTGGGGTAATCCTCTGAGCCGGGATCCCGACAGGGTACGATTGAACGTCAGGGACGGGTTTCTCTCAATACAAAGGGCGAGAGACGTGTATGGGGTTGTCATCACACAAAAAGAGAAGGCGAACCCGGAGACAGTCGAGGTCGATTACGGGGCAACCGAAAAGCTCAGAGCAGAGATGAAAACGAGGCAAGGCTGATGGAACACGGTACGATACAGGTTACTAATGAGACCGCAATAGATTTATACTCCGTCATTCCGGCGGAAGCCGGAATCTAGCGTCGTTCCTGGATGCCGGATCAAGTCCGGCATGACGAATGTAATGACTATTATGGACCGACTA
>Ga0115026_10000600_pt1 | contig 10249 bp, 8 predicted proteins | sample Mud_0915_D1_FD_83878 | JGI IMG/M metagenome (GOLD analysis project Ga0115026, IMG submission 83878) | Wetland microbial communities from Old Woman Creek Reserve in Ohio, USA - Mud_0915_D1 | ecosystem: Environmental > Aquatic > Freshwater > Wetlands > Sediment ...
ATACGATGGTGTCGTGGCCGACAAGACCCCCGAGGTCGTGGGGCAGTACATCGTCTACGAGCAACTCGGTCGAGGTGGAATGGCGACCGTGCATCGTGCCGAGACCCAGGGCATTAGTGGGTTTCGCCGCCCGGTCGCACTCAAGCGCCTGCTGAAGCACCTCACGACCGACGCCGACCTCGTGCAGTCGTTCATTCACGAGGCGCGACTCGCGAGCCACTTGCGTCACGCGAACTGCGCGCAGACGTACGATCTCGGCAAGGTCGACGACACCTACTTCATCGCGATGGAATACGTCGCGGGCGCGACGCTCGGGCAGATCATCCGGCAGTGCAACTCGGCGGCGGGGCTGATGCCGATTCCGATCGCGCTCAACATCTTGACGCAGATCCTCGACGGGCTCGACCACGCGCACAACCTGTGCGACGAGGCGACTGGCACGCCGCTCGGCATCATCCACCGCGACGTCTCGCCATCCAACATCATCGTCGCGAACACCGGGATCGTGAAGCTGATCGATTTCGGCATCGCGAAGGCCGAGAGCCTCGGCGCGGCACGCACGCAGACCGGGCTCATCAAGGGCAAGTTCGGATACGTCGCGCCCGAGTACACGTTCGGTCAACTCGACCTGCGCGCGGACCTGTTCGCCGTCGGCGTGCTCGCGCACGAGGTCCTGACGGGACGCCGGTTGTTCGAGGGCAAGGACAACTTCGACACCATCATGATGGTCCGCGAAGGCGCCATCCAACCGCCGTCGCGGTGGCGACCCGAAGTCCCGCGCGATCTCGACGACATCGTGATGACGGCGCTGATGCGCGATCCGATGTTGCGTTGGCAGAGCGCGTCGGCGATGCGCACGGCGCTCGGCAACTTCGCGCGCGACGCGAAGCTCGAGGTCACGAATCCGCAGGTCTTCGAGTGGGTCGAGTGGGCGTTCACGCAGGAAGCGCGCAAGGAAGATCCCGGGCTCGCGCGCGCGATCGCGACGCTCGGCGAGCCGTCGACGGGCACCGCGGAGATCTCGATCGAACAGGTCGAAGAGCTCGACGACGTCGCGAAGACGATGATCCGTCGGACCGCCCCGGTCGTCGCGCAAGTCCACGCCGAGGCGGCGCCGGAGAAGCCGTCACCGAGGACTCGGAAGGCACCGTCGACGACGAAGCTGAAGCGCAGCCGCACCGGCGTCTGGATCTTCTTGTTCCTCGTGATCATCGCCGCAGCGTCGACGTACGCGGCGATGGAGTACTACGACTACGAGATCGACTTCTCAGTATTCGGGTAGCGAGATCACGGCGAGCGCGCGCTCGACGTCCATCTTGCCGAGCCGCAGCATCGCGTCCTTCGGATCGCGATCCACGAGGTCGAGCATGTCGAGCGCCTCCTGCGCACTCGCGAACCGACTGTCTGCGCGGCGCGCCATCAGCTTGCGGGCATAGATCTCGAGCGCCGGATCGACCTCGCGATTCGGGGCGCGCTTCGCGATCGGCGGCGGATCGCGGCTGATGTTCGCGACCGCGATCTCCATCGACGTGCCTTCGAACGGCGGCTTGCCGGCCATCATCTCGTAGAGGATGACCCCGAGCGAGAACAGATCCGCGCGGTGATCGATCGGATCGCACTGCGCTTGCTCGGGCGCCATGTAGAGCGGCGTGCCGAGGACGAGCCCGTTCGTCGTGAGCCGGCCCGGCGAGTCCGGACCTTCGCCGCCTTCGCGCAGGATCGCGATGCCGAAGTCGACGATGCGCGGGATCTCGGTCCCGTCCTGCGAGATCTCGACGATGATGTTGTCGGGCTTGAGGTCGCGATGGATGAGTCCTTCCCCGTGCGCGTGCGCGAGCCCGAGCAACAGCTGCCGCACGAGCTGGATGACGCGCCGCCGTGCGGGCGCGACCGTCATCACCTCGGTCAGCGTGGGCCCTTCCGCGAACTCCATCACCATCACCTGCCGCCCTCCCGGCGTCTCGCCGACGTCGAGCACGCTGATCACGTTCGCGTGCGAGAGCTTCGCTGCGATGTGCGCCTCGCGACGAAACCGCGCGAGCATCGTCGGTTCGTGGACGAGCTCGTCGTGCAGGACCTTGATCGCGACCGGTCGCTTCAGCTTGACGTGGCGACCTTTGTAGACGGCGCCCATCGTACCGGCGCCGAGCTCGGACTCGATGACGTAGCGATCGAGGACGATCTGCCCGATCAGGTCGCCGCCGGCCGGCGCCGGCTTCCGGCGCGGCCTCACGGGCTGGGTCTCGTCCTCGTCAGACATCCGGCGTGGATGGTATCGTTCCTCGTCGAGTAGGAACAGGTGTGACCGAAACGTCCGACGTCGGCCGGCTGCTCGCCGAGATTCTCGCGGATCCCGCCAGCGAAGCGGCGCGACTCGTCTACGCGGATCACCTGATCGAGCTCGGCGACCCGCGCGGCGAGCTGGTTCAGGCGCAGTGCAAGTTCGAGAAGATCGAGTGGGACGATCCGCAGCGCCGCGCGATCGACGAGCGCATCGCCGACCTGCTCGCGATGCACGAGACCGAGTGGACGCGTGACGTCCGCGCGCTTGGCTTCGACGATCACCTCCAACAAGTGAGCCTGCGCCGCGGCTTCGTCGAGAAGGTGACGATCGATGCGAAGGACGCCGCGCGGCTCGTGCCGGCGCTACGCGCGATCACGCCGCTGCGGGAGCTCTACGTGACCGCGAAGACCGACGCGCACATCGACGACGTCGGCATCGCCGCGTGCGAGCTCGAGTCGCTGTCGTTTCGCTCGGTGGCACGCGACATCGGCCGCACGATCGCGAACAAGCTGCCGCACTGGCCGCACCGCGGCAAGCTCCAGACGCTCCACGTCGCCGGCCCCGACGCGGCCAAGGCGATCGCGAGCACGCCCGCGCTGGCCAGCTTGCGGCGCCTTCGCGTCGGAGCGATCGAATCGACCGGCCTCGCATCACTGGCGGCCGCGACGCACCTGGCGAACGTGCACACGCTCGAGCTGCCGCAGAGCGGTCTCGACCGGAACGGCGTGAAGGTCCTCGCGCACGGCGCGCTCGCGGGGCTCGAGCGACTGCAACTCGAGCAAGCGCGCCTCGACGTCGACGCGATCGCGGTCCTCGCGCAGGCGTCGTTTGCCGGCCGGCTGCTGCAGCTGCGCGTGCACCACAACAAGCTCGGCGAGCCGGGAGCCCGCGTGCTCGCCGAGCAGTTTCCCGCGCTCGAGCTCCTCGATGTCGAGAGCACCGAGCTGCGGGCCGACGGTGCGCTGGCGCTGCTCGCATCGAAGCGGCTCGCGAAGCTGCAGTCCCTCGATCTGTCGCGGAACAGCCTCGGTGAGGGCCTCGTACGCGCGCTCGACGCGATCGAGTTGCCGGCGCTGCGCCACCTCGCGTGTCTCGCGAACCTCGTCGAGGCGTCGGTGACGAACGCGTTCGCACGGTCGCGCCTCGACGAGCTGCGCTCGCTCGATCTCTCGGAGAATCCGCTCGGCGATGACGCGGTGATCGCGCTCGCCGAGACGACACGCTTGCCGAAGCTCGATGTCCTGCGCGTCAAGCGGACCGGCGTCGGCGTGCGTGGGCTCGGTGTCCTCGGGGCGAGCGCCCTCGGGTCGCGGCTGCGCGCGATCGATCTCGCACGCAACGAAGTCGACGACCACGGCCTCGCCGCGCTGCTCGAAGGCGGCAAGCTCGCCGCGCTCGCCGCGCTCGATCTCGCGGGATCCGCGCTGACGATTCGCGGCGTGAAGACGCTCGTCGGTTCGCCGATCGCCGCGCGCCTCAAGCACCTGACGATCACCGGCCTCGACGTCGGCGCGCTCGACCCGCTGCTGTCGGCCGACCTGCCGGAGCTGCGCTCGCTCGTCGCCGATCGCTTCGACGACGACGCCGCGCGGTTGCTCGCATCGGCGCGCGGTCTGCCCGCGCTGCACAGCATCGTGTTCACCGCGCGCGATCTCACGGATGCCGGTGTGCGTGCGCTCGCGGAGTCACCGCAGCTCCAGCGCATCCTGTGGCTCGAGCTCGACTCGCCCGGCGTCTCGGATGTCGGGCGCGCGATGCTGCGCCGGCGGTTCGGTCACCACGTCGCCGTGTTCGCCGGCGCGACGCTCCACGCGTTCAGCGGGCTCGGCCGTCGCGTGTAGCGCCGGCGCGGCTCACACTTCCTGCTCGGCGCGCACCTGGATGCGATAGGCCGCCGCGCCCGGAAGCTGCTTGCGAATCTCGCCCTCGAACGCCTTCGCCCAGGCGTCGGGGTCGAGCTTCGAGCTGCCGAGGTCGACCCACACCTTGATCACGTCGACGTCATCGCCCGACGGCCGGACCTGAGAGGACGCCACGACGCTCGTCGCTGCGAGCAGCTTCTCGATCGCGGTCACTGCTTCGTTGATCGTCATGTTCGGAGCCTCGATCTCTCGGCGAACCTACCATCGGTTTGATAGCGTCACAGCGATGCCCGACATGATGGCCATCGTGAGCAAGGCGGTGTTCGAGAAGGACGCGCGCGGCAAGGGCATCGGCGACACCTGGGCAACCGACCGCTACATCTCGCAGAACAAGGCGCTCGCGAACCTCGCCGGCGGCGACCTGTACCTCGTCACGGTCCGCCCACCGGACGAAGCGCTCTGGCTCGTCGCGGTCCTGCGCCAACCGACGTTCGACAGCACGCAGTGGGCCGCACGCGCGAACGCGCTGCCGATTCGCGACATCTCTTCGCTGAAGCGAACGTTGCGGTTCGCGAACGGGCAGGGGCTCCCCGAGAAGGCCGGCGCGCTCGGCATGTCGCTGCAGACGCCGCGCGTGCTCACGGCCGATGACCGCGCGTTACTCGGCGGCGAGCCGGGGCCCGCCGAGCCACGGACCGTCGCCAAGAGATCCACGAAGCCCAAGGCTCAGGAAGCGAAGCGTGCAGCGCCGAAGCGCGATCATGGCGGATGCGCGGAGGCGCTCGCCCAGCTGCGCGACGGGCACCCGGCGGCCGCCCTCGAGACGCTCGTCGACGTGTGGGCCGACGAGCCACACCCCATGCTCGCGCAGCTGATCGCGAACCTCTCGGCCGAGGCGCGCACGCCGACGCCGGCGAACCTGCGCGGCAAGACGGTCGCCGCGCGTGAGGCGTGGGACGAGCACGCGCGCACCGCGAGCGCGGCCGACATCCCGATGCTGCTCGAGAGCCTGTGCGACGTGAGCTCCGGCGACGCGGCCGAGCGGTTGCCGGCGGTCGAGCGCTGGATGCCCGATCCGCGCGTCGATGCGGCGTTCGTGGCGGTGCTGAAGGAAGTGCCGTATCGCGCGACGTCGACGAAGCCGTTCTGGACGCGGCTGTTCGCGTCACTGGAACAGCTCCGCGATCCATCGCAGATCGAGCGCATCGAGGCGATCGACTTCGCGGGCGTCGCGGCGACGATGGCGGAGTGGCTGCGGATGAAGCAGGGCAAGCTGCTCGTGTCGCTGAAGCAGAAGCTGCCCACCGAGTCCGAACCGCGACCGATCTTCGACGAGCTCGCGGCGGTGATCGGCGGCCAGCACGCCGCGGGTGCCGCCGATCGGGAGAGCATCGAGCAGCTGTTCCAGAGCGTCTACGAACACCCGCACGACGACGCCCCGCGTACCGTCCTCGCCGACGCGCTCATCGAGCGCAACGATCCGCGCGGCGAGCTGATCAGCGTCCAGCTGCGGCTCGCGCACGAGCCGACGGATCGCGCGCTCAAGACCCGCGAGAAGGAGCTGCTCGACGCGCACGCGAAGGGCTGGCTCGGCGAGCTCGCGCCGATCCTGATGGCCGACGTGCGCTTCGAGCGTGGCTTTCTCTCGGAGTGCAAGATCGACAACAGCAAGCTCGACCGCGTGCAGAAGCTCGTCGGCCACCCGGCGTGGTCGACGGTGCGCGCGCTCGAAGGCTCCGCGTTGATCGCGCTCGATCCGGTGATGCGCTCGCTGGAGAAGCTCGTGTTCAGTCAGAGCAACGCGCGCCATCACGAGAAGCTGCCGGAGGCGTGGCGCGATCTGTTGGTCGAGACACCGCGCGGGATCCGAGAGCTGCAGTACGAGCACATGCACAGCGAGCGGCAGTGGCTCGATACCGTCGAGGGTCGCCGGCAGGTCGACGTCTCCGATCGATCGGAGATCGACGCGCTGTGCAGCTGCACGGCCTTGCCTCGCCTCGAACGCCTCGGGCTGCGCGACAACCCGGTGCTCTATATCGGCAAGCTCGTACGCGCGCCTGTCCTCGAGCGCCTCGCGCAGCTGTCGTTCATCTACGAGCGCAACAATCGCTTCGACGCGCAGCGTACGTCACCGCTCGTCGACTTCAGCCAGCTGCTCGAGGTCGCGCGCGTGCCGACGCTGCGCTTCGTGATCGGGAGCTTTCACGAGACCGAGCTCGTCCTCGAGCGCGGTGTGAAGGGCTACGAGCGTGCGCGCATGACGCTCGGCCCGACGATGAAGAGCAACTGGAGCCCTCAGCTCGTCGACGAAGCGATCCGCATGCTCGACGCGCTGCCGAAGCTGCGCGAGCTGCACGTCACGACGCGCAAGTGGACCGAAACGCAACAGGTCGCCCGGCTACGTGCCGCGGCGACCCAGATGAACCTCGACGCGTGTGAGGTTGGCTAGCGAACCGGCTTGAGGCAGAGGCGCTGAGCACCCGCACCCGCACCGTCGACCGCGAACACCCAGACACCACCGTTGATCACGGCGAGCTCGTAGGCTTCACCCATCGGCTGCGTGCCTTCGAGCGCCATCGAGACGAGCGTGCCGTCGGTGTTGAGATAGCCGACCACGACGTCCTGGCGCGCGTTGATGTAGCTCACCCAGTAGCGCGAGCCGTCGAACACGATCTTCGGCGAGCGCGCGTTCTCGAGGAACAGCTGCGAGTTCGCGATCTCGCTCTCTCCGCCGATGCGGATCTGCGAGATCATCAACTTGTCGGCGCCCTCTTCGTAGATCATGTAGCCGGCGCGCTCGAGCGGGTTCACCGCGATGCGACCGTTGAGGCAGGGGAAGTTGCGCGACGACATCACCTCGGCGCCCACGCGCGTGAGGTGACACGTCGAGTCCGTCGACCACGCGACCATCGTGTCCTCGCGATAGCGCGTCGCCGTGATCGTCCGCGGCGCCTTCGCCGTGAGCGTCTGCGTGCCCGTCGTCTGCCACATGGTGTCGAACCGAATGCCCGTGACGCCTTCCGTGTCGGCGATCGCCGAGAGGCGTTGGTCGCGCACGTTCGCCATCGGGACGTCGGCGACCATGGTGCCGCGCGCCGTGCTGAGGTTGTAGTGCGCGCCGAGGTCGGGCCGGATCATGTCGATCGAGACGCTGCCCTCCGCGCTCACCGCTGCGGTGATCAGGCGCTCGTCGATGAACGCCGCGGACACCGACGTGAACGTCAGGTCATCGCGGATGATGTTGCCCTGTTCCTTGGTCTCGAGCTCGCCGCGGCCGTCGATCGCGAAGCCGCGCAGCGGACCACCGACGCGATCGACGCTGAAGATCGCCGCGCCGGTCGGCGTGGGGACCACGGTCACGTCGACATCGCGATCGCCGAACGTGACGCTCGGCCACGACCGCACCGAGCAAACATCCGGGGCGAAGAACGGCTCGACGTTCTCGAACCCGGGCTCGTTGACCGGAGCCCCTTGTTCTTCGTCGACGAGCAGATTGTCACCGCATGCTGCACAGAGCAGTACGATCGGCAAAAATGGTCGCATCATTCCATTATCGATACGGCCGATCCGGGTGGGAAGATCCTTCACCAATTCTTTCGCTTGCTGGCTCACAAATACATCGTCCTACACGGCTGTTAGCCGGCCAAAGTTTTGGAACTGCTGGGGTGGAGACGTCGCCGCGTTCGTGAAGAACGAATCCGTAACCATGCGAGGCGTAGGCCGTAGTCCCGTGTGATGAGATTGCTGGCGATTGCCTCGTTAGGAGGACGTGGCGACCGCGCAACCGTCGCGAGAAATGTTGTCGACGCGCCGGTTGCCCAACGAGAATCACAGCTTCCACCACGCCCGTTGCGAGGTGTCCATCCGGCCCGACCACCGGGAGCGCTGCGAGCCCTGGAGCACGCGCGTCCTGTCGTGCTCGTGGCGCTGCTGGCGGCTTGCGTCGAGGCCGATGACCGACCTGCACGATGGAGCTATGTGCACGGCGCGATCTTGCAGCCGGCGTGCACGACGGCCGGTTGTCATTCGAAGCTCACCGCGCTCGGCGGCATCGATCTCTCGGATCGCGAAGGTGCGTACAACGTCCTCACCGGCCACGTCTGCGGCGATCCCCCGCCCGGCTCCGCACCACGCAACTACGTCACGCCCGGCAGCGCGGAGTACTCGACGCTGATCCATCAGCTTCGCGGCGAGAACCGCAACGTGATGCCGCCGGACATGCCGCTGCCCGCTGTCGAAATCGAGCTCGTCGGTCGGTGGATCGATCTGGGGGCCGCATGCGATTAGCGCTCGCGCTGCCGTTCCTCCTCGTCGCATCGAGCGCAGACGCCTATCCGCAGTTCCAACTGACGACCGGCACCGATCGCTGCATCGCGTGTCACTTCTCTCCCGCCGGCGGCGGCCTCCTCACCGACTACGGTCGCGACGAGGCAGGCTCGACGATCAGCCGCGGCGGCGACGGTCGGTTCGCACACGGCGCGTGGACGCCACCGTCGTGGCTGCAGCTCGGCGCGGATCTGCGCGGCGTCACGTTCGCGAAGCTGCGCGAGCCCGACACCGACGTCGCCGCGTTCCCGATGCAGACCGATCTCTACGTGCGCGCGGGAACGCCGACCTACTCGTTCGCGATGACGCTCGGTTCGCGCAGTACGCGCTCGCCGTCACCACCGATCCAGGAGCGTCTGACGTCGCGCGAGCACTACGTCATGTACGAGCGCGAGAGCGGCACGTACGTGCGCGCGGGCCGGTTCTTCCCGGTCTACGGCATCCGCTCGCAAGACCACACCGCGTACGTGCGCCGCTACCTCGGGTTCCACACGCTCGAAGAGCCGTACGGCGTCGCCGCCGGTACGTTCGACGTCGCGTGGGAAGCGCACGTCTCCGCGTTCGTCCCTCGGCCGGCCGATTTCCTCGGCTCGGGCGTCAAGGCCTCCGGCATCGCCGGCTACTACGAGCGGCGCTTCCTCGACGACACCGCGGCGTTCGCGACGCAAGCTCGCGTCGGCGTCTCCGAGGACGACACGCGTGTCGCCGTCGGTGCGATCGGAAAGCGGTTCATGCCCGAGGCAGAGCTGCTCCTGCTCGGTGAAGTCGATCTGCAGCGGCAGTCGTTTGCCGACGTCGGCGGTACGCGCTGGCAGCTCGCGAGCTATCTCGCTGCGAGCAAGTTCGTCGCGCGCGGTTGGATGATCGGCGCGGCGCTGCACCACTGGCACCCGGATCTGACGCTGCGCTCGGCGCGCGACGCGTTCGAGATCAACGTGCAATTCTTTCCGCGCGCACACTTCGAGCTGCACCTCCTCACGCGGATCACCGGCGAAGGCGACTTCGACGATCCCGGTCTCCTCTCCCTCCTACAACTCCACTACTACCTATGAAGCGAGTCATCGTCCTTCTCGCGGCGTGCGCGCCCGGCGTTCCCGAAACACCGAGCTTTCAGCAGCACGTCGCCCCGATCCTCGCCGCGAACTGCGTGCGCTGTCACGGTGTGCCGGTGATCGGTGGTGCGCCGCCGGAGCTTCGCCTCGATACGTACGGCAGCTACGATCGTCCGAAGCGCACCGGGATCGGGATCGAGCAAGTGATCGGCGCGCAGACCTACGCGAGCATCATCGCGCAGCGCGTGGCCAGCAGCGACGCCCCGATGCCGCCGCGGTTCGGCCTCGACGAGTATCAGATCGAGACGCTCGAGCGCTGGGACGCCGCCGGGGCACCGCGCGGCGCGCCGAATCCTGGCAATCACGCGCCGATGGCGGTCGTCGACCGCGTGCTCCAATCGATCGAAGAAGAGGGGATCGAGATCCGCGTGCGCTCCTTGATCGATGTCGTGGTCCTCGACCCCGACCCCGATGTCGTCGGCGGCGCCCTGCAAGTGCGCCGGGGCACCACCGTGTTGCCGCTCGGCCTGTTGCGCTCGGGCCCGAATCACGTCGAGTGGGAGACGACGAACATCGCGCCCGGCTCGTTCGCCCTCGAAGCCGTGCTCGACGATGGCGGCGCGGAGGTCGTGGTGCCGCTGGGCGCGATCGAGGTGACGGCACCATGAAGCGCGTCCTCCTCCTCCTCTCGCTCGCGGGCTGCGGCGAAGCCATCCGCGACGACC
>Ga0115026_10000603_pt1 | contig 10213 bp, 7 predicted proteins | sample Mud_0915_D1_FD_83878 | JGI IMG/M metagenome (GOLD analysis project Ga0115026, IMG submission 83878) | Wetland microbial communities from Old Woman Creek Reserve in Ohio, USA - Mud_0915_D1 | ecosystem: Environmental > Aquatic > Freshwater > Wetlands > Sediment ...
AAGTACATATGTGGACCGACCGGCCTGTAGGATACTGGCCACAGGGCGATATTCAACGTCCTGGAGCCGCTAAAGTGCCCAAAAATCTTAACTGGGACGTATGGCTGGGACCTGAACCCGACAAACCGTACAACCCCGAGATCTGCCATTTTGTATGGCGCGGACTGTGGGACTATGGAACAGGTGCCATGGGAGACATGGGAGCCCATATATATGATGCTCCGCTGTGGGCTCTTAACCTGGGATACCCGAAAACGATCCAGGCTACCTCCACACCATATAATAAAGAATATCTGCCGCTTGCCCAGACTGTAACCTACGAGTTTCCCGAACGGTATTCCCCCGAAATCGGTTATATGCCCCCGGTCAAGGTTAAATGGTGCGATGGCGGTCTTCTCCCGGAAAGACCGGCGAAGCTGGAGCCAGGCCGCCGTGTGGGAACAGTTTTCTATGGCGATAAAGGAATAATGATGGGAGGCAATGCAGTTATGCCCTCGCTGGTGCCCGCAGATCCGAATTTCAAAGGACCGGATCCCTGGCTTGAAAGAACCGGTGATAATTTTGAAGACTGGATTAGCTCTATTATGAACGGTAAGAAATCGGCAAACGATTTTTCGTGGGCATCAAGGGTAACAGAGATAATGCTGCTGACAAACATTGCCGTCCTGACACAGCGTTCGAATACAACTCTTGAATATGACGGACCAAATATGAAGATCACAAACCTGCCCGAAGCGAACAATTATTTTCAGTACGAGTACCGCAAGGGCTGGACGATGTAAGGTGGCTAGAACATAAGGTGCATTGGAATAAAAGCTGTCTTAAAATTATAACATAATGTTTCAATAAATAAACGTTAATCTGACCGACAGGATTAGATCCATCTGCCTGGATTCCGAAGAGTTATCAGATTTTATCCCTTTGTTTCAGATATTTTTGTATGTAATACAAAACCGGACGCTTATATTTTAGTTTTTTCCATGGCCGGCTGCTATGAGGCATATGAAAAACCTCCAGATTTTTTGCAAGCAGATTTACAAATCCGTATTTTTTTGACTGATGGCTTATATATACATCAAACCAGTCTTTTGTTTTTGGCAGGTTCTCAAAGTTTATTTTTTTCAGAAAAGGGAGGGTTAACATTGTGCAGGAAAAGCTAAGACTGTGCCTGGATATTACAACATTATTGTTTTTTTCTTTCTCAAAGGTATATGGAAAATTATACTCATTCTTTTCATTCACAGTGATGGCAGCTACCATACCTGCATTGTTGAAGGCTTCAGATATGGAAATTAAGCCTTTCAAAGTATCTTTATTTACCACAACATCTGATTCTATAATGATAAGAGGAATTCCTCTGGAAAGGGCCTTTTGTTGTCCAAGCTGAAGGATCAACCTGTAGTTAGGTGACTCATGTGTTGTATAGTCTTCAATATTAACAAGCTCATATCCATAAATTCTGCGGTTCCTTTCAAGGGATGATTTTGTATCTGAATCGCTGAAGTCATTAAATACGATATATTCAAAATTTCCTTCTGAAGCAGAAACCGATTCAATGGTTTTCAGTGCTGTCTGAATAGAATTTTTTACCGGTGTTATTATCAATGCATCAGGCATGGCCAACTGAGTATTTTTTGAATGAATATTCCTCTTGTTTCTTCCTTGCTATTACAAGGATCTCCTGGTCACAATTAAGAAGTGAGAGAAACCTCCGGGAGATCCGGGAAAAAAAGAACTGAATTGAATCAGGTTCCCTGACAAACAACGGATAGTTCTTTTGAAGCAGATTGAAACCTGTTGCAGAAAGAACCTTTGTCAGGGACTTATAGTCAAAATATACATAATGTTCCGGTCCGACTCCATTAATACTGTAAAACCGGTGTTTCCCCATTTTAATCGAAGCCTGAAAATATTTTGAGTTAGGGACCATAATAAGGACAATCCCATCCTTGCTTAGAAGGTTATAACATTGCTTTAATACTTCAATGGGATCAGGGAAATGTTCAAGTATATGCTGCAGGAAGATGAAATCATATCGGATTCCGCTTTCCAGAACTTCTCCAATAGTTTTATTCGATGCATTCAACCCTCTGTCTATGCAATATCCAACAGCGTAATGGCTTACATCGATCCCAAGATGATCGATTCCAATATCTTTTGCAGCTTCCAGGGTGTTACCCAAAGAACAACCTATCTCAAACAGACATTTGACATCGGGATGGAAACCCAGACCTATCTGGATAAGCCATTTCGATTTTTGTATTTTGTGTTTCCTGTTACGGTCATATTTTTTTAAAATGAAGTATTTTTCATCATAATCACTCCTGACTTTCATCGAATCAGGAGAACGCCATATAAGTCCGCAATCTGTGCATCTGATAAAACAAAGATCCCCGTCCTTTGAATACACTTGCTGATTCTCAGGATTGCAGCGTAAATATGCATTACATGGCAAGATAGCAGGCTCCCGCTTTATTATGTGAGAAAAATAAACCAAATTAATTCATTGTTATATAGATATACTACTAATCTAAACTAAATCACGATGAACTTAATTAGTTGGTCTTAAAGCAGCAGGTCGTGAAAAACAATCCTTTTTCCTGCATGAAATTATTCTTTACTTATTCTGGCCGGATTCAGGAAGATCATAAAAAAAATAAATGCGAAAGACAGTTCATGCAGTTCACTTTGCCTGGTAATATTAATTAATAAGACCAACAAGCTGGATGCCAGCATTATGATAATATGTTGAATTCCCGGCAGGGGCACATTGAATTTATGAACAAGATTATGAATGGATGGAATTTTCCAAACCAATAAACGTGATAAAATAAAATAAATAAAAAGACATAGAAACATCAGTCTGGAGAATATTATAATATTCAGTTTTTTCCCTTCAACGACCAGATTATGAATATTTGTTTCACCTTGTGTATTGTGGTTGAGAAAGAATTCACTGCTTTGTACTCCAAATAACCTTTGTCCCCAGCTTATTTCTTCACCCGCCGCAAAAAAGAATAACAAGGCCAATAAAGCCCATGTAAGAATCCAAAGTGGCTTTTTCATCTTTCTGTAATGAAATACCCGGTATATGCATACCAGACTGCTAAATAACAAGAACAATGTTGTCACATATTCTATGACTCCATCTTCCCTGATATATTCCTGAAAAGCATCATAACCTTTCAATTGCTTGACGTACAAACCATAACCGATGAAAATGAAAAGAGCTGTACCAAGCACAATTTCTACAACTTTAATCAGTTTTTTTGTATCCATAAGTCATTATTATAACAAGTATCCAACATAAGAAAATTATATAGCATATTGATTGTTAATAAATTAACATTATTATACTGCTATTTATTTGATATACAACGCCAAACGCTCTGTTTTCTATGTTTCCATTTAACTATGCAAAATAGTCAACAATTATTCCCTTCCTTTTAAAACCCACGGAATAACCGGATTAATTATCCTCTTTCGTTAAAATATAATAATCCTTTATATACCGCACTTTGTTTTTCATTCCATAATTCATGTTGATAACGTATTTCTTATCAATGTTATAATTGATGAACCGGCTTTTTATCATTGAAGAGTCTTCCTTATTTGCAATTAAGGCAAAGGAGCGGCTATCAGGAAAAAGAAAGCGATCGCCTTCTTTTTGCAGCAGAGGAATTGGCTTTCCAAAATTCCAGACAATCTCAGGAGCGATATCTGACAGCCTGTAGGTTTCTATCCTGTATTTTCCGGCTATGATCTGAGCTTCCTTTGCCGATGCAAAACCTGGATTAATAAAGACCTTTGCTCTTATTGGGATCACTATTATCACAATGAGCACAAGTATGGAAATCATCGAAATAAATATTATCCGGAAATTTCTGCCAATAAGTCCATTAATTATTAAGAAAGCAAATAAATACATAAGTAATGATGAGAGAATAAAAAGAAGCAGATATTCCCTGATGCTTTCCTTCAGGAGGACCAAACCTGCAAAAGGGTACAAAAATCCAATAAGAGCAACAATGCCAAAAGAAAAAAAGATCCAGATATTTTCCTTCCAGCTCATGTTCTTGTTGAAGCTTTTCATAAGATATTCAATATAAAATCCGGTGGTAAGCGCAAGCGGAATAAGTACCGGTACAAGATACCTCACCTTTTTTTCCGGAATGAATGACATTAAGATAACGGATATGATGGTCCAGAGAATAGCAAAACGATATGCTTTAAGATCCTCAACCCTGGATTTTAAATAAGGATAAATCAGGGCTGTGAGGGATGCTATGGCCCACAAACCGCTCTGGAGGAAGAAGTTCCAGTAATAATAAAATGGTTGTACCTCATAATTCGTCCAATTTGTTGTCTCGAGTGCTATAATTTTGCTGAAATATTCCGGATCTTTAATATGAACATAAATATACCACGACAACCCGATGGAAAGACCCGTAATTAGCATAACTGAAAGGTACAGTATCTTTTTTCGGAACGAAAAATGGTATACTATACCATAACTGATCAGGAATGGAATCAATAATACATATACCGATATAGGGCCTTTGCTTAAAAAAGAAAGACCAAAAAATAATCCTCCGAGGATGCTGTTTATCATTGCATTGGAATCTTCTTTCAGTAGCTTCCAGAGAAAAACGATACATACCATCATGAAGCTGTGGGTATACATATCCCATTGATTATCCCTCCCGGCAAAGAAAATATAAAAGGAAGTTATGAGAATCAAAGCATTATTGAAACTGTTTTCTGAGTTTAATCCGATTAGTTTTGAAAAATAATAGAAAATGAAAACAAGAAGTAAGGTTATTGCTACAACCGGCAACCGTAAGACAGCAAGAGACTCAAATCCTGACAGGGAACCGGCAATGGCTGTCAGCCAGGTGGGAAGAGGAGGTTTTTGATACCGGGGCTCATTATTCAGGGTAGTAAGTAAATACTCCCTGTTCTGAACCATTTCCCGGGCTGAAATAAAATTGCGGGCCTCCATTATGTTCACTTCGATCTTATCAAGACTGGTAAAAAGTAAAAGTCCTGCAACAACGAACAGTATAATCTGGTGCCTGATAGATTTTACCTTAAACTCCATATCTCTTCAAAATGTAAATATTCCTTGAGTAAGCAATAAGACCCGAAAGATGTGCCAGGAAAAGTACAGGGTCTCTCCTGAAAATTGCATAAATAAAAATCAGTGAAGATCCGGCAAAACTCATTATCCAGAAACCCATAGGCAACATGGATTCCTTTTTCCTCTCAGAATAGATCCACTGATAAACAAAACGAAGGGTGAACAATACCTGTGCAACGACACCAAGAATCATCAGAAGGATTGGGATATGCTCCTTGTTAAAAAGGTTTGCCTTATCCATGATATTATTGTTATATCCGTAGATAAGTATGGCCACCGGAAAAAAGTAAAGAAAAATCCTCAGCCATCCAGGGATACTGTCCCATTCATGCTCAAGCTGAATATTCCTTATATAAATATAGTAGGTGATTACCTGTCCGAGCATTATTGGAAAATCATCACGCAGGTAACCATATATGAATAAAAGTACTGATGCGATAAGGCTGATCTTCCAGAAAAGGTTTGGGGTAAGAACTTTCTTATTTTTCTCTGAAATAATCCATTGCAACAGGATCCTGCTTGAAAATAGCAACTGTGCTACAAAACCAATCGTGTACACTATCCAGCTGTTCATTACTCCGTAATGGTTTTGTGGTCGAAATCCTCAATAAAATAATTAATATATTTTTTCTTCATCCACAGGTAGGCGAAGCAATCGGACAGAGGCCCCAGTAAACGTTTCCAGAGATTGTAATTTGATTTGCCGGCAATTCTCGGGAAATGCCGTACCGGCACCTGGAGTATTTTCCCTTTTTGTAGTAATACCATTGCAGGCAGGAACCGGTGTAATCCGTTGAACATTGGAATTCTTTTAACCACATCGGTCCTGATTATCTTCAGGGGACACCCTGTGTCGTCCATACCGTCGTGGGTGAACATTCTCCGGATCTTATTGGCAATCACTGAGGAGGCGTTCTTTACAAATGAATCTTTTCTGTCCTGCCTCACTCCCTGGACAAGGTCGTAATCATTTATGTGATCGAGAAGGATATTGAAATCCTCGGGAGAGGTTTGCAGATCAGCATCAATATAACCTGTAAGAGCAGTATCCGAATGATCAAAGCCTGCTTTTAATGCTGCGCTGAGACCATAATTCCTGTCGAAGGAACAGAATGCAAATGATTCTGAATCTTTACAGATTTCCTTTATCTTTTCCAGGCTCCCGTCATTTGATCCATCATTGATAAACAGCACTTTGGTTTTTTTGGGGGAATCATTTATGAATTTACGGAGTTCACTATGAAGTCTCTCCAAATTACCCTCTTCATTATATACCGGTACAATAATGGTCAGATCATAGCCTGTATTCTCATTTTTCATTCCAGTGACAGATTTTGATAGCTGCAAAAATAGCATTTTTCCTCGTAACGTAAGTATCAGTATTCGGGGTGCTTCAAAAATTGGGGTAATTAATATCAAAATTGTAACTTAAAAATAAAATACTTATTTTCAATTCATTGGACACATAAAGCTTCAATGTGGTTATCAAAAGAGGACAAAGTGAGTTACGCCCGGGAGAAGTAATCTACACTCCGCCAAGGGGTAATGGAATTGTTGAGCGACTAATTGATAATCTTTTAAGTTATCTGAATGATGATATCAAATATCCAACTGATCCATTGATAAAAATGTGCATCGCTCATTACCAGATCAAAAATCTCCTGTCACTTCCTGAAGATAGGAAGCCTTTCCGGTTATAAAACATCATCATCATCATCCTCTGAAAACATAAACAGCAGTTTTAGTTTATACTAAACTTTTCTTCTTAGAAAAGAGAGGTGGTTGACCACAAATCTGATGTCGCTCCATGTAATCCTTTCGCCCAGAGCCTCCTTTACAGGTCCCATTTTAAGATCATCCATCCTGTCAAACTGGCCAGTAATAAGGTCAGTGATTTCCTGGGATACAAATTTGCTGACCGGAATTTCACCCATTCCCACATAATAAGATAAATGTCCTTCAATCGTGGTAATGCTCAGATTCCTTTCCTCTGCTATCTGGGCGACTGTTCTGCCTTCCTTAAAAAGATCGTAGCTGATTTTTTTAGTATCTTCCTTTGCTTCTTTTACCTTTTTTCTATCAGTAACGGGTATTTCAGGCACTTCAATATTTTCTTTGACGCAATATGAAGTTATAATTTCAAGAAGCTCTTCGCCGTATTTTTCTGATTTCTTTGTACCCATCCCTTTTACCTGTTTAAGGGCACGAAGTGACTGAGGCATAAAATTCGCAAGTGTAACTAAAGTTTTCTGTGGTAATATCATGTAATGGGGAAGATCTGTTTCGATCGCCTTATTGTTACGCCATTCCCTGAGCAGTCTCAATAATGCGGGGTACCTGACAATTTCTGATTTATCCTCCACCGAACTGACGGAACGCTGTCTGGCTGAGGGAAGCTCAATAGCCGATTTTGCCCTGGCTTCCAAATATTTGCCGGTCTCGAATCCTGGTCTGACAGCATTGAGGCAAGCCAGTTTGGTTACACCCTCCTTTCGTGTCCGCTCAAGGGCTTCATTCACTGATTTCCTTACTGTTTTATTATCTGTTTCCACCGAAATGCCGGTCAGTATCCCTTTCAAGTCAGCTTCAAGCTTATCTGAGAAATATATTGCGGCTTTCTTCACCCTTTCCTGCAGGGGAATGTTGGTTTCAATGTCAGGATCTCTGTTCATTAGAATGTTAAGTTGAAGCTGAAACTTTTCCGAAACCTCTACCAGGTCTTTCCTGACCATGGAATGCAAATTGCCAAGCTTTTCGTGAGGATTTCCAAGAATGGCGTTATTGTTCTCACTTAGCACTTTGGTGCAGTAATTGAGAGAATTTGCCAGAGGAATAAAATCGAAGAGTTCTGAAAGAAGCTGCTTCTGGTAAGCTTTTTTTGACTCGGCAAGCTGGCCCCTGTCGGACAGGTTCTGCAGCAGGCCGTTGATAAATCCTGAAACCGCCGGGTTGTCTATAAAGCTTCGCCGGTTGATCCGGCTGCTTAGAACAAGTCCGTCAAGTGTACGGCACCGGCTGAGGGCCACGTACACCTGCCCATGGGTAAAGGCTGAGCTTGCATCGATAACTGCCCTGTCGAAGGTTAGTCCCTGGCTCTTGTGTATGGTTATAGCCCATGCTAATTTCAGGGGATACTGGGTGAATGTCCCGATGACTGTTTCATCTATCTGCAGGGTCTCGTCATTTAGCGTATACTTCATGTTCTGCCACTCAGCCTTCTCCACCCTGATGTTGAAATCTTCACCGGGACACCTGACAACAATTATGTCATCATCAAAGGACATGATCATTCCTATTTTCCCGTTGAAAAAAAGTCTGTCGCCCGAGAGATCATTTTTAATGAACATGACCTGGGCTCCTGCCTTCAGCACCAGTTCGGTAGCGTTGGGGTAAGAGAGTTCCGGGAAGTCATCCTTTATAACGGCTGTAAAGGAGTGAGTTTTACCGGGAAGTTTTTCAAGCTTTGAATCATTAATGGTCTGGGCCTGATAATTATGAGTGGTAAGTGTAATATATCCACCTCCTGAATCAGGGTCAAAATCAGGAATATATCGTTTGTTAAGTTCGTTCAGAACCTCCTGGTTCACATCATTGTTGCGGATCCTGTTCAGCAGGTCGATAAAGACCTGGTCGTCCTGCCTGAAAATTTGTTTCAGTTCAATTGTCACAAAATCGGTGCTGTTGAGGGCTTTACTTTCGAAGAAGAAGAATGATTCATAATACTGATCGAGGATTTCCCTGTCCTCGTCTTTTATAACCGGGGCAAGTTGTTGAAGATCGCCTATCATAAGCAGCTGCACTCCGCCAAACGGGAGGTAACGGTTCTTGTATCTCCTCAGGGCGGAATCAATGGCGTCGAGGATATCAGCCCTTACCATGCTTATCTCATCAATAATAAGCAGGTCGAGGCTTTTAATAATGTTGATCTTTTCCCGGCTCATCTTATATCCGTGCGAATCATTGCGGTCAGATTTGCCGGCACTGCTGCTGCCGGGCTGGTAAAGTGAGGGGATGAACGGGTGAAACGGCAGTTGAAAGAATGAATGGACTGTAACGCCTCCGGCGTTGATTGCAGCCACGCCTGTCGGAGCGACTACAATCATTCGTTTTGGTGATTTATGCTTCAGGCTTTTAAGGAAGGTTGTCTTTCCAGTGCCGGCTTTTCCAGTGAGAAAGATACTGCGGTTGGTATACTGTACAAAATCAAAAGCCAGTTGCAGATCCTGGTTTACGGTTGCTTCCATAAAAAGTAAAGTTATTAATTTAAGTAACGCAGCGGGCGTGTGAAAGTAAAGATATGAAAAAGATATATAGACTATCTAAAAAAAGTTGGAATTTGTTTACACCCTGTCAGAATTAAGAGAATGATTGTACAAAATTAAAGTATAAGGCCTTGCCTGCATTTATGGTAAATTCAATTTCAACCAATCCAAACAGAAACAATCCCTTTTCAGTATCAAAACTCTTTATCTTTAGAACCCACTTTATTCCAGTTTCTTACAAAACAGGTACTCTTTTTCTCATATCTCACTATCTAAGGTTTAAATGGATCAAAAGCGACTGGTTTTCTCTATTGAAACCTAAAAAGATTTTTGTACTAATTTTTGTGCTACTAACAAAAATAACCTCGTAAATATCTGATTTACAACGCCATCTGATTTATTCAGTCGGGATGAGAAAATTATTTATTGTTTTAATTAGTTGATTATCAATTATAATATTCCTACTATTTTTTTGTTTTACATATTTTTTTCTACAATATTATATACTTGTAATTTAGTAATATACAGATAGTTAGTCTATTATTACACAGCTATTAGAAATTTCTACTACAATGGAAAAAATAGTGCCAGTTTATACACCATCTACGGCATCGTAGTGGTGTTTGTGTTTTTCAGAATATTAAAATTCTAGTTTTTGAATCAAAAAGTATCCGTTGTTTTTCAAATTTTCTTTTAATCCGATCTCAACCGGTTTTTCCGATTTTTCATCGAAAAGCTGGATAGCAAGCCAGCATTCACCTTTATGTTTTCCGGAAAGAGTAACCGTGTATTTTTCAGTTGAAGTGTTGCC
>Ga0115026_10000605_pt1 | contig 10195 bp, 7 predicted proteins | sample Mud_0915_D1_FD_83878 | JGI IMG/M metagenome (GOLD analysis project Ga0115026, IMG submission 83878) | Wetland microbial communities from Old Woman Creek Reserve in Ohio, USA - Mud_0915_D1 | ecosystem: Environmental > Aquatic > Freshwater > Wetlands > Sediment ...
CTTCCGCATTCCTGGCGTTTATGGAACACAATAACCTTTTTCCAAAAATTGACGGGATAGTATCCGGCAGTACGGATTCAGACCCCGGCTCACTGCTCAGCAAGAGTACCGGGATACAGAAACTTTTTGATGAGGCAGAAATTCCCGCTGATGTTGAGAAAGCAATACTCAATGCATGCTCCGTATTGGAAGGAAAATTTGGACCTGAAACCATGATGGCTGTGAGGAGCAGTGCTGTGCAGGAGGACGGTGAGTACAGCTTTGCAGGACAGTATTCAAGCTTCCTGAACGTCCCCCGGGATATGATAGTAAAGCGATACAAACAAGTGCTTGCAAGCCTCTACAATCAGAGGGCCATTTCTTACTACAAGGAGACAGGGTTTCAGGAGCATGAAATGATAATGGCTGTCGGTATTCTCACCATGATTGATGCAAAATCAGCAGGCGTCATGTATACACGCGACCCGGCTCAGCCGCGTTCTGACGATATTATTATAAATGCAGTCCACGGCCTCGGCAGATCAGTCGTCGAAGGAACCGTCACTCCTCAAATGTATCGTCTGGCAAGACATAGCAAAGCAAATGAAGAAGCGGTAATGCCCGCATTCAGGATTATTGAGAGACGTGTTCCCGGGCAGGAGCTTCTGACCATATGTAAACCTGAAGGTGATCTTGCAGAGGTGCCGCTTCCCGAAGGTACCCGGGGCAGCCCATGCCTGTCTGACGAGGCTATTCGTCTTCTTGCTGAATATGGGGTTACTATCGAAAGGCATTATCAATATCCCCAGGATATCGAGTGGGCACTGGGAAGAGATGATGTCCCGTACATAGTGCAGGCTAGGCCGCTTGAAATACTCGACGAAGATCTCAACGAGCCGGTTCCGCCGGCGGTTGAAGGTTATGATATCCTGATAAACCGTGGTATTACGGCAAGCAAAGGTATTGCATTTGGGAAGGCCTATGTTGTCAAAAGTGAAGAAGATTTAAAGAAGTTCCCTGAAGGCGGTGTGCTCGTTGCCAGGAATACTTCAACACAAATCGCCGCAGTAATGAATAAGGTGAGTGCGGTTGTCACAGATATTGGTGGAGCCACAGTGCATCTCGCAACGATTGCAAGAGAATTTCGCATACCTGCAATCTTTGATACAGAGTCTGCGACCACAATCATCCGGGACGGACAGGAGGTAACCGTTGATGCGACTCACGGTAAGGTTTACAGCGGAAAGGTCAGGGAACTTGCAGAGTTTGGTAAGCAAAAACCAAGGCCCGAGAGAAAACCCCCGTTTTTCGGGACTATCGGGATGGTTATAAAGAAAATAGTACCACTGCATTTGGTCGATCCGGCCGGAGAGAATTTCCTGCCGGAATTCTGCATCACCTTTCACGATATCATACGATTTGCGCATCAGAAAGCGATGCATGAAATGTTTCATCTGTCTGGAGAAAGCCCTGACGATATACCAACGGTCAGGCTCTCTGCAGGTATTCCCCTCCTCATACACATTATCGATTTAGGGGATGGATTGAAGGAAAAGGGCCGGAGCATAAACCCTGATCACGTGTCTTCTGTCCCGTTCAGTGCTTTCTTACGTGGTCTCAAGTCAGTAGATTGGCCGGGGCCAAGGCACGTTGATTTGGGCGGCATCTTAGGAATGATTGCACATACCGCCTCAATACCCGAAACAGAACTTGCTGAGACAGCGGAAACAAGTTTCGCCTTCATATCAAAAGTGTATATGAACTTCTCTATAAGGTTAGGCTACCACCTGTCGGTTGTCGAGGCTTACGCCGGTGACAATATTAACGACAACTATATACACTTCTTTTTTAAAGGTGGCGGTGCAGACATGGACAGAAGACTGAGGAGGGTCTGGTTAATCAGTGAGATATTGCAGAAGCTCGATTTTCGCGTAAAGCTTACAGAGGATATTATCGATGCGGTAATCACGAAACACCATGCAGAGCTTTTCACACAAAAACTTGAACTGCTCGGGAAACTCACGGTCTATACAAAGCAACTGGACGCTCTGATGGCTGAGCATTCACATGCTGAATTTTATCTGCAGGACTTTGTCAGCACATATCTGGAGAAACTGTAGGCTGTTAAGGCTACCTTCTCGTATCCATATTGACAAATGCCCAAAAAGCAACTACGAGGATCAGAAAGGCAATGATAATCAGGTATTCAACAGACTTTGTCGCAAACATATCATAGTAGGTAAAGAGTTCTTCCACGGTTATTCCTCCGTTACTCTGTGTTAGCAGTTAGTGTTTCTCCATCGCTCTGGCCCATGCAGGAGCTTCTCTCAGCACCGGCATCCTGTTCACAATCCACCTGAATGCCCAGATCTCTGTCAGGATAATCGATGCGGTTACAATATACTCCATGGGGGCGGGCCAATATTTTTCGCTGAGAGGCACATACCAGTTGTATGCGATAAACGTATAGTTAAGCCTGTTGATGATGATTCCGAGCATGGCAAGAACGGCAGCAAACTTTATGGTGGACGTATTTCTCTTCTGTGCTCCGCTGACGAACATCAGACAAGGGACTACGACAAAGCCGATTACTTCGATCAGATACCACGTTCCCATCGGTGTAAAGAGATACGGAACTGCATGCTCGTGAACAAGCAATATTATTTTAAGGAAAAAATACCCGAACATTGCAACAGCACATATCCGTGAAAGGCCGACAAGGATATCGTCATACTGTTTATGATGAGCTTCGTCCAACTGGCTCCCGAATACTTTATGGCTTATCGACCCCTCGAATATAACCATCGAAAGCCCTGCAAAGACACTGGAAATAAAGTAAAGGATCGGGATAAACTCGGTATACCACAGAGGATGAATCTTGTTCTTTGCCATAATCATAAGGGCTGCAAGACCCGATTGGTGAAGAGTAGAAAGACAAATACCGAATACCACTGCCCCTATGGTCATGCCACCGAGTATTTTCCTCAACCTCTTCATGCCCAGCCACTCCGCAACAGCAGGAGAGAATTCAATGAGCTCTGCAATCATGTAGAGAAAGAAGTGCCATGCAACGAGGAACATGACCGCGTTCACACCAAAATCATTCCCGATCATCGGATTGTAAATATTCCACCAGCGTCCGATATCAAGGACAATTGCACCTGCGTAAAAAAGGTAGGCAAGGAAACCATTCAGTACGGTTGCCCTGATGATAGCATGGTATTTCTCCGCCCTCAGGATGTAGACAATAAAACAGAGGACATAGGCTCCACCGGCAAAGGCAACTCCAGTCACAACATCAAAACCAATCCAGAGACCCCACGGGAATTGCTGATTCAGATTTGTTACCGGACGTCCAAGTCCCGTAGCAAGACGATAGACGATAAAGATATACCCGAGGATCATTATAGGGAGAGAGATGATATTGAACGGTGTTGCTATGTTTCCTCTCGGTTTTAACTGACCTTTTAAGAAAGTCCAAAAATCGCCAAGGCTCTTTATCTGCGGTCCTTCTTCTTTTTGTTTTACGACATCAACAAGTTCTAATTTTTCTCCAGCCATGCCTTACCCTCTTCCTTTCTCCTAATGTTTCCCGTGCTCTTCATGTTTTTCTTCGTGCTTCTCTTCCTCATGCTTTTTTGTCGCGCGGTTCATCCCCAGCATCACGATCGGCCAGAGGACGAAGATAAACGGTACAGCATAGAGGAATCCTGTACTGTATTCAGGATAGGGAACTGTACCAAGGTCTTTACGGAAGCCTATCTGTTCAAATGGCACAGCAGACAGATAGAGGTGTGAAGTTCCACCGACTTCATACTCACCGTAAATATGATCAACATACTTGTCAGGGTTCGTAGCAATTCTCCTCTTTCCTTCCTCGAGAATCTGCTTCCTTGTGCCGAACATCAGTGCCTGTGTCGGACATACTTCAACACACCCGGGGAGTGCCCCTTTGTTGAATCTGTCCCAGCAGAGGTTGCATTTCTGAATCCTTGGAATTGCCTTTTTATATTCGAATTTGGGGATATCAAATGGACAGGAAACCATGCATAACCTGCAACCGATACAGTTCAAGTCCCAGGTAACTTGACCCGTCGGACGTTTTTTCATCGCTTTCACAAGACATGCGGCCACACATCCCGGCTGGCTGCAGTGCATGCAGCGTCTGGGAACATAGACAGGGCCTTTTTCGGTCTCATACCTGTTAATGACCGTATATTGAGTATCTGAAGTCTTCCTGAGTGTCTTTAGAATATCCTCAGTCTTTGACTCCGCAATATCAGGTATCGGCATTCCGTTCACTTCAGCGCACCCTAATTCACAGCGGCGGCATCCGATACATCTTGTCGTGTCGACGAGAATCCCGTAAAATTCTTTTCCTAACGGAACCTCACTGGCAGGAGTTCTCCCCGGTGTGAGAAGGTTTCCCGTTGCGGCTCCCGCAACTCCCGATCCCATAATCTTTAGAAAAGTCCTTCTGTCCATCCTCACTCCTCTCTATATATAAAACCTTTGTGTTAGTGTATGATTTACTTGGGTCTCCATACATTCAAAATGTTTTTCGTATTCTGCTTCACAACATTGTCGTTCTTCAGCCGGGTGATCTCTGCAGGTCCAGCGACCTTTTTCTTGTGACATGCACCGCACCTGTCGCCATCTTTAAATCTCACGCTGCTGCCTTTCTCGATTCCCATCTTGTCGTGGCAACCCATGCACTGACGATGATAAGCTGATAGCAGCGTTGTTTTGTCGAGGTTCCGCGGTTCAGGAGTAATAGTATGACAGTTCCGGCAATTCGGCGGCGTGTCCTTCTTCACTTCAGCTTCTGCAGGGCTCCGGTGATGACATCCCTCACACATGGTCTGCATGTCTTTGTGGAAATAATTTGCCAGCTTGCTCTTGTTTGAAATGTCGACCAATTTCTTGATGATATCCATATGCGGGAATTCAGATGGCTCATATTCCTTCGACAACACTTCAACCTTCACTTTGTTGGGAACTTTTTGAGGATCAAGTCCGGCAACGGAAAGGGGTGCACGTGAAAAAGCACCTTTTATCTCGCCGCTGTGGCAAATGCCACACGACTTATCTTTCGGACCCAACGAATCTGCTTCCACTACCGCTATATAATGGTGGCAACCGTTACAGTCCTTTTCGGCTTTCTTGACGTTATGGCAGCCTTCACAGCTGTGTTCAGAAAAAACATCATGGTACGCCCGTGCAACATTAACATAGTTGCCTTCGGGTTTACCCGTAAGATCATGACAGTCTTTGCATGCCTTCAATGTTTCATGATGGCAGGAACGGCATGTTTTTGATGCTATTTGATGATAGTCATGATCAAAGGGGACTCCCTTCAATTTTGCGTCTTTGATATTGATGAGAGGCCTCTTCGGCTGATCACGATCCGGACGGGGAACTTTTTCAAGCTGGACAAGAGTCCTGTACTCCCCTGTATGGCATTTTATGCATTCAGTCGGACATGCATCTTTCTCACCCTTCTTCAGGTAGTCTTCTCTATATTTTAAGTGACAGTTAAGGCATTGCTGATGAGAAGCTTCTTTTATTGAAAGCCCTTTGTCGGCTGCCGCCTTTGTTATTTTGGTTAACTCCGGCCCTCTCTTCTTGCCGAGTTCGTGACAGTAATAGCATGATTCCTCGGTACCGGGTTCATACACCAGCCGCAGGGTCTCATCTTCTTCGTAAGGATCATATGAGTGATGGCACAATCCGCAATCATCCTTGCCGATCTTCTCTTTCAGTTTCTTCACATGCTTGTCATGGACATAAAAGTCAAACTCGGCCTTGGGATATTTTACAACGAGAGTTTTTTCCTGTTTTTTGTGACAGTCTCCGCAGTTGACCGGACCTGTTTTCTCTTTTTTCGCACTCTTCTTATGACAATCTATGCAGGCGTCATGGTAAGCGTTCATGACCGCGGTTTTGTCTTTCTTTTTGAGATTTTTAGGGAAAGCAAACATTACCTGCCCGTCTTTTTCGGGGTGGCATTCAGCACAACCTTCCTTCTTATATGCTTCCTCATGTTTGCCATGGTTAAAAATCACCTGGGGACGTTCCAGTTTACCGAAGATTTCTGTATGGGCAATCGCTATCTTATTCTCAAGTTTAATCTTTGGAGGTTCTTTCACCCGCAGGGTAGCTTCAACTGTGTAAACTGAGTATAATCCATAACTGATTAAAATGAGATAAGCGATACTCACTAAAAAGTAAAGTAATTTTCTGTTCATGATCTTATCCCTTCCCGGTTTCTTTCTTTAGCAAGAGTCCCTCGGGTATTTCCATCGTCGCAACTAGTATCTCATCAAAGAAGATGTTTTTCACCGGCAGATTCCAGTATTTGATCACGTCCTTGATACCCGTACTGCAGTTGTGGCACGGCGTGATTACATACTTCGCCCCCGTTTCCTTGATCTGCTCGGCCTTCACCTTGTTGAACTTCGCCTTATGCGATGCCCAATTGGATAACGAAGCCAGCCCCCCTCCCGCGTTACAACAGAAGTTGTGCTCGCGGTTCGGTGTCATCTCCCTGAAGTCCTCACAGGTCTCGTTCACAAAATACCTGAACTTCTCTGCTGCGCCTCCCCTGCGGATAATGTTGCAGGGGTCCTGCATCGTCACCGGTTCCTTTATCTTCCTCGCTATCTTGATCTTCCCCGTCTTCAGAAGATCAACATAAAATTCCCCCAACTGAATCACCTCAAACGGCAGATCCTTCCATCCCAGCATCGGCGGTGCCACAGACCTTGTGGCAAATCGCGGGTGCCCTCACTCAGTGAGCGCCATCTTCTTTACCCGCAAGCGGGCCGCGTTGTCATACAGCCCCCGCACAACCCGGTTCATCGTCGTAAAATCTCGCAGAAACATCGGCATGTTGCTCGTGTCCCATACATCTCTCCCGGCCACCGTCCAGTCGACACCAGCAACCATCATGATCTTCGCCGTACGCTCTATATGATATGTATTCGTCTTGGGCTCACCACCCAGAGGGTACCATATTATCTCCGCTCCTTCTTTATCTATCGGGATCCTCAGGTCCTTGAACTCGGCACCTACTTCCTCCTCCTGCCACTGCATCGTATCTACCCAGTCGTTCTGTGTATACCATACCTGGTTCAGCACCGTCGCATGCGAATGGTCCTGGTCCATCATCCTCTGCGGCACCACCCCGAGAACAAAACAGATCCGACGCACCAACCCGATGATGAACGTTATATCCAATCCGTACGGGCAGTACATGCTGCACCGATGGCAGATGTTGCATTCGGTAAAGACTATCCGCGCAGCCTGCTTGATAAACTCCGCGTCTACCTTTCCCTTCCGCTTCAGCATCTCCCATGCCGTCATCTTCATCTTCGCCACCGGCGCAAACGTCGGGTCTTTATCGCTCGACAAATACCACTGACACGCCTCTGAACACAGCCCGCAATGAATGCATGTCTCCATTACCGCACGGATCCTCGCCGTCTGAGCTCCCAGCACCGCCATGATCGTCTTCTCGATCTGCTCAGGCTTCAGGTCCTTTATCGATTCATCAAGCCCTACATCAGGGTTCGGATCCCTGATATACTCAGGAAACTCCCTGCTTACTATCTTCTCCTTATCCTTTACTGCCATCTGTTGCCTCCTTTATTTACTGCTGCTCTACCAGTCTTTTCCGCCCCATCCCGCGGCCTGAGAACCCATGAAGGCCCTCGTCATAAAGAAATAGAACATGTGCGCCAATCTCGTAAATGGGATAGCGATCAACATAGCTTCACCGAAAAGCATATGAAGGATAACCATAGTTTTATAGGGTAAAAGCAAGTCATGATAAGCAAGGAATCCTGTGAGAAAGGGGAAGAAAGAAATCCCCAGTATCAGAAAATCGTCAGCGGAAGTTACAAATCTTACTTCGGGTGCAAAAATCCTTCTCAGGAAGAAAACGATACAGGTTATGATTACCAGAAGCGTCATGATATCAGCAGTTTTCTCGGGAAGACTCCACCAGCTTATCCCCCACGATTCATACCAGAGGATATTATGGGAAAGAAGGAAGATTGGGGTAAATACGAGACCTATATGGAAGACGAACGTTGTGACAGTAATCGGCCACCTCATTCTCCAGTTCCTGCTGCCGAATGGGACGACCCAATGGAGGATAGACCTTCGGGCAGCTACTCCATTGATGGACGGCAATACCACTTTCTCGTTTTTTGCCATCAGGTAGAGTCGCCTTACTTTGTAAATGCTCATTCCGATAAAAACCAGAAAAGTTATCCAGACGAACGGTCCTCTCACAAGATTATAAATAGATGGGTCTCTGATAAAATCAAGCATACTCTACTCCATTCTTTATATTTCGTTTACTGGAACCACGAGGCGGTAATACTTCCCCTTCTCCACGCATCTTACAAGGAGCTTGCTCCCGTCAGGACTGAACACGGGGCTCCAGAGAGATTCATACCCCTTTTTGCCCGTCTTTCCATTCACAGACAGGAAATATTTCTTATCTTTTTCGACCTTTGCGGCAACCTTATCACCAGCTGGGCTAAAAACAGGATCCCAGACATTATCATACCTCTCAGGCCAAGGTGAACCGTCCACCACCACCGTCCACGTTCCCTTATCTTTCACAGCAACTGCAACCCTCTTGCCGTCTGGACTAATGACGGGAGTCATTACCAGCTGATTGAACACGGTGCTCCACGGTGTGCCATCCACAGCAACCGTCCACTTCCCAAAGCTAACAGCAACAACCGCTGATAGTTTCTTGCCATCCTTAGAAAACACCGGCCGCCAGACCTGAGAGAAATTCCCCCAGATGGGTTTTCCATCCATTGCCATGGTCCAGCCTTTTGGTGTCTGCACAGGGGCAATAAAGTCATTGGTCCCAGGTTTACAGAGCGGCTCCCAGACACTTGGAAACGTCTGCTCCCATGGTTTTCCATCCACAGCGATCGTATAGAGTGCCATAGCTGTTCTCGCGCATGCTGCCACATGGTTGCCGTCGGAACTGAACACCCCACCCCACACATTAATAAAATTGGTGTCCCAGGGAGTTCCTTCCACTGCAACAGTCCAGTTCTTTTTCATAAACCCCACGTTATCCAATTCTTTACGCCTGTTGAGCAGTACATGGGCTGCAGTTTTTGTGCCGTCAGGGCTCATGATGCAGTCCCGCGCCTCAAAAAACATGTTCTCCCATATAGCTCCGTTCAAGCAGACCCCGCTCATGTTGTCTTTGGTCACATTCAACCCGACACTCTTTCCATCAGGGCTCACCACCATATTCCAGACAAAATCGAATTTCTCCTCCCACATCTCGTGATCGATATTTACAGACCATTCATAATCACGCAACGCAAGGGAAATCAAACGATTGTCAGGAGTAAACGTGAGGGAATATACCCGCTCAAAGGTCTCTTCCCACGCTTCTCCATTGACACAGGTAGTAAATCTTCTTTCGTTGTTTCTTACTACGGTGGCGACTTTCTCGCCGTCATCGCTGGGGATCAGCTCGCGGACTGCGGTGAATTTTTTGTGCCACTCATTTATGTCGGCAATGACTTTCTCTCCTGTTTCCCAATCCCAACCTGCCAATTCGCTCATACGGAATTCCCCTTCCTTTATCCCCTTAGCTTATGATTTTCAGCGTTGTGAATAGTTTTGTTTTGTCCGGATACACCGACCCTGAAAATCTGTTTCAGATCTCAACGTCTGTCCAACCGAACCACAGGGAAATTTTGGTTTATAGGTGTCCAAATTAGCATAGTTTTTTGTGTAATGTCAATATAATTTTTCGATCGGATACCGCAAAAAACTGTTTTTGTGACAAGTGATTTTTAACAATGCCCGATCTCCCATTGCAGAGGTTTTCGTCCTTTGGTTTCCGAAGTGGATACTGTAAAAGATTGGAACGCATAGATGCAGGATGTGTTTTTTCTTAAAAGAGGACAACAATGAGGGATGAAACGAGGGGAAGCTGGTTGAAAATATCTTTGATTAACCTCTCTCTCCCTAACCCTCCCCCATTAATGGGGGAGGGTAAAAAGAGAATTGATAGAGGTTATTTCTTCAGTTTCAGGTGTTCGGGTATTTCCATCGTTGCAACCAGTATCTCATCAAAGAAGATGTTCTTCACCGGCAGATTCCAGTATTTGATCACGTCCTTGATACCCGTACTGCAGTTGTGGCACGGCGTGATTACATACTTCGC
>Ga0115026_10000607_pt1 | contig 10191 bp, 9 predicted proteins | sample Mud_0915_D1_FD_83878 | JGI IMG/M metagenome (GOLD analysis project Ga0115026, IMG submission 83878) | Wetland microbial communities from Old Woman Creek Reserve in Ohio, USA - Mud_0915_D1 | ecosystem: Environmental > Aquatic > Freshwater > Wetlands > Sediment ...
CGCGTGGAAGACGCGCAGTTCCGCAAGAGCTGCGCCGCAGGCACGGTCTGCCTCGACCTGGATGCTGACCTCGAGGCGCTGCGAAGCGTGGTCGCCGACGCGTTTGACGCGTGGACGGCTGTGATCGCGCGGCACTTCGCGCAGGGTGATGTCCGGGTCGCCCGCTCGTTTGCCGGGCTGCTCCTCACCGCGTTCGAAGGAGCCTACATCCGCGCGCGCGCCGAACGCTCCAGCCGGCCCTTCAAGGAGGCGGGTGCCTGGCTGGCCGAACTCGCCGGGGCCCGCTTCGGGACCGCGCACAAGGCGAGGCGCACGTCGGTCTGACCGCGGCCCTGCGATGTCGAAAGCGCAGCCTCGGGCGTAGAGGCTTCGCCGCCCGAGCGACGGCGCGTGGTCAAATGCCGAGGTAACGGTGCCAGAGCTCCGGTTGCGCCGCGAGTTCGACCGACGAACCGTCCCACACGACCCGGCCTCGTTCGAGGATCGTGTGCTGGTCGGCGATCTGCACGAGGCGCTGGATGTGCTTGTCGATCACCAGGATCGCCTGGCCCGCCGCCTTGAGGTCAGCGAGGCAACGCCAGATGTCCTCGCGCACCAGCGGGGCGAGGCCTTCGGTGGCCTCATCGAGCACGAGCAGGCGCGGGTTCGTCATCAGGGCGCGTCCGATGGCAAGCATCTGCTGCTCGCCGCCTGACAGTTGATTGCCCATCGCCGCAGAGCGTTGCTCCAGTTGCGGGAAGAGCGTGAAGACGCGCTCGATCGTCCACGGGTCGCGCGAGCCGCTCCGGTTGTCGGCGAAGGCCGCCAGGTTTTCGCGCACGGAAAGGTTGGGGAAGACCTGCCGGCCCTCCGGCACGAGCGCGAGCCCACGACGCGCGATCACATCGGTCGCAAGGCCGTCGATCCGCTCGCCGCCAAAACGGATCTGCCCCCGCTGCAACGGCAGGACTCCGAAGGCGGCACGCAGCGTCGTGGTCTTTCCCATGCCGTTGCGTCCGAGCAGAGTCACGACCGCACCCTCGGGCACGGCGAGGTCGACGCCAAACAGGACCTGGCTTGCGCCGTAGCCCGTTTCGACCGCCGTCAGCTCGAGCAACATCAGGCGGTCTCCGCTCCGAGGTAGGCCTGGCGCACGACAGGGTCGGAGCGCACGACGTCGGCGCGTCCTGTCGCCAGCACGCGCCCGTACACGAGGACAGAGATCCGATCCGCCAGACGGAACACGGCGTCCATGTCGTGCTCGATCAGGATGATCGTCAGGCCGTCCCGCAGCTCCTCGATGAGCGTGACCATGCGCGCCGATTCGTCGGGCCCCATGCCGGCCATCGGTTCGTCAAGCAGCAACAGCTTCGGACGCGTCGCGAGCGCGAGCGCGACTTCGAGCTGGCGCTGCTCGCCATGCGCCAGCGCGCCGGCGAGCACGTCGCCACGCTGATGCAAGCCGACCCGCTGCAGCAGCTCGTCCGCGCGCTCGTAGAGGTGGCGCTCCTCACGCACCGGCCGCCAGAAGCCGAAGCTGCTGCCGTCGCCCGCCTGCACCGCGAGCACGACGTTTTCGAGCGCGCTGAGCGCGCGAAAGACATTGGTCACCTGATAGGAACGCGCAATGCCGCGCTGCACGCGCTCGTGGACGCTCAGTGCGGTGACGTCCTGTCCCGCCAGCACGATGCGGCCCGCATCCGGAGCGAGCGCCCCGGACAGCTGGCTGATCAGTGTCGTCTTGCCGGCACCGTTGGGGCCGATGACCGCGTGAATCTCACCGGATTCGACATCGAGATCGAGCGCATCGGTGGCCACCAGGCCGCCGAAGCGCTTGCTCAGGCCGCGAACCTGCAGCAGCGTCATGCCGTCGGCCGACTCGACAGCGCGCCGGCGATTCCACGCGGCGCGAAGAACACGATCGCCAGCAGGATCAGCCCCAGCGGCAGGTGCCAGTAGTCGGTGAACGCCGCGAGGAATTCTTCGAGCAGCAACAGGGCGGTCGCGCCGGCGAGGCCGCCGTAGCGATAGCCAATGCCTCCAAGCAGCACCATCACGACCAGCGTGGCCGACTGCGTCCAGTGCATGGCCGCCGGGCTCACGAACAGGTTGTGGTTGGCGATGAGCGCGCCGGCGAGCCCGGCGATCGCGCCGGCAATCGTGAAGGCCGCCAGCCGGTAATGGAAGGTCGGAAACCCGATCGCCTCCATCCGCGCTTCGTTCTCGCGGATGCCAAGCAGCACGCGGCCAAAGCGCGCGTCCACCGCACGGTTCAGGCCCAGCATGACGGCTGCCAGCAGCGCGAGCACGACCCAATACAGCGTGGGCTCGTGGCCGAGGTCGAGACCGAAGCCAATCTGCGAACGGGCCGGCAGATTGAGGCCGTCCTCGCCACCGTACTGCTTGAGGCCAACCGCGAGGTAATAGAGCATCTGCGCGAACGCCAGCGTGATCATGATGAAGTACACGCCGCGGGTGCGCAGGGAGATGGCGCCGATGGCGAGCGCGAACGTGGCCGCAACGAGCATCGCCAGCGGCCACGCGATCCACGCGCTGGTGAGCCCATGGGCCATCGCGATGGCCACCGTGTATGCACCGAGGCCGACGAAGGCGGCATGGCCCAGGCTGACCATGCCGCCAAAGCCCATGATGAAGTTGAGACTCGCGGCGGCGATCGCGAAGATCATCACGCGACGCGCGAGACCAATGTAGTAACCCTGGTCGAGGGCCGTTGCCACCCAGGGGAGCGCTACCGCGATGATCAGCAGCAGCCAGGGCAGGATGCGCTGCACACCGGGGTGGGCGCGGCCGGTGAGCGGGGCGCCCATGTCAGCTGCGAGCCGGGAAGAGGCCCTGCGGCCGGAAGAACAGCACCGCTGCCATCAGGATGTAGATGGCAATGGCGGCGAGCGCCGGGCCGAGCTGAGCGGCGACGGCATTCGACAGGACCGTGTTGAGTACGTCAGGCAGGAATGCACGGCCGGCGGTGTCGACGACGCCCACCAGCAATGCGCCGACGAAGGCGCCGCGAATCGAGCCGATGCCGCCGATGACGATCACGACCAGGGCGAGGATCAGGATGTTCTCGCCCATCCCGATTTCAACGGCGAGCAGCGGACCGAGCAGTGCCCCGGCGACGGCCGACAGCATCGCACCCAGCGTGAAAATCGCCGCGAACAGGCGATCGACCCGCACGCCCATGATCGTTGCCATTTCGCGATTGCTGCTGCCGGCGCGCACCAGCATGCCGGTGCGCGTCTTCGTGATGAACAGGTAAAGGGCGAGAGCCAGCCCGAGGCCGACCGCGATGATCAGCAGCCGATACGACGGATAGAGCAGGCCCGGCGCGATCTCGACGGGGCCCGCGAGTGCCGCGGGTGCCGACAGCATGATGGGCGCGGGTCCCCAAATGAGCTTCACCAGATCGTCCGCGATCAGGATGACGGCGAACGTCGCGAGCACCTGGGACAGATGGTCGCGCCGGTAGAGCCGGCGAATCAGCGTCACTTCGAGCGCCAGTCCGACGAGGCCGGTCGCGGCAACGGCGGCCGGCAGCGCGATCCAGAACGACCCGGTGGCCTGCGCCACGCTGGCCGCGATGTAGGCGCCGATCATGTAAAGCGAACCATGAGCGAGGTTCAGCACATCCATGATGCCGAACACGAGCGTCAGGCCGGCTGCGAGCAGAAACAGCATCAGGCCGAACTGAAGCCCGTTGAGCAGTTGCTCGGCAAGCAGGGTGACGGTCATGGCCGGTTCCGGGAAGGCGACGCGTCGTCGGCGCGCCCTCGCAGACCGCAAGACCGGGTACCAGGCTCAGGCGCGTTCATAGGGGCGCGGTCGGACGCAGTCGGGCGCAGTCTGGCGAAGCAGGGCTGGCCGCGCCGCGATCGGCCGTTCGCGCCTCCGCTACGGCAGCTTGCACTGCGACGCGTAGGCGTCCTGGTGATTCGTGAATACCTTGTTCAGCGTGCGGTTCGTCGTGCGGCCCTGCGCGTCCTTCACGATCGTGCGCAGGAAGTAGTCCTGGATCGGGAACTGGTTGTTGCCAAACCTGAACTCGCCGCGCACCGACTTGAAGTTCGCCTTCTTCAGCGCCGCGCGCACCGCTGCCTTGTTGTCGAGTTCGCCTTTGACCTCGCGCACAGCCGCGTCCATCATCAGCACGGCGTCGTAGGCCTGCGCCGCGTAGATGGACGGCAGCCGGCTGTATTCCTTCTGGTAGGCCTGCACGAACGCCTGGCTCGCCGGGTTCGCAAAGTCGTGGTTCCAGTGCGAGGTATTGAACATGCCGAGCATCGGTTCACCGACGGCGCGGATCACGTCCTCGTCCGCCGAGAATCCGGGGCCAATGATCTGCGTGCCCTTGGAAAGTCCGGCACCGACGAACTGCTTGATGAAATTGATGCCCATGCCGCCCGGCAGGAAGATGTAGAGCGCGTCGGGCGCTTCGGCGCGCAGCTTGGCGAGTTCGGCGGCGTAGTCAAGCTGCCCGAGCTTGGTAAAGGTCTCGGAAGCCACCGGCTTGGCATAGCCGCGCTTGAAACCGTTGATGGCGTCCTGGCCCGCGGGATAGTTTGGCGCCAGCACAGCAACTTTCCTGAAGTTGCGCTCGGAAGCGAACTTGCCGGCGGCTTCGTGATAGTCGTCGTTCTGCCAGGCGGTTCCGAAGAAGTACGGATTGCACTGCGCGCCCGCGAACTGCGAGGGGCCCGCGTTGTTGCTGAGGTAGAACACTTCGGCTGCAAACAGCGTCGGCCCGACCGCGAGCGCGACGTTCGAGCCGATCGGGCCGGTGTAGAAATGGATGCGGTCGCGCTTGAGATACCGTTCGACATGCTGGCGCGCGACGTCCGGGTTGCCAGCCTCGTCGGTGGCGAAGACCTCCACCGGGATGCCGCCGATCTTGCCGCCGAGTTGCTTGAGCGCCAGGTTGAAGCCGTCGCGCGCCTCGGCCCCGAGCGCGGCGAAGGGTCCGGAAATCGAGGTCGAGAAGCCGACGCGCACCTGCTCGACCGGTTTGGCGGCGAGAGGCGCGGCGAGCGACGACAGGGCACAGGCGGCGACAAGACAGGCGATGCGACGGCGGGTCATTGACTTCAGATCTCCAACGAGGCGAGAGGGTGGGTCGCGCGGGACGCGCAAGTATTCGGAAAGCCCGCACCCGCGTCAAATCGGCGCGCGGAGCGAACTGTGCATCCATGGGTGGTGCGCGCCGCTGTGGGGCGCCGACGGCCGTAGGGATGACCCAAGGGGGGCGAAGCGTCCGCACCGCCGTCCCTGTGCGCGAACGTTGTGCTCGCCTATGATCCGGCCTGTTCATCACCCACGCTCACCATGTCCGGCCCGTTAACCCGCTTCGGCCTCGTCGTCGAGACACAGGAACAGCGCAAGGAGAAGATCCTTGCCGGCGTGATGGCATCGGTGTACCGCCAGGTGCCGCAGTCGGTGCTGGTCAGCATCGTCGGCGCCTTCGCGATGGTCGTCGTGTTCTGGAACGCGATGAGCCAGAACCTGCTGATGGGCTGGTTCGTGCTGATACTGCTCGAGTCGCTGATCCGGGTGCGCGTGGCCTACCGCTTCCGCCACGCCGTCGGCGTGGTCGATCAGGTACAGCGCTGGGCGATACGCTGGGTCATGCTCGCGGTGGCGGCCGGCCTGCTGTGGGGCGCCGCGGGAGCGCTTTTCTTCTCGAACTACCAGCCTCTGCACCAGATCGTGCTGGTGGCCGTCGTCCTCAGTGTCGCCTTCGGGTCGCTGACGCTGTACGCCAGCTACCGGCCGGCGTTCTACTCCTTCATGCTGCTCGCGTTGCTGCCGCTGATCGGCCGCATGGTCTGGGAGCAGGATCCGACCTACTACACGGCGTCGGTCGTGATGGCGGCCGTGTTCTTCTTCACCGTGTTCTACGGCCGGACCTTCGGCGATGCCGTGTTCGAATCGGTCAAGAACAACTACGAGAACGAGGTGCTGGTCGAGCAGTTGCTGAACGAGAAGCGCCTGGCCGAGGAAGCCCGGCGCGACGCCGAAAACGCCACGCGCTCCAAAACGCAGTTCTTCGCTGCCGCGAGCCACGATCTGCGCCAGCCCCTGCAGGCCATCGGCATTTACGTCTCCCTGCTGAAGAAGCGGGCCCAGGGACCGCTGGAGCCGCTGGTCAACAACCTGGCCACCGCGGTCGAATCCCTGTCGAAGCTGGTCGAGGAACTGCTGGAAATCTCGCGCCTCGACTCGGGCGCGATCCTGCCGCGCGTGGACCAGATACTGCTCGACGACATGTTCACACTTCTGGAGCAGGAGTTCACGCCGCTGTCCGCGTCCAAGGGCCTGTCGCTGCGTGTGCGGCGCTCGGGGTTTGCCATCGACAGCGACCCCCTGTTGCTGCAGCGGGTCATCCGCAACCTGCTGGCCAATGCAATCCGCTACACGCAGCGGGGTGGGGTGCTGCTGGCCGCGCGGCCGCGCGGGGGACTCATCAGCCTCGAGATCTGGGACACCGGACCCGGCATCCGGCAGGGCGAACTGGACCGCATCTTCGAGGAGTTCTACCGCGGTGAAAGCTCGAAGGCGGAAAACAGCGGTGCGGGCTTCGGACTGGGTCTTTCCATCGTCAAGCGGATCTGCGGCCTGCTCGGCCACCCGCTGATCGTGACGACGCGCCCCGGCACCGGTACGGTGTTCCGCGTCGAGGTGCCAGTCTCGATCGCGCCATTGCGTGCCAAGCGGACCTCGCCCGAGACCATCGATGTCGCGATCCGCACGCTCAACGGCTTCACCTTCGTTGTCATCGAGGACAACGCCGAGATCCTGAACAGCCTTACGCGCCTGATCCGTTCGTGGGGCGCCGAGGTCGTGCCTTCAACCGGCTACAACGCGCAACTTATCAAGCGCATCAGCATGCACGAGCGCATCGATGCCGTGATCGCCGACCATAACCTCGGGCCGCACTCGATCAGCGGTGTCGAGGCCGTGTTCAAGATCCGTGAGCTGGTCGGCATGCCGGTGCCGATCATCATGCTGACCGCGGTCCAGCGGGGCGATGTGGTCAACGAGTTCCAGCGCGTGATGCAGGAGCACCTGCTCGCCGATCCGACCTCCACGGCGGTGGCGCGCAGTCCTACGGAAGAGCCGATCGTGCTGCAGAAGCCGACGACGGCGGCCGTGCTGAACAACAGTCTGGGTGAGCTCCTGGGGCTGACGACGTTGCCGATGGTGCGGGCGCAGATCCCGCCGGCTGGCATCGCCGATACCGTGCCACCCAAGGCCGCGGCCGGCTGAAGGGGCTGAAAGCGGCGGCCGCCCGGAAGGCGCGGCCGCGCAGATTCAGCCGATGTCGTAGCCCTGGCGGCGCGCCGCGAGCAGCGCTTCGGTGCGGTTGGAGGCGCCGAACGCGCGGTAGATCGCCGTGACGTGCGTCTTGACCGTTCCCTCGGAAAGGCCCAGTTCGCGGCAGATGATCTTGATCGGCGCCCCGCGCGCCAGCAACTGCAGCACCTGTTCCTGGCGTTCGGTGAGTTCGATGCGCCCGCCGCCCGCTTCGCGCGGCCGATCGGGCGTGGCCATCATGTTGGCCCGGTTTACTTCGTCCAGCAGGTCGGCCGGGATGTAGACGCCCCCCGACATCACGAACTTCACCGCCGAAAGCAGCGTTTCCGACGCCATCGACTTCGGCACGAAGCCCGCGGCGCCGAGTTGCAGCACCCGCATGACGTTGCGCGGGTCCTGCTGACCGGAGAGCACCAGGATCTTCATCTCCGGCGCCTGCGCCACCATCGCTTCCAGCAGGGACGTGCCCGAGACGCCCGGCAGGCCCAGATCCAGAACCACGAGGTCCAGGTCGGGGTGCTGCTGCTGCAGTTCCAGCGCGGACTCCGCCGTGCGGGTGGTCAGAACCTCCGCCTCGGGGTCGAGGTCGAGGAACAGCACCGACAGGGCATCGGTGATCAGGGAGTGGTCGTCAACAACCAGGATCTTCATGTGGCTAGCTTCGGAGAACGGGCGCGGCCATTGCCAATCCAATCATTGTAGACCGCGTGCACAAGGGGTCGACCCGGCAGAAAGCGAGCGCTTTCGCCGGCACCGGAGGCGATCGGACTTACGCCAAGGGCCGGGGCCGGACCCGCGCCGCGGCGGCCTTGGCGTTCGCGCGTGCCGCCCCGATCGTGTCGCCCCGTGCCAGTGCAACGCCCATGCGGCGCTTGACGAAGGACTCGGGTTTGCCGAAGAGGCGCAGGTCCACGCCCGGCAGCGCAAGCGCTTCGGCGACGCCATCGAACACCAGGGTCCGGGTGTCATGGCCGCCGTAGATCACCGCACTGGCGCCGGGATTGCGCAGCCTCACGTCGACCGGGAGGCCCAGCAGCGCACGGGCGTGCAGCTCGAACTCGTTCTGCCACTGCGTCGCCATCGTCACCATGCCGGTGTCATGGGGCCGCGGACTCACTTCCGAGAACCAGACCTCGTCGCCCCGGACAAAGAGCTCCACGCCGAAGATCCCGGTGCCGCCGAGGTCGCCCGTAATGGCCCGCGCGTAGGCGCGCGCCTTGTCGAGGGCGGCCGCGCTCATCGGCTGCGGCTGCCAGCTCTCGACGTAGTCGCCCGCAACCTGGACATGGCCGATCGGTTCGCAGAACGAGGTCTCGATCGCTCCGCTGCCGCCGGCTGCACGCACCGTGAGCACGGTGATCTCGTAGTCGAAGTCGATGAAGCCTTCCACGATGACACGGCCGAGCGCGACGCGTCCGCCGGCGTTCGCGTAGTCCCAGGCTTTCGGCAGGTCCTTTGCGGAGTCCACGCGGCTCTGGCCCTTGCCGGACGACGACATCACCGGCTTGACGACGCACGGAAATCCGACCGCCGCCGCTGCCGCTTCAAACTCGTCGTAAGAACTGGCGAACCGGTACGGCGACGTCGGCAGCCCCAGCGTTTCGGCAGCGAGTCGGCGGATGCCTTCGCGGTTCATCGTCAGCTGGGCCGCCCGCGCCGTGGGAACGACGCGGGCCAGCCCGTCGCGTTCGATCCCGAGCAGTGCCTCCGTTGCGATGGCTTCTATCTCCGGCACAACAATGTGGGGGCGCTCGGCTTCGATCAGCGCGCGCAGGGCGACGGGATCGGCCATGTCGATGACGTGCGCGCGGTGCGCGACCTGGTGACCGGGCGCACCCGCGTAGCGGTCAACCGCAATGGTTTCGACGCCGAGTCGCTGCAGGGCGATCAGGACTTCCTTGCCCAGTTCCCCTGCGCCCAGCAGCAGCACGCGGACGGCAGCGTCCGAGCAGGGCGTACCCAGCAAGGGCGGCCGTTGGCGATCAGGATGCATGGGCTGGAATCCAGGCAAAAAGGGGACTATCGCATGACAAGCTGTGCTCGCGGCAGGGAAGTGACCCAGGTCAAACCGGTGGCACAGGCCGGTCGCTGCGACGCCAGCCACCTTGTTTCAGAGCAAGCGGGCGACCGACGGGTGCCGGCATAGTGACGCACACCTGCCGGAATCAGTCGAACCATGATGCGCGCCATACGCCTGAGCGCTCCTGCGCTTGCGCTGGTCTTCCTTGTCGGAGCGGCCGGGCCGGCGTTTGCCGCCCAGTCGTCCACCGCAGACCGTGCGGTCTCGAGTGAGAAGTGTCGCGGTTGCCACGACGGCGACTCCGTCAACTGGAAGGAGAACTACCACAGCAAGATGGTTCGCCCTGCCAAGGATGGGCTGATCAGGAGCGCGGTCGATCACTGGACGCGGGACGCCAAGGGCTCGGCGGGGCCGAGGACCGGCAACATCGACGGCAGAACCTACGGCCTGGACGATGTCGTCATGGTCGTCGGTTCCAAATGGAAGCAGCGCTATCTCGTCAGGCTGCCGGGTACGGACACTCACCAGTTCCTGGACCGGCAGTGGAACGCCTACACACGATTGTGGGAGACCTATTCGAACAGCGATGACTGGGAGACCGTCTGCGGTGCCTGTCATGTGAAACCGAACGGGCTGGCGGACGTTTCAATGCCTGATTCCGCGGCCGTGCGCGCAGAGGCACACCCGTCCCGTCAAAAGCTCCAGCTCAGCAACACTCGCAAAAAATAAGATCCGGCGCGGGAGCACGCTCCCGCTAACGGACTGCCCGCACACATCCCGAGGTGGCGGGCAACAAAAAAGCCGGCGCAAGCCGGCTTTCTTGTCTTCGATCGCCGCGACTTACAGCGACTTGATCCACTTCACCA
>Ga0115026_10000610_pt1 | contig 10180 bp, 21 predicted proteins | sample Mud_0915_D1_FD_83878 | JGI IMG/M metagenome (GOLD analysis project Ga0115026, IMG submission 83878) | Wetland microbial communities from Old Woman Creek Reserve in Ohio, USA - Mud_0915_D1 | ecosystem: Environmental > Aquatic > Freshwater > Wetlands > Sediment ...
GTGTCCGACGTCATCGAATAAGTACAATGGCGGTCCCGCAGAGGGCCGCGGGCCCATGAGGTAAGGAAATGGCTGAGCAGAAGATTCGGATTCGGTTAAAGGCGTATGATCACAAGCTGCTGGATCAGTCGGCGGTGGAGATCGTGGAAACGGCGAAGCGGACGGGCGCGAAGGTGGTGGGCCCCATTCCCTTACCAACGGTCATCAACAAGTTCTGCGTGCTGCGCTCGCCGCACGTGGACAAGAAATCCCGGGAGCAGTTTGAAATGAGGACCCATAAGCGGCTGCTGGACATACTCGAGCCCACGCAGCAGACCGTCGATGCGCTCATGCGCCTGGACCTCTCCGCGGGGGTCGATGTGGAAATCAAGCTGTAGCACAAACCTTCACTGTCTATCGCTAGGGAGAAGAAGCACCGTGTCTCTTGGATTAATTGGTCGAAAACTGGGTATGGGTCATGTGTACACCGCCGACGGCTCCATGGTTCCCATCACTATCGTGGAAGCCGGTCCCTGTTCGGTGGTTCAAATTAAGAGCAAGGGCAAGGAGGGGTACAATGCCCTCCAGCTCGGTTTTCTTCCCAAGAAGGGGAGCCGGGTGAACAAGCCCCTGCAGGGCCACTTCAAAAAAAGCGGCGCGGGCACCATGTATTACCTCAGGGAGTTCCGGATTGATGATGTGGAGTCCTATCAGCTGGGCCAGTCCATCAACGTGGAGATATTCAGCGTGGGTCAGAAGGTACGGGTGACCGGCGTCAGCAGGGGCATGGGGTTTGCCGGGGGCGTGAAGCGGTGGAAGTTCAGGGGGGGGCCCGGCAGCCACGGATCCACCTCGCACCGCGCGCCGGGATCGATCGGATCCAGTGCCTATCCCTCGCGCGTGTTCAAGGGGCAGCGGCTTCCCGGCCACATGGGCACCGACACCGTGACGGTTGACGGGCTGGAAATCGTGGACCAGCAGCCGGGGCGGAACCTGCTCTTTATCAAGGGGGCTGTTCCGGGCTGCACCAACAGCATGCTGATCATCAAGCCTTCACAAAAACAACCAACTGGCAAAGCGGTGAAGCCGTGAGCAACTATTCCGTTGACGTGTACAATACCAGGAAAGAAAAGGTGGCGCAGGTGGAGTTGGACGGGCGGGTGTTCGGCGCCGAGGTCAAGCCCCATCTCCTCCATGAGGTAGTGAGAATGCAGCTTGCCGCGAGAAGGAGCGGCACGGCCTCGGTAAAAACCCGGGCCATGGTGAGCGGCAGCGGCAAGAAGCCCTGGCGGCAGAAAGGGACGGGCCGGGCGCGGATCGGCTCGCTGCGGTCTCCCGTCTGGCGGGGCGGCGGCGTTATTTTCGGCCCCTTTCCCCGGGACTATTCCCTGCAGGTGAACAAAAAGGTGAAGAAGGCGGCGCTGCGCTCGGCGCTCTCCAGCAAGGTTCGGGAGGAAAAGCTGATGGTCATAGACGGCTTCGACCTTCCGGAAATCAAGACCGGGGCCCTGGCGGCCATGCTGCGCCGGCTGGGGATAGAAAATGCGTTTATCATTGATGAGGCCAACAGCAATCTGGAACGCTCGGCGCGCAACCTGCCCTTTATCAAGGTGCTCAAGCCGGAAGGCCTCAACGTGCATGACATCCTAAAATACGATACGCTGGTCATCACCCAGGCCTGCCTGGAAAAAATAACGAGGGCACTGTCCGCATGAAAGACACCTATTGCATTTTACGCAAGCCGCTCATAACCGAGAAAAGCAACCAGATGAAGGAATCGCTCAATCAGATTGCCTTTGAGGTTGATAAGCGGGCAAACAAGATAGAGATTAAAAAAGCGGTGATGAAGCACTTTAATGTCCACGTGCTCAAGGTGCGAACCTTCATGGTGCTGGGAAAGAAGAAACGGGTGGGAAAATCCCTGGGGAAAAAGTCGGACTGGAAAAAGGCAGTGGTTACCCTGAAAGAGGGTGAACGCATAGATTTCTTTGAGGGGGTATAAGAGGAAGGCCGGCGGCCGCCCGTTCGGCTGACGGACCTTGACGGGTGTGCTATGGGCAGCAAAATTTACAAACCGACATCACCGGCCAGGCGGTTTCAGGTGGGCTCAACCTTCGAGGAGCTGACCCGCTCCAAACCTGAAAAAAGCCTGCTCCGGCCTCTCTCCAAGACAGGGGGGAGAAATTCCTACGGCCGCATTACCTGCAGACATCGGGGAGGCGGACACAAGCGGCATTTTAGGCTCATCGATTTCAAGCGGGACAAATACTCCGTTCCGGCCACGGTGGCCGGCATTGAGTATGACCCCAACCGCTCCGCCCGCATCGCCCTTTTGAACTACGCGGACGGGGAAAAGCGCTATATTTTGGCGCCGGTTGATCTCAAGGTGGGCGACACGGTCATGTCCGGCGACACGGCCGACATCAAGCCCGGCAACTCGCTTCCCCTGCGCAACATACCCCTGGGAACGCTGATCCACAACGTTGAGCTCAAGCCCAAAAAAGGGGCACAGATGATACGCAGCGCGGGAACCTTCGGGCAGCTCATGGCCAAGGAAGGAAGCTACGCCCAGATCAAGTTTCCCTCCAACGAAGTGCGCATGGTGCTCATCGAGTGCTACGCCACCATCGGCCAGGTGGCCAACATCGACCATGAAAACCGGTCGCTGGGAAAGGCGGGGAAAACCCGCTGGCTGGGCAGAAGGCCGCACGTGCGGGGGGTGGTGATGAACCCGGTTGACCATCCGCTCGGAGGCGGGGAGGGGAAATCATCCGGCGGCCGGCACCCGGTGACACCCTGGGGCGTGCCCACCCGCGGCTATAAAACCCGCGACAAGAACAAGCCCAGCAACAAGTACATTATTAAAAAGGCCGGGAAGAAGCGGTAATCTTAAAGCCTAACCTACGTTTTACGAAGGGAATGCAATGCCTCGATCCATAAAAAAAGGTCCCTACATTGAAGCCAGCCTCTGGAAAAAGGTGGCGGTCGCCAACGAGACCAGGAGCCAGAAGGTGATAAAGACCTGGTCCCGCCGGTCAACCGTTTTGCCGGAAATGATCGGCATCACCTTCGCGGTGCACAATGGAAAAAAATTCATACCCGTGTTCGTAACCGAAGACATGGTCGGCCACAAGCTGGGCGAGTTCTCGCCGACCAGAACCTTTCACAGCCATTCAGGCGACAGGAAAAAGGCCAAGACGGGGGGAGCGCCTGCCGCCGCACCTGCTGAACCAAAGCAATCAGGATAAGTGACCGCGTATGGAAACCGTTGCCGTTGGAAAATACATCCGGATATCCCCCCGCAAGGTGCGGCTGGTGGCGCACCTGATACAGGGCAAGCCCGTTGCGGAGGCGTTAAACATTCTGACCTTCACCCATAAGCGGGCGGCCCCGCTCATTGCCAAGGTATTGAAATCGGCGGTCGCCAACGCGGGGCAGAAGAAAGGGGTGGACGTGGACGCGCTGGTGGTCAAGCGCATTCTCATTGACCAGGGGCCGACCATGAAACGCTTTCACGCCAGGGCCATGGGGCGCGGGGCGAGAATCCTGCACAGGATGAGTCATATTACCGTCGCCGTTGAGGAATAGCAACTCAGACGCCCCGGGCAGTCGGGGCAGGGAGGTTTTGAGTGGGACAGAAGGTGCATCCAACCGGTTTCCGTTTGGCCCTTTCCAAGGCGTGGGTCTCTAAATGGTACGCCGAGCATGAATTCGGGAAACTGCTGGGGGAAGACCTGCAGCTGAGAAAGTATCTCAAAAAAAAGCTCTATCCGGCGGGCATCTCCCGGATCGAGATCGAGCGGGCCACCAACAAGGTGAGGGTCAACATCTTCACCTCCCGTCCCGGCATGGTTATCGGCAGGAAGGGCGCGGAAATCGACCAGCTCAAGAAGGAATTACAGACCCTGACCGACAAGGAAGTGCTCATCAATATCCACGAGGTGAAGCGGCCGGATATTGACGCGCAGCTGGTGGCGGAGACGGTTGCACAGCAGCTGATCAGGCGGGTGGCCTTCAGGCGGGCAATTAAAAAGAGCGTCTCCACCGCCCTCAAGCTGGGGGCCATCGGCATAAAGATATCCTGCTCCGGCAGACTGGCCGGCGCTGAAATAGCCCGGCAGGAGTGGTATCGCGAAGGCAGGGTGCCGCTTCACACCCTTCGCGCCAACATCGATTACGGCTTTGCCGAGGCGCTGACCACCTACGGGCTGATCGGCATAAAGGTCTGGATTAATAAAGAGCCCGGCTCCTAAACCGCCGGCAGGCTAAGGTTCTTCTCATGTTAGCACCAAAAAAGATAAAGCACAGAAAGCAGCAGCGGGGAAGGATGAAGGGCGTTGCCTCCAAGGGATGTCACCTCGCCTTCGGCGATTACGGCCTCCAGGCGCATGAGTGCGGCTGGCTCACCTCCAAGCAGATCGAGGCCGCGCGCATCGTGATCACCCGCCATATCAAGCGGGTGGGGAAAATCTGGATCAGAATCTTTCCCGACAAGCCCATAACCAGCAAACCGACCGAAACCAGAATGGGAAAGGGCAAGGGGGATCCCGCGGAATGGGTTGCGGTGATAAAGCCCGGCAGGATACTCTACGAGCTCGAAGGGATTCCTGAAGAAGTGGCCCGGGAGGCCTTCCGGCTGGCATCCCACAAGCTTCCCATCCACACGCGATTCCTCGCCAGGAGCCATGCCTATGAAGGTTAGCGAGATACGGGAACTCACCCTTGATGAGCTCAGGCAGCGGGAGCGCGACAGCGCCGAGGAGTTGTTCAATCTCAAGTTTCAGCTGGCCACCGGCCAGCTGGAGAACAAGATGCGCATCCGCCATATGAAAAAGGAACTGGCGCGGATCAAGACCATTATGCGGGAAAAACAGAAGTAGCCGCTGCAGGCACGCCCTGCGCGCTGCGCACCACAGGAAGCGGGAGATGGCTGAGAAACGAATGAAAAGGTCCATCATCGGCACGGTGACGAGCGACAAGATGGACAAGACGGTAGTGGTAGAAAGCACCCGGCTGGTGGAAGTCCCCCTGTATCAGAAAAAGATCAGGAAGCGGGAAACCCATATGGCCCATGACGGAAAAAACGAGTGCAAGGTGGGCGATAAGGTCCTGATTGAGGAGTCCCGCCCGCTCAGCAGACTGAAGCGATGGAAGGTGAAAGAGATTATTCAGGAAAAAACATAACCCCTTTTTGGCCCCTACTATGATCCAGGAACAGACAGTATTAGACGCGGCTGACAATTCCGGTGCCAGAAAGCTCTTCTGCATTAAGGTCTTGGGCGGAACGGGCAGGCGCTACGCCACGGTGGGCGACATCATCGTGGTATCCATACGCGAGGCCCTCCCCAACGCCAAGGTGAAAAAGGGAGAGGTGATGAAGGCGGTGGTGGTAAGGACCACCAAGGAGGTCAGGCGGCCCGACGGAAGCTATATCCGCTTCGGGAACAACTCCGCGGTCCTGATCAACCCCCAGAATGAGCCCATCGGCACGAGGATTTTCGGCCCGGTGGCACGGGAGCTGCGGGCGAAAAAATTCATGAAGATCATTTCTCTCGCTCCCGAAGTGCTCTAGCGCTTTTCCCGCAAAGGACTGAAGAATGTCAACCCACACGCGCATCAAAAAAGAAGATCAGGTAAAGGTTATTGCCGGCAAGGAGAAGGGCAAGACGGGCAGGGTGCTCAGGGTCATTGCCAAGAAAAACAGCCTGCTGGTTGAAAAGGTGAATCTGGTCAAGCGGCACACCCGCCCCAGCAGCCAGCACCGCCAGGGAGGGATCATCGAGAAGGAGTCCCCCATCCACATTTCAAACGTGATGATCATCTGCACCAAATGCAACACCGCGGTGAAGGTGGGCAGCAAGACCCTGGAGGACGGGGCGAAGGTCCGCTGCTGCAAAAAGTGCGGAGAGGTCATCGATCTTTAATCATCGGGAGCGGTTGTAAAGAACATGGCTATGTCAAGGCTGAAAGAACGGTACAACAGGGAAATCACGGCCAAACTGATGAAGGAGTTCGGCTACACCAATCCTATGCAGGTTCCGCGGCTGGAGAAGCTGCTCATTAACATGGGGCTGGGAGAGGCCATTCAGAATATCAAGGTGCTGGACTCGGCCATGGAAGAGATCAAGGCCATTACCGGTCAGAAACCGGTGGCCACCAAGGCCAGGCGCTCCATCGCCAATTTCAAGCTCCGCAAGGGCATGTCCATCGGCTGCATGGTCACCCTGCGCAAGGAGCGGATGTACGAATTTTTTGACCGGCTGGTGAACATCGCCCTTCCCCGGGTGCGGGATTTCAAGGGCGTTTCCGGCAAGTCCTTCGACGGAAGGGGAAACTACTCGCTGGGCATCAGGGAGCAGATCATCTTTCCTGAAATCGACTACGACAAGATCGACAAGATCAAGGGCCTCAACATAATCATCGTAACCACCGCCAAGACTGACGAGGAGGGAAAGGCCCTGCTCAGACTGCTGGGTATGCCTTTCAAGGACTAGCTGTTTAAACAGTGTGTAAAGTGCAATGGAGAGTGAGGTACGCGCGTGGCAAAAAAATCGCTGATCTTAAAAACGAAAGGGCCCAAGAAGTCCCCGGTACGGGACTATAACCGGTGTCCTCTCTGCGGAAGGCCCCGGGCCTACTACCGCAAATTTGACATGTGCAGAATATGTTTCAGAAAACTCGCCCTGCAGGGTGAGATTCCCGGCGTGATTAAATCAAGTTGGTAAAAGAGTACCTGTAAGGAGTTGGAACTATGCTGACTGATCCCCTGGCGGACATGTTGACGAGAATCAGGAACGCGCACAAGGCCAAATTTGATACGGTTGAGATGCCCACCTCCCGCCTCAAGGCCAGCGTGGCAAAGCTGCTGAAGCAGGAGGGATATATCAAGGATTTTAAAGTGGCGACCAATGAGGCCAACAGGAAAATCCTGCGGATCTCCCTTCGCTACGATGAGCGCAGCCGTCCTGTCATCGAAGGCCTCAGGAGAGTAAGCAAGCCGAGCCTCAGGATCTATGTGGGAAAAGAGCGCATTCCTTCCGTGATGAGCGGACTGGGGCTGGTGATTCTCTCCACCTCAAAAGGGGTGGTGACCGAGCGGGAAGCCCGGGACCTCAACGTGGGGGGAGAAATTCTTTGTTACGTCTGGTGATCAGCAGGCGGTAAGCAGCTTTGTTCTTTTTTGCAAGGAGAAACGTATGTCCCGGATCGGGCGTCTTCCCGTACCCATACCCAGCGGGGTGAAAGTTGAGATAGCCGGCTCAGCGGTGAAAGTAACCGGCCCCAAAGGCTCGCTTTCCCACACCATCACCCCGGGAATCGGCGTGTCCGCAACTAAGGATAAGATCGTTCTGTCCATAGAGACCCAGGGCAGAAACGCGAGCGCGCTGGAGGGGCTGACCAGAAGCCTGATCAACAACATGGTCACCGGCGTGAGCAAGGGGTTTGAGGAGGTGCTGGAGCTGGTGGGCGTCGGTTATCGCGCGGAGATGAGGGGTTCCTCGCTGCAGCTCGTCCTGGGATACTCGCACCCGGTGGTCTATGAAGTGCCCAAGGGCATCAAGGCGACCGTTGACAAGCAGACCCGGATCGTGCTGGAAGGGATCGACCGGCAGCTGGTGGGGGAAACCGCGGCCATCATCAGGGGATTTAAACCCCCCGACCCTTACAAGGCCAAGGGCATAAAGTACGCCGATGAAGTGATCAAGAAGAAGATAGGCAAGAAGGGAATCAAGTAATTTGTACAATCTGTTATTGTGGAGAACCCCATGTCGTCCCTGGCGGAAAAAAAGATTGCCTGGCAAAGACGCAAGAACCGTGTCCGGAAAAAAGTGAATGGCCATCCGGCATGTCCCCGGCTCAATGTTTTTCGAAGCAACAAGCATATGTACGCCCAGATCATAGATGACGTGTCCGGCCAGACACGGGTGGCTGCATCCACCCGGAGCCCCGAGCTGAAGGGAATGCTCAAGGGTACCGGCAACCGGGAGGCGGCAAAGCAGGTGGGGCTGCTGGTGGCCAGGAAATGCCTGGCGCAGCAGATCACCAGGGTGGTCTTCGACCGCAGCGGATTTTTATTTCACGGCAGGGTTAAGGCCCTGGCGGATTCGGCACGTGAGGGAGGACTCAAATTCTAGGGACGTATATTTAGGGCTTTGAGATTTCGAGTGCTAAATCCGAAGCACGAAATCCGAAATTCGAAACAAATTCAAATGTCCAAAATTCAAAACGAGGCAAACTGAATAGCAGGGTTTTGAACATTTGAAATTTGGATTTTGATATTGTTTCGAGTTTCGATATTCGAATTTCGAATTTTAAATTCTCAGATTTAGTGAGTAGGCGTCTAACAGGGAATAACCATAAGCAACTTATAAACAGCTTCAAATACCGGAGGTGAGTGCTTGGCAGAAGTCAACGTGAATGAACTGAATTTAGAGGATCGGGTGGTCAATATCAGCCGGGTGGCGAAAGTGGTCAAGGGCGGCCGGAGGTTCAGCTTCAGCGCCGTCGTGGTGGCGGGAGACCGCAACGGCTGGGTGGGCTATGGCCTGGGAAAGGCCAACGAGGTCCCTGAAGCCATACGCAAGGGCGTGGAGCAGGCCAAGAAAAACCTCATTCACGTGGTCGTGGTCAACGGGACCATTCCCCACGAGATCACCGGCCGCTATGGCGCCAGCACCATATTTTTAAAGCCTGCCGCTGAAGGAACCGGTGTTATCGCCGGCGGAGCCATCAAGATAGTGATCGAATCGGCGGGGATTAAAAACATCCTCACCAAATGCCTGGGATCACACAACCCGCACAATGCCGTCAAGGCAGCCTTCGATGCCTTGCAGCAGCTTAAGAACCCTGACGAATTCAGGAAGAAACACCCCACCGCCAACGAGCAGTGAGCAGGGCGGTATTTACAGGGAAACGACAGATGAATGATGCGATCAAAACAGTGGCAATAACCCTGGTCAAGAGCGGCATCGGGCGACCCCCGAATCATCGGGAAACCCTGAAGCGACTGGGCCTGACCAGGCTTCATAAGACGGTTCTGCTGAAGGGGACGCCCCAGGTGAGGGGGATGGTCAATCAGGTGTCCCACCTGGTGAGCGTGGTTGAGCAGGATTGATCTGACACCATAACGACGGAACTCCATAAGGATCTGCAGCTACGGCCATGAAGATTAATGAATTAAGGCCTCCCAAGGGGGCTACCAAAAACAGGAAGCGCGTGGGAAGGGGCTCGGGCTCGGGGCACGGCAAGACGTCCTGCCGGGGCAGCAAAGGGGCCAACGCCAGGGCCGGCGGCAGCGGGTTGCCGCCCGGCTTTGAGGGCGGTCAGATGCCCCTGGCGCGGAGGCTTCCCAAGCGGGGCTTTACCAACATTTTCAAGCAGCGTTACGCGGTTGTGAACATACGCGACCTGCAGCGCTTTGAAAAGGGCAGCGTGGTGGACATCAAGGCCCTTGTGGACTCTGGCCTGGTGAAGCAGTTTCAGGCAGGCATCAAGCTGCTCGGAGAAGGCGAGATACAGCACCCCCTTACCGTTCAGGTGCACGCGTGCAGCAAGAGCGCGCAGCACAAGATTGAAGCGGCCGGGGGGAAAGTGGAGACGGTGCGCATATGATCGGCGGCTTCCAGAGCATTCCTAAAATTCCCGAGTTGAGAAAGCGGGTCATCGTCTCCTTCCTTTTGCTGGCGGTGTACCGGATCGGCGTTCACGTGCCCACCCCGGGCATTGACACCCAGGCGCTGGCCGCTTTTTTTGAGCAGCAGAAGGGGACGCTCTTCGGCCTGGTGGATCTGTTTTCGGGAGGCGCCCTCGGGCAAATGTCGGTGTTTTCCCTGGGCATCATGCCCTACATCAGCGCCTCGATTATTTTTCAGCTGCTGACAGTGGTCATTCCCTACCTGGAAAAGCTGTCCAAGGAGGGCGAGGCGGGCCGGAAAACAATCACCCAGTACACCCGTTACGGCACGGTTGTCCTGAGCATCATCCAGGGGTTCGGCATAGCCATATCGCTGGAGCGGATGACGGGCACGGGAGGAGAGGGGATGGTGCTCAACCCCGGATTTTCCTTCAGGTTCATGACCATTCTGACGCTCACCGCGGGAACCGCCTTCATCATGTGGCTCGGCGAGCAGATCACCGAGCGCGGGCTGGGCAACGGAATTTCGCTGATCATTTTTGCCGGCATTGTGGCGGGCATTCCCAA
>Ga0115026_10000612_pt1 | contig 10178 bp, 5 predicted proteins | sample Mud_0915_D1_FD_83878 | JGI IMG/M metagenome (GOLD analysis project Ga0115026, IMG submission 83878) | Wetland microbial communities from Old Woman Creek Reserve in Ohio, USA - Mud_0915_D1 | ecosystem: Environmental > Aquatic > Freshwater > Wetlands > Sediment ...
AATTGCTGCGGGAGCGGAGAAGCTTCTTTCCCTGGTCCTCCGGAAGATGGAAGAAACAGGAATTCAGGACATCAAGCTCATCCATTCCGGTTGCGCAGGGCTCTGCAGTCGGGAACCGATGGTAACGATCGAATCCCATGGATTGCCTCCGGTAAAATACTGTGATCTCAATGAAGAGAAGACCCAGGAGATCTTTGACCGCCACATTGTAAACGGAGAAATTGTCTCCTCTTACGCTCTCGCTGTTGATGACGGAGAGACTTCCCCTCTCTCCGTATCGATCCCGAGGCTGGAAGAGATTCCTTTTTTCAAACACCAAATCCTCTGGGCCTTACGGAATAGAGGCCTCGTCGACGCGAAGAATATTGACGAATCCATTGCGAGAGATGCTTACTTTGGATTGGCCAAGGTCCTGGCATCCCTCACGCCGGAGCAGGTGATTGCCGAAGTGAAGGCCTCCGGACTGAGAGGTCGCGGAGGAGCGGGGTTTCCAACGGGTTCAAAGTGGGAGGAAGGAAGACGTTATGCTTCTTTCCCCAAATATGTCATTTGCAATGGCGATGAAGGAGACCCTGGTGCCTTCATGGATCGTTCCGTTTTGGAATCAGACCCCCATGCGGTTTTGGAGGGAATGATCATTTGCGGCTATGCGATCGATGCTCATCAAGGTTACATCTATGTGAGAGCCGAGTACCCCCTGGCCATTGAACGGCTCAACATCGCCATTGAGAAAGCCAGAAACTATGGGCTCCTGGGAAAGAATATCCTTGGCTCGAGTTTCGACTTCGATATCGGCATCTATCCGGGTGCCGGGGCTTTCGTGTGCGGAGAATCGACTGCTTTGATGTACTCTCTGGAAGGAAAAAGAGGGATGCCCCGGATTAAACCGCCTCGCTCTACAGAGGCTGGCCTCTGGAGCCAGCCCACTGTCCTCAATAATGTGGAAACGCTTGCCAACGTTCCGGCCATCCTTCGAAACGGGGCAAAATGGTTCGCCGAAATTGGAACCAAGGGATCAAAGGGCACAAAGGTCTTTGCCTTGGCCGGCTCGGTGAAAAATGTCGGCTTGGTAGAAGTCCCCATGGGGACCACTCTCCGGACGATCGTCTTTGACATCGGGGGCGGCGCCTCTGGAGACAGCCAATTTAAGGCGGCCCAGATCGGCGGTCCGTCCGGAGCCTGTCTCCCCGATTCCCTGCTGGATACAGAGGTTGATTTTGATTCCCTCGATGAGGCCGGAGCCATGATGGGCTCAGGCGGTCTCGTGGTGATGAACGACTCCACCTGCATGGTGGATACGGCACGATTCTTCACTGACTTTTCTGTCGATGAATCCTGTGGAAAATGCGTTCCCTGCAGGGTCGGGATGAAGGTGATGCTCAATATCCTGAACCGGATTGTTGCCGGGAAGGGAGAGAAGGAGGATATCGGGCGACTGGAGAGACTGGGGAAGCATATTAAAGAGACCTCCCACTGCGGACTAGGAAAAACCGCGCCGAATCCTGTTCTTTCCACGATTCGTTACTTTCGAAATGAATATGAAGCACACATTCAGGACAAGCGATGCCCTGCCCTGGTCTGCGTGGATTTAATCCAATTTCGAGTCGATGCAGAAAAGTGTAAAAAGTGTGGTCTCTGTAAGAAGGCATGTCCGGCGGAAGCGATCACCTGGGAGAAAAAGGCCCCGGCGGCCATTCATTTGGAAAAGTGCATTCGGTGCCGGTCGTGTATCCAGGCGTGTAAGTTTAAGGCGATCGAATAGAAGAAATTATGGGGTATTGGAGTGTTGAAGTGATGGAGTAATGGAATGATGGGGCAACATAAAGACACATGAACCGATAAGAATTAAGGCCAACACTCCAGTACTCCAATACTCCATTACTCCAAGAAATTTGATTGAATCATGGCAAACCGGATCAAACTGAAAATCGATGACATCGATGTAGAGGTTGCCAAAGGGAAGACGATCCTTGAGGCTGCCCAGTCGGTCGGTGTTGAAATTCCCACGCTCTGCCACGATCGCAGGCTCATTCCCTTCGGGGCTTGCCGTCTCTGCGTGGTCCAGCAGAGGGAAAAACCCGAACTATTGCCGGCCTGTTTCACTCCTGCCAAAGATGGCATGGAGATCATCACCCACTCTCCGGAAATCTCCGAATCGAGAAAGCTTCAGCTCCAATTCATCCTCCTCAACCACCCGATGATTTGCCCGAGGTGTGATAAGGAAGGCGAATGCATGCTCCAAAGCCTGGTCTATGAATATGGCGTAGGAGAAACGCTCTACCCGTGGGAACGAACCTCTTCTCCCGCGGATGACCGCTCACCCCTTCTCCAGAGGAATCCGGACAAATGTATTCTCTGCGGCCGGTGCGTCCGAATCTGCGACGAAGTCCAAGGGGTCGGAGAGCTTTCTTTCTCAAAAAGAGGAATCAAAACGTTGATCGACACGGATTTTCACCGACCCCTCCAATGTGAATTTTGCGGCCAATGCATGGACACCTGCCCTGTCGGTGCGATCACCAGCAATTGTTTCGACTACACGGTCAAGGTCTGGGAGCTGAAGGAGGCGACCACGCCTTGTCCCTATTGCGCATGTGGGTGTTCCCTCACGATCGGCTCGAAGAACGGAGAAATTAGACGGGTCTTCTCCGATCCTGAAAAGGGTTCGAGTAATGGAAACCTCTGCGTCAAAGGTCGCTTTGGGTGGGACGTTGTGGACCATCCGGAGCGAATCAAAACCCCCCTTCTGAGAGCCAATGGGACGTTCAGGGAGGCTTCCTGGGAAGAAGCCCTTCGATATGTCGCGCAGAAACTTGAAACCATCAAAGATCAATACGGTCCCGAGGCAATTGCGGGCATCGCCTCGAGCCGGCTGACCAATGAAGAATACCACCTTCTCAACATATTGTTCCGAAATGCGCTCGGGACAAGTCAGATCGTTCAGAGTGGTGAGGAAGCTACCCGCGGATTAACCGAAGGATTAGCAAAAACCCTTGGGATCGCGGCTTCGACCAACTCCATCCAAGAGATTCGAAATGCAGACTGCATTCTGGTGATCGGTGTGGATCCTGCTCAGACACATCCGATCATCAAAAATGAGATCCAATTGGCCCTTCGGCGCAACAGAGCTCAATTGATTGTGGTCGGGAGCTATGATATCAGCCTCACCCAGGCCACCTCGATCTCTCCGCTCCTTCCTCCTTCCATCACGCTTCTTGATCAGCCAGGCAGAGAAATACACTTCCTCAGCGCCATGATCCAGACGATCTTCAAAGAAGGCCTCGAGAATAGAGATTTCATCAAAGAAAAAACAGAAGGAATAGAGGAGTTGAGGAAGCAGATCTCTGCTTTTCAACCTGAATTCTCCGATCAGACAGATGGCAATAGAAACGAAATCGAAAAAGCAGCCAGGACCTTTGCACAATCCAAGAAGTCAATGATTCTGGTCGGATCGGGTCTCTGGTCACATCTCGACTCCAAAGCGGTCGCCGTGGCTTCCTCTAACCTCGCTCTGGTCACAGGCCACATGGGAAAGGAATCCAGCGGTATCCTCATCCTTTTAGAGAAATGCAATTCCCAGGGAGCCGTAGATATGGGGCTCTTTTCCGGAGGGAAGGGAAATGGAAGAAAAGGTCTCCTACGGAAGGCTCTGGATGGGAAACTAAGAGCACTCTATCTCATCGGAGAAAATTCCTCCTTCTCTTCTCCTGCCTTCGGAGGACAAGCTTTAGAAAAGGTCCCTTTGCTCATCGTCCAAGACCTTTTCATGACCGAAACCGCGGAGAAGGCCCATGTCGTCCTCCCTGCATGTGCCTTTATAGAAAAAGGAGGAACGTTTACAAATCTGGAGCGAAGGGTCCAAGAATTAGATCCCTTTCGCCCGCCTCTTCACCAGTCAAAATCGGATTTTGATATCTTCCTTGCCCTGCTTCGCCTTCTTGAATGCCCCATTCCGGGAGAAACCCCGGAGGCGGTCTTTGAAGAGATCGGCCGTGTTCTTCCTGATTACCTGGGGATTCAAGACGGGGAGCAATGGCCAAAGGGCTCCACTTACCTTTATGCGGACGGCTTCCCAATGGGAAAAGCAAAACTGATACCCGTCCCTGAGCAAACAGCCCATCAAAGTCCGGAAGGTTATTCTTTCCATCTGATCCAGAGACCGTCTCTTTTTCAATCGAGTCTTCTCAGTTCGAGAAGCGATGCGTTGAAACATGTTTTAGAAAGACCTTACCTGGAAATGAATCCGGAAGATGCTCGTCGTCTCAAGATCGAAGGGGGAGAAGTGGCACAGGTATTGACCCCACAGGGCCGATCTCTGCAATTGGAAGTGAAATATTCTTCAAAGGTTGTTTCGGGGGTCGTCACTTCCCCCTACCCCTGCCCTCTCATGGAAGAGGAGGGGACTGTTCCGGTTAAAGTGAATAGGTTAAAAAGTAATTAGTCATCCTTCCTGGACTTTTGCCAAAGGGGGGGAAGGATTCCCGGAAAGGAGGAAATGGAATGAACACGGTCGTCTGTGTAAAAAGGGTCCCGGAAACAGCGGATGCAGATGTTTCCATCAGCAAATCAGGGAAAGACATCGACAAGAGCGGGCTCGCCTTCGATCTGAATGAGTGGGATAGTTACGCGATTGAAGAAGCGATCTTACTCAAGGAGAAATTGGGCGGAACCGTGACGGTTCTCTCCATCGGAGGAGACGATTCGAACGAATCCCTGAGAAAATGTCTGGCCATGGGAGCGGATGAGGCCATGCGATTAACGGATCCTGCCTTTGATGGGTCCGATGGCTTTGTCACGGCAAAGATCTTGGCAGAGGCCATTCGAAAAATTCCTTATGACCTCATCCTCACAGGCACTCAAGCCGAGGACGATGGATATGGGCAGGTGGGAATCGTCGTGGCCGAGCTGCTCGGAATCCCTCATGCTGCCGTAGTCAACCGCCTCGAAATCCAGGATAAGAAGGCAACGGTCCATCGGGAACTGGAAGGGGGGTTGGAGGAAGTTTACGAAATCGACCTCCCCGCGCTGCTGACCATCCAGACCGGAATCAACGAGCCCCGATACGTTTCCATCATGGGCATCCGAAAGGTGGCCAAAAAAGAGATTAAAACCCTTGGCACGTCGGACCTCAACCTGAAGCCTGAGGAGGTCGGGCTCTCAGCCTCGGATATCCAGCTGGAAAAAATCTTCCTCCCCCCGGCAGGTGAAGGGGCGGAGATCTTAGAGGGAAAACCGGAAGAGATCGCGTCAAAAGTGTTCGATATCCTGAAAGATAAAGGAGGGCTCGTCTGATGAAAGAGATCATCGTCCTGGCAGAACATCGACGCGGAGAATTAAGGGATGTGACATGGGAGATGCTCTCCAAGGGAAGGCAATTAGCAGAGAGCATCGGTGCAGAGATCGGGATCGCCCTTCTTGGCAACGGCGTGAACCCATTAGCCGAGGCCCTGAGGTCCAAAGCCCACAGGGTTTTTCTGATCGAGGATCCACGCCTCGAGTCTTATAACTCAGAGACTTACGAGAAAGTTCTAACCCAGCTGATCGTCGAGAGGAAACCGCTCCTCACTCTGATCGGTCATACCGCGATGGGCATGGACTTTGCTCCCGCCCTGGCGGCTCATCTGAAGATGCCCCTGGCCACGGATTGCATCGGAATTGATGCGGCAGGAGAGGCCTTTTCGCTCACCCGCCAACTCTACGGCGGGAAAGTCAATGCAACCGTCTCCTTTTTGAAGAAGGGACCCTACATGGTGACCGTTCGTTCCGGAGCTTTCCCTGCTTTGGAAAAAGGGGCGCTCCCGGGTGAAATGGTGAAGTTTCCTTCGCCTCTGACCGATGAAGGTCTGGCCAAACGTTTTCTCCAGTATGTGGAAGCCGCTGTGGGCGAAGTAGATATCACGCAGGCCGATATTCTGGTTTCTGTCGGAAGGGGAATTAAGGAAGCTGCAAACATCCCGATGGTGAAGGAATTTGCCGATGCCATAGGGGCGACTCTTTCCTGCTCCAGGCCTGTGGTCGATAAGAAGTGGCTACCCAAGGATCGCCAGGTTGGGACTTCTGGAAAAACAGTTAAACCGAAAATCTACGTTGCCATTGGGATCAGCGGCGCTTTTCAGCACATTGCGGGGATGAAGGGTGCGGGAACCGTGATCGCTATCAATAAGGATCCCAAAGCCCCTATCTTCGGTGTCGCTGCCTACGGGATTGTGGCAGATTTATTCAAAATCGTCCCGGTCCTGAAAGATAAAGTCAAACAACTGAGAAAGAGTTAAGAGTCTGTGGTTCGGAGTTAGGAGTTCGGAGTCAAAACCTAAAGACTACTAATTCCTCTCACAAGGTTTTCTCCAAACCCCGAACTCATTACTCCGAACTGCGGTTGGATAAAAGATGGATTTCGAATTGACACAAGAACAAAAGGATGTTCAGAAGGCAGCCCGGGAGTTCATCCAGGGAGAATACGATAAGGAAAAGATTCTGGAATGGGAGCAGACTCATACCTTTCCCAAAGAGATCTGGAAGAAAGCTGCCCAGCTAGGGTTTATCGGTATCCACTTCCCCGAGGAATACGGGGGACAGGGTTACGGCGTTTTCGAAAATATCCTCATCGTTGAGGAATTCTGCCGGAAAGACTCCGGAGTGGGTGTGGCCTTGAGCCTGGCGGATTTTTCATCCGAAGTCGTTCTCCGTTTCGGAACACACGAACAAAAAGAGAAATACCTCCTGCCTGTCTCTCGGGGAGAATTCATCTCGGGAGGTGCCTATACGGAACCTGATCATGGCAGCGATATCACCCTCCTGTCCACCACAGCCCTAAAGCAAGGAGACTCCTTTGTCATCAACGGGACCAAGACATTCATCACCAATGGAAGCCTTGCGGACTTTTTCGTCGTTCTCTGTCAGACGGACCCAGGTGCAAAACCTTCTTATCGAGGCCAGTGTACTCTCCTCGTCGATAAAGGGACAAAAGGATTAGAGGCTACAGAGATCATGCCTAAGATGGGCATTCGAATGACATCCACGGCTGAACTTTCCTTCGACGACGTCAGAGTACCATCGACGAACCTTCTCGGCGAGGAAAATAAGGGATTTTACCAGGTTCTCGAATTTTTCGATGAAAGCCGGATTGAGATCGCTGCCCAGGCTCTCGGCATCGCCCAGGGGGCTTTTGATCGGGCCCTGGACTATGCGAAACAGCGGGAACAGTTTGGAAAAAAGTTGGTTGATTTTCAAATCACTCAGCACAAATTGGCCGATATGGCCACAAAGATCGAGACGGCGAGACTCTTAACCTATAAAGCGGCCTGGAACTATGACCAGAAGAGAATCGACCCGAAACTCACCTCCATGGCCAAGCTCTTAGCCGCAAGGACAGCCGTCGAGGTAGCGGATGAGGCGATCCAGATTTTGGGAGGTTACGGGTACATCACCGAATACGAAGTCGAGCGGTTCTATCGTGATGCTAAGATCACTGAAATCTACGAAGGGACAAAAGAGATCCAGAAGAACACGATTGCATCGGCGTTGATTGGGAAGCTGAAATAGTCCTGAGATGGGACATTGGAGTACTGGAGTACTGGGCAAAGCATCACTCCAACACTCCATCACTCCATAAGGAATGGATGATCCCCTGAGGAAGAATTAAGGATGGGAGAAAAGCTGGAAAAAGTGATTCCCGAGGCTCTGGTCATCGGCGCTGGCATTGCAGGAATGCAGGCTGCCCTGGACATCGCAGACAAGGGGTTTAAAGTCCATTTAGTGGAGAAGGAGTCTTGCATTGGCGGCCACATGGCCCAGCTGGATAAGACCTTTCCCACCCTGGATTGCTCTGCCTGTATCAGCACGCCGAAGATGGTTGATACAGCGAATCATCCGAACATTAACCTTCTGACCTACTCCGAGATCGTTCGGGTTGAAGGAGAGCCCGGGCATTTCAAGGTGACGGTCAGGAAGAAACCCCGTTTCGTCGATGTCACCAAATGTACGGGCTGCGGCGACTGCGCAGCCCAATGCCCTGTCACCCTCCCTAATGAATTTGACATGGGGTTAGGGAAAAGGAAAGCCATCTATATCTCCTTTCCCCAGGCCGTTCCGCTTAAATATACGATGGACCGGCGGGGGACCTCCCCCTGCACGGCCACCTGCCCCCTGCACTGTAATGCCCAGGGCTACGTGGCCCTCATTTCCCAAGGCAAGTTTAAAGAGGCCCTTCAACTGGTAAGAGAGAAACTCCCCTTCCCCGGAATTTTGGCCTACGCCTGTGCTCACCCATGTGAGAGGGAGTGTAAGCGAATCGAAGAGGACCGCCCGATCTCCATCTGTCATCTCAAGCGGTTTCTCGTCGATCACGTTGAAGAACCTGAGTTTGAATTTACGCCTCCCGAAGAGAAGGGAAAGAAGATAGCGATCGTGGGCGGAGGACCCTCAGGACTCACCGCCGCATACGATCTGAGAAAAATGGGCTACCGCGTTACTCTTTTTGAATCCAAGAATGAGCTAGGCGGTCTCCTCACCCACGGATTTCCTTCTTATCGTCTTCCGAGGGAAGTGGTGGAAAAGGATCTCGCTGTCATCGATAAAATGGGAATTGAAGTCAAATGCAACACCCAGGTGGGAAAAGACGTCTCCCCGGAGACGCTCAGTCAATCCTATGATGCGATCTTTATCGCGGGGGGTATCGCCGGAACAGAATCGACCCTCCACGCCTTTAAAGGCTTGAAGAGAACGAGAAGAGGAACGATTCAGGTTAATCCCGTCTCCCTGGAAACCGACGTGAAAGGAGTTTTCGCGGGTGGAGATATGGTGACCGGTCCCGGAACCATTATTGAATCGATGGCCCATGGAAGGAAAGTTGCTCTTTCGATCGATCGATACCTTCGCGGAGAAGACCTCCTTCAAGGAAGGGAATCCGAAGGGACACAAATTTCCCCTCTGAGAAGCCTCCTCCCCTATTCAAAGAGGATGGACCGAGAAGTCCTGCCCGACATGGTGAAACCCTTTGCCTCCAGCCCCACGGAGGAAGAAGCGATGGAGGAGGCAAAGCGCTGTCTCAATTGTGCTGGATGTTCGGATTGCGGAGAGTGCGCCAAAGCCTGCCAGCCCAAAGCCATTAACTACGGGATGAAAGAGGAGATCGTTGAGCTTCACGTGGGATCCATCATCCTCGCCACCGGGTTCGATCCTTTTGACCCAAAACTGAAACCCGAATTTGGATACGGGAATTATCCCAATGTCCTTCATGGTCTTGAGATAGAGAGGCTCTGCTCTGCCTCCGGCCCGACCAAAGGTGAAATTATCATCCAGGGGAAAAAGCCCAAAGAGGTGGTCTTCATTCATTGCGTCGGGTCGAGGGATAAATCGGCCGGCAACGAATACTGTTCAAGGGTCTGCTGCATGTACACGGCGAAGCAAGCCCATCTCCTCAGGGATAAGATTCCCGATGCCAACATCACCGTCCTCTACATGGATGTGAGGGCCTTTGGAAAAGGATTTGAGGAATTCTACGAGAGGGTCCAAAAAGAGAGGATCGTTTACCGAAGAGGAAATCCCTCCGAGGTCTATCGAAGAAACGGAAAACTGGTGGTCAGGGCCGAGGATACCCTCTTGGGAGAGCCTTTTGAACTAGAGGCAGACCTGGTCGTCCTGGCCTCCGGGCTCGTCCCCCGAAGGGAAGAAGACATTTTGAAAAACATGCTGGGGCTGGAGAGCTCTTCTGACAAGTTCTATGCAGAGGCGCCTGGCCTCGATCCGATCATGACCAGTAAGGAAGGGATTTTTCTCGCGGGATGCTGTCAGGGCCCTAAGGACATCCCGGATACCGTCGCCCAGGCGAGTGGTGCAGCCTCCTTAGCTTGTGCCCTTCTATCAAAAGGAAGGAGAGTGGAGGGTGGAAAGTAGGATGTGGATTTAAGCAAGACGTTCCACTTTCTACCTTCTACCTACTGCGTTCGAGAAATGAAAATCGGCGTTTTTATCTGTCATTGTGGAATTAATATTGCGGCAACGGTCGATGTCGAGAAGGTGACGGCATTCGCCAAGACCCTCCCCCATGTCGCGGTGGCTCGAAACTATCAATACATGTGCTCTGATCCCGGCCAGGACTTGATTAAGAACGATATCAGAAACAATGGCGTTGACCGGGTGGTCGTGGCTGCTTGCTCTCCTCGAATGCACGAACCGACCTA
>Ga0115026_10000614_pt1 | contig 10173 bp, 5 predicted proteins | sample Mud_0915_D1_FD_83878 | JGI IMG/M metagenome (GOLD analysis project Ga0115026, IMG submission 83878) | Wetland microbial communities from Old Woman Creek Reserve in Ohio, USA - Mud_0915_D1 | ecosystem: Environmental > Aquatic > Freshwater > Wetlands > Sediment ...
CCGCGCCTGCACGGCCTGTTCGTTCCGCGTCTCCTCGGGGAGCTCGCGAAACGCCTGCGTGATGAGCACGGTGCCGAGGACGCGGCGGAACAGCTCGTCCTTTGCCGCGATTCGCTCGGTTTGCTCGGGGGTCAGCGCCTGCTTGGTGCGCGCCGTGACGAGGCGCTGCAACAGGCCCGGTCCGTCGAGCTTGGCGAGCTGCTCGTCGAGCATCGTGTTGAAGTCCGCGGCACCGGTCGGGCCCTGCATCGTGCCGACGAGCTTCGGTAGGCTGCAGCCCGGCACACCCATTCCCACCCCGGCCGCCACGGCGCCGAGCTTGATCGCATCACGTCGTTTCATCGCACGACTCCTTGTTGACCGAGGTCTCGAACCTGCGCGAGCAAGTCGGTGTTCGCATCGAGTGGAACGCCGACGAGTGAACCGATCACCTGCAGGATCCGCGTGCGGAGCTCCGCGAGGTCCGCGCCGGGTGGGGCGTCGTTCCGCGCGAAGAACTCGCTCACCGGATGCCGAACGTTGTCGTGGAACCACAGGTACACGACCTTGAGCGCGTCTCGTCGATCAGCGACCGGATCGGACGATCGCTGGAGGTAGCGCTGCGCGTAGGCGTAGAAGCTCGCAGCGTGCCGCGCTTCATCCCCGGCCAGGTTGCGCGCGATCGCGGCGAGGACAGGCTCGTCGACCGTGGCGTGCAACGCGGCGTACGACGTCGACGCGACCATCTCCGAGATCACGTTCGTCACGAGCGTTCCGAACCGCGACTTCATGAACGGCGCCGTCGCGCGACCGCGGCGCAAGAATCCGTCGTCGACGTGCACGCCGACCTCGTGCAGCCACCGCAGCATGATCTGCGGATGCCGCGTCTCCTCGAAGAACCAAACCGAGATCCACTGCGTGAAGTCGGTGTCGTCCGAGAGCTCGTCGAGAAACCGCCGCGTCGCCGACGTCGTCGTGAGCTCCGAAAACGCGATCTCGCGAACCAGCGCGCGCAGCGGCTCGGTCGCACGAGACCGATCGATGCGATCCCAGGGAATGTTCGCCATCTGCCAACGCGCGCGCTCGGCTTGATCCGAGAGCGAGAAACACAGCGACTCGGCGACCACATCCTTCATGGTCGGATCGCCTTCGTCGGGCAGATCAGGGCGGCGACCCTCGCGGCGGTGGCCTCGACGTCATCGACGGGTTGGCGAATGACGCGCGTGCCCTTGGGCGTCACCTCGAACGTGCGCGGTGCGACCGTCGAGCACGCCGCACACCGGATGCAGACCCCCAGATCGACCACCACTTGACCCATCACAAAACCCAACCATACGTTCATGGCCGGGTCACCGGTCGCGTCACGATTTCGCACCAGCTCACGATACGAGCGAGCCGACGAGGACATGCACCGGTTCACGCGTTGCTCACGCGGCAAGGGTTGGCATTTCCGATTACGCTGCGGTACGTGACCTCGCGCGAGCTGATCCGCTGGCAGCTGCTCTCCGAATCGCGCGCGCGATCGGTGCTGACGTCGTCGCTCGTGCTCGCGCTCGTCGCGGGCGGCGCGATCGCGGGCTGGGTCGCGTGGCGGCAGGAGGCGAGCGCGTATGCCGGCTCGAACGCGTGGTTCGCGGTCACGCTCGTCGCGTTCGCGCTCGCGTTCATGCGCGTGCCGTTTCACATCTACTGGCGGCACGACGCGTCGTTGCTCGCGCAGCTGCCGATCGAAGGCGGCCCGCTGTTCGATGCCGCGCTGCTGCGCTGCGTGCGCGCCGCCGCGAGCACGACGATCGCGGTCGCGATCGGCGCGCTGCCGCTCGCGCAGCTCTCGACGGAGATCTACCTGCGCCACGTCGCGCTGGCGGGTGCGCTCGGCGTCGCGGCCGCGGGCCTGCTTCCCGCGGTCGCGATCTGGTCGGCGTCGCTCGTGGCGATCGGCCAGCGTGACGATCGGATCCAGCGCGCGCGCGCCGCGGCCGGCATCTCGCAGGCACCAGGTGCACCGTCGACCGCCGCGCTCGGGGCCGTGCCCGGCTTCGCGTCGACGATCATCTTCGTCGGCGTCATCCTCGGCTATCGCTGGCTCACCGCGCGCGACAGCGACATCCCCACGCCGCTCGTCCTCGCCGCGATCGCGGCGCTGAGCATCCTCGCGCTCGTCGCGACGCGCTCGAGTGCGCCGCGCATGATGGGCACGATCCTGCGTGACGTCTCCGCGCTCGATCGCCAGCGCCTCGCGCACCTCGAGATTCATCCGCCGACCGCGATCGAGCGCGCGCTCGCGAAGCTCGCGGGCGCCGACGGCGCGCTCGTCTATGCGAAGGACGCGCGCCTGATCCGCCGCCGGTTCCCGATGGCGTTCGCGCTCGGTGCCCTCGCGTTCTCGATCCTCGGCATCGTCGGCCTCGCGCGTCCCGACGATCCGATGCCATGGCTCACGGCGACGATCGTCGGCGGTGCGGTCTACGGCATCGCGCTCGCCGGCCGCCTCTACCGCCCGCCGATCGAGCTCGCGCGGCTGTCGTCGACGCTACCGCTCTCGTCTGCAGGCATCACGCGCGCGAAGCTGATCTGGCTGCTCGGCTGGTGGACGATCTTCCTCGCGATCCCCGCGCTGTTCGCGGCGCTGCGCCAGCCCGATCCGTCCCCGGGCCTCGCGCTGCTCGGCGGCGGCACCGTGATCGTGCTCGGCGGTGCGCTCGTCAGGCGCTGAGGCGTACCGCCCCGGCGGCGATGACGACGGCGGCGGCCGCAACGCCACGCGCGGCGAATGATTTCTCGGCCTTGCCATGGTTTGGCTCGTACCCGAGCGGGCCGTGATGCTCGCGGCGTTCACGTCGTCTGGATCAGGCATGCGGAACATCCTCGCCCTCACCGTCTTCCTGTTTGCCGCCTGTGCCACCGACGAAGCCACGACCGAGCCGGACGTGAAAGAAGCCCCCGAGGCCTCGGGGTGGGAGGACCTCGTCCCCGACGACGTCGACGCTCTGCCCGAGCTGCAGCCCGATCCGGCGTGGGTCATCCCCGAGGACGTCAACGATCTGCCCGACCTGCCGAGCAACCCCTGCGTGCAGCACCCGGTGCTGTGCAAGATCGCGCGTTACGAGCACACGCTCACGAAGCAGCCGTGAGCTTCACGCGGCGCTGAACACGTGCAGCGATCGCACGCGCGCGATCGACGGCCGGCTGTTGCGCGAGAGATCGAACAAGCAGACGACCTCGGTCTGGTGGCCCGGCGCGATGTTGACGACGAGCGACGCGACGTTCGCGAGCACGAGGTAGAGCCCGAGACCCGCGCCGCCTTCGCTCGCCGGCTCGGGCCGGCCGCTCTCGCGGCGCGCGCGGCGAACGTGATCGATCACGTCGCGTTGGCGCAGCGAACCTCGGCCGTCTCCGACCGAGATCGCGAGCGTGTGCTCGTCGGCGGCCCACCTCAGCATCGCGGGGCCACCTTCGCGCAGCGCGTTCATGAGGAGCTCGTCGACGACCGAGCTCAAGCGATGGATCGTCGGGCGGCGCGCACCGATGGTCTCGGCCCACGCGGTGACCTCGGCCACCGCGTGGCGCTTCGCGACGTCGTCGCTGACGAGCCGCTCCCCGACCTGACCGGCGACGTACTTCTCGAGGCCGAACAGGTCTCCCGAGGCGAGCTTCGCGGACGTGATGCCGAGATCCTTGTCCTGCGGGTCACCGACGAGGTGACTGACCGGCGCCTCGAGCATCAGCGTGATGAGCCCGTCGTCGTCGAGATCGTCCCCGACGACGACGACCGGCGCGCCGACCGAGGTGAGGGCGCCGCCCGCGGCCTGACGAGCCGGTCGGTCGACGATCACGAGGGCCGCGCCTGCGGCGTCGGGAGGTACTGCCGGCAGGTGCTCCGCCACGAGCCCCGCGGTCGCGAGGGCGGCGGTGACGATGGGGCGGATCTCGTCGCGGCACACGCAGATCGCGCGGCGCATAGAGCTCGTTCCCCTCGACATGCGTGGGCAGCGTAACCGGGCCAACCGGTGCAGATCGAGGGCTTTTTGCGACGGCCCGCCAGGATTCGCTCACAGGTCTTATTCCGGCTACGATCGGCAGCCGCATGGCGGATCCGCCTCCGATCCGACGGCCGTCGACCCGGCCGCCGCCGATTCCTCGTGCCGCGAGCGCACCCGCGCCCGTGGCACCGGCACCGGCAAGGACGGACGCGTTTCTCGCGCAAGACGACGTCGGCGAGGACACGCACGGCGTGCGGGCGCCCGATGCCGGCCAGCTCGTCGAAGCGATGCTGCAGCTCGTCGCGACCGAGGCCGAGGCGTTGCTCGGCGGCAACGGCACGGATGCCAAGCTCGCGGACCTGAACGTCCGGACCGCACTCGCGAGCTGGGACGCCCTCGACCAGACCGACGAAGCCCTGCGGTTCTTGGAGCTGGCCGAGGCGCACCCGCTCGTGCCGCGGCTGCGGCTCGCCGCGTCGCTCGCGAACGGCAGCCCCGAAGATCTCGCGGCCGTCGAGGAACGGCTCCGGAATTTCCCGGCACTCGCGATCGAGCTGGCGGAAGCCTGGCTGTGGCGGCACGGCCGAATGGATCGCACGATCGCGATCTGCGAGCGACTGCTCGCGAGCGAGTTGCCGCCGACCTGGCGCGCCCACGTCACCGAGATCGCGCTGCTCGCGCACGCGGCGACGGCGAGCTGGCCGCGGGTCATCGAGCTGAAGCGGGCGAGGCTCACGGCGGCGAGCCCGCCCGAAGAGGTCGCCGTGGTCGCGGCGCTGATCCTCGATCGCGTGGGCGATGCCACGCTCGCGCTCGCGACGGCGTGGGACAAGCTCGCGCACTTCCCCGGCCCCGACGCCAACCCGCTCGGTTGGCTGCGCTGCTTCGACGTGGCGATCGATGCCGCGACGGTGACCGACGACACGCGGCGGTTCGAGCTCCTCGACAAACGCGCCGACCTGATCGCGGGCTTACCGGGCGGCGCGCTCGAAGCACTCGCTACGCGACATGCCGTCGCGAGCGAGCTCGAACGCGACGGTCAGCACCTCGAAGCCGCGACGCTGTGGAGCACGCTCGCCGACGAGCCGACGGCGCAGATGCCGGGCGCGGCGCGGCGCGTGGCGCTGCTGCGTGCGAGCTGGTCGGCCTTCGGGCCGATGCGGCCGGATCGCGCGACGGCCCTCGCGGCACATCGGCGCTTGGCGGATAGCGAATCCAGTGTCGTCGCGGCGACGCACGCGTGGCGCGCGCTCGAGATCGCGGCGGTGCTGCAGGACCCGTCGGTCGGCGATCTCGCACGCGCGGTGGCGGATGCGTCGGAGAGCGTCGTCGCCGAGCGCTGGCTCGATCAGATCGAGCTGTCCACGCCGAACTCGTCGACGATGGCGCGGTTCGAAGCGCGCGGCGGCTTGTTCCTGCGCTGGGCCGCAGCGATCGCCGAGCGCCGCGGCGAGCCGGCGAAGGCGATCCAGCTCTGGCAGCGCGCCGCCGAGGACTCGACGCTGCCGACGACGCGCGATCACTTCGTGCGCCTGCACCGCGGTGGTGTGAGGTCCGACGGACCGGATGCCCGCGATGCGCTCGCCGACGCGTACGCGACATGGGCACGCACCGAGCCGGATCCGAAATGCGCGGCGGCGCTGTGGAGCGCGCGCGGCGTCGTCGACCTCGTGCGCGGCAACTTCGTCGAGGCCGAAGACTCGCTGCGCCGCGCGGCGGATCTCGCGCCCGAGGATCCGTTCTGCCGCGCCGCGCTCGCCGCGGTGTATCGCGCCGACAAGCGCTTCGATCAGCTCGCGCGCGTGCTGTCGGAGCTCGCGACGAGCTTGGTCTCGCCGGAGGCGCGCGCTGCTGCCGCGCGCGAGCATGCCGAGCTCCTCGACGAGCACCTCGGCGACGCGACGACGGCGCGCGCCGTACTCGAGAAGATGATCGCCGACCGGCCCGACGACGCCGACGCGATGCTCGTGCTCGCGAAGCTGTGCGAGCGCGATGCGCTGTGGGTGCGCGCCCTCGAGCTGCGCCGCACCGCGGCCGAGATCGTCGTCGCGCCGGGCAAGCGCGCCGAGATCTGGATGGACATCGCGCGCGGGGAGGAGAACCGCGGCCATCGCGAAGCGGCGATCGCCGCGCTGCAGAAGGCGGCCGAGGGACATCACCCGCAGGCCTTCCGCGAGCAAGCGCGCGTGCAGCGTCAAGCCGGCCGGCTCGAAGAGGCGCTCGAGGTCGTGCAAGCCGAGCTCGCGAACGAGCCGCCCGAGAAGCGTCGCGTGCAGCTGCAGATGGAGATCGCGGGCTTGTTGACGGAGCTCGATCGCGATCACGAAGCGGTCGTGGCCGCATACCTCGACGTGCTCTCGACCGAGTCCGAGATGACCGAGGCGCTGATCGGGATCGAGGCTCCCGCACGCAAGCTCGGCTTGTGGGACGAGCTCGCGCGCGCGTTTCGCGGCGCACCGGCGACGCCGCGCAACCTCGAAGTGCTCGCCGAAGCACTCGGTCACATCGCCGAGTGGTCCGAGCTCGCCGAAGTGCGACGCCGTCAGCTCGAAGCCGCCGCGACACCGGCGGAGAAGGCCGCACGCGCGGCCGAGCTCGCCTTGCTCTACGAGAAGGAGCTCGGGGATCTCGACGGTGCGATCCGCATGCTGCTCGTCGCGCAAGCCGCGCAGCTCGACGATCAGCGCCAGCAAGATCTGCTCCGCCTGTTGCGCGCGGCCGAGCGCTGGCCCGAGGTCGCCGTCGTCCTCGAACGCGAGCTACCGACGATCCCGCCGACTCATGTCGAGCGCCAAGTCGCGGTGTTGCTCGAGCTCGGCGAGCTGCGCGCGCACAAGCTCCAGCGTGCGGCCGATGCGACGACCGCCTACGAAGCCGTGCTCGAGCGCGTGCCGAATCAGCCCGCCGCGATCGCCGCGCTCGAGACGCTGTACGAACAGCTCGGCCGCGACCGCGAGCTCGCCCGCATCCTCGACGCGCGTGCCGAGACCGAGCCCGATCCGATCCGGCGCGGTCAGCTCTACGCGCGCGTCGCGCAGCTACGCAGCAACCGCGGCGATGTCGACGGTTCGCTCGCCGCGTACTCGGCGGCGTTCGCCGCGGATCCGACGAACCGCGACGTGTTCACCGCGATGGAGCGCGTTTGCTACAAGGCCGAGCGCTGGGCGCAGGCGATGCAGCTGTACTCGGACGCGATCGAGCACGTCGAGAGCGGCAAGTCGCGGGCGTATCGGCTCGGCGACCTGTACTCGCGACGCGGCAACGTGCAGCTGAACTTCCTCGGCCAGGTCGATGAAGCGCTGGAGTCGTACCAGAAGGTCGTCGAAGTGGACTCGCAGCCGGCCGCCGCGGCGAAGGTGCTCGAGGACCTCTGCACGCGCAGGAACGAGTTCCAGCCGCTGATCGATGCGTGGGAGAAGCGCGCCGAAACGCAGAAGGACGCGGCGCGCAAGGCCGAAGCGCTGCGGACGGCGGCTTCGTTGTCGGCGAAGCACCAGGACCTGCGCCAGTCGATGCGCTTCAACAAGAAGCTGCTCGCGATCGATCCGACGGACTCGACCGCGGCGGCGTCGCTCGAGCGGTACTACGAAGACACCCAAGACCGGTCCGGCCTCGTCGAGGTCTTGAAGATGCGCCTCGAGCACACGCGCGGCGACGAGTCGCTCGAGATCTTGAAGCGGATCGCGCAGGTCTCCGAGGAGGGCGCGCGGGACGTCGAGAGCGCGACGCTCGGCTACAAGAACGTCCTCGAGATCGATCCCGACAACCGCGATGCCCTCGACGCGCTCGGCCGGATCTACGAATCGACGGAGCAGTGGGCGGAGTTCATCGAGGTGACGCGCAAGCAGATCAAGGTCACGACGGATCGCACGACGAAGGCCCTGCTCTACTTCCGTTGCGGCTCGGTGATGGAGGCGAAGTTCGGCCGCGAGCAGGATGCGATTCGCTACTACGAAGCCGCGATCAAGACGTCGGCGGCGTGTCTGCCGGCGGTGCACGGTCTGCGCGATCTCTATCGTCGACGGGAAGAGTGGCCGCGCGTGATCGAGACGCTCGAGCTCGAGGTCAAGCTCTGGCAAGACGACAAAGAGCGTGCGGGCGTGTTCGCGCAGATCGGTCGCATCTACGAGAAGCAGCTCGGCGACAGCGAGCGCGCGATCAACTACTACGAGAGCGCACTCGAGATCGACGCGGACTGCCTGCCTGCGAACCAGTCGCTGTTCGATCACTTCTTCGAGCAAGGCGCGTGGGGTCGCGCGCAAGAGATCGCGAACGCACTCGCGCAGAAGGCGATGCGCGACGGCGATCCGGCACAGCGCAGCGACTTTTATCGCAAGCGCGGTGTCGTCGCGCGCAACACGGGCGATCCGCGTGCGGCCGCGGAGAGCTTCATCGTCGCGCTCGAGATCAAACCGACGAACACGACGGCGCTCGACGACCTCGGGGTGCTCGCGCGCGAGGTTCCCGACGTCTGGGACTTCGAGACGACGTATCGCGAGCTCGACAAGCTCTACAAGAAGCGCGACGACGCGAACGCGCTGCTGGCGCGCGTCCACGTCGGGCGCGCCGCGTTCATGGAGCGGGCGGGCGATCTCGACGGTGCGGCCGACCTGTATCGCCAAGCCCTCGAGCTCGCGCCCGGCGACTTCACGATCCTGTCCGCGATCGTCGACTTCCACGCCGACATGCGGCACTGGAGCGAGGCCGTCGCGGCGATCGAGCGGTTCGTCGCGTCGAGTACGGCGACGCCGGAGGATCGCCTCGCCGCGCGCATGCGCCGCGCGCAGATCCATGCCGACGGCGAGATGGATCCGCCGCGCGCGATCAGCGTCTTGCGCGACGTGATCAAGAGCGAGCCCGCGCACCAAGACGCGTACTACATGCTCGCGCAGCAGTACTTCCTGTTGTCGCGTCACCAAGACGCGCGGGCCGCGATCGATCGCGTGATCGAGCTCGCGACCGCGCCGGGCCAGCCGCTCTCGGCCGCCGCGCTCGCGCGCTACTACTACTACAAGGGTCGCATCCTCGATGCGGCAGGTGATGCACGCAGCGCCGCGCCGCAATACCGACGCGCGATCGACTACGACCCGGGCTACGCGCCTCCCGCGCTCGTCCTCGCGCGCCGCGCTGCGGACGCGGGAGATCAGCGCCAGGCCGAGACGCTCTTGATCGAAGCCGCACACTCCGCGATGGCGCAGGGTGGACCGGCCGCGGCGGTACCGCTGCAGCGCGGCCTCGCGCGGATCCTCCTCGCGTCGGGCGATCGCCCGGCGGCGATCGAAGCGTATCGCGGCATCTTGAACGTCGAGCCCGACAGCGCGAGCGATCGCGTCGCGCTCGCCGAGATCTACGCGGTCGACGATCCGCAGCGCGCGATCGGCGAGCTGCGGAAGGTCCTCGATCGCGACATCCATCACGCGCCCGCGTATCGCTTGCTCGCGTCGTTCCACAACCGGCTCGGCGACATCGAGCGGGCGACGCGCGTGCTCACGGCGCTCGACCTCCTCGGGTTCGCCGAGGAGACCGACCGCGTCACCTCGCAGCGCCTGCGCGCGGTGCGCCAGCCCGCACCGTATCGCCGCACGCTGCCCGCCGAGCACCGCGCGCGTTACTTGCTGACGCCCGCCGCGCGCGAGCCGATGGGCGCGGTGTTCGCGGCGTTCGCCCAGGAGCTCTCTTCGGTCGTTCCGCAGCCGTCGCTCGGTCAGAACATGGTACCGGCGCAGACCGCCGGCGATCAGCGCTTGCTCGATCTCGCGGCGCAGATCGGCGCGATGTACCAGACGGAAGCGGAGCTCTTCGTCAGCGAGAAGGTCCCCGGCTCCGCCGCCGTCACCGCGTTCCCGCGCCGCTTGATCGTGATCGATCGCGCGCTGCTCAAAGAGTCCGAAGCCGCGCTGCGCTTCCTCCTCGGCTACGCCTACGAAGCGATCCGCGGCGGTTATGCGGCGCTCCTCCAGCTCGGTGCGCGCCAACGCCGCGAGCTCGGCTTGCTGCTGCGTTCGATGATCTCGCCGGATGGCGGCGAGCTCTCCGGCTTCACCGCCGATCTCGTCAACGCGGCGAACGACGACCAGACGCACGTTCTCGAACAACACGCAGGCACGCGCGACCTCGATCCCGGCGGTTGGGTCGACGGCATGCTCGCGCTCGCGAAGCGCGCCGGGTTGCTCGCGGCAGACGACTTCGCGGCCGCGATCTGGATGGTGGC
>Ga0115026_10000616_pt1 | contig 10169 bp, 7 predicted proteins | sample Mud_0915_D1_FD_83878 | JGI IMG/M metagenome (GOLD analysis project Ga0115026, IMG submission 83878) | Wetland microbial communities from Old Woman Creek Reserve in Ohio, USA - Mud_0915_D1 | ecosystem: Environmental > Aquatic > Freshwater > Wetlands > Sediment ...
ATGCTTTATCTCTACCTGTACCCGCTGGCCGGCAGCGATCAGTCGCTCGTAGACGCAGCCAAGCGGATGACGGGACGGACGTAGGGTGCCCGCCGCGGTGTCCTTGCGGCAGTCGGGCATGGCGGGCAACCCACCGCGGGGCGCGGTGCTCGCTCCGGTGCCAGCGCAGGCGGAGCTCTCCTAGCATGAAGCGCAACCCTTTCCGGTCCGACTATCAGCGTCTCCGGCGACTGGCCCCACGCAGGGTGATCGCTGCGCTCGGTCGCAAGGGGCGGTTCGTCTTGGGCCGGCTGGCAGCGGAAATCCAGGCGCGGGCTCTGGGGACCGGCATCGGCGACCGGGATCTCCAGGCTGCATGCCGTCCCGAGGTCGGGGACGCGGGGACGCTCCTGACGAACGGGGGCTGGTTCTGCCATCGGGGGTTTTTTCTGGATCCCGGTGCCCGCTGCCGCGCGGTGGAATCGGTTCGGCTCATCTATCCCGAGGCGATTCCAGCCACGGTTGACGCTGCGGAACGGATCTGCGCCCATCGGTTCGACCTGCTCGGGTCCGGTCTGACGGAGCTCGGGCCGCAGATCGATTGGCATCGAGACTTCAAGAGGGGATACCGTTGGAATCCCCGGGCCTTCTCAGCCGGCCTGCGTTACGGAAATGTGATCGGCGCCGACGTGAAGGTGCCTTGGGAGTTGTCTCGTTTCCAGCACCTCGCCACGCTCGGGAAGGCATACTGGCTCACCAGCGATGACCGGTACGCCACCGAGTTCGTCGCTCAGCTCACCCATTGGATGGCGGAGAACCCGCCGCAGTTCGGCGTGAACTGGGCTTGCACGATGGAGGTCGCCATCCGGGCGTTCAACTGGTTGTGGGGCTATGCCTTCTTCCACGACGCGCCGCAGGTGACGCCGGCCTTCCGGCGGGCGCTCGCCGGCTCGCTCTTGGCTCACGGCCGGCACGTTCGGCAGAACCTTGAGCGCGGTGCCGATGGGATCACCAGCAACCATTATCTGGCGAATCTGGTCGGGCTGGTGGGGTTGGGATTGGGCTGCCCCATCTTCCGCGAGTCCCAGCCTTGGCGGGAGTTCGCGCTGGCGGAAGCGTTTCACGAGATTGAGCGGCAGGTCCACCCCGATGGAGGCGACTACGAGTCGAGCATCCCGTATCACCGGTTGGTCACCGAGATGTTCTTGGCCGTCGCAATCCTGTGCCGCCGGAACGACGTCGCGCTGCCGGCGCCATTCTCCGAGCGTCTGCAGCGCATGCTGGATTTCACCCTCTGGTACACCAAGCCCAATGGCCTCGCGCCGCAGGTGGGCGATGCCGACGACGGCCGGCTTCATATCCTTGCCGGTTATCAGGGGTGGGACCCCCGAGACCATCGGCACCTTTTGGCGACCGGCGGAGCGTTCTTCGCGCGGCAGGATTGGCTCCGCGCCGCTGGTCCGAAAACCGAAGAGTCCTTCTGGCTACTGGGAACTCCGCCCTGCGTGGAGCCTCCGGCGTCCAAGTCTACCGTCGGCAGCCGAGCCTTCCCGGACTCCGGTGTGTACGTGATGCGTGAGGGAGACCTGTATCTGCTCATCACGTGCGGTGTGGTGGGGACGCGGGGGATCGGGAATCATAAGCATAACGACCTCCTGAGCTTCGAACTCCATGTGGACGGCCAGGACTTGATCGTGGATCCGGGGAGCTACCTCTACACACCGGAACCGGTCTGGCGCAATCGCTTCCGTTCCACCGCGACACACAACACGGTAACGGTGGACGGTGCGGAGCAGAACCGGTTCGGCGGCGGGGGGCTCTTCTGGCTTCACCCGGATGCCACGCCTCGATGTCTCGCCTGGGAGTGCACGGCGGAGGGGGACCGTTTCGTGGGGGAGCACGATGGCTACACCCGCCTCAGCCCCTCGGTGATCCACCGTCGGGAGTTTCGCCTGGACAAGCGGACGCGGAGGATCGACGTCTGCGATCGGCTGGATGGCGGTGGACGCCATGCCCTCGTCTGGAATTTCACGCTTGCGCCGGGTGTCACGGTGCGCCAGGCTGGGGAACGGCAGTGGGAGATCGGGAGCGGCTCGGTCCGGGCGCTGTTCCGGCTTGCGGAGATGGGCCCAGGAGAAGCCCGCCGGAAGGCACGGTTGGAGGTCGTTGAAGCATGGGTCTCACCGCGCTACGGCGTGAAGGAGTCGGCGCGCGCGATCCGCCTGCATCTCGAGGCCGACCTTCCCGTGGACAGCCGGTTTCTGATCGAGGTCCATTGATCGTATGCGCATCCTGTACTTCACGATTGACAACATAAATGACAACGTCATTCTGGCCCAGACATTCCCTATGCTTGGACGACTCGCCGGACTGCCCGATGTCGAGGGGATAGATCTCTTCGCCCTGCAAAAGAGCGGCGGCGAAGAGTACCGCAGCCTCGTCCCTGCGGCGGTTCGCGCCAGAGTTGGGCGAAACTGCGGGATCTGGCATCCATTGACTTGGCTTCATCTTGTGCGCCTGTCGGTGGCGGCGTGGGCGTGCGCCGAGCCGGGGGCCGTCCTGGTGGGTCGGAACCCTGTCAGCCTGTGGTGCCTTAGCCTCGCCGCCCTCCGACGGCGGACCCGGCTGATACTTGATTACCGTGGCATCCTCAGCGAGGAATACGTCCTGCAGGGGAAGATCGCCCGAAAGGGCCGGTTGCACGGTCTGCTCCGCCGACTGGAAGGGTGGGCGCTTGGTCGAGCCGACGGGATTCTCTGCGTTTCCGAACGTCTTCGTCGCCGGTGCCGAGGCTGGCGTCCCCACGTGGCAAAGAAAGTGGTCGTCGTTCCGTGCTGTTACGACCCGCACCTCGCGCGCTGGGACGACACGACGGTGGAACGCCTCCGGATAGAGCTCGGACTAGACTCCACGCGTGACTTCGTTTTGGTATACGCCGGATCACTCTCCGCCTGGAATCGTCCGGATCTGATCCTGGCTGCGTACCACGCCGTTCGGGCGGCTCACGCGGGTACGAAGCTGCTCCTGCTGACCGGGAGCGCGACGGAGGCCCGGGCGATCTTCGGGCGAGAAGCGGGCGTTATTGTCCGATCCGTCGCCCACGCCGACATCCAACATTACCTCGCCCTCGCCGATCTTGGGCTTCTGCTCCGGGATCGAAGTCCGGTCAACCGAGTGGCCTCTCCGGTGAAGTTTGCGGAATACCTGGCGTGCGGTGTCCCGGTTCTCATCAGCCCCGGGGTGGGCGATTGCCCGGGGATCGTGGAAAGAGAGAGCGTCGGGTACGTGCTTCAATACGATCTCCCATTGGGGCGGGTGGTGTTCGAGATTCGCACGCAACGTGGCATGTTTCGCACGCGATGCCTGGACGTCGCGGCTCGATACTTCGACGGGGATCGGTATCTGGCCTCGTACAAGGTTCTGGTCACGGGCCCCGGAGGATGAGGCTGTCCGAATCCGTCGGTGAGTTTCCGTTAGAGTTCGAATTAGAGGTCGAATAGCCCCTTCCCCTTAACCGGTTTGCAGAACGTCGCAAACCCCATGATCAGGACGGCGGTGGAAGCACCGAAACGATCGATCGTCTCCGCTGGCACCGGGATGTTGCGCAGGGGTGGGCTGTTCGAGTCCGTCGCCAAGCGCTCCTGGTGTCTCGTGTGGCTCGGCCTCCTCCTGCTTGCGGGCGCTGGGGTCCTGCTGTGGCACCTACAGGCCTATGGAGTGGCGGTCCGGCTGTTTGTCGTCGAGCGACTCGCAGACGTCGTGCCGCAACCTTTCAGGGTGCAGGACTCTGGTCTCTTGGCGCACGAGTTTTCCGGAAGGGATCCGGTGGAGTTGTTGCGCGCGGTGATGAATAGCGTGACGCGCGTCGGGCCGGACCCCTCGGGGGGTGTCAGGGAGTTCCTGGCACACGCCAAGGCGGGCGGGGGGCTCGTGTGTTTCGGGATGGCGCACCTGTACGCGGCCGCAGCGAGCGGAAACGGTTTGCAGGCTCGCATAATCGGTTTGAGCCGGAATCTTGGCGATCGCTACGATGCGCATACCACGGTCGAAGTGCGGCAGAACGGACGGTGGGTTCTTTTCGACCCTACCTTCAACGTGAGCTTTGCGAGAGACGGTATCCTGCTCGGCGCAGAGGAGATTCAGAAGGCGTTCCTGGACGGAACGTTCCAGTCGATCACGCCAGTCTCCTACCGACCGGTAGTATACCCCGCGCGGCTCGATGCGGGTTTGCTCACGTTACTTCCACTGTTCAACAATGTATTCGTGTTGGATGCTCAACGGGAGAGGTTGGTCAAACTCCCGCCATTCCGGTACTGGCTCGGTCCGCGGATCTACGTCAAGACGCTACCCGGCCACCCGAACGAACATGTCCGGTTTGTGAACACCTTGTATTGGATAGCCTCGGCTTTCCTCCCGTTGCTGGGTGTGGCCATACTCGCGCTGGGTGGTCTCTGTTGGTGGGCGAGTCGGCGTGTGGCGGCCAGCGACGCGCCAGATGATAAGGACCAGCGCGCGGACGTCACCGCTGAGTAGGCGTCCGTTTTGTCGGGACGTGACACGGGATCCAAGGCCGGGAAAACATGTGCGGCATCGGCGGCAAACTGTATTTCGATTCGGCTCGGCCCGTAGAGCGGGAAATCCTCGAGCGCATGAATGCCATCCTGGCCCACCGCGGACCGGATGACGCCGGAATCTTTTGCGACGGGCCGGTCGGTCTTGCGCATCGGCGCCTCAGTATCATCGACCTGAGCGCGGCCGGCCATCAGCCGATGGCGAACGAGGATGGCACGATCTGGATTGTCTTCAATGGGGAGATCTATAATTTTCAGTCCCTGCGAGCCGACCTGGTGCGCGGAGGGCATCAGTTTCGCTCCAACACCGACACCGAGGTGATTCTGCATCTCTACGAGGACCACGGAGCGGACTGTCTGCGGTTTCTCCGTGGGATGTTTGCCGTGGCCATCTGGGACAGCCATCGCCGGCAGCTCTTTCTTGCCCGGGATCGCCTGGGGAAGAAGCCGCTCTGCTACCAGCAAGACGCCCAGGCCTTGCGCTTCGCGTCGGAGGTGAAGGCGATCTTTCAGGACCCCGGGGTCTCGGCTCGGCCAGATCCTGCAGGGATCGCCCAGTATCTGACCTACGGTTTCGTACCGGCACCCGGGTCGGCGTTTCACGGCGTGCGTCGGCTTCCGCCGGGCCACTACCTGACCTGTCGCGATGGCCGCGTGGAAGTCGTGCGGTATTGGCGGCTCCGGCGTGATCGCAAGACGGAGCGTTCCGAGGAGGACTGGTGTCAGGAGATCCTGGCGCGGCTGGAGGAGGCGGTCCGCCTGCGGATGGTCAGCGACGTGCCACTGGGCGCCTTCTTGAGCGGCGGAATCGACTCCAGCGCCGTGGTCGCGCTGATGAGCCGGGCCGGTGTGGGGCGGGTCAAGACGTTCTCCATCGGATTCGAGGAGCGGGAATACGATGAACTCAAGCATGCGCGCGCGGTAGCCGATAGATTTGGCACGGAGCACCACGAGTTCGTGGTCCGGCCCGATGCGGCGGCGATCCTCCCAAAACTGGCCTGGCAATACGACGAGCCGTTTGGGGATTCCTCGGCGGTGCCAACCTATTACGTGGCTCAGATGACACGGCAGGACGTGACCGTGGCGTTAACCGGAGATGGGGGAGATGAGAACTTCGGCGGCTACGAGCGGTACCTGGCGACCCGTGTGGCGGCCTCGTTCGATCGCCTGCCGGCAGCCGGATTGCTCCGTCGTGCCATCCGAGCCAGCGTTCCGCTGCTGCCGCGCGGTGGGAGCCGCACCAGCGCCTTCTTTCGGTGGCGGCGCTTTGTGGAAGGACTCACGGAGACTCCCGAGCGCCGGTACGCGCGCTGGCTCTGTCGGTTGACTGACGGGCCCGCCGAGCTCTGCACGCCCGAGTTCCTGGCCGCGACCGCGGGGACTGATGCGCTGGAGCCCTTGCTGGCGGCGTACCGGGAGAGTGACGCCACGGAATTCGGCGACGCCACGCTGGGCGTGGACGTCGGCGTGTATCTGCCCGACGATCTGCTGGTCAAGATCGACGTCGCCACCATGGCCCATTCCCTGGAGGCGCGGTCGCCGTTCCTGGATCACGAGTTCATGGAGTTCGCGGCCACGATCCCATTCGCGCTGAAGGTGCGAGGGCGCACGACCAAGCACATCTTGAAGCGCGCCCTCGTGGGACTCCTTCCCGATGAGGTTCTGCGCCGGCCCAAGATGGGATTCGGCGTCCCTGTAGACCACTGGCTGCGCCACGAGCTCAAGGACGTCGCGCACGACATCCTGCTATCGTCCCGAGCGGTCGGCCGTGGATATTTCCGGGCCGATACCATCCGGCGCATGCTCCATGATCATGTGGCGGCACGGTGCAGTTGGGACGCCTCGCTCTGGGCGCTCCTCATGCTCGAACTATGGCACCGCACGTATCTGGATGATGGTGGAGAGCTTGCGCGACGGCGTGCGCTCGCGGCCGCCACAACTTCCGTATGACGAGGTGAGACCGTGGCACGGTATCTGATTACGGGTGGAGCCGGCTTCATCGGGTCGAACCTGGCCCACACGCTGGCGGCGCAGGGGGAACCGGTCCGGATTCTGGACGACTTCTCCAGCGGTCGCCCGAAGAACCTGGAGGGAATTCAGGGCCGGGTGGAGGTCGTCCGGGGAGACCTGCGCGATCCGGTGGCTGTGGCGCAAGCCGTCCAGGGGATTGAGATCGTCTTTCACCAAGCGGCCCTCAACTCGAATCCGCGTTCCATCAAGGAACCGGCGCCCACCAACGCCGTCAACGTCGACGGGACCGTGTTGCTCTTGGAGGCCGCCCGGCAGGCCGGGGTGCGACGCCTGGTGTATGCCTCGTCGTCATCGGTCTATGGAGAGCTGTCGCCGGTTCTCCCCAAGACGGAAGATCTGCCCGTGCTCCCGAAGGCGCCCTATGGGGTTTCGAAACTCGCCGCCGAGCTGTACTGCCGCGTCTTTGCCCAGGTGTACGGGATCGAGACGGTGAGCCTCCGCTACTTCAACGTGTTCGGACCACGACAGCACCCCGATTCGGAGTACGCCGCCGTCATTCCGCGCTTCCTGCGGCGGATGCTCGCGGGGCAACGTCCGGTGATCTACGGCGACGGGGAGCAGTCGCGGGACTTCACGCCGGTGGCCAATGTGGTCGCGGCGAACCTGTGCGCGGCGGCGGCGACCGCAGGGATCGGCGAGGCATTCAATGTGGCATGCGGTCAGCCGAGCACGCTCAACCAGTTGGTGGCGTGGCTCAACGAGGAGTTGAGAACGGACCTGTCGCCGGTGTACGAGCCGATCCGGCAAGGGGACATCCGGCACTCGTATGCCTCGATTCGCCAGGCCGAGACCCTGCTGGGATACCACCCGCGGGTCGGGGTCCGGGAGGGCCTGCGCGAGACCGTCGTCTGGTTCAAGGAGCACGAGGCGTGAATGGCGGCGACGCTTCGCCCTCCAGCCGCCGCCCCATCCGGGTGGCGCGGGTCATCGCCCGGCTGAATATCGGGGGGCCGGCGCAGCACGCCATTCTGCTCACGGCAGGATTGGATCGGACGCGGTTCGCCACGACGATCATCACGGGAGTGGTGGGCCAGGGCGAAGGGGATTTTTCCGGGTTGGCGCGAGCCCGAGGCGTGGACCCGGTCGTGATTCCCGAACTCGGCCGGGCGATTCGCCCGGGGCGTGACCTGACGGCGCTGGTCAAGCTCGTCCGCCTCTTCCGCGCGCTCCGGCCCGACATCGTGCACACCCACACGGCGAAAGCCGGCACGCTCGGCCGTCTGGCGGCGTGGTTGACCCGAGTGCCGGTGAAGGTTCACACGTTTCACGGGCACGTGCTGGACGGGTATTTTTCGCCGGCCGTCACCCGAGTCTTCGTCGGCATGGAGCGAGCGCTTGCGCGCGGGACCGACCGGCTCGTGACTGTGAGCCCGCGGCTCCGCACCGAGCTGCTGACCATGGGGATCGGCCGGCCGGACCAGGTCGAGGTCATCCCTCTCGGCCTCGACCTCGAGCGATTCCGGCGAGCGTGTCCGCGGGCGCCGGCCCTTCGGCCTGCGCTCGGCATCGCGTCTGGGGTTCCCTTGCTGGGCATTGTGGGGCGCCTGGTGCCGATCAAGGACCACCCCACGCTCTTTCAGGCGATGGCACTCCTTCAGACGAGCAATCCGCCCGTGCATCTCGCGGTCGTGGGCGATGGCGAAGAACGCGCGCGGCTCGAAGAGCTCGCTGGCCGTCTCGGACTTGGTCACCGGATCCACTTCCTGGGGTGGCGCACCGACCTCGAGACTATCCTGAGGGAAGTGGACGTGGTACTCTGTACCTCCAAAAACGAAGGGACGCCGGTGGCGCTCATCGAAGCGATGGCCGCCGGGGTTCCCGTTCTTTCCACGGACGTCGGCGGCGTGGCGGACCTCGTCGCTCACGGCGAGACGGGCTGGTTGGTTCGCCCCGGCGATCCGCCGAGCCTGGCGGAAGCCATCCGGCACCTCTTGGGCGACGAGGCCTTGCGCGCTCGGCTGGCGGCGGCGGGCAGCGCGGTGGCGTTGGAACGACACGGAGTCGAGGGGTTGATCCGGCGCGTGGAGACATTATACATGGCTCTCACGGCTGGCAAAAAGCAATGAAAAATTTCAAACTAACAACCGACAACCGATCAGTTCGGATGGCGGAGAGGCTGTCGGTGGTCCGTCGTCCGTTGTCCATTGCAGGCGTGCGAGGAGAGCGAGCATGCGGGTCTTGGTGACCGGTGGGACCGGGTACATCGGTTCGCATTTGGTGGATGCCCTGATCCGGCGAGGGGACGAGGTCCTCGTCATCGACAACCTGTCCACCGGCCGATTCGAGAACGTCCGGCATCTGCAAGGCCACCCAAACTTTCGCTTTATCAACGACACGATCCTAAACGAGGCCCTGCTGGAACGAATGATCCCTTCCAGGGATCTGATCTTCCACCTGGCGGCCGCCGTGGGCGTGCGACACATCGTGAAAGATCCGCTGGCCGCCATCAATACCAACGTGCGCGGGACCGAGTCCGTTCTGGATCGCGCGTTTCGGTACTGGAAACGGATCGTCATCGCCTCGACCTCGGAGATCTACGGGAAAGCCTCCCACGTTCCATTTCGGGAGGACGACGATCGGGTGCTCGGCTCCACGGCGGTGACGCGCTGGTCCTACTCCATGTCCAAGGCCATCGACGAGCACTTCGCCTTCGCTTACGCCGCCAAGGGGCTGCCGGTCTCCATCGTCCGCTACTTCAACTCGTACGGTCCGCGATTGGATGAACAGGGCTACGGGAGCGTGGTGGCTAACTTCGCTCGCCAGGCGCTGCGCGGGGAGCCCATCACCGTCCACGGAGACGGGCAGCAGTCCCGCTGTTTTACCTTTATCTCGGATACGGTGGCAGGGACTCTGCTGGCGGGCGAAGTGGACGGGGCGGTCGGAGAGGCCTTCAACATCGGGAGTCCCCACGAGACCTCGGTCCTGGAGCTGGCGCAAACAGTCAAGCGGCTGACTCGGTCGAAATCTCCCATCCAGTTCGTTCCCTACGAGGTCTACTTTGGGACCGGCTTCGAGGACCCGAGGCGCCGTGTCCCGGCGATCGACAAGGCAAAACGGCTCTTGGGTTTTCAGCCCAAGGTGAGTCTGGAGACCGGCCTCAAGAAGACCCTCGCCTGGTGCCGGGACCACTACCGACACTGAGAGCACACCAGCGAACCGTGACCTACATTGCGCCCGTCCTCATTCCGTTCCTGATCGCGTTCGGGGTCGCCCTCGCGCTCACGCCCCTCTGCGGCCGCCTGGCCAGGGCGCTCGGCTGCGTGGACCGCCCCGGCGGAAAGAAGATCCACGGGCAGGCGACACCGCTCCTGGGCGGGGTCGCTATTGCGCTCGCGGAGGCGGGCGCGCTCCTGTGGAGCGGAGCGGCCGACCAGGCGTCGATCCGCATTCTGATCGCCTCGGGATGTATCCTGCTTCTGGGTGTCTGGGATGACCTGGATCCGCATTCCGAGGCTTTATCCTGGTGGCTTCGCCTCGTGTACGAGGCTTGCCTGGCGGGCATCGTCGTAGCTGGTGGAGTGCGGACCAGTTTTCTGGGGAGCCCTTGGCTGGACATCCCGCTCACGCTTTTGTGGATCGTCGGGATCA